>ERZ1673736.1397-NODE-1397-length-32390-cov-11.331808_pt1 | contig 32390 bp, 21 predicted proteins | sample MGYA00580212_ERZ1673736 | MGnify/ENA primary metagenome ERZ1673736 (study PRJEB41218, sample SAMN15661752) | gut metagenome | host: Homo sapiens | place: Canada: London | collected 2015-08-20/2019-03-30 | study: EMG produced TPA metagenomics assembly of...
AGAACTGCTCTTTTTATCTGCTCTGAATCTGATACTTCACTTATGAATTATATCATAAAGTTTGAAATCTACGGCTACAGATGGTGCCACAAAATGGTTTACTAGCAGAAAGCACTGTCAACAATAAAACGCTTGAATCCTAAAAATTCAAGCGCCTTATTCTTACCAGTTGCATTTTACATAATTAATTGGAGCAATTACACCACTGTCTATAATACAATTGCTTCCATAAGGACATTCTTACCGTAAACTAAATCATTTTTCAGCATCTGCTATATCAAGTGCTGAATTCGCCTTTTTATATATATCAATTCCAATTTTACTTTCAATCAAGCCACACAAAATACCTATAAGTATCTGCGTTTGAATGTCACTTGATAAAACACTCGTTGTAATATTTCCAACAGTTACAGTTGCAATTCCACAAGACAAAAACAATTCAAAAATCAACGCACACACGCCAATATAAATAAGCCGAATGACTGGCTCTAGCATATCCTTCTCAATCAGCGCCATATCTTCAAAAGTTAATTGAAATTTTCTTGCGCCGTAAGAAACCCATGCTCCTGTCATCGCTCCCAGCCATGTATATCCTATTATTGAAAATGCATTCATTTTAGTAATTTCAAAACATATTGTAGAGCTCACTCCGATTATAAAAGCCAGAACAACTGCTGTAATCCCCAATCGACGCATATACTGATTTTTTATTCTCTTGCCTTCAACCAGAAGCATCTCTGCTTTTAATTTTTCTAATGACCTCATTGCCATTTTAGGTTGTGCCCCACGTTCCGGTACAAGGCCAACCTGAGCAAGTGACAATAACTTATCAAAGTACTTTTTCTTTACATCTTCTGCAGTCTCATTAAGAGCTTTTATCACATTACATGCATTTTCCACCTCTGCATAAAGAATACTTTGCTCTTCAGGAACCATGTCTTCGACATCTGAGCGCAATTCACATTTAATGTCAAACTTCTCACTTTGATTTTCAGATACAACAAAACAACCTTTCATTTTTTATAATGGCCTTCCACACGATTTACACACTTTCGTTGATAAAGATAATGAGTGGTGCATTACATCAATAATTTGGCTTAAAGATTGTAATTCAGCCAATAATTGTATCTCATCATCTGTTTTATTTGCCTTCTGCAACAGTTGTACCTTTAGTTTTCGTAATTCTCTATAATCCATTATTTATACCTCCTTCCACAAGTCGGACACACCCCCTGGGACAACGATAAACTTTCATACAAATGATAGCTTACCTTTTCTAGATCCTTTAATTCTGCCAATAATCTATCCACATTTATATTCTCATTCTGTTTCCCAGCTTCTAAATTCTCTTTCAGTCTTGTTAACTCTGGTGCTAACATCTAAAAATCCTCCTTCGCAAATATTTATCCAATTTTACCTTATGTCTGCTAAAAACTTGTCTCAATCTTTTCATTCACACTGCTATTGCAAAACTCATGCACCTTTCTTTTCAGCCAAACCTTTCACTTCCTCAAGCGGTAATTTTGAAATGTCCGCAATATCCTCAAAAGATAGACCACCTTTAGCAAGCATTCGCTCTGCGACATTTCTTCTCTCATTCATAATCACATCATTCCGCATATCTTCCATCGCCTTACACATAGCAGCCACTCCTTTCTCATCTTCCTTGAAATATCTTACACGTTCTGCCAATGCTCTATACTTCATATCCTTTGCATCTGTACAAGAAAAATCATGCATCAAAATCCCTATAGGCGACTCATCCCGGTATTCACCGTTCACATATAAAATATGAGCCTCATCGCCAAAATTCTCGCCGGTTTCTTTGATCACCCGGTCAATATGATAAATTGGTTTTCCCTTTCCCAGCACATCACGCTCTGTAATAAAGATTACATATGTCTCTACCAGATTCTCCAGCTTCTCTCCTGGCTCGGTCACATTGGCATCAATCAAACTGCTGTGATACCTGGCTCTCTTTGCTCCCGCACCGCGATCTGCTCTCTGTATTTCCACATTGTATCTTTTTCCGGCATAATCCGTAGCATAGATATCAAAAATAATTGATCTGCCCTGAAGATTTTTAAGCTGATGCTGGATTGCTACCTTTTCCACCTTCAAATCATCCCTGCCAAGCACAATCTGCAGTACCAGTTCCGTACACTCAATATTTTCCTCAAAACACTTCGACATAAAGTCATCATCCATCAGGCGAAATCCACGGAGTCGCTGCAGATCTTCCGGCCTGAACTTTTCTTCCCAATCCTTACTCATGTCTGCTCTTCCTTTCTCTGCCTGTTTTTATCAGAAGCATATACTTCCCCTATCATACCTAAATTTTATCACAGGCACACTTTTGTTGCAAGGTTCATTCCAACTCATTTTATGTTTTATATAGTCAGGCGGTCCCCGTATTTCTTCCTTAATATCCATTTCTAGCCTTCCCATGCATCCAGCCTCTGTACCATCACGATCCCCGACCGGAACTGGATCTCAATCCTATTCTGGTTGATAACCTTGACCGTCTGAAGCAGCCGCCACACCAGGTCATTATCAAATCCCCTGCTCAGCACTCCTGCTTTCTTTATATAATTGTCCATCTCTTCTACTCTCTGGTCATATGCCTCTGCCAGACGCTGTTCCTTCATGAGCTTCTCTTTCCTTTTTCTCAGCCCCTTCAACTTCTCCGTAACGCTCCGGTATTCCCGGTCAAAATCTTCCTCTCCACAATTTCCCTTGGCACTTTCCTCGATCAGAATCATCAGCTGCTTCTCCAATACCTGAATCTCCCCATCGTATTCTGTCGGTTCTGTTTTACTACCATAGCTCCCGATGATCCGAATCACATTTTCACGGAACGCCTGGACAAATTCGCCCTGATCCTCTACTACCTTGCTGATAGCCGTGATAATCGCTTCGTGAAGAATTTTCTCTTTTAAAGTCGGGGAATTCCTGCACTGCTCGGAACCATGTTTCAACCGGTTATCACATCTCCACACAGCACTTTTCTTTCCATATTTGGACCATACCTGCCTCCGGTAGGGCTGTCCGCATTCTGCACAGACCATCAGATCCGACAATGCATACTTGCCGCTGTATTTACTTTTTTCCTCTCCCCGTTTTTTCTTAATAGCTGCCCGGTAAATATTTCCTCTTCGGGCTTTCTCTTCCTGTACCCGATAAAATAATTCTTTGGGTATGATGGCTTCATGATCATCCTCGATATAATACTGGGGAACAATCCCCTTATTGACCACCTTTTTCTTGGTCAGAAAATCTACGGTATAGGTCTTCTGCAGAAGGGCATCTCCCATGTATTTCTCATTGGTCAGCATCTTATCGATCACGGTTGCCTGCCACACGGTATTTCCGGTTACCGTCTTAATCCCCTCTGATTCCAGGATTCTTTTAATCCTGTAACTGCTGTTTCCTTCCAGAAATAGACGGTAAATTCGCCGTACCAGTTCCGCTTCTTCCGGCACGATCACCAGATTTCCATCTTTGTCCTTCGTATATCCAAGGAACTTACTATGGTTGACAATGACCTGTCCTGCATAGCTGTTTGGATGTTCTTTGCTTCCCAGCTGACGAACCTTTTCCTTTCGTCTATCCTGTGCCTGTTCAAATAACTCTATTGAAATAATCGGAGGATAAAATTCATCTCCACAATATCTACGGTTCTCTAATATTTTTCCAATCGATCCATGGTTCCATGAAAGTTTCCCGTTGGCATTTGGGACTCCTGGTAAATCTGGAAAGTCTATTGAAGGTAGATTAGAGTTCAACCGCATGATGGAGGATATTAAAACTGGAAAGGATGGTGTTTCCTTTGTTTTGGTATTTAAGCTGTCACGCTTTGGCAGAAATGCTGCGGATGTCCTTTCTACCCTACAGATCATGCAAGATTTTGGCGTTAACCTAATCTGCGTGGAGGATGGGATTGATTCCTCTAAGGATGCCGGAAAGCTGATGATTTCTGTGTTGTCAGCAGTTGCAGAAATTGAGCGTGAAAATATCCGTGTGCAGACCATGGAAGGTAGAATACAAAATGTACATCTCACTACCTGCGTTCGGTTAGAGGAGATTCCTTTACTACGCATTTCTTTGGCAAAATACAATATGTCGGTATAAAATAATCATAAGCCACTACATATAGTGTTTCTATGTTTTCAGGCGCAAAAAATAGGCCATCAACTCGAAAATTGATGACCTAAATATCGGTGCAAAAAGCTCACTTATTTGATTGTTGAAAAAAGCCCACCTGGTTCCCATTCCTGCCTGCTATGCTTTAAGCAAGCCGGATGGAAGCCAAGTGGGCTTCTTTAATTTCGGATATTCTATTTTTCAGTGCCGAGCTCTTCCTTTGCTTCGCCACACGCCCCTCACACTGCCCCACTGTCGGCTTTTTCTTCCGGGGTGGGATTGTTTTGCGATGGAGAGCCTTCTGCCCGACACAGGGCAAACGTGGGGCTTACCGTTCCGTCCAGCACTCTTCCATTTTCAATCGGCAGTGCTTCTTGAATTTGAAAGCTGACCAGCCTCTGCTCCGGGAACGGATTTCCAATCATGCGGTAAGACCTGCGCTTATCCCATTTGGCATTTTTATAAATCATTCGCACGAAGGCCACGCACTTGATCTCACAGCTGCTGAACTCGTTCAGCTTTCCCACTCGGTGCGCACCGGCATCTGCCGCACTGCATACCTGCACGGCGATCTGATTCATTTGGGGATTGTATAGAAACCGATAGTGTGACGGCCAGCCGAGCGTTTCAAGTGTGCTGCGAAAAATCGTGATCCGTCCTTCATCCACGTTTAATGTCATACCGAGAATACCGGCGTGCCACATTTTCTGTTCCTGCAAACTACTCACCTCCTCCTAAAAATGGGCGCACTTCCCCCTTGGTTTCTTTTCATCCTTCTAATCCGCACTGGTACCGGGGGCCTTCCCCGTCAGGATGCTCATCGACACATATCCATCTATTTGCTTCACTTCTGATTCTTTCAGGTGCTCTTCTACAGGCACGCCAAAAGTACCCGCAATATCATCCGGGTAAAATCCCTTTCTGGTATTCACAGGCTTTGTTTCCTCTGATTGTGGCGCACTTTCCCCTTTCTTCCGTTTCTGACCCTCGTGGAAGATTTCTGGCACAAGAAGGTCAAAAACATACAAGGTCTCCCCTTCAAAGTTGATTCGATACCCCAGTATCTTATAGCGGCAGTCGCTATCCCAGCCCATCTCGTTATAAACCAATTCTGAAAAAGGCTTACAGGACATCTTTCTACTCTTTCGCTTGTCCGGCTTCGCAATACACCAGCGCAAAGCGTCCTTATCATTTTCATCACAGCCGCGTACAACGATGCGCTTCAAATCACTGTTGAACATGACGTGTACATAAACCACATCTTCCAGCCCACTGATGCAGGCTGTGTTGAATGTGATGCTGTCTTTTCGAATCACAATTGCCGGGTCCCGGAGGTGAGCGAACAGTTCTTTTCGCACCACTTGATATCCATCATATGAAAAAGTGCTCTCCAGTTCTTCAGCCTTTGCATCTCTTTCAGTCTCCAATGCCTGCTCCTTCGGCGGCATTAACGTTTTGTTTTCCTCCATCTATGTCAATCCATCCTTCCATTATTTCTTCCGCTTCATGGAGCAGTGTATTTAGACCATCTGCGGTAAAAATGTTCATTTCCTTAATTTCTGACGCCGGCCGAAGTACATCCCAATTGCCGGCATAATGCTCCTGCTGCAAAATACCAATCTGTGCGACGCTCGTGATTGGCTGGCCAAAAGTCCCCGCCCATTCCGGTGGAAAAATATAAATCGTCTTTTTAACTGTTTCGCCTTCCGATTCTTCCTCCTTAGGTGGCAGGACGATTTCCTCCACCTTGATCATCTCCGGCTCATCGAGTTCAAAGAGCATCAGCTTATCGCCTCCCTGCTCCACAAGCTGCCCACGGAAGCGGTACTTCAAATCTTCGTCCCACTCCATAATGTCAAAAAGAGCCTTTGCCAGTCCTCGACACCCAAGGGTACTTGCATACCAGCGTCCTTCTTTCAATCTGCCCCAGCGGATTGCATTCGGATTGCTCTTTTCGCACGGCCGAATGGCAATACATCTGTCAACTGAATTCAGAAGCAATTCTACATACTCCACATCATCAAACTTTTTCAGACAGGCAGCATTAAACCGCAGCCTTCCGTTTGAAATCGTCATCGCCGGATTCTGCAAGGTTGCAAAATACTGTGCCCGGACTACTTCATAGCCAGTAAGATCCAGACGATTCCTTACTTCTACCGTGTTGGACTGTTTTTCCCGCATGACGCTTTCGGATGCTTCCCGGTATTCCTCTGCCGAGAAACCTGTCCAATCCTTATCAAAAGGCACATATCCTCGAAGGATGCCATCATCTACCACACTCAAAACTGGCAACGGATGATTTTTCTTTTTATACGTCCGGGATGCACGCAGATGATTGGCCGCATTGAAAACATCTCTGGAAACAATCGCCTCGTGATGGTCCCTCTGACGGTACTGCGTTCGATCATTGTTGTTCTTCTTTGCCTTGTGCGTAAGAAAGTTTGGTGTGAAGGTCTTTCTCGCCAACACATCCCCACAATGGCGTTCGTTTGCAATGATGCCGGCAATCGTGCCCGGATTCCATTCTGTGTTCCCCAGCTTCGTCTTCCGCTCGTAATCTGTCAGGAGTTCCGCAATATCCTTCAGCGAAAACCCATTCAGGTACAGGTAATAAATGACCTTTACTGTCTGAGCCTCATCCTGATTCACCACAAGGTTACCATCCTCATCCTGGTCATATCCAAGCAACGCCGGCGTAAGAAAAAGTCCACGGCTGAACCGGCGATCAATGGACCAGTTCATGATAATTGATTTGGAATGGGATTCTTCCTCTGCCACGGATGCCAGAATCGTCAGGATCATGCGTCCGTTACTGTCCAGGGTGTAGATATTATCCGCTTCAAATTTTACCCCTACGGGTGGGTCAAGATTCTTCAGCGTTTCGATAACAGAAAGGCAGTCAACGATATTTCTGGCAAAACGGGCGATGGACTTTGTAAGAATCAGGTCAATCTTTCCCGCCTTACAATCCTCGATCAGCTGCTGCATTCCTTTGCGGTGTGCCAGCGAAGTGCCGCTGATTCCTTCATCATCATAAATGCCAACAAACTCCCAGCCGGGTTGGGCCTTAATGTAGTCCGTATAATAATTTTTCTGAAGCTCATACGAGGAGGTCTGTTCATCATTGTCAGTGGAAACACGTACATAGGCAGCGACACGACGAATAGAGGTGCTTTCTCCAAGCCCCTCCACAATTTTGGCCGGGATAACCTCCAGTTCGGAAGTATCCACGCCTCTATATCGGTCTCTAATCCTCTGCTTACGATCTATCGCTTCTGTTCCACTGCTCATTCTATAGTTCCTCTCATTCCCCCGGTTTTATGCTCCAATACCACTGGCGCATCTTCCGATAACTTCGGATGCCGAGTTCTTTCTTTGTGTTTTCTGCTGTTCTACGGCTAATACCTTCATCGCTCAACCGCATATAGATTTCTCTGGATCTCATATCATCTTCTGAAAGCAGCTTCTTAATCAGGTAGGCTGCTTTTTCAGACTTTGATTCAAATACTGGTGTTTCCGGCTCTGCTGCCGGGTCCTGTGCTATTTCACATTCCAGCCATTGGAAGCCCTGCTCCGCTGTTATCGAAAATTTGATTTCTCCATCTGACGGAGCCAGACTGTTTTTTATCTGCCGGACGATACGGACATCTGTGTTCTTTGGATCTCGCTCCACCTGCAGGACACTCCGGGCAGCCGCCACCACATCAATACTGCCAAGGCTCCGATACAGGCCTTTTGTTCCCTCTTTTTTATTGAGGTGACCGATCAGCACAATGGCGCAATCATATACAGATGCCCACATACCAAGACGCTGCATTAGCTTTCTGGCTCTGCCTGCAATCTGAAGGTCAGAATCACTTCCGAGATAAGCCTGTATCGGGTCGATGACTACCAATTTCGGCCGAAATTCTATAATAGCCTGCCGGATGCGTTCATCATCCAGTGTCAGGCCACTGTATGTTTCTTCATTTATAAAAGCCACATTCCCACAATCTGCCCCACACTTTTCCAGCCGGGGCTTGATGGTATCTGACACACCATCTTCTGAACACTGGTAAATGACCCTCTGCGATAATCCAACTGCTTTGCCATCCGGCAGCTTTCCGCCTTTAGATAACTCTGCTATCAGATTCATCATCATTGTGGACTTACCATCGCCGGGGTCGCCTTGCAGCAATGTGATCTTCCCAACTGCTATGAACGGATACCACAGCCAACGAACAGAAGTCGCCTGTACATCACTATATAATGTAAGAATCCCTTTTTCTCCTTTGCTCGTCATCATCGTTCCTTTCCATGTGCAGTCTTTTCTACATTTATATTATAGAGTGTGTGTGGCGTTTTGACCTCCATCTGACAGATGGAGTGTACTTAAAAATTCCATATAGCAGATGGAAAAAAGTGCTAAGCCCACACAGCAGATAGGGGTGTGGGCTTTTGCGGTCTTAAACTCTTCTATAATCAGTTGCTATGTGCATTTTCATGCGGGATAATCGTACTGCCTTATGCGGGATTCATAAGGAGGACCACACATGGCAATTGATTATACTGCACTTGGACAGCGTATCGCTGATTTCAGGAGTAAGGAAAATTTATCACAGGAAGAACTTGCTTTCAGATGCGGAGTAGGAAATAAGCACATTAGTAACATAGAACTTGGAAAGAGCAAGCCAAGTTTGGAATCACTCGTTCAGATTGCAAACTTTCTGAATGTTTCCGCAGACGATCTTCTCGTAGACAGTCTGGCACATTCGGCTTCCACTGCCGATTCCGAGATTCACCGTCTGCTTTTGGACTGCAACACACTGGAGCAGGAGATTCTTACCCGAATGGTAAAGGAACTGAAAGCGATTTTATACGGATTGGGAGTATGATTTTGTAACCCGTTGACCACATAACAAAAAAGCCCGCATAAGCCACAACTGCACTTCGGAGCATGCCTGGGTGCTGTCTGTGGTTCATGCTGGATGAGGCAAAAAAAGAAGCCCACCAGCGTACCATGTAGGATTCTACACAGTTCGCCAGTGGGCTGGATATGTTTACTTTCTTATACCGCCTTTAATGGGGCTTTACCCATTGTTTCTTTGAACTCATCCACCGTCATATTTGCTTTTGCTGCCGCTATCTCAATATCAAGAGTTCCATCCTGAACCAAGTCAATCAGTGTAAGAATCTTGCCTTCAAGAATACTCTCATTTCTTAAATCTTCCATCTGCTTGCACACTTCGCTCACTCCTTTCGGGTTTTCTTTAAGATATCTGGTTTTCTCAGCCATTAATGGAAAAATCATATCATTAGCCTGGGTACAGTTAAAATCATGCATCAATTTACCAACATCAGAATCCCCACGATACTCGCCATTCACATATATAATATGCGTTCCATCATTAAATGGTTTTCCAGTTGTGGTAATTATATTCTGTACAGGATATAATGGCTGGTTTTCTCCAAAATAATCGTTTTCTGTTATAAAGATTACATAAGTATCTGGTAAGCTACTAAAATCCTCTCCCGCATCAAGGTTCTCAATGTCCATCATGCTGGAGTGATATCTAGCACGGTGTGGATCTGCTCCAATATCTGCTCTTTGAACTTCTATATCGTACTTTTTCCCCATTGAATCCGTACCATAAGCATCCAAAAGAATAGATTTCGCACCTGTTACACGTTTTAAATCAGCCTGGGTTTCACAAGAAACCAACTGTAAATCATTCTTCCCTGTTATAATGCGCAGCACCATTTCTGCTAATGGAACGTTATTTCTAAAAAGGCAACGCATAAAAGTATCATCAATCGGTCTAAAGCCACGTAAACGCTGAAGATCTTCTTGGTGATGTCTTTTCTTTCGTTCCTCCAGTGTCTCAGCCATCGGCGCCACCTCCTCAAAGTGTTTTCAACGAGAGTGTATAATACTCCTATTGTGTTTTCATGTTACCATAAAGATGCCCTTTTATCAAGCAGTCATCTGTGAACTTTCCAGCAATTTTTGTTGGTCATCGTGTGTATTTCAAACCCCGATACGCATCCAGCACGAATTCCAAAAACTGGGGACTCATCTGCTCCACTATGCTCTTGCCATCCACATTCTCCAGCATGGTCACACCAGCTTTTGACAAGTCATCTTCTCTCTTCTCCAGCTCCCTGATGCTGTCTGCCACGGCCGCATCGATGAACGCCGCGAACTTTGCTCCGTCAACATTGCTTTGTACCGGCATCGGTGCGCCATCATCACCGGCTAACCGGATTACCTTCGGGTCAAGGATAGCCTCTACTTTTTTAAATGCTTCTTTCTCCGGCATCCGCCGCAGATACCCTTTCATTGCACTCACGACCACCAGCTCCATCTGGGTCGCTGCATAATCTTCTACTGAAAGCCATGCTAATCTCTTCATGTCGTTCTCTCCTGCTATGTGTATTTCTGTACTCTCAACATATAGCAGAATTTTGCACATAGCAATGGGTTCGGAAAAAAAATCCTCCAAAAACAAAAAAATCCCCACCAGACAAGACAAAGTGTCTCATCCAGTGGGGTTCCCAAAATCACGCTTCCTGCTCCAGCAATGCTCGTTCTTGTGCTTTCCGTTTCCGGATCATCAGCGTGTGTGCCGTTTTTTCCTTTCTCTTTTCTCTATGGTACCGAATGCAGAGTCCGTTGACCTGCCAGCCGTCCATCAGCACCTCGACCGTTTTATTCGGATTGCATCTGCGGAATCCGATGAAAGCCATCAGCGTCCGGCTGTTGCCGGTGCTGGTCAGCTTGACTCCAAAATTCGTCGTGTAGATGATCACATCACCGTCAACGATTCCTTCCTTGATGAATGCGAAGTAAACGCCCTTTTCAAATTCCAGGAAATCCGGAGCCTGTTCCACCCGGTCTGCACCCATCTTTCTTTTTCCACGCCGGATATCACTCAGGATTTTGCTTCGTGCCTTGCCGCCAAAGTCACGCAGGCAGCTTCCATCTGTATCCAGACCATTGACATTCAGCTTCATACCGGCCTTGTTGATTTCGGGCAGGGCTTCCAGGCAGCGGATGAAAAAGTCGTAGTTGTGCTTCATCTCCGAAAGAAGCTGTTCTTCCTGGCTGAGTTGCTGCCGTTCGTCCATTTTCTCATTCAAACGCTCCCGCAGGTCATCCACCAGTCTTTCGTAGGTATCAATCTCCGGGCTGGCTTTCTGGCGGCCACGCTCTACTGCTTCTTTCAGCCGCCCCTGCATCTGAGCCATTTTTTCCTCCAGCTGCAGAATCTGCTCATCCAGTTCTGTTTTTCTGGAAGAATCCCGTTCTGCGACGTGCTCCTGCACCTTCTGGTAGACCATCCGGAATTCCGAATCGATCCATGCGTTCTCCCCGTTTTCTTCATGGTCTCGCTTGATGGCGTACAACATTTCCATGAAGCTCTGCTTGACCGCCGTCTCATACACAAAATGGGAAGGGCACTTTGCATCTCCTTCGCCAATATAAATCGGATGCCAGGCAACATCCGGGTCTGCTTTTCCCATAAATGGCCCATCGTTGGTCGGTGAGGTATCTTTTAGACTTGAGCACCGCCAAACGGGATAGGTGTAATAATACCGTTCATAGTAGTCATCCGGCGAACTCCCCTGTGCCAACAGCTCACTGCGGCAGGCATCCAGGCACCTGTCATCCTCGAAGTGCGTGGCTCTTGCCTGCAGGGTTCTGCGGTAAAAGGGGGCTCCGCATTTTCCGCATACCAGGTTATCAAAGACATCCTTGCCCACTCGTTTTTCCCGCTTTTCATCCTTCTTTTTCGTTCGGTTTTTCTTTCTGTGTGCCAGGATTTCCTGTGCCCGCATCCATACCGCGCGATTGATAATCGGGACATGGTGGTCCGTCACATAAAATTTCGGAGCTTCTCCATTGTTTGGAATCGTCTTGTGGCTCAGGAAATCGACGGTAACCGTTTTCTGCATTTCGCAGTCACCAACATATTTTTCATTCCGGAGGATAAAATCCACACTTTCGCTCTGCCATTTTGTCCCTTTGGATGAAGGGATTCCCTTTTCATTCAGTTCATTGCTGATTTTGTAAGAAGATTTTCCCAGAAGAAACTCATCGAAGATGAACCGCACCACCTTGGCCTGTTCTTCTACAATGACCCAGTCCTTATTCGTCTCACCGTCCGTATAACCGTAGACCGACCGTGGATTTCCAAAGGCAATCCCTTCCTGAAACCGCTTTTGAATACTCCAGCTGATATTCTTGGAGATTGAATTGCTCTCTTCCTGTGCCAATGCTGAAAGGATGGTCAGGAGCAGTTCGCCAGACGCATCCAGCGTGTCGATGTTCTCCTTTTCGAAGTATACACCGATTGGCGGGTCACACTGCCGAAGCTGTCTCACGCAGTTCAGCGTATCGACCGTATTTCGTGCAAATCGGGAAATGGACTTTGTAATGATGTAATCGATCTTCCCGTCCAGCGCATCCTGCATCATCTGATTAAACTCGGTGCGGTGGTTACGGTTGGTGCCGGAAATTGCTTCATCTGCATACATTCCGGCAAAAGTCCAGCCTTCTTTTTCATTGATCAGCTTCGTGTAATAGCTTTTCTGCCCCTCATACGAAGTCTGCTGGGCAAGCTCATCGGTTGAAACACGGCCGTAAGCGGCAACCCGAATGTCCTTTGCCTTTTTCAGCTGACCGCCGGCAGACACTCTCCGCTTCGTTGCCGGAATCACCTGCACATTGTTTGCAACCGTCCCTTGTGTCATTTGTCTGTTCATCAATACTTCCTCCTTATCATGCCAGTCTGCTGATAGCCCTCAAATACGCTGTCACACTCCACTTCCGTACAGGTGTCATCAAACCAGTGGATTCTAAAATGTTTCGGTGAAAAAATGGTAACGGAAAGCACAAAGGCTTTCACATACGTTCCAACTGCTTCATCCAGAAACATCTGCGTCCCTCCCGCCAGAGAATCCAGCCATTGCAGCGTTTTCTCCCGGATTTCATGGGTCTGCTCCAGCTTCTTCCAGTAATCTTCCATGTACCGAACCTGTTCGGCCTGTTGCTGGGCTTCATGTTCCAGCTTCTCCAGCTGTTCTTCTTCATTGAGAAGTCGGTTTTCTAACTCTGTGACTGCTTCTTTATCTCTCGGTTCTCCCAGCACCTCACATCGCACTTTCAATGCTTCTTTTTCCGCCTGAATATCCCGGATGTGCTGGTGGACATCCCGAATGCTATAGTTCACTGCAGACAGCTGGCGTTTCAGAAAATCCCCTTCCTGCTCCATATGGTCGAAATCATGGATCTCTCTCAGCTTCTCAGTCAGGTTCTTTAATGCCTGATTTCTCGCATTATCAATGGGTGCTTTGGAGATCATCTGCATGACCTCATGAACTTCTGCATCCATCTTCTCACCCAGCTTGAATTTTTCGGCAAATGCTTTACGAAGCAGCATCTGGATCTGCTCTTCATAAATCGGCTCCATCCGGCAGCGCTTCTGTCCCTGCTGGGCGAGCTTTGTTGCACACCGCCAGATGGTTGTCCTTGTTGTGGAATGGCCTTGAAAATACCGCCCGCATTCTCCGCACAGCAGGAGTTTGGAATAGTTCCTTTCGTTTCTTCCTTTTTCAATGCCTCTGTACTTTGCCGTGTATGCCTTCCAGACTTCCTGTGCTTCCTGCCACATTTCTTCCGAAATGATAGCCGGATGATGATTTCGTATCAGGTATTTCGGCTTTTCCCCCTTATTGACCTTCTGTTTATGCCCATTCCTGTGATCGGTGTAGGTCTTCTGACAAAGTACAGAACCGCAGTAACGAACATTTGCGATCATGTACCGAACATCCGTTGCCGTCCACCCCCGCTTATCTTCTTCCTTTAGTGCGCCAGCTGGCAGCACAGTCGGCTTCCGCTTTTGCCGCTGTCTGCATCCGCTGTTCGGCGGCGGGATATGCAGGGCATCCAGCTTCTGGGCGATCTGTGTGAAGCTCAGCTCTTCTTTTGTAAAAAGTCGGAACACCATCCGAACAATCTCTGCTTCTTCCGGGATGATGAACACTGCCCGGTATCGGTATCCGTTCTCGTTCACTGTATACTCCCCTTTGCGGAATTCGTATCCGTAGATATCCTTGTTGCAGACATTTCCGGCCGGAAACCGTTTCTGATTGCTCCATGCAATGTTTGCTGAAATCGAACGGCTCTCTTCCTGGGCAATGGCGGCCAGCGTTGTAAGAATGAACTCGCTGTAAGCATCCGCTGTATCCATCGCTTCCCGCTCAAACAGGATCGTGACATTGTTTTCCTTTAAGGTCCGCAATGCCACAAGAAAGTCCTGCGTGTTTCGGGCAAAACGGCTGATGGACTTGCAGATCACTCGGTCAATCTTCCCCTGCTTGCAGTGTCGGAGCAAACGGTTGAATCCTGTCCGTCCTTCCCTGCTTGTTGCAGAAATGCCATGATCGGAATAAATGCCGGCGGATGTCCACCCTGCATTTCCTGCCAGGAGTGACATAAAGTAGCGTTCCTGCATTTCATACGAATCCTCCTGTGCCGGATTGGTGGAGGAAACACGGATATATGCGGCGACCCGAACAGTCTGCTCTGAAATTGATGTTTTCACCGCTGGTATTGCCGGCCGGCATTCCTGCATCACATCGGATGCGAGCTGGGAGAATTCTTCCATACTCTCCGGCTCATTCACCGGCATTTCTTTTGTCGGTGCGTAGCTGGTTACAGGCGGCTTCTTTTTCTCAGTCTTGACCTTTTGCATGGCGGCAAGAATATGCGCCACCGATTCACTCTGTTCTGCCTTTTTCTTTCCTTTTGCTTCCGGCAGCTTCATCTTTGACATCAAGTCATTCAGAAAAGCATTTGAATCCATATCGTCCTCTCCTTTCGTCAGATTTTCCTTCCGAAAGGAAAACGTGTGGTAATGCCACCGCCTTTTCCTATCTTCGGGTAGTGACATATTTGCTCTATCCGGCACTTATAGCAAGTGATATCCGAACTATAAATCGTAGAATATCTGCCCATATAATCGGGCAGAACTGACGATTGCGTTGTATGTAAAAGGCTCTCCTTTTCAGGAAAGCCCATGAAGGTCAGATACGTGCTGCGAAGTCAAGTGCGATCCAGCCTGCACCGGATTTCAGCTTGCCCCAGCCTTTCACAGAACCAGCACCAGCAGATTCTGCCACGATGGTGAACACGCCCCTTCCGGTGTAATAACCGGTCTTGCCGTAGTTTGTGCCTGGTCCTTTACGGATGTTGAGATCATTGATGGACACTCGAACCGCATACGGCACAGATGCAGTCTGGTTCACAGGATAGACCGCCTTGCCGACCGGATCAAAAACCGTATACCCCGGATTCGCATCCGCACACTGCTTCGCATAGGACAGATCATGGAACGCCCCTTTCTGGGAAGCTGCATTCTGCCAGCTCTTACGCACACGATACCAGCCAGAGATGTTACCTCCCTGGTTCTGGGCTACGGCATTATACTGTGTCAGGTTCCAGCGTTCGATGATATTGCAGAGATTCTGCACATAGGTGTGGCTGGTGGCATAGCCGCCATCCTTGATGATCTGCACAGCCTTCTTGTAATCCGTGCATCCTGCCAGACCTTCATAACGTTTCCTGCTGCCATTCATCGCACCGAGCAGATATGCAGCGTGGTCGGCAATGGAGTCCTCCACACAGGCGTACTTTCGGAAATCAGCGGTGATCGTGACCATTGAACCGTCATCATTCTGTTCCTGCGTTTTTTTGGTATAGACCGACTTGCCATCCCAACTGCTGCCACTCCAGCTGTTCCCGGAAAGAGAGGTCTTCATGCCAAAGCAGTTATTTGCATTCTGTGCCAGCTCAGATTTACCATAGCCGGACTCCAGAATAAACTGCGCCATCGACACGCAGGCGAGGATGCCGGACTGCTTCTGGTTTTCGGTAAACAGCGGGCCGATCTTTGCCACTGCCTCTGCTTCTGACAGATTCTTAAGGGAAGATGCCTGCAGGCAGGATGAAGCTGAACCGCCCAGTGCCGCCGTCACCCTTGCGGCCAGATCACCCAGACGGGCATACAGCCAGTTTCCGGGACAGCTTTTGTTGGCAAACCAGCGATGAACAGTCAGGATCATCTCATCTGCTGCCGGAGCGTAGTTGAGGGTTTTATTCTTGTCGCCCAGCCACAGCAGTTTCTTCTTGCCGTTACGTTTGCAGATATCGATGCAGAGCTTAATGAGCGAGCCATATACGGCGCTGTTCATGGCATACGGCTCGGTCATGTCGCTGGCACATTCGATGGTAACTGCTCTCTGGTCATTGGAATTGCTGGACGAGCACCAGCTGCGATTCTTCTCCTCCACGCACAGAGAAACCCGGCCGTCCGTGCCAATGCCATAGTTGCAACTGGCCTGACGGATCGGGCTGGTAAAACATCCGCAAATGCTCTCCGCAGAAAGCTGACCTACCACGCAATGCGGCGTGATGCGGTCAATGCTGTGTGTTCTCTGCCCGGAATGGTTCGGGGAGAGTTTGTTATAAACAACGAGTGGACTATTGGTGTATCCCATATCGATTCCTCCTAAAAAATTGAGACCCGGATCACTCCGAGTCTCATGTGTTTGTGTTATTGTGTTTAAGGGATCAGCAGCTTCATGCCGACCCGGATGGCATTGGAGGTCAGACCGTTCAGTGCACGGATATCGGCACAACGGCTGCCATCCCCCAGTTCCTTCTCTGCAATCTTCCAGAGGTTGTCGCCCGGAACAACGGTGTAGATCTTGCTGGCGGTAAAGGCATAGGTATCCGCACTGTTGAGAACATAGGCCAGACCGCTCGTCGCTTCCGGGCATTTGATCTTCAGCCAGCCGGCACAGAACTCCACAATCTCAATCAGCGTATTCTTCTTATAGATGGTCACAACCTCTGCACTGGTATCCGGCATTTCCCGGATATTCATAAGGGTCTTGAGTTTTCCATAGGCGATTGCTGTCGGGAGTTCCTCTGCAGTCGGATACTCGTCCTTTCCGGGTTCCGCTTTCTGCTCATCCGTCACAGGAGTGTCCTTCTCTTCCGAAGGTTCCTCTTCCGGTGCTTTCCCTTCCGGCTCATCCATAACCGGCTTTTCCTCCGCTTCCTCTGCACCCGTGACCGGCACTGCCTCCTCCGGGTAGATCACATTGCCGTCATTGTCAAATACACGGCTGCCGGGATTCTCATCGCACTTGGCTTTTGCATTCGCCAGCAGACGGTATGCGCCAAACTGGGATGCTTCATCCTCCCAGTCCTCACGCACACGGTAGTAGCCGGTCGTCAGCTTTGCGGGATATTCTTTCATACTCATGGTCCGTTCCTCCTAAATAAAATGTGGGAGAGGCTTATCGCCCCTCCCGGTTGATTACTGCTTGTCGATTTTGTCCTGATCGCGCTCGTCTTTCAGCTGTGCCAGCATCTCTTTGAGCTTCTCCGGCACCGGAAGACCGATCACCGCTGCGTTTTCGAGACAGCTCAGTCCCTCATTCGCCAGATAGAAGAACACCACAGCGGTGCGGATGGCTGAGCCATTCTGAAGCACCTGCGTGTCAATGATATTGGCAATACCAACCAGCACAAAGATACATACCTTCTTGGCGATACCCTTAAAGCCTACTTCAGAAGAAAGCTCATGCTTGATTGCTGCCGCCAGCACCCCGGTGAAGTAGTCACAGACCACGAACACTACAAGTGCATACAGGAAGCCGTCAAAACCGCCGAAGAACCAGCCCAGGAAACCACCCAGGCCTGCGAACATCCATTCAATCTTGTCGATCACATTCTGCATAATTCCGTCCTTTCCGCCCGTATCCGGGCAATAAAAATAGACAGCCGAAGCTGCCCTTTGATATGGATTATATATAAAAACACGGACAAGCCGTGGAATTTGATTATCGATAGCTGGCAATCACTGCACTGGCATTGAACACTCCGATCTTCTTTGCGCCTGCCGCATTCGGATGCAGACCATCAATCAGGTAGCGGCCATTGGCATTCTTTTTCTCGTAGATGTCACAGATACCACAGCAGAAAGTATCAATGACTTCCAGAGACATCCTGCCGGCAAGAAGTTTCAGATAATCGCCTTTCGCCTTGGACTGTGCATAGCTCCGGGTCGTGATATAGCCCTGAATCGGCGTACAGATATAAATCTTCGCCGCCGGGTACAGCTGCTGCAGTTTTTCGATGCTGTACCGGAATGCTGATGCAAACACCCTGCGGTCCAGCTCTTCGATGGCGACCATTTCATTCTCTGAAGTGAAAGAGCCTTCCATATCGCCGGAAGGAACACCATCATTCGTGCCACAGGCAATCAGGATCATATCAAAGTCGGCGTAGGCAGTCACTTCCTTGTAATGAGGATTGTTCTTGTCCTTACCTCGGATGAGTTTCTCCACCTGATTTCCCATGACATTGTTATGGTTCTGATCCGGTCCTGAAAAGACCGGGTTGCCATCGTAAACGCTGTCCTCATAATCGCACCATCTGGCACTGGATACCGACAGGTTTACAAACCGCTCCGGCTGGATGATCTCATTGAAGTATCTTACCCAGCCACGCTCCGATGTGTTCAGTGCCGTGATGCTGTCTCCCAAAAACAGGATCTTCTTTCCGGTGAACGCAGATTTCTGCTTCATGACCACCTGCATATCCGTAGACACGGAACTGATTGTTTTGGAAAGGTTCTGCATATTCGCATCTGCTGTTTTGATCGCATCCGCATTTACACGGACCTTTTCCGACAAGGCAGCAAGCTCCTTTGTATTGGTGTCAGCCTGCTCATGAAGGAGGCTGTAATCTTCCCCAAAGTAGCTGCCCTTCACATTGAAGTAATGTGCCTTTACGTTGGACATGGTCATATCGTAGGTGCTGTTCTTCGTGAACACGATCTGGATATAGTCATCCTTATACCCGGCATCTTCCAGCTTTTTGGATGGGATTTCAAGCGTGATCCTCTTTGGTTTTCCATCTGTAGAAGCAATCGACCCAAGGTTTACCAGCTTTGAACCAACCACATAGTAGTGCATCAGCTGGTCGTTGCAGTAATCCATCTCGACATAGAGCTTATCAAACCGCTCCGCACGGGGAACTTTAATGCCGCCGCCATAATACCCGCTCTCATACTCCGTCAAAAAATGATGGATGGTGGCTCCTTCATCCACGATCTCCCATTTTCCTTTTGAAAAGACACAGGGCTGGAATGGAACTTCAAGGCTCTGTGACATCAGCGCATCCCGTGCAAGTTTTGCCGCGCTTACACAGGCATCTGCGAGTTTTTCCTTTGTAACGGTAGCATCCAGGAGTTTCTGTCCGTCCACCGATTTATCCCGAAGCATCGTGCCGGACAGCGTATGGTCGCCAAACGGCATCCTGCCATCCACCTTGAACGGAAAATAGCCATAAGACCGTTCCGGATATTTACAGTCCACTACAAAAACGATGATATCATTCTCTTTTGGAGAATCCGACCAGTCCGCTGTCACCAGCGTCCCTTCCACTGTATCGTAGGAGATATAGGTCAAAAGAGCATCCGGGTTATATGGAACCGGCTCTGGTTTCGTAAGCAGCTTATTCCCCTTCGCACCCAGATAGATAAAGTTCCCAGAAAACTCCAGCTGATGCTCTGTGGTATTCAGATTGACTGCTCCTGTATAAGAAAAAGGCATACCGTTGGCATAGAACTTGTCGGCTCTGGACCGTAGGTGCGCACCAAACGAGTCATAGGTCTTCCCTGCCGAATCGACCCGCGCATCCAGGGTTTCTTTGTCCGTAGTCTTACCAGATGCAATGCTGTTCATCCTGGAATTCAGCGATGCTGCACTCTGCTGCATGGCCGTCCGTCCATCCTCCAGCTGCTTCTGTGCATCTGTCACCTTCTTCGCCAGTGTTGTAGTCGTATCACTCAGGCTGTCATTCACGTTCTGCACCGTATCCGTGAGTTTCTGGGTGACCCTTTCTTCCGTTTCGGACACATTCTTGCTGATGCGGCTTTCTGTTTCTGTCAGTTCCGTATGAACGTCCTCTGCTGTCTGAGTCAGATGATCCTCTGCCAGCCTGATCTGCTCACTGAACTGACTGCATACAGCCCAGTAGTGTTCATTAAAGATTTCCGTTCCAGCCGGGACCGGAAGCTTGGAGATATAGCTGACACCAGTTTCCTGACACAGCACGATGATCAGTTCCTCGTACTCTTTTGTCTTGTCCCAGATGCCGCCATGCTTCGGGACGATGCGTCTGCTAACATACTTAGGCATAGAACACACCTCCCTTCAGCACAGAAGAGATCAGATTACTGCACAGGTCAGATAATCCGATACCACCCCCCCCCCCCGAATTTTCAGACAATTATTACGGTTCATCATAGCTTTTCCTTTCTCCGGGATATTCCCGGCATCACTTCATATCCTGTAGTGCCAGTGTATACTTGACCAACGCATACAGCTGATAGCCCCATGCGCAGTGTGCGTAGTTGTTCGGATGCCAGTTGGGGCCTCCGTACTGACCCCGGCCGTATGCCATGTGCAGTACCCTGCCACTCTGTCTGCCGACCGAATCCGCAGACACATAATCCAGTGTAGGGTAACTCTCCACGGCAGGCTGGATCAGATGCCCACTGCATACATAGACACCGTTTGCCTCATCCTGCAGTTCATCGCAGAAATACTGGTAGATGCTCACATTCTTGCTGTGAAGTCCGCCCAGCGTGATCTCAGAAGCCCGGTACTCCGGGTATTTTGCCGGGAAGTAAGTGCCGGTCTCATCAATGGACATGAGGATCACGATGATATCCGGATACTCACGCTTGATCGTTTTCACGATATCCGGGATATTGGCTTTGTACTCTGCAAGGGAACTGTTATGGTTCAGATTGATCACCACATGGGTCGGCGTGCACAGGTCATAAGCGTTGGCATCTTTTACTTCCGTGCCTGCGGTTTCGCCGGGGATAAGCCGGGTCATGCCGTTATCCGCCAACGTCCTGTACTTATCTAGACAAGCCTTCAGCGAGAAGCCCTTCTTCTTTTCATCGTAGAACGGGTTAATATTAGATGCGCTCTCAAAAGTTGCAAGGTTCAGATCCTCTGCACTCCAGCCGCCCTTACCCATCGCATAGTTCACAACCGTCTTTCCATCCAGCTTGAACGAGGACGAGGAGCCGTAATGCTTGCCATTCATTGTTCCCGGCATGCCGACCATCAGACAGCGGTATTCGGTTTCTGCCGCTTTTGCGTCCTTGCGGTCCAGATCAAACAGGTAGCGCACCCACGACCAATAGTGGGTCGGAAGATCCGCATCTGTTTTCCCAACACCGGCCAGATACCCATCCGTCACACTGTCACCGATAACAAGGATCTTCGGGAACTGGTTCTTTCCCATACTGGCCAAGGTGCTGCGGTGCTTGAATTTGAGTTTCTGCGTCTTATAGACATCTGACACAAACGATTTCTCTACCGTCTGTTCCAGAACATCCTCCCCACTGTTGACTGCCGTGTTGGTAAACGGTGAATACAAGTCAAAGCGCTCCTCCATCTCCGTACCAAAACCAGCCGCTCTATCCTTCCAGCCTGTCTCAGCGATCAGATGGTCCACCCAGACTGAAACATGATAGTTTCTGGCGGTCGAAAGGTTATTGCAGACCGTATACACCGGAGCCGCCGGGACAAGGCGAAGGTCTTTCTTTTCCGGCACGGCCACCAGCTGATCCAGCCGGGTCGTCAGATCTGTCAGCTGCTTTTTCTGGTTATCCGCCTCCGTCTGCAGGGAGTTCAATTCCTGTTTCAGATCATCCAGCGGCTTATAATCCGTGTATGCTTCGTATACATACTCCGTTCCCTCAACAACGCAGAGCTTCTGTCCGGAAGAGGCCATATAGAAGAACATCACATAGGCATCGCCTTCCTGATAGGTGTACTGGTCATTAGCATCCTCATAGCGGAGCACCTTCTTCGCCTTGTCAAACACGACCTGGCTGGTTACACCGTTCGTGCCGGAGCCTTTGGTCACAAGACCTTTCTCGCTGACCGGAATATAATCCGTGGAACCATATCGGAGATTGTCTGCATGATACTGAATGATGGACGAGTGTACAAAAGCAAACCATCCCGGACGATACCTGGAAGGGTCGAGCAGGTTCCGGCTATGGACTGCATCCAGCTTGCCGGATGCCAGGGTATCCGTGTATTCCCGCTCATCCTTGAAAGCCTGTCCTACAACGGCGGCATCCGCAGCCATGCCGGAATAGGATAGCGTCGTATCTACCTTACCTGTACCAATCAGGATCTTGCCCATAAAGACGATCTGGCGGTTTTTGTAATCATACTCCACATTCCCGGACGGTTCATTGCTGAAGAAATCGTTGCAGATTTCTTTTCCAGTACTCGGACGCACCGGATAATAGAGCACCTTGTCTGTGCTGCGCACACGCAGTCTGTATGCTCCTTCATCTATAAATCGGTGCAGGAGCAGGACAATCTTGTTGTCTCCCTTCACCAGTTCTACCGTCTGGCGGAACACCTCGCCTTCTTCCGATTCAAGCATGGCAGTCAGGGTCGTCTCCCCAATGGTTCGGAGTGTGAACTGGATTTCCTGTACAAACACACTTCGCAGAACAGTCAGCGGCACATAGTAGGTCTGGAGTACCGGGCTGCTGCCTTCCCAGATATTGCTGACACCGTCATATAAAAAGGGCAGATCCAGACTGGTCATCGTTTCCTTTGCCAGCGCATCATCCGCACTTCGCAGTGCTTCGATCTCGACTGCCATCTTTTTCTGATTCTGTCGCTCCCTCTGAACCTGATTCCACAGCTTTGCAGACTCTCCGCAGACTTTCAGGTTCAGGTCTTTCGCATAGGAGCTTGCCCGGATCTGGAATACCCCTTCCGGGATCTCCAATTCCTTTTCTTTGTACTCCTGCGGCTGTTCCGTATCCCTGGAATCCAGAATAGATGCCACAAACGTGCCATTGGCATCATAGCCTGCAACTCCGATCCAGTTGAACACCTGCCCAGTATAGTAAACTTTCTGGCAGGCGGTATCTACCGGGATCAGTGCTGTCGTCTGAACATGCTCAAACTTCTGCGTTTCTCCATTGATCGTGTTGACTGTAATGCCTTCTGTCAGTTCGCCGGTCGCATCATAGTTTGCATCCACCTTGGATTCCTGCAGTGCATCCAGCCCTTCTTTTGCTTTTGGATAGATGGAACGGATCGCTGCTCCAAGGTTGTCAAAGGTATTCCCCTCCGAATCCACTCTTGCATCAAGGACTTCTGTGTCAGAGGTTCTCCCTTTTGCAATCTGGTCCATCCGGGCATTCAGAGCCTTGTTTGTCTGTGCGACATTCTGGGCGTTCTGGTTCATCTGCTGCTCTGCCGCAGCGACTTTTGCAGTCAGATCCGATTTTGCATTCTCCACACGCGCAGTCACACGGTTTTCTGTCTCGGACAGGCTGGTGTTTACCTTACTTTCTGTGCTGGAGAGACTTTCATTGATACGGCCTTCCGTGTCGGATACATTTTTGTTGATCCGGTTTTCTGTTTCCGAAAGCTCTGAGCGGATATCTTCGGCCGTCTGGGTCAGATGCTCCTCTGCCTCTGCGATCTGCTCACTATGCAGGCTGAACAGGCTCCAATACTTCTCATCACTCAGAGCCGTTCCTTTCGGCACTGGAAGATTGGAGATAAAACTGTTGCCGCTGTCTGCATCCAGTACGATCTGCAGCTCTTCATATTCTTTCCGGATGTCCCATTCGCCTGCATGTTTGGGAACGATCCGGCGGCCTGTGTATTTTGCCATATTACCCCTTTCTGTCAGCCTTACACTGACGCACCATCCTCGCCATATTCCACGACCAGATGTCCTTCCTCATCAGTCGCAAATATCAGCCCAAGGTCGCATTTTGTTTCAAATGCAAAATAGCCATCCTCCGTAATCGATCCTTCCACGATTTCACGGCACAGCTTTTCTACGGAACTGGACTCCGATTTATCACTCAGCCCCAGGCCGTCATCCGACTCAAAGCCAAAGCAGCCCGCCTTGTCAATAAACAGATTTCGGATGCCATCCCGAACGGCTTTCAGGAATGCTGTAAATGTGTAAGTGGCGATCTTGCCGTTATTGATGGCCGCTCTCTCCACCTTTAACGTAAGGGAGAATGAGCCAAGGACATCACCTTCTGTGCTGAGCATAACAACATCCAGCGGAAAACGTCCGGCCTGCGCCGTCATGAAGCTCGTGATCGTAAAGAGGACTGCCCCCTTCTCAACGAATACAAGGTCTGGTGCGGTTTCGCTCGTGTAGTGGAAGATCGTACCGTCCGGTCTGGTACCGGAACAGGCTACAATACAATTCTGCGGCACGGTATATTCCACAGAGTTGTTATACAAAACACAGCGAACTTTTCTCGCCTTGTTGTCATACTGCTTGACCGGAACCGTCACTGGGATGAGATTTTCCGTCAGCGACAATTCCACTTCCTGATAAATGCCTGTAAGCATTACGAACTTCCTCCTTCCTGATCCGTCTCCTTGTTATCTATTTCCTCTTTGTTTTCCGTATCCTTATCTTCACTACCCGGCTTTTCGATATCTGGTGTCTCCGGCTCGGTCGGTGTGGTCGGTTCCGTTGGCTCTGGATCAGGTTCTTCCGGTTCATAACCAACTGTCTGCCACTGCTCTCCGTCCCACAGTTTCAACCGCAGGTTCCTTTTATCGACCCAGAGGGCATTCTCTTTCGGAGCTTCCGGCGCAGTTTCCGACGCAGGGATACTGGACTGGTATTTTCCATCCAGTTCTTTTTCGACATCTTCCGACAGTTTCTTTGCCACACTGTATCTCTCGTCCAGGTCTTTTTGCAGTGCTTCCGAAAGAGCCGCGGCCGTTCCATACCGTCTGTCCAGTTCCTCGGACAGTTCATCCGACAATTTTTTCGCTGTCTCATACCGGGTATCGAGTGCCTTCTGTAGCTCCACTGAGATTGCCGTTGCGGTCTGGTACCGTTCATCCAGCTTTTCCAACAGTTCCTCTGAAAGTTCCGCTGCCTTCTTGTATCGCTCATCCAGTTCTTTGAGGGTCTGCTCCAGCAGAATTGCCGTTTTTACTGCAGTATCATCATTTTCCCAGCCATAACTCCATGTCTGGCCGCCATCTGTTGAGATAAAAAATCCGGCAGAGCTGTTCTTCCATGCCAACGTAGACTTTTTGAGTGTATCTGCATTAAAGGCATACCTGGTCGTATTCCCCTTTGCATCCGTCTCATTTTTATAGTGCAGTCCAAACAGAGCGGCAAACAAGGCTCCATCATAAATGATGGAAGCAGTGATCCCGCCAACCTGCTCCCCGACTGCAGTCTCCACTCGGACTGCGGTGTCATAGGCAACGGCTGCTGTATTTCGGATGCTGTTCAGTGATCCAGTAAGCGAAGAGTTCCGGCTGCTTACGGTCGAGTTCGACAGTGTAATACTGTTATACCGTTCCAACAAGCAGTCGTATTCCGTTTCCGTCACCTTGGAGCTGACCTCGATTCCGAGCTTCGAGATAAACACATGGACCGTATCGCAGAGGGAAACCTGCTCCGCTTCCACGATGTCCTCATACCCTGGTGTGTTCCAGAGCTGTAAAAAATCTATCTGGATATCGATCTCCGGCTTCGTCAGGCTGGTCGTATCGATATAGTTCTGAGCGTATTTCCTTAGAGCAGCTTCGGTTGGCTTTTCCTGAAAATTGCCGGTGCAGTCCAACACTGTGATCTTCTGATACGGAATCGACCGGTTGCTTTGCAGCACCACCTTCTCCGGCAGCTCCATGACCGCCTTTGTCTCATTATCCACCCAGTATGGATGCACCCCTGTGATTGTATTCTCGATGGATTTTTCCATCTTGAAATCCGTCAGGTTCTTGCCATAGATGATATGGACGTTATGGTCGGCGCCTCTCGCCTTATGAAGCTTCACAGTATACCGGTCCCACTCAAATTCTCCGCCAAAAATATCCAGCATCGACCCTTCCATGCCACCCAGACAGTTCCGAAAGGATGCCGGTACTGACACGGCAAAGGCCGCTTTGGACTCCATATCCGTCCAGACAGAGAACGGACAATCCGAAGAAGCATGCTTTTTCAGACCATTCATCGCACCCACACATCCACCTGTGGTAAACGGTGACACGGTGATAAAATTCAGCTGGTAGGAAATGTGCCGTGCCAGCACTTCCAGCTTTCCATCAATCGGTGTCGTGATCTTGTAAATACGAAACGGCTGGCTCTGCATGGTATCGGATGGTTTGGCAAGGATGATATTTCCTTCCTCCAGCATCTCTGCGTGGATACCGTCCGCCGGGCAGATGAGCTTCAGCTCATAGCTTCCGTTTCTCTTCTCCGTTACGGTACAGGACTGTGCATCTGCCAGCTTTCCGATGCCGTTATGATCAAATTTCATTTCCCTGGAATCATATAAACACGGGATCACCGGCCTCACCTCCTGTCACAGTGTCCACCAGCGAGGAGTCACCTCCACCGCCGTGATACCACCCGTCCATGTGATCGTCGTCTTTCCCTCCGGCAGCTCCGGGAAGTCCTCTGAAAGGATGGTCTCGTTGCAGAATCCGGAGGCATTATAAGCATTGTGCGTCTCACAGTTGAGAAGCACATAGTCTTTGATGCTGTGGATGGTGATCTTCTCCTCCCCCACATACAGTTCGCCGCCAGAATCTCCATAGACCTTGAAGATAGGCTGCGCCGGAAATGCAAAGGGATTCTTTAGGGTCGACCTTCCATCCAGCCGGATCGCCCTCTGCCCGTCTACGCTCCAACGCTGTGGCTTGCAATTGAAGGTCAGCTTCATCTCGGCAGCTTTCTGGGCTGTCACATCAAACTCCAATGCATCCGTACACACAGCCATCCGAAAGAAATCCGGGTCATAGGTATCCTGCAGTTTCTGATACCCGACCGGGGATAACAGCCACGACTTGACCGCCGCTGTCTTAGCTGGCAGACCATTGAAAAAAAAGGCTTTGTATTCGATCTCAACATTCTGATACCTGCGCCTGCCTGTTCTTGCATTCTCGGTGATGATGTCTCCGTTCCTGCCGGGTACGGAGGTGCTCTCCACATCCGCAGCCGGGGAATCATACACGCCGGGACCAGACAAATATAAAAGGAAGTCTTTGCTGGACTTTCCGGCAAAGGACAGATACTGTCTGGCATATCTGCCTTTTAACTGAAACTGTGACACAGTCTGTTTTGGGGCGTTGTAGCCCATACGCATCTCCTCCCAACTTTACTTAAAGACCGAATCATCCTGATCGATCATGCCGTTGATCTTATCCGCAACGGTCTGTGCGAGTTCATCATCGTTCCGGGCATTGTAACCATTGACGGTGATATACACACCGCCGAGGTTGGTCGTCCGGGTCGTGCCGCCTCCGGCCAGAGCTGCCTGTGGGAAGTTCCAGCCAGAACCATCAAAATGCGGCAGAGTCAGTTCCGGCAGGCTGAAGGAACTGATGCCCTCCATTCCCTGCTGCACCTTTGCTGCCATCGACTTGATCTGGCTGATCAGTCCACCCTCGCCTTTCTTGATGCCGCCAGACAGCAGCTTCATAAAGTCGGGCATATAGGTATCCGCATCTGCCAAAGGTCCTTCATCCGGCACCGAGAAATGCAGGAACGAACGGATACCGCTTGCCACACTCTTGACCGCGTTGCCGACCCAGCTCACACCCTTTTTGATGCCTCCTGCGATACCGCCAACAATATCCTTGCCCCAACTGACTGCCGAGGAAGCCACGTTCTTGATACCGCCCCAGATGGACGATGCCACGTTGCCGATGGCAGATGCCGCGTTGGAGATACCGTTCTTGATAGCGTTTACTCCATTCGAGAATACCGAAGTAACCTTGTTCCAGATATTCGTGACTCCCTCCCGGAAGCCATCGCAGTTTTTCCAGAGGCTCGTCAGTCCAAGACCGATGCCACCAACTGCTGCCACTGCGATACCTGCAGGACCGGCAAGACCGGCCAGTGCTGTACCTGCCGAAGCAAGCACTCCTCCGGCCGAGGAAGCGATACCAGCCAGAGCCGATCCCGCACCAGCAGCCAGACCGGATACGGTCGTGCCAACCGAGCCGAACAGTCCTGCGATTGCGGAACCGGCAGAACCAGCAATTCCGCCCAATGTGGAACCCACACCAGACAGAAGCCCAGAAAGACTGCCGCCTAAGCCGCCGATCTTCGACACTACACCGGAAAGCAGCCCGCCCAGATTCGACAGGATTCCCCCACCGCTGGAGCCAAGGCTTCCCAGCTTCGAGATGATGCCGGAGATTCCCTCTCCCAGACCGCCCATTTTGGAGGTCAGCCCAGAGATCAGGTTGCCAAACTTCGACACGATCTGTCCGCCGTCTGCACTACCAATCTTCGACAAGAAACTTCCGATATTGGACAGCAGACCACCGCCGTTCTCTGTACCGAGGACATTACCAAGGTTCTGCATCGTACTGCCGAGGTTTCCGATGGTGTTCTTCATGGAGCCGAGCTTGTCCACAAGACCGGTGACCGTATTGACCGTGTCACCGACCTTGCTGATGCCGTTGCCCAGGCTCTTTAGAAAATCCGAGTTGAAGGTATCGCCAAGGCTGCGGATCGCATTTCCAAGGGAACTGGTCTGAGAGCTCAGTTCTCCAATGGAATCCTTCATATCCGTAAAGCCCTGCTTCACTTCATCGCTCATACTGCCGACTGCGTTTCTGGTGATGCCTTGCAGTTCAGTCCAGAGCTGCTGGAACTGTGTTTTCAGCCCGGAAAGCCCGGACATGAGCTGCGTCTGAATGCCGCGTCCAACATCTTCTGCTGCAGAACTGATTCCCCGCTGGCTGTTTCGAACGCTTGTCGCAAAACCACCAACCACAGAATCCATCCAGTCGCCCAGAGAATCCACCGGGGTTGTGAGATTGTCGCTCATGGAACCGGCAAGCCCCTGCACTGCTTTCACTACCGACTTGACATTTTTCTTAATACCGGTTGCCAGCAGCTTCATGAAGTCTGGCATATAGGTATCTGCATCGGACAGAGGTCCTTCATCTGGTACAGAGAAATGCAGCAGACTTCTGACCCTGCTTGCGACATTTTCTGCCGCCGCGATCACAGAACCGGCTGCTGCCCGGACACCTGCCGCCATCTGGGAACAGATATCTGCGCCCCAGCGGTATGCCGAGGAAGCAATCGAACCGAGCGAGTTAAAACTGCTCCTGATACTTGCAACACCGGAAGACACCGTGCTGCGCAGGCTGGACATTGCCGAAGACACCGTAGACTTGATGCTGTTGAAGGCAGAGGTCGTGGCGGATTTCAGTGTGTTCCAGCCGCTTGTGACCGTACTGCGGACAGCCGTGACAGAAGAAGTCGTAAGAGACTTGATACTGTTCCACGCCGTCGTAATGACCGTCTTGATACCATTCCAGCTGGTGTTCGTCAAAGTTTTCACTGCGTTCCATGCGCTGGTCATGGAAGATTTGACAGAAGCGGTCGCAGAGGTGGTAAGGGATTTAATCCCGTTCCACGCTGTAGTAATGACCGTTTTAATTCCGTTCCAGCTGGTCGTTGTCAGCGACTTCACCGCATTCCATGCACTGGTCATGGAAGATTTGACAGCTGCTGTCGCAGAGGTCACATTGGATTTCACCGCCGCAAAGCTGGTCTGAATAGTAGTCTTGATGCTATTCCATGTGCTCGTGGTACTGGCCGTAATGGAACTCCATGCGGATCTCATCGCGGCACTCACACCTGCTGTTCCGGTCTTCACCGTCTGACTGATGGCCGCCCAGCTCTTACTGTATGCCTGCTCCACTCCCCTCATGGAGTTGGTGATGGAAGTAGACAACGTGGTGGACAGGTTCTCCGCCGCCGCAGTCACAAGTCCGGTGTTGGTCGTGATGCCGTTTGCCAGTCCCTGCATGAAGTCCGGCATCCAGCTTTCCATATCCGCCAACGGTCCTTCGTCCGGCACAGAGAAGTGCAGGAAGGAACGGATACGGTCTGCCACTCCCGATACGGCACTTGCCACATCCTGAATCCTCGACTGGATACCGGACACAATGTTGCCGATCATGTCCGAGCCCCACGAGAATGCCTGTCCAGCCAGACCCTTGATAAAGGAAACTGCACTGTTAAAGCCGTTCGTGATGGTGGACTTAATACCGGAAATGGTAGAGGAAATCCCGGATTTCATCGAGTTAAAAGCTGTGGTCGCCGCGCTCTTGATGCTGTTACTGAGGGACGAAACCGTAGACTTCATGGCATTCCAGCCGGAAGAAACCACCGATTTGATACCATTTACCACACCGGAGATTTTGCTGCTGATGGCGCTCCAGATGGAAGAAACCGTGGACTGGATTGCTGAAAGGACAGTCGAAATGACCGTCTTGATTGCATTCCATGCCGTACTCATCCGGGTCTGAATGCCAGTCAGCAGCGGAGACAGGAACGATACAATAGCGTTCCATACAGTTGTCACCGCGGTCTGGATTGCAGTCAGCACCGTAGATATGGCTGTCTGGATCGCGGACCAAACCGTAGAGAAAGTCGTCTGCAATCCAGTCAGGATCGGAGTCACAAAGGCGACGATGGCGTTCCAGATGGAAGTGATCTTCATCTGGATTGCAGTCAGTGCTGCGCCGATCAGGATCTGAATTGCCTGCCAGATGGTTTCAAACAGATATTTGAACGCATCCAACAGAGGTTTCATGGTGTTGTAGATGCCATTCCACACCGAAGTGATCGTCGTGCTGATGGTATTCATGACCGTAGAAATCGCAGTCGAGATCGCCGTCCACACAGTTGTCACCGTGGTATGGATCATATTCAACACAGAAGAAACGGCTGTGGAAATGGCAGTCCAGATGGTGCTGAAGGTCGTCTGGATACTCGTAAGGACAGTCGTAAAGAAGCTCGAAACTGCAGTGAACACAGTCGTTGCCACACTTTGGATAGCAGAAACTGTGTTTGAAAAGAAGCTGCTGATTCCGCTCCACACGGTCTCAAAGAAGCTCTTGATACTGCCCCAGACCGTCTGCCAGTCCGTACCGAACAGCCCAAGAAACACATCCAGTGCGCTCTTTAATGCGGTAAGAGTCGTAGAGAATACAGACTTCACGCCATCCCAGATACTGGAGAAGATGCCCTTTGCCGCTTCCCATGCACCGCTCCAGTTGCCGGAGAACACATTGGAAAAGGCATCAAACAGACCAAGCAGCGTATCCAGAACAACGCCAAGGATGGTGGCAACATTCTGGAAGGCTCCCTCGAACAGCGGAGCAAGCACCTGACAGAATCCATCCCAGACTGCTTTCAGTACCTCGGTGGCATCCTTGAAGTCAAAGCCCAGTCCGTTGATCCGCTGTGTCAACTGATCACAGAACGCTTTCACCTTGGAAACGATGTCGTTCCAGATGCCGGTAATGGCAGTACGGAACTCCTCATTCGTATTCCAGAGGTTCATGAACGCCACAACCAGTGTGCCGATGACCGCCACCACTGCTACGACCGGCCCGGACAGACCACCCAGAACCACACCCAGCTTGCTGAACACACCGCTGGCACTGCCCACATGGGTGATGAGAAGCCGGACACCCTTTGCAAGAGAACTGAATCCCCGCATCGCAGTGCCGACGGTCGATATGGTCTTGCCCAGCACAATGAGCAGCGGACCGATGGATGCCGCCAGGAGCCCGATCTTGATGATCGTTTCCCTGGTACCCTCATCCATGCTGTTGAGCTTGTCCACTAACTGCTGCACAGCAGATACGATCTTGCGGATGGTGGGCATCAGGATATCGCCAAAAGAAATAGCCAGCTCCTCCAGCTGAGATTTCAGGATGGTGAGCTGACCATTTAAATTGTCCTGCATGGTCTCTGCCATGCTCTCGGATGCGCCATCGCAGTTTTCAATGGCACCACGCAGTTTGTTGATGTCCGTCTCGCTGGAATTCATCAGGGCAAGGAAGCCGGACATCGCATTCTTGCCGACCAATGCCTCTGCGTTGGCGGCCTTCTCAGATTCCGACAGCCCGGAGAATGCCACACGGCAGTCTGCAAGGATGTCGTTCAGGCTTCTCATGCTGCCATCTGCATTGCTGGTTGCAATCGTAACCTCACCGATGTTTTTACCCACAAAGGTCACTTCACCGGAAAGGTTGTTCATGATGGTACGAAGGGAAGTACCAGCCTGTGAAGCCTTGATACCACTGTTTGCCAT
>ERZ1673736.1413-NODE-1413-length-32028-cov-12.424608_pt1 | contig 32028 bp, 42 predicted proteins | sample MGYA00580212_ERZ1673736 | MGnify/ENA primary metagenome ERZ1673736 (study PRJEB41218, sample SAMN15661752) | gut metagenome | host: Homo sapiens | place: Canada: London | collected 2015-08-20/2019-03-30 | study: EMG produced TPA metagenomics assembly of...
GTTGCGCCGGTATCACCCTGGGGTCCTTGCTCTCCAGTATCACCTTTCTCTCCTTTTTCACCTTGGGGTCCCTGTGGTCCAGCCGGTCCGGTAGCTCCACCAGCACCATCAACACCCATCCTGGTAGCGATATAGCCTACGGAGGTGGTTGCGTCTGAATATAAGGTGGTCTCTTTTGTCCAGAGATACTGTCCCTGTGGTACGTTAGGCATTGAAGTTAGCCATTCCCCTGTAGGAACATCTGTCATGCTAGTACCAACCTGGTAAGTGTATGTGGTTCCAACAATGGACTTAACGTTATTAACCTTAGTGTCGATCTCAGTAATTGCGCTCTCTACAGTCTTCTTACTCTTACCAAACAAAATATCGCCAGCACTAATTCTCAGGTGAAAGTTCCCGTCATCGCCTTTATAGAACTGAATATACTCATTCGTATCGCCAAATCCTACCTGGCCATCTGAGCCGAGATAGAATCCTCTGGTGGTATTGAGCGCAGAAGTCTTAGCTCCGGAATATATGCAGTCGTGTCCGATATGGTTTCCACCGATGTCAGCACCAAAAGCTACCAAGTCGGTCACCGCCACTTTATCTGCTGTGATACTCTTGGCCTGGATAACAGTACCGTTCAAACTGTTATAGTCAGTCTGCTCCGAAGTTACTCCTGATCCGTTGGTATTAAGCTTGTAGTAAAGGCCATCTTCCCCCTTAATGACCAGCTTATCTGCCTTGATGGTGTTACCCTCGATCAGATCACCTTTGATAGTTACACCGACCAATTCGCCAGTAATAGTCTGGTCGCCGACCACTACATTCTTAATCAAGCCAGATTCTGAATAGAATTTCTCCATAGCCGCTATGCCAATATTGGAGAAATCAATGCTTGCGTATTTCAAATCAGCGTCTGCGGCGTTAATCTTTTTTACATCCAGCTCATTGATTAACGCTTTGTTAGCCGCCAGTTCATCCGTAACGGTACTCTCAAATTCCGCGTATTTAGACTTAATGCTGGTAGTTTCTGCCTCAAGTGCTTTCAGACTTTCAATGGTGGCAAACTTAATATCAGCCTCTTCTGTCTTGATATAGTTTGACTCGATCTGTCCTACCGCCAGTTTCAGTTCTGATAAGCTCCCGTCCAGAGTATTGTACAACCCCTGCAGATTTCCCACCGCACTGCTGCCATATACACCCTCGTCAAAATGCAAAATATCCGATACATTGATCGTTCCTGTGTATCGTCCATCATCACTGATCACAGTATTTATAATATCCTCTGCCGCCTGTTGCTTTTCCCTTGACTCTTCAAATGAGGGAAATTTATTCGCCAATTCACATGTATCTTTTGTATGATCCTGTGGATACTGCGTAATCTTGATAATACGCTGTTTTTCACGAATTCCAGTAGCAGCATCAATCAGTGTGATTGTATCGCCCAGGGAAAATGAAAAATCTTTATATCCAGCTTTCTGCTTTGCAAAATCAATGATTTCTGCGCCAAATGATACAATCGGTTTTGACAAATCTTGCAGTTTCGCTTCAGCATCTTCTTTTAAAGCAGTGGCATCTGTATAGGATTCATCTTTCCAGATGTATGTCTTTATTTTTTTCGTGTACTGATAATTTTCCAGATAATTTTTCCCATCGTTTACGCTTTCGATTGTGAGTCCATTCTGTCCGATTGGGATGATTCTGGTATAGTAATCATAAGTACTGCCTCTCCTCTGCAAGCGTCTAAGGTTAAGACCTGTAAGGAAAAAGGTTCCCTTGTCCTGACCTATCTGCTCATAAAAAGAAACTTTCTTATTCTTGGTATCATAACTGACATCGCACATAAATGCCGTGCATAGTTTCTGAATAACACCCAGTGTGTTTGTCTGTAATATTCCGGCATTTCTCTTTTTAGTAACTGTACATTCGCCCACCGTCCATCCGGATCCGGCGAGTGCCAACTTTGCCGCGTCTTCAATTGTGGAATCAGTTATGCTAAATGAGCTCCATGGCTTGGCTTCCAGTTCTTCCAAATTCAAAGCTGCCACAAACTGCAAGAATCCATCTGTACTTACGCTTTTTTCTTTTATTACGTATTCATCATCCTGGTCCTCAATATAATACTCTTCACAAATCTCATGATACCTAGCCAGGTATGTAAAAGAGAGTGTCTTCTCGCCGGTGGCGGCGTCACTCTCAATCATCAGATCTTTATATTTAAAAATATGCCCTATGGCATTGTGGTTCGTATCGTAGATCTTAAGCATAGGGCCTCCTTCTTTTAATCTTCAGAAATCATAAAAATAAACGGTTCCAGCTCTGCGCTGGTCAGATCCAGCCCTTCAAATAATGATAATGGCACTTTTTTAGGCTCAAAATCTGTTTCCTGGATTGCCAGCTCATTAAGTTTTCTTTGATACTCCTCCATACTTTTATCTGGACGGAGACTTATGCTTATATCCTGCACAGGTCGTTTTTCTGCCTCTGCAGCTTTTTGCTCTTCCTCCCAGGCCTTCCGTTCTGCGGCTGTGTCTCTGTACTCTTCAATGATTGATTTCTTCGTTTCCTCATATGGCTGCAATGCCTGAACAATTGCTGCTTTATTTTTATTAATTGAAAAAGCAAGCTGAATTTTTCCGGAAAGAATTTTCTTCCCTGATTCTTCAAATTTCTTTTGTTCCATATTCTGGAACTGCATAATCCCATTGTATGCTAATATCATTTCCTGATTTGTCACTTTCAAAAATCCTCCTTAACACACATATTTCTTTGAAAAATTTATGTTTTTTCAACATTCCTGGTGATTTTCCGCAATTACATAAATCTTGGACGGTATTTCACCGTGATATCCATCCAGGTATTATCCAATGTGATTCTGTTCGTTCCCGGCATAAGCACCGGCAGGCTCCAGATGTCTACATCAGCGGATTTATTTACTCCTGCCTCTGTGATTTTTCCGGTTTCACCATCCAGGATAACGGTTTTATCCTTTGTTGTATTCCTGATTGTAACCGGCAGGCTCTCCCCTGTATCCGGATTACGATTAATTCCCTTAACCGTGAATGCTGACGCACCTGCAGCACGCGGAGTAATTTCCACTATGCAGGGCGTCCAGATATTTCCAGGGTTTGTTATTGCTATTTCCAACATTCCGGATGCAGACTGTGAATATGGAGAGCCATCCGGTTTTTCAGCGTATTCATAGCACGAAAAATCAACCGTAATCTTGCTCAGTCTATTGGATGTTACCCGCAGCTTTCCAAGTGGGTTTTCAGCAAAATCATGTTTTACCATATATCCGCAAAATTTATGGTCGAACTTATCCAGTTCCAGGATGACCGACTCGGACATCATCTTGGAAAGCAAGGTGCTGCAGTTCTGCAGGATTTCATTCCGATCCGCGCCATATACCAGGAAAGTGATCTGTATTGTTTTGAACCCGATGGAACTGTTGACGAAAAATGGCAGTGGGCTGCCCCTCTGCCATTCGCTTTCATTTTCGATATTCGAAAAAGCCGGAGTCACATTCCACTGCCTGGCCTGTGCCCCGGATATATCCCAGCCATTTATTTTCATCTCAGCCGCCCCCTTGTATGCCTTGTAGCTGCCATTTCATTCTTGATATTTATGTCTTCCCGGATTTCTCCGACCAATTTGTCTTTATCCATGAATACCTTTAAGTTCTTCATGGTGCTTATCATGCTCTCCGTCATGGATTCCATGGTTCTCATCATAGAATCCATTTTGCTCAAAATATCGGCATTATCTGCCTGTGAACTTCCAGCCCGCTTCATCTGCCGTTCAGACTGCTGCCTGATCAGCCTGTTAAGCTTTTCAATTCCGGCATTCCCTACATCCAGAGATCTGTCTGCCAGGAACTGGTCCGGGTTTGTGGCAAAATTATAAAGGTTTTCTGCTCCCTGTGGATTGATCACTTTATCACCGGTAAGCATATTCTGCATGATCGCTCCATCCGATTTACGAAGGACATACTCCTGTGCGTTATTTTCAAAGAGCCATGCCAGCTGATCTTCCAGGATATTCTCTGTTCCGGTTCGAAGTCCCCGCTTTTTCATTGCCGCCAGTATAGCTTTCTTCTGCTTAGATGACGGCTTTGCATCCACTTCCACGCTAAGGGCATCTGCTATCTTCTTTACAGTGGAATCATTCACACTCCTGCCGTATTTTTTTACAATATACTGCCACAAATCTGAATGTTTCTTTTTCTCTGCATCCGACACAGATTTCTTATGCGCCTTGCTCGCATTTATCAGCTTCTGTACTTCTGCAATCTCTGCCGGTTTCTCAGCTGCGCCCACAGTCACTTTATCCAGTTCTTTCTTTTGCGCCGGCGCAATTCCTGTCTTGGATATATTTCCAGAAGTGCCGGATCCGGAAGAAGCTGAGCTGGAAGCAGTTGCTCCACTTGTTCCGGAAGAAGCTGACACATTTTTTCCAGCCGGCGATACATTTACATCAAGCAATGTCCCGCCGGTTCCTGCTTTCTGAATTCCGGCGATCAGACTCCCTACAATGTTCTCACCAATCTGGCCAGCCTGTTCCACCAGAGACTTCAGACCGGTAGATAAGCCCTCATTCAGCTTTGCAACCGCGGAAGCATTTTCAGCCGCCAGATCATCCAGCTGTTTCTTATAATCTTTCCTGGTGTCACTTATCTGCTGATCAATAGCATCCCGCGTAGCCTGTGTATCTTTTTTTGCCTGCCTGTCTGCTATCTCCTGCTTTTCTTCCCAAAGCTTGTTAAATTCATCCAGCTGCTCTGCAGTCATCTGATTCAGGCTGTAAATATTGGCGGCTGCTTCTGGTCCTGCATCTTTCAATTCCTGCAGCAGCCCCTCTGAAAGTCCCTTTCCGCTTAGTTCCTGCAACTGGGTTTCCCACAGTTTCAGTCCCTCAACCTGTGTATTCATATTGTAAATCAGACGATCTGCAGTATATCCGGAAGCATCCCAGGCATCATAGTTATTCATGGAGGAAAGGATGTCTTTCTTCCGATCAGCTATGGCACTGTCCCTTTTTTCTTCCAGATCCTGTATGGTCTCATTTAGTTCTTTTTCAAGCTTTTCCCGCTTATCATTGTAATCTTCATCAAGCTGCAGCTTTTCTTTTTCGTAATCTTCTTTGGCTTCCAGGTACTTTTTATCTGCTTCTATGCGCTCATCCGTACCGGCTGTGAACTGTTTTCTGGCAATATCCCAATATTCCATCTCTGCCCTAGCGGACATGGAATAATAGGTCTGGTAGGTCTCCAAAAGGGATTTCTGTACTGAAGCCTGGGTCTTTGCAGCTTCCTCTCTGGCTTTGGCTACCTCTTCCTGCTTCTCCTGCTTTTCCTCGTAAATCTGAGTGTCCAGTTCCTGGATCTTTTGTGTTGCTTCATACCAGGCATCAGTTCCGCTCTTTAAATTCTTTCGAACGGTGGTCCAGTAATTTTTCTCCTGGGCTAAAGAAGCAGCATGTAATGTCTTGTACTTTTCCAGCCGTTTTTCAGCAGCACTGAGAACCTCAGAATTATAAGTTTCTGCATCCTTAGTAGTTTTCTTTTGATTATCTCCGGATCCGGTAACTTTTTCTTTGGATACACCAAAATTGTTCTTTATGCTGCTGCTCAGTGCCTTGCTGATCGTGGAACTGCTGTTAAGCTTATTAAGCTGAGCGGTTGCCTGTTTATAGGCTGTGGATCCTTTCACAGCTGTATCGCGTATCTGTTGCCAATACCATTTTTCGTTATCAATAGAAACCTCATGGCTCTTATTGTACTTGGAAATCCAACTGGTTGCGTTTTTCAATACCGAATTAGAAAGTTTTACTGAAGCTGTAACTGCTACTTTTGCGTTCCCAGAAATACCTTTAGCAACACCAGCTGGGATCATCTTTCCTACTTCATCTTGAAATTTTTTAGAAGGTGAATGAATCTGCAATGCACTTTTAAAGGCATTAAGCGCAGAAATGGCAACGGCACTAGAAGCACTGATTACCCTTGACCTGCCAGCTTCAATACCACTTGCCACACCTGCGGCAGCATTATAACCAGCCGTGTAAAAGCTATTCTGATAAATCCGAACTGCTGAAGCCGCCTGGTTTGCCATCGCTCCAGCTTCACTGATCGCACCACCTTTTCCAGATGCTATTCCAGCCTGATATTGTTTCGCGGATTCAGCTCCGGCTTGCTCAAATTCGCTTTTCTTTTCCTCGGCTGCTTTTGCCCCTGCAGAAGCTCCTTCTCCACTAGCCTGCTCAATTCCAGATTGTTGATCTTTGATTGAATTCTGCATTCCTTCACCAGCAGCAGTTCCTACCTCTTCTCCAGCAGACTGTGCATCTGCTGCCTGCTGCTGGATCAGTGCCAGAAGCTCCTGCATAGCGGATACTGCCTGCGTACCACCGGCATTAATTCCTGCCTGGATTTCTTCCGGGATCTGGATACCGGCTTTATTGGCGATTTCTGCCACGCCCTGGATTGTTCCTTCAATAGTCCCGTTCAGCTGATCTATTGCCTGCTGAGGGGTTATCTCACCGCTTGCAATTCCCTCTGCAAGTCCCTCTGGGATCTGTACACCACATTCCTGTGCCATCTGTACGGTCTGCATGAGGGATTCCTGGGTGGCTGCTGGAAGCTCAGCCCAGCCTTCCACCGCCGAAGCAACGGCATTGTCAATGGACTCGCGCAGATCAGAAAAATCATAATCTGTGGATCCAAGCTCTCCCACTGCCAACTCATAAGCGGTCTTGTTTGCCGCCATCACCGTTGCTGTATCCTCAGAAATGTCCATGGCATCAGTCCACTTCTTGGAGATACCTTTCAGCTGTTCAACACCGTATTCTCCCTGGTTGTCCAAGGTCCATACCATATGCTGGAGCATATTAGCTGCATCAGTTCCTTGCTCCTGGATTGCCTGGATAAACTCTGCGGAAAAGATCGCTTGCCCGCTCTCATCTGTGGCTTCTTTAAGACGCTGGAGATTCTGCTGATAGTTCTGGATTCCATCAACCCAGGACTGCAGGTTTTCGTTCATCTGCTCTGTGGTGATATCATCCCCACCATCGAATTTATCTGCAAAACTGATTTTATCCTGCAAATCAGCTTTGATAGAATCCATGGTGGAATTGTATTCGTCCAGGATCTGACGCATGGCAGTCTTAGCAGCGTCCGCAGCTTCCTGGGAGCGTTCCATGGTTTTGTTAAAACCTTCCAGAGCTGTGCCAGCTCCTACTGCCGCCAATCCGGTTGCTTGGATTGCATCAGCATTATCTTCTTGCGCCTTTGTATTGTCTTGTGTTGCATCAGTATCATCTTTTTTAGCTTTGGTTAGATTTCCTGCGCTTTCAGCATACTCTTCTTTTGTTTTTTCATTTTCATCCAGGATCTGATTCTGTGTATCAATAACACCGTTAAGCTCGTCTTCCTGATCCTGCAGCTCTCCAACACTGGTTGCTAGAATTCCTGTAGCATCTCCACACTGAGATACCTGACCGGTCAATACAGCAAAACGATTTCCCATCTGACTATCACTAATAGCTTTTTCTGCCATCTGATACTCTTCTAGGGTAATAGTTCCATCATCCAATGCCTTTTGGTACAGTTCTAAAGCTTTTGTTGTATAATCAAGTTGTTTGCTAAAATCAACTTCCTGTAATGCTGCGGCATTTAAGCTGTTTTGTTCATATTGATTATTAACTTCATTAATAAGATCCAGTTCATCCTGTAAAAGTTTCTTTCTATTACTAATTGATTCCTTTTGCGCTTCTGCCTGATCTTTTACTTTTTGAGCCTCCAAGGACTGATCTACCAAATCCTGGGTAGCTTTAATCAGGGCTTGCTGAACAGCTACATCCTGATAGTTTTTTACCAGTTTTTCCAGTTCTTCATTTGTAACATTCAGCTTATCATTTTCAGAATCATAAGCACCAGCCAGTTCTGGAATAGACTGTGACAGTTTGTCCACGATGGATGCCATTTCCTGTTTCTGGACAGCTGTTCTATCTTCAACATTATTTAACTCTTCCAGTCTGTCAGCCAGAGCGCCTACATTTTCCACGGAATTCAGGGTTCCGGTAAACTGATCGTCAATCGCCTGTACATTATCGGCAACTTTCTGGGAGGATTGTACAACTTGATCGTACATTTCTTCCATTGCATCTTTTTGAGGTGTAATCACGTCTGTTAAGCCAGATACAATATCCGTAAGCAGTTCCACACCATCCTGCAAAGGACCTGAAATGTAATCATACGCCGCAATTCCCAGTCCCTCAGTAGCAGAACTAAGCTCTGTCAATTTACCCTGCAGATTATCCTGCATGGTATCTGCCATATCTGAAGCAGCACCAGAACAATTTCTCAGACTTTCTTCATAGCCAGCTACCTGATCAGCGCCAGTATTAAGGAGCATGTTCAAGCCCTTAATGGAATCAGATGTAAAGGTTGACATAAGAGCCGCCTGCTTCTGTGCATCTCCCATTCCATCTGTAGCACCCTCAACATCTTTCAGGATATCCGTCATGTCACGGAAATTTCCAGCAGAATCCATGACAGCTACAGAAGTATCACCGACTGCAATCTTTCCATCTTTCATCTTGCTGGTCATGTCACGCATTACGGCTGCAAGGGCTGTACCAGCTTCACTTCCTCTAAGACCATTGTTGGCCAAAGATTCCAGCATAGAGGTTGTAGTCTCTATATCCTGTCCTGCGGCATTCATATTGGCGCCACAGTTCTTGTATGCCTCGCCCAGCTCGGCCGCTGTGGTGGAGCTATTCGCCTGCGCATAAGCCATCATATCCGCTATATGCATGGCGCTTTCAGCTTCAAGTTCAAATGAACTAATATTATCCGTAACAACCTGGGATGCATCTGCAAGATCCATTCCGGAAGCGGCGGCCAGCTGCAATACGCCATCGATTCCGGAAAGGGTCTGGCTTACGGACCAGCCCGCCAGGGACATATTTGTCATTGCACTGGCGGCTTCTGTAGCAGAGAATTTTGTGCTGCTTCCGAGGCTCTTCGCCTTATCCTCCAGAGCTTCCAGTTCCGATCCAGTAGCTCCTGAGATAGCCTCCACTTCGCTCATTCCAGCTTCGAAAGAACTTCCTACCTCTACTACATATTCGGCGGCTTCAACCGCCTTATCTTTTAAAGTGCCAAGTGCATCAGCAGCAACAGAAACACCTTTCATTACAACCGCACTGGCAATTTTTTCACCAAGCCCGGTAAATACTTCCCCGGCTTCTCCTGCATTTGAATTCAAATCATCAACTTCAGTGTTTGCCTGTTTTACGGATTTTCCGAATTCATCAATGCTGGTAGCACATCCATCTGCTGAGTTTTTGGCTTCCTCGAGATACTTTCCATTCTCTTCAAGTGCCTTACTGTTTTTGCGCACATCAGCCTCAGCCTGAATTACTTTCTTATTCCAGTCCGTTACACGACCCTGCGCATTCAACATGTTTGTTGTCTGCTTTGTAAGAGCATTATTCAGCTCTTCAATTGCTTTTTCCTGTTTTTTATAAGAATCGGAGCCTTCCTCGCCCTGCTCCTTCATTTTGTCCAGGGATTTCTGTGCAGTATCAAGCTTTTCCTTAAGCGTTTCTACTGCCTTTGCCTGCTCCTCATATTGCTTTCTTGCATTTCCAAGTCCCGTATTTGCTGCATTTAGTTTCTGCTTAAAAGAGTCCTGCAGCCGGATTAAGTTTTCCTGCTTAGACTGCAAGGCCTGCATGGAGTTTGCGCTTCCTTCAAATTCCTGCGCAAGGCTTTTGGTTTCTGCCTGCAGCATTTTCGTAACCTTTACAGCATTTGAAAATCCCTGTGTATATTCTTTTTCCCCGCCGAGCGCCAGCGTAATTCCAACTTCTTTTTTTGCCATTTTAACTCCTTTTAAGCATAACAAAAGGAGTGTTCACCTTACATGAACACTCCTATGGTAATGCATCAATTGCTGAATCAATTTCTTTCTTCAGCCCATTCATAATTAAATATTCATCATACATCCTGTAAAATTTCCTGGGCGTCATATCCAGCACTCCGGATTCCGTATAATACAATTTTGTCATTCCGATGTAAACTATGCGGGCAATATTCAGCTTTTCATTTGCCCGCTCTTCTGGTTTGGGTCCTCTTCCTCATCTACCTCTGGCATGGATATTCCATAGGCTTTCAGAAGCGCTTTCATAACTTCATAGTAATTGTCAAGCCCGATCATGTCTCCCACATCTGCTTCTGTCACAGTTGAGTATTCAACGCTTGCCTTCATACGTTTATTTCGCTCTGCTTCGTCATTCAGAAGTATGACCACAATATCGCGCATCAAATGTCCATTTCCTGTGTCATTTGCTACATCCTCAAGCACTTCCATTAATGGTTTATCATACTTTTCTTCAATCTGATCAATCATGTTGAGAGTGAAGAGGAAATGTCTTTCCTCTCCATTCAAAACAATTGCCACTCCTCTTGGTTTAAATATGCCCATGTTTTACTCCTTACTTACCGGTTGAAGAATCGGTAACCCCAAGAATTTTATTCACATATGTTTTTGCTTCCGCAAGTGTTTTAAACTCATTTTCGGCTTTCATATCACCATTCTGCAAAGTGTATAAATTACCTTCCATTGTTGTATGTGTAAATGTTACAGTGTCCTGTTTGGTTGCATTCTCATCATTTGGTTCTTTAAACTGTACTTTTAAATAAACCTTTGCTTTAAATACTGTTTCATGTGCCCGGACAGATTTCCCAACAAATCCAATACCTACATATGGCGGAATATCGTTCGCATTTCTGACCATTCCGTCATCTTCTGTCACTGTATGTCCCAGCAGCCATCCTTCATTCTGCATAGTTGGCTCATTCAGTTCCAGTGAAGCTGTACCACCTGTCGGAGATACGTCTGTTTCTACTACATTATCATCACCATAATCTTTTACATCGCTGGTGTTAATATTAAAGTTTGCATTTGCTGCCGGACCAATTACTCTCGCTTCCGTATACTTTGCTGTTGCTTTGCTTACAGACGCCTCTGTATCTAATTTTGCTGCTACAATGTACTCAAATCCAATTTTAGCCATGTTAATATCCTCCTACTATATGTTTATATGTCTATTAAATACTTCCTGCATTTTCTCTGTACATTCAGTCTCTGATCTTTTTGTTGCTCTATCTTCAAATGGGTGAGGTTTCTGATTACCTCCGTTTCCATTCTCCAGATATCCCCACTTTTCTCCGTTTCTTACGCCTTTACTGTCAATTCCAACCGGTCTGACACTAACGTAATGGCCAAACGCATTTTTCTCTGGAGTATCTGGTATCACCGAGCTTGCCAGTTCTCCTGTTGCATATCCGCGGTCTGCCGCGCTGGTTATCTCTTCACGAATGTTCTTTTGAAGGACCTGCGCTCCTTCTGTGAGCATTTCTTCTGATATTGAGTCAACATCTGCAGCATTCTCCAGTGTCTGCAGCAGATCATCCATGGAATCCACCCTGCACTTTGCCATTGCTTCATTGCTCCTTCCTGATGCAAAATGTAATGGTACAAGTTGTATAACCAGTATCCCCTTCATAGCCAGGAATAGAATTCTTGACTGTGAACCCTGCTGTTTCAAGCGCTGCAATAATCTTTTCCTCGGCTGCCAGGTAATTAACCGGTTTCCTTTTGCTCCCGGATGCAGAACGAGAAAACCATGTGATTTCCAGGTGTTGAATCCATTCACTGTGCGAATCATCCCCATAATCCGCCGGGGTTGTCCGTTCAATCATATATACTGCAAATGTATTCGGTTTTTCCTCCAACGGACACGCCAGCGGCCAGATATTTCCTGCTACCAAGTCCGAAAGTGCATTTTCAATTTTCTGGTTCACATTCATCTTCTCACCCCTATGTGCATATGATTTCTATTTTTGCCTTATCTGCCCTGTAGGTTCTCAAAATATCATATACAGCTCCGTCATATTCCAGCTGTGTAGCATATTCCTTTCTGTTTCCCGATAGGTGCGCAGTCTGTTCCCAGTCTTCCAGTCTCATTTCAAGCACAAGCTTAATCTGAATTCCGGCTTGTAAAGCAGCATAATACTCAGATCTTGTAGCAGATTTTTCAGTTACATAAACTGGATATTCTTCTGTGATGCTTTCCTCCGCAAATCCATCTTTATCCTTCGCATTTTTCACTACCAGAAGCTTTGCTTCTTCATCCATCCTGGTTCACCTCTTTTTTACCGTAATCTCCAGAAAGAGCCATAGAATCTCTCAAGGCGGCATATGCCGCCCTGAATGTTGTTTGATCTTTGTCATATCCATAATGCCCCTTGCAATAAAGTTTTAAAGCCTGCTTACACAGGGGTTCTTCTGGATCAGTTACATATACTCCAACCAAGCTAAGATCTACTACACACGCCTCGGCAAGATCCGTGACGTCCAACTTTGTCACCTGAGATTTTCCCCGAACTGTTCTCATAAGGTCTTGTATCAGATTTTCAGAAAACGTCATTCATAAGCACCTCCAGCAGTTCTTCTTTTTTCATTTTAGAATATCCTGGGATTTCTTTTTCCTTGGCTGCTGCTTTTAGCTGTGCTATTGTGTAAGCACTGTAGTCAACAGTATTTGCCGCCGCTGCTGCCCGGCTTGTTATTCCCCCGCCTGAGTTTTCTGATCTGTATCACTTGCGGCTTCTGTCACGGTATATTTCAACAGAGCATGTGCCTTTGTGGAAGTAACACCACCATCCGCGATAGCATATCCACAATAATCAGTGTTTCTGGCTTTTACATGATCCTCAGTCATTACTGTGAGATCTTTGTTTACGTTTGCCTGATAGCCTACATATGGACTGGACATCAGGACTTCACCGTCCTCCATGGAATCATCCTGTTTTACCATCATTCCAAGCACTCTAAATACACCGGATTCAGATGGATCCGGAATGAAAATCGGTTTTCCATTTTTATCTGTTACATTTGCCAGTTCACTCCAAATAGTGGTGGAATTTGCATAAATTTTAAGCTCATTCGCCCCAACTTTTACCTTTGCTCTCGCATTGGTCAAATCCTGGTATGCAAGCTTTCCCTTCTCATAAGTTGTAATCTGTGGAGTCTTATCTTCCTTTTCCAGAGCTGTAACTACCCCCAAAGGTTCTGGCTTGAACTGATCGCTTGCACTTGGCTTTCCTTTACCATGGGTTACTCCATATCCAAGCCCTGCACCAATTTTTCTTGCCAGTTTCCGCTGAATATAATTAATAAAATCATCAATTGCCATCTCTTTCAGTTTCCAGGAAATGGTTACGCATCTGGATAATTCACAGCCATTCAGTGCGAGCTCCTTCAGTGTATCTTTTCCATCTGCAGTTACGTCTGCCTCTTCGTACCATTCGGCAGCAGTGGATTCATCTCCAATCGGAACATTGTAGTTTCCTTTGACATAGGTTTTCTGAATATCGTTCCAGTACGGATACAGCTCTTCTACCATATCCCAGATACCGTCAGCTACTGTTTTTGGAATAACCACTCCAGTATTTTCAGTTGTATGGGTATATGCATTTGCTTTTTCCATGATCTCTGTTTCTTTTGCAGTAAGAGTTTTCCCCATCATGGTTTTAGCCCATGCCATTTTATAAGCATCAGTACTATGCTGATCATTCTCTAAGCTGCCAGCAGTTTCCTGAACAAAACTCATTTTCGCAGTGGCCTCTCCACCACTTGCAGCAGCCGCTGCTACGGAATCATTCAGATCCTGGACGTTGAATGCACGCTGGTTACCTTCCAGGGCTTTTGCAGTTGCCATTGCTTCTGCAGTCTTGTCCCACTCTTCATCCAGAGCTTTTACCTCTTCCATTTTTGCATTTGCTTCATCCAGTTTTCCTTCATTGATAAGACCGTTAGCCTCTGTGATAAGGTTTTTACGACTTTCTGTGTACTCGTTATAAGTCATCTCTCATTCCTCCTGTTAATCCATTAATTTTCTTTCAGCCAAAGATAATAATTCAGCTCTTGCCCTGGCTATTTTTACAGCTTTTTCTTTCTCTGTGCCATCCCCTGTATCAGCTTCCATCATAGCTTTTACTTTCGCCATCTGCTCAGATGATGGCAAGTGGAAATTTACGGCAGCAACGAAAGGTTGCTTTTCTTCCGGCTCCTGAAACATCACCTTGTCAATTAACCCTCGTTCTTTCGCCTGTTCAGCAGTAAGCCAGGTTTCATTTTCCATCATTTCCAATGCGTCCAACTCGGACATTCCAGTCTTTGCAGTGTATGCTGTGCACAATGCCTGATCGGCAGTTCTAAGAACTTCTGCCATGTGCTCCATATCACTGTGATTTCCCCTGGCTCCTGAAGATACACAATGCACCATCATGAGTGCCGTTGGAGACATTTCACAGTAAGCGGCACATGCCACTATAGAAGCAGCACTGCAAGCCTCCCCCATAATGTATATACGCATATCATGTTTTTCCGCAGCGCTCCTGAGTAAGGTATAAATCTCAGATCCAACATCGATTATTCCGCCTGGGGAATTGATATATACCTCAATCTCATCTCCTGGGACTGCTGCCGATAAAACCTTCATTACGTCTCTCGGACATGTACTGTCTTCGCCAAACCAGTCATAATACCATTTATAGTCATTTGGTATCATTGCTCCTCTGACATCAATTCTATGTTTCAACTTTCTTTTCACCTCCATGCATCTCTATATAAGCAGCTTTTAACAACTGCCCCATTAATCCTGCCATTTCGCGGTAATTTTCACCGTTCATTTTGTTAAGCATACTTTCCAGCATGTCCACCACCTGGGTATCCAGTCTCCTGATTGGCTTATCTCCGCCCTCAATAGGTGCCAGATTCAAGATTGCACGCCATTCATTGGGTGTCATTGCTCCTCGATCCACCATGGACTGAAATGCAAGTTTGGTACTCATGCTTGCACACTGGAGGTTGCTGGACTCATATGTTATGTAATTTCCACAGCCTCTCTCTCTTGGTGAAAAGAGCTTTGTTGTAAGCTCTTTCCCAAGCTGTATTGCAACCGGTTCAATTTCCGCCTCATAATATGCTGTCCACTGATCTTCATTCCAATCTGACTGCACAATATGTTTGTTGGTGTTAAAGAAAGAATAAATCCGGTCTGTGATCCGGTCCGTCTGTGACGCATTCGGAACATAGTCCTTTGCTTCAATCTGTTTTGCGTCGACCTTAGCATCCACACCAGCTGCTCCGAAAGTATCCGTTTCAATAGCAAGATAATTCTTTACAAACTGTTCTACATTGGTTTTTACATCTTCCGGACGCATGGAACTGGTAAATTTCAGCAGCCAGCGGATAATTCCGGAATTTTTAATTGCCTTCACAATTCCCTGGTCTATGTATCCAACACACTCCATTAGCTGAGCCAGCGCCGGTGCCGGATTTTCTCCGAAGATATCATTCCCCTCATAATCCTGGCGCAAGTGGATAATATCCGAATACCGAAAGGTACCCGTTTTTCCATTCTTGTAAGTGAATTTCAGAAAAAGTTCTTCTGCAGTCCCATATATCGCTTCCACCATTGTTGCCGGAATCGGATACATCTGCTCTGCATATCCATTCTCATCTCGAACGATCAGTGCAAAAGCATTGTTGCTAAGGCATAGCTGATTCGCAAGCTTTTCCTGGAACATCTGCCCTGTCATATAAGGATTCGGGTTACTTAAAAGCATCTTTATACAGGTTTTTGGGTTTACCTTTAACCCTTTTTCGTTTTCCTGTATATGTTTTGCCACAAGTTTTCCGATAGCTTTCACCTTTGGACGAATGCATGCCCGAATGATATCACTGTCATATAATTTTCCATTCCAGGAATAATAATGTTCGCCCCAGGTTGTCACCATCTTGTACTGTTCACTTGTATTAGGCTTATCTGCGGTAGGTTCCCTCCCTCGATTTTTGTTTCTGTTCCAAAATGCCATATATACCTCCTGCTTAAATCAAGCTTATATACTCATCAAATTTATCTCTAAGGACTACGTAGCCATCAACCAACGCCATAGTTCCATCAATTCTTTTTCTTGGATCATCTGTTTTTACAGGCTGAATATTTCCATTTATGTCAGTCCTTACCGCCGTATTTGCCAGGCACATTTTGTCAATTGGATTGTTATCGTAAACGACCTTCTTGGCACTCAGATCCGCCTTTAACTCTTTCATGGGCTGAGAAAGAGTTGCAACGCCCTGCCGGATTGGTATCATTGCAGATTTTCCAAAAGCAGCTTCGAACTCTCGCAAAAGTGAATCATCAATATGCCATGGATCATAACCTATCGCCATCATGTAAATATCCTCTTTTTCCTGTATTTCCAGATACCAGTCTAAGATTACCTTCTTATTCACCTTATAGGTATCAACCGTTCTCAGCAGTCCCTGTTCTTTCCACAAGGTGTATGGTGCATTGTCACGCCCTTGTCTTCTTCCGGAGTTTTCATATTCATCCAATACACGCTGTGGAAGCCAGTACATCTGCTTAACATAAATCTTTTCATCACCCTTGCGCATGCAAAGTACCTTCGCTGCATTCAGATCCACACAATCAGCTGCATCAAACCCGCCAATTCCATACCGGAATTTTTTATCCCCAATTCGTTCTTCATTATTGAGATCTTCCCAACGGAGCCATGCAGTTTCCGCAGTCTGTTTAAGATTAAAGTCTTTTACAAGAACTGTTGGTTTGAATGTAGGATCATCTTTTGCTTTCTGCACCATTTGCCGGAGATAATCGTAAGATTTGATCGGACCAAGGCCAGGATTTGCCTTTTCCCAGCATTCTTCTTTATCCCATTCTTCTCTGTCATCAAGTTCATAAATAAACGGAATAAATCTATTATTCTGTATTTTTCCCTCCAGGATTCCTGCTGCATAGTCATACTGTGCGTCAAATATTCCGTTTCTGATAAATCCGTTTGTTGTAATACAAAAAAGCAACGGTTGCCGTCTGGCTCCCATTGCCTGTTTTACCAAATCATAGATATCTCTGTTTTTTATAGCAGCAAGTTCATCAATAACCCCACCATGAACATCAAGTCCATCAAGGCTGTTGGTGTTACTTGCCAATGCTTTTATAAATCCAAAATTCTGTTTAAAATAAAGGTCGCTTGCTCTCTTTTTGATATGCTTGCTTAACAAGGGACTTTGCTGAACCATTTTGTAGCATGCAGTAAATCCAAGAGCTGCCTGATCGCGCATGGTTGCCACATTGTAAATCTGCGGAGCACCTTCCCGATCATTTACTAAAAGATCAATTTCCACAGATGCAGTTTCCGTTGTTTTACCGTTTTTTCGACCTTCAACAATCAAACATTCATTGTACTGGCGAAGGTTATTGTCATCTACAAATCCATATATTGCCTGAAACCTGGCTTTCTGAAATAACTCCAACTTTAAAGGAGCTCCAATCCTGCCAGATGGAATCTTACAAAATCTTTCGATAAAATCCGTGTGACGTTTTGCAATATCATAGTCAAAATGAAATTCCCCTGGAGAGTAATACTGTTCAAGGAGCATGTCTGCAACTCTTTTCATTTTTTCACAGGCTACAATCTTACCATCCAAAAGGCCGGTGAAATACTGCTCAAATTCCGTCATTTACCCACCGCCCGTCAGAAAGTCTATGAGCTCATCACTCTTGGTCTGTCCTCCTGCTTTTTGAAGCATATCGTCTAGCTGTTTCACGTAAGAAAGATAATTTTTTGCCAGGTTATTATAGATTTCAACCTCACTGCACTTTTTAATCCCCTTCTGATTCGCCCCATTCTGGTACTCTTCCGTGTATCCTTTCAGGTTGATAATGTGCTCTAATTCCATCATGGAAACAGCCATAAACGCTGCAGAATTCATAAGCGATTCCGCATTTTTCTTACGCTTCAAATCCAGATCTTTGTAAATTGATTTTATTTTTTTCAGTTCTTTTTTAATCATTGCTTCTTTATTCAAGAGTTCCCCTGTTTCGGCAAAAATCGGGTTATTTTTCTGCAACGTTCTCACCTCCTACTACACCGGTCACGCGATTTCTTCGTGCGTAAAAATTAATCTCCCCTCCCGGTTCGTGTTCCCCTATGCCCTAATCGTTTTTAGGGGGGCCTAGCACCAGATTGCCCTGTGAATCAAAGGTATATTCAACTAAACCTGGAACAGCTGCTGCCCCATGTTCTGCATTATGGCAAGCATGGCAGTCATATTTCAGATTGCCAAAGCCCAGGCTGATGTCTGGATCATTGATGTTCTCTGGAGTAAGATGTATCTTGTGGTGCACAATATATCCAGGCGCTTCATGGCAAGACTCACACATTCCACCATCAATGGATTTTCGGTAAGCTATGTAAGCAGTTCTGCACTTCTGCCACTGTTTTGATTGATAAAATGCTTTTGCAAATTCTCTTGCCATGCTTGTCCTTCCTTTCTGCTGCATAAAAAGAACATCCAGTATTCAACCGGATGTTCTTAGAAAAATATGTATGAGTCGATATCGTACCATTATATCGGCGGCACAACCGAATCTGAACCGGCGGAATCGAACCACCGACACACTGGTTATAAGCCAGCTGCTCTACCACTGAGCTATGTTCCGGGTTTGCAATCCATACGTGCCGCTATACCAATCGCATGGAGGTTTCCAGGTTCTTCCCTGATTCTTTTTATTTACGTCTGCAACATTATTTAAGAAATCTCATTCCTACCCTCGAAGTACACAGACAGTGTTGCGGCACTTGCATCTTCATCACTCATTAAGGAGAGTTTTGATTTTTCAATACAACTGCCAGGCATTTTACCTGGCAATCATACTTACTTAATCTGTGGGGTTTACTTGAACCGAACAGTGTTCTTTATCCACTTGGTTCAGTTTACATTATTACATATTAAATCGTGACATGTGTGACATTCGTGACATTTTTTATTTTTTTCTTAAAAATCTTTCGAATTCTTTTTTCACAGAATTCTCTGTAGCTTTAGGTCCCAGCTTTCGTGCCACCTGCTGCCAGGTCAATCCATCAAACAGCTTCCACTTGATGATTCTTTGCATTCTCATTGGGATCCTATTCATCCACTGCTCCACGTCTCGTTTTATCCTGTTTGCGTTTTCTTTTCTTTCTTCCAGGAGTTTTTCCTCTTCATCCATGAGATTTCTATCTTTCATGGTTTCTCGCGTTCCCTGGATCCGAAAGTTCTGCGGCTGGTAAGGAAATTCAGGATTACTGCCCCGGACAGAATCCTGAGTTACTTCTTTCCTTTTCCTCAACCTTTGAATCTCCACTTCCGTCTCCTTGATCAGTGCACAAGCATCTATGTACTGTTCCAGAATTCTCTTGTCCATTGGTCTCACCTCCCACGATTCTGTCAATTCGTTCAAATTCAATTACCCATACCCATGGATTTGCTTCCCAGCCGTAACGGTTAAGATCATTTTTCTTGACAGTGCCATTCCATAGGCTTTTCCATTCAGCCATTGCCATTTCCGTATCTCCAGCATGAACTGCCATGGAAGAAAGTCCCTCGTTACGAATTTCGGTTATTGTTATATCCTGCAGTGGTTCTAATTTTACGTTTTTGACCACAAGAAAAATGCGTGCTGCTTTTCTTGGCATATGAATTGATGGATGCCATCTTTCAAATGGCTCTTCATATTCTTGAAATGATGCTTTATATCCATAACATCCATATTCTCTTCGATCTGGATGATAGATCCGGTCCGTTTCCTTATCACAGCATCCCTCTTCTGTATCCATACCACAATCCCAGCATGGACACCAACACCAGGTTTCTCTCACCCATAATATATCTCCAGGTTGATATGGTGGACTCAAATTCGTATAGCCATCCACAAATCCCTGAACATCTGGCATATAGCCGCCCCAAATACATTGGAACATCAAATTTCCATTTTGTGTTTCTTCCTCAATTCTGTATGTTTCTTTTGGAACTTTCTTTGCGATTCTCCTGGTACATGTCTTCCTACCGTCCAATATAGCCCGGATCATTTCTGTGTTAAAAAGGATTGGTAGTATTCTGCTCATTTTGTCAATTCTCCTTATACGGTTCAGGAAATGGTTTCCAGGCAATCACAGTTCCTCCAAGCACTTTCGCTATCATTTTCCACTTTCCATCAATTGTGTATGTTGCTTCTGTAACTCTTGTTCCATCTGGATATTCAACTGTTACAAGAACCTCATCGGATCTCTTTTCAAACATTGCATTGCTCCAATGTTCTGTGCCTTTCCATTTTGCAAATATAGAATTATGTTCTTCTGGCATTTTCTCAGTAACCGGGATCCACCGTTCCACTTCATCTGTATTTCTGGGATAGTCCTGCGGAAGATCATTAATAGCTTTTTCAATGCAATCATAGCAAAAATTTACAATGTCTCTCGTTGGTTTATCCTCGTAACATCTTAGGCTAGTTTCTCTGTCTTCCTGGATTTCTCTCATAACATGGTTCTTCGATAAACGTTCCATTACTTCTCTGCCTCCTGTAATAATTCTGGATTGTCGAAAATGTTTCCCACTATTTCAACTTGAAATATCGCATCCTCGTCAATCGCGTACAACTCATTACAAACTTTTCCGCCTATATACCATGTTCCACGAGTAAAAACTATTTTTCCAGTGCTTAATTCCTTTTTTTCATAGTACCGATTTTCATAAATTACAAGTACAATATCATTTTCCCAGATTTTCTTCCCATTCTTGTCGCAAAGTCCTGTGAACTGGCAGAGTGTTTCTGGTTCGATTTCAATCTGTACAATTTGATTTTGGAGTCCCCAGTCGGTCATCCTCTCTTGCAAAATATAGTGATGTTCTGGTACTGGTTTCCGTTCATAGTCCTCTTTAAAACAATATGTTGTTTCAGACATTTTGTAATAATATCCCTCAACCCATTCGCCGTTATCAATACATTTGCCACGGAAAAGAATTTCTCTCACTCGGATACCCCCTCTTCAATTTTTACTGATACTTTAATATCAGATTTGACGTAATCCCTTACTCCTTCTTTTACTGCTTCTCTCAAATCCCATTTGCTTATATTTCTTGTAACTATCCTCTCAATATTATTTTGTGCAAAAGCAGTTTTTACTTGCTTTTTAACCTCTTCTTCTAAAAGTTTCTGAGCCATTTCACGAATGGTATTCTTATTCAACCCAGCTTCATTCATCATTTGTCTAATTTCCTGTCTTAATGCAATTTCTTCCACTCTCATTCAGTCCCACCACCCTTCACAATTTCGATCACCTTACCAGCAAGGCAGATTGTGCAATCAGCTTCTATACATTCCTCCCGAAAACAATCTGGGCTGATATTTGATTCCATCATTCTCTTGATCTCTTCCAGCTGCTCCACAACCTTATCAATGTTATAGGCTGTTGGTTGTTCGACAATTCTGTTTCGTGCAAAGTTATATAGTGCTTTATCCATTTTATCTGATGTATTCCATTCTTCTAATCTTTTAAGCACTAAATCAGCGTCAATCAGTCTCATGTTTCTTATCCTCCTTATATGAGTGTTCTGGAAGTGGTTTCCACGCCACAATACTGTCTTCCGCATAATAATACCCAGTTGAACTGTACCATCCACATCCCAAAGGCTGTCCCAATACCGTCACTGGCATCTGGCAGATTCCGTATTCTGCAATATAAACCTCTTTACTCTGCTTGAAAGTAACCAAATACCGCCCATACTCTGAAGGTTTTTCTTTTGCTGGAATCCAACCGTTTTTTCTTTTCATCCTCTTCCAGATCTGCTAAAAGCGTATTTACAATATCAAGTGCACTCCCTGGAAGTCCTTGCTTATACTGAGTCTGCTTTTCCAGATCCAGCTTGTACTGCTTAAGTCTTTCTTTTACCCTGCTCACATCTCTCCCTCCTCAACGTCCGCTCCGTAACATGCAAAACAGCAATTCTGTCATGGACTTTGTTCTTATTCCCTGCCTGCAAGGCAATACAACTTCCAGCTTCCAGTCTCTATCCTCGCTTAATGATGTAGGATCTTTAAATTCTTCCGTTGCTTCTCCCCAGAACGGAATAGGAACCATAACGCCGTAATAAATTGATGAATCTGGGTGTTTTTCGCGCATGTAATTAGCAAATTTACCACTTCTAAAATCTGGCTGAATTTCTTTGTAACACTCCATCGTAGTTACTATATAGTTCTTTTCTCCAAAGAAATTCAAACCATTACCGCTATAAACATCTTCCTTACAACTTTTGATCTCATAGCAAGTGAATATACCTTTTTCTATTCCGGATACAGAGTATTGATTTGCTGGGCAAAACTCCATATAATCCACTCGTTTTGCCTTTGATGTCCATGGATCAATGCTAACCTCGCTGGCCCAGTGCGACCCAGCTCCGCCAATACGAGTAGATACAAGTAGTTGTCCAAGGAACTTGGTTGTTTCTGCTCTTGTCATTTCCTTTCTTTTCTCACTTTCTTATATTTGCAATAATGCCAAACACAAATGACTTTATATGCGTTTTTCTTATACTCTTCATTCATGCACTGACCGTCTTTTGTGTCGTATATACACTCTTTACAATATCCAGGATGGTCTGGGTGCAAGATTATCTTGGCACTCATTTCTTTTTCCTCAATAACTGCTGCCGGATCAGATCATACTCCAGAAGCAGGTTCCGGTCTTTGTTTCTGCTGAGGGTTCGGTCTGCGGCTCTTAGATAATATCTGTCGTTTATCCTTCTTCCTTCAGCTGCGGCGCCGTACAAACTCCCGACTGTTCGGTTCAGCCTTTTTGATGCTTCTTTTATGGTTACTGCCTCTTCTGATTCTTTTGTTATGTCTTCTGTGATCTCATATAATGTCATAGCCAATTCCTCCCGAAGATCTTCCGGAACTGTTCCCTGCTGCCAATCTGGTTCTCAAAGGCTTCCTGTCCCTGTCTGTGAAGCTCATCCATTACTGCTTTGTCTCTATGTACAGCATGTTTACCACTCGAATGACACTCCAGACACAAATAAACCTTTAATCCATATTTTTCTGATAGTGTCCGATTCGGGCCACCAAATATATGATGTTCTTCAGTATGTCCATATCTGCCGCACAAGTAGCACCTGTCTTTTCTACTTCCAAGAATACTTGCTGGATGGGACATTCTTTTTTTCTTTTTTTCACCTTTCGGAAATTTTAGTCCGCTCATAGTTCTTCCTTCTTACCTTTTCTTTGTTTTCTAACTGAACGGAAGTTCTTCTTCAATTCCGTCTGGAATGTTCATGAAGCCGTCTTGTCCTACATCTGGAGATGGCTGTGGAGCATTCTGCTGGCTGCTGCCGGATCCAGAGCCTTTGCTTTCTGCAAATTCCTGTTCTTCCACAACAACCTCTGTCGTATAAACTTTCTGTCCATCACGGTTGGTATAACTTCCGGTCTGAATACGACCTGCGATTGTAATCTTCAATCCTTTTCGAAAGTATTTCTCCACGAACTCGGCAGATCTGCCAAATACTACACAAGGAATGAAGTCTGCCGTTGCATCTCCATCTTTTCTGATCTTTCTATCTACTGCCAGTGTATATCTGGCAATTGCCAATGAATTTTCCCCTGAGGTGTATCTCACCTCTGGATCTCTTGTTAAACGTCCCATTAAAATTACTTTGTTCATCTCTTAGCTCCTTAATCATTTAATCAGCACATAAATCTGGCCAGTCATCCGGATACGCGTCACTGTTATCAAAATACTCCTGGCATATTTTCCGGATAATACAGTCACAACAGTATCTGCAATCACAGTACCGCTTAATCGTGTTTATCGCTTCGGCAGCTTCCTGGTTCGTCACTTCTTTCTGATCCACATTAACGATTTCAATCATCATTCTCACCTCTATTTCGAATCATACAGGAGCCAGGCGACCACACCGAAGGCTCCGATCAGCACGCCAACACCCATTGCAACGATTACATCTATCATCTATTTCGTCTCTTTCAAAAGGTCTGGATTGTCAAAACTATTTCCAGTAACTTCAAAAATTTCCATGTCAGTGTAATCCATATATTCCTGGTCTATGCAGCCAGGTTCATGCAATGTCCAGCCGAAGCCGTTCCACTCCACCTTTTCAAAAGTAACATTCTCTGGGCATTCATCATCCAGATGAGCTTTTAAGATATCATTCTCAAAAATTTTATTGCCATTCCTATCTGTGCGCCCTGTATATTCGCAGAGTGTTGCCGGATCAATTTCAAACCGTACCACTTCATTTGGCAGGCCCCAGTCAGTCATTTTTTCCTTCAAGATATAATGGTGCACTGGTATTGGATTTCGTTCATAATCCTCTTTGAAGCAGTATGTAGTTTCGGCCGTTTTGTAATAAAATCCCTCTACCCATTTTCCATTGCCTATATATTTACCCTTAAAAAGAATTTCTCTCATCTAGCATTCCTCCTTGTATGGTTCTGGAAGCGGTCTCCATGCCACAATTACTTTGGTTGAATATTCGTATATTCCATGGAAAATCCCATTTGCCACATGTCTCAATTCCGTTACTGTGCCACTGGAAAAGTTGGCTATTACATTTGTTTCGTTTTCTGGCAACCTTTCACTGCATGGGATCCATTCATTTTCTTTCTCATCCTCTTCCAGATCGTTCAAAAGAACATTCACGATATCTAACGCGGATCCTGGTAATCCAGCCTTATATTGAGTCTGCCTTTCTAGCTCTGCTTTGTACTCTTCAAGGCGCTTTCTTATTCGGCTCATACAACCACCTCACTTAGTTCTGAGAAATCGGGCCAGCATGCTGTCTCTCCAGTCTGTTGTCTTTTCAGATTTCCATTTACTACATCCATAATCATCTGTAATCCAGATTCCTTTCTTGTCACAGAGAAGATCGTCATTGTAATCGCATGTTTTACATGTTCTATCTTCCATCTGTTTTCCTCCTTGGACACCACTTAGGGCTTGTCTTGACTGTTATCTCTGTTGAATGTCTCTCTGTTTTGCAAATCAATGTATCAGCCGGACAACTAACATGTTCCCTTACCTCCGGATGTTTACAGTACCAGTGATTAGGTCTCCCATTCATATCTTGAAACTCAGTATTTTCACATTCTCTACATTTCGGTGCCATCTTTGATTTACCGCCTTTCTGCCTCATTCATCGAAGATATCATAATCCTCAACCGTTTCTTTCATACTTGCTATAGGTCTGCCTTTTACATATTTGTCGCAGTTAATGGCACTGCAACCTCTGGAATGTCCGGTTTTGCAGATATAGTCACAATTTCCAAGATTGGGATTTAATTGTCTGTATATGCAGCTTGAACATTTTCTCCCAGTAGATTTCTTGTTACCCCTCAGCACTTCCGGCTTAATACCTCGCTTTCTGAACCAATACCTAACTGTTGACGGCCAGGTTTCATATTTTTCTGCAATTTCTTTCTGTGAACTTCCGGTTTTCACCATCTGTATGATTTCTTTACGGTGCACGTCCAATTCTTGTACTTTGGTCTCGTATTTTTTTCACAGGACCACCTCTGCATCCGATGGCATATTAAAGATTCTTATTTTTTCTGGATGCTGAGCGGCAACCTGGATAGCACAGAGAACACGAACAGTTTTTTGTTCTGTACTATATTCTCCCAGGACAGCTCCCACCTTCTTGTCTTTGGTATGTGCCAATATTTGATAGGAACCGGTTGGCATACGGACTGTGGTAGTTGCTTTTCCAATCATATCTATCAGCTGATTACTCTGTGATCTGATTTTCATTTCTACATTTTTCTCCTTTCAGATAAAATCCTGGTAGCATTAACCAAATTCGCCGTATTACGTTCATACTGGCGCATTTCTTTCCGCAGCTCATCAGCCACTGTAAATATTACCTTCATAAAATTTGTTTTTATCCCTATAGCTTTGATTTCTCTGTACTCTGAAGGACTTACCATTGTTTTAATCAGTCTTTCTTTCATCCATTTAGGTGGATTTTGACCATACATTTTTCTATATTTCTTTTTCAACATTCTGAAATTCATATTTCACCGCCTCCCTGCTGCCCGGAGCTGTCTCCTGGGCTTGTCATAGTCCAGGAGCAGCTGCCTTTTCATGCTTGTCCTCCACATATTTATCACAATTCTCAACACTACAGCCCCTTCTGTGACCAGTTTTCCCTATGTAGTCACAGCCGCCTTTTCCCGGGCTTGTTTCTCTGTATTGGCAGGTTGCACACTTCTTTTGGTTTCCTTGCTTGTCAATTCCATGTCTCGCCATCCAGTGAGCAATCGTTGACTGAACAACGCCTAATTCCTTTGCAATTGCATATTGCGATTTTCCATCTTTAAGCATCTGAATGATTTCTTCCTGGTAATTATCCAGCTTGCTTTTATTCTTTGGCAGATCTACCAATTTCTTTTTTTACAACCTTAGTGGAGGATTTTTCTGTCTTTACCATCTGTTCTACTTCTTGTTTGAACTCCAAATTCTCTATTGCAGGCACATCCACCAGGTAACGGTTTCTCTCCAACATTTTTTCCAGAGCCTCTACTGTGAATTCAGTGCCATCGTTTTTTAGACTTTCATCATACATCACCAGTACTTTCTTCCCTTGGAGAAACTTTTTCAGAGCATCCTCTAACTTCATTTCCTGCAGCACATCTCACACCGCCTCTCTGTCAAATCCAAGTTCTTTGTAAATGTTGTAATTATCCAGATCTTCAAATTCGATTTCAATATCCATTTCTTTTTTTATCTGCGCATAGGCTGCTGCAGCTCCCACGCGATCCACATAAACCCTGGCCGCTTTGTAATTTTCCATGAGCTTTTTATTTTCTTCTGTATATCCCCAAGCCATCTTACTCGCATATAAGATAATCAATATATTGATGATGGCGATATAGTCCTCTGCCCTGGTAAGCTTCTCCTGGGCTTCCTTCATCAAAGCGGCAGTAACATTTTCTCTGATTTCTTTTTCCTTCAGTTCCAAATATGTCTTTAAGACAACAGCTTCCTGGCCATTTATGTCAGCAGCCCCCTCTACCGGCAGTGCAACATTCAGTGGTAGTGGCATCTTGCTTTTTGACAGTTCCTTTGCCTGTCGTCTTCTCTCTGCTCTGTTCATCTTTTTCCTTTCTGAATCGCTTTCAGAAACTCAACAAGCTCCGTCTCACTGTTTGGATATTTATTGTATTTAGCATGGTATGTCCATTTTGGAATCTGATTTTTTCTGTCTGGCTCAGGGCCTCCAACCAAATGCATGTAGTAAGATTCCTTTGGTTCATACCACTGACTCTCCTGCGATAGATCCGGATCATACTCTTCTACAATCAGTCGTGCGCCGTTTTCAAAATCATATTTGTAATACCTCACGCCTATATGTTTGTCTTCGTACCAGAGCCCCCACGATTTATATTTTCTCAGCCATGCCTTACGTTCTGTGTCATTTCCCATAATGTCAAGAGGCTCTTGTTCATGTTCTTCTTCCTGGCAATCGTGCACCAAGCTCTGATTTTCTTCAGTATCCTGCTGCCTTTTGTCCGTGGTTTCAGCTGCCTGTTGGCAGCATTCTGGCTTGTCCGAGTCGGACACATTCTCCACTGTTTCTTCCACTATTTTTGATCGAGCTGCTTCCACTTCCTCCATGGCAATCTCATTCCACATTTTCTGGATGGAGGCCGCAAGATAAAACCAGTCATAGTTTCCAAGGCACTTGTCGCCCTCATTCCAAACCTGCACATAATCATCAAACAGATCAGCATGCCCGATTCCAATTCCTGTATCAAACCACCAGGTTCTACTGCTGCCAAGTTTTTCCTTTAACTCTTCCGGACTTGTCACTACATTCAGCACTCTTTTGTGGAAGTCCTGTTTAAACCACTCTGCGAAATCACCTATCAGCTTTCTGGCAAGACTATCAAGGTATTTTTTCTCTTCCTCAGATGGTTTTTTCAGATCAGCAGCATCTACAACTCTTTTTTGATGTTCTATCCTCATACGATTTGCTGACACATAGCAGACCTTTACACCTTTTTCATCATAGAACACAAAATCTTTCTCTTTTGCTCTCTGTACTACCGCAAATTCAGCCCCCATTGCCCTGAAGCGTCTGGTTCCTCCTGCATACATCCTTGCATAAACATCTTCTAGGAAAATTTTGATCATCCTTGCAATATCCGGAGTAAATACCTCATCTTCCCTGTAATATGGGCACTCTTTCTGTGGATCTACCAGCGGAGCCATCTTTACTGATTTCTGTTTTTTTCCGTATTTTTCTATCAAGGTTTCTGCCAACTGCTGCCAGGTGATCAACTTTTCCTCATCACTGTCCGGATTAAAAAGAATTCCATCCTTTTTCCCCTGATAATTCAGATGTCCATTTCTGATCCGAACACCATCATACAGGGTGCTAAGCATGTAAATTGACATATTCTTATCTCGCTTCTGGATCCGTTCTGTCGTGGACCGCTTCAAACTCTCAAAAAATCTGTCAATCTGAACGTCCACATCAATTACCGTGTCATCTTCCGGCGGACGATATTTCCCGATTGCTTCTGCCAGCGTAAGCTGTCCTGGAATCTGGCGGTTTAGCTCCTGTTTTTCTTTCAACGTCTTTACTTCCGGAAGTGTAATTGCTCCATTCTTCTGATACAGTTCCAGAGCCTCTTTCTGGTGATTCTCATCCAGATCGGTCAGCTCCCTGGCCACGGATATATTTATCTTCGCATTCTTAAACTCCTGCATAAGCTCAGGGCTCAGCTTTTTCTGAATTGCATGATATCTTTCCAGCTGAGTCCCGGATGTTCCAAGTGTTGCCTGTACCATTTTCCTTGTGGTTCCCTGCAGATCGACCAAATCCCGGAGCTCTTTAATCACTTCCTCCGTGATAAGGGCTTCCTTCATTTTCTCCCAGTCGGTTTTCTCCCGGAACCGGTTTGCCTGGATGATTCCCAGCTTATTAAGCAGCTGTTCCACTTTTTCATCTTTATCTTCTGGAAGCTTCTCCGTGTTCAGCGTCACTTTGGTATATTTACAATTAATCTTCCGGAACTCTTCATGCCCCTCTTCTACAAGCATTCTGCAGCACATTGTACGGCAGTGTCCGGATATGATCCTGTCTTTACCATTCACATCCTCAATCAGAACATCCTGCATTACACCAAACAAAAGAATTGAGTTTTTCAGTCCCTGTAGTCGCTCTGGATCTGTAGAATAGAAATTCTCCTTGGATGGTTCTAGTTCAAAAACATCACGATACACTGTATCACTGATATTCTCAGTCTCCACGGGCTTTCGGTTGTTCACCATATCTGCCAGATTAAATGCCATCAGGCTTCCCTCCCTTCCGTCCATTTATCCATCATGATTCCGGCTGCCACCAGATACTCTTTTACCAGGCGTTTGTAATCTTTTGCAGCCAACGAACGCGGAGAATACAACGGAATAGGCTTTCTTGCATACGTACATTCAGACACTTTCCTGGAATAACGGATTCTTGTACTGAGAATAGGATATCCTGCTGCCTGTATCAGTTCTGCTCCCTGCTCCTGTGCCAGATTGTTTTTGTCATACTTTGTGATAAAGATCCAGTAATTCTTCAGATCTTTATTCAATTCCTCTTTTGTGTATCCGATCTGATTCACCAGTTCCGGAAGACCTTCTGTGGTATTATCATCAATTTCCACTGGAATCAGAACATCATCACAGGCTGTCAGCGCATTAATTGTGGATATATTAATATCCGGTGCATTATCGATTATGCAAAAATCATACTGCTCCGCCACGCATGCCAGTGCATTTTTGATTCGGAACTGCTGCGGCCGCGTCTGATCAAACATCACTTCCTGGTTTGCCATCAACAGACGCATATTCGCCGGCAATACATCCAGATTGTAATATGCCGTGTGTCTGATCAGCTTTCCCATCCAGTCTTCCGGATGTCTGGCAGTCATAATCCGGTCAATACCTTCTCCATCCTGTGTGCGGCAATTCAATCCTCTGGAAGCGTCCCCCTGTTTATCGTTGTCCACCAGGAGGACTCGGTTTCCCTGCTCCGCCAAAATATAGGCGAAGCTATTGGATGTAATTGTTTTGGCTACACCGCCTTTTAAATTGATTACTGCTATCGTCCTCATACTTTTCCTCTTTTCATCTTTTTATGGTTTTACGGCTCCGTCTATTTCTTTGCTTTCGGTCGGCTTTTTCCATCCACTCCGGCTTTCCACCTTCCGGCTCATCATCAAAATAGATCTCGCCATCATCCCCTCTGTAGTAGTGGAAGTTCATACCAGCTCTTGTTATTGTTCCTATGTATGTCATTGTCCTGGGATCCTGTTCCGGACGCAGACTCCATCCTTTTCCCCAAATTTCAGCTATCTCCATGCTTTATCATCTCCTCCTGGAGCCACTGTGAATATGAATGTGTACCGGCAGATGAAGAAACTTCCAGCTTAAGCCTGTCAATAGGCTGGTAAACCTTTCTCCATTCATCCGCATTCTTTATCTCGTTCCCCTTTGTATCCTTAAAGCCACCTGCTGCCAGATCTGATATTCTCAGAACTCTGGATGCCACGAAGGTATCTTTCGTGTGTATACAGATCTCGCAGGAAGAATGAAATCTTGCCAGTGCCTCCGCAAGCGCCTGCAGGTTGCATTGATGATATGTGCTTACCACACATCCAAATCCTTCCCTGGTCACAATCTGTCCATGATGCATGATTTCAATCACGTATCCATATTTTCTCTGTATACATGCCTGGCACTGTTTGTCCGTCTCCAGGTAAATATTCACCTTCATGGTTCTAACCCTCTTCTCTTTAAATTCGTCTGTTTAACCGGATCATTGTGTAATGCCGGTAATTATATCCAGAAACCGGATTCTTTCCCTCATACAGATCCGCTATGTAATAACCTTTCTTCGGCTTTACTTTCTTCGGCCAGCGCTTCAATTCTTTCGGCACTGGTTCCGGGAGCGGCATATTTCTCGAATGGCTATAGCTGCTTTCACTAACTCTTGGTTTTGCCAGGGTACCATCTTTCTTCTTTTCCCTGGTTCTCTCATCCTTAGTGATGTAATCGGCCAACTTTTGAAAATCTTCTTCCGGACAGTTACTCTTTCTGATCTGGGTTACATACACCCCACCGTATGGCCAGGCTCTTTCTATGAGGCTGGCAGTGTCTCCGATATCGTTTATGACAAAATGGATGTGCCAGGCTCCCTTGGTTCCTCTTTCAATGTTTCGGATCCAGAAAAGCTCTCTTCCTCTTTTCCTGTAAATCTTTCTTAGCTTGTCCATTACTGCCAAAAACTGTTTCTTTGCCGTGTCCATATCTGGAGGGCGATTCTCGGGCTTGTATGTGTAGGTGGCCCACAGACCACCTAGGGAAAAATATTCCATTAAGCGGATCTTTGCCTTTTTCGACTTATTCCAGCGATTTACTCTCTGGATGTCTTCCGGAGTGGTCTTCCTCTTCGGCAATCTCTTCTGCCCCTTAGCTCCATATTTACCATCATGATTCTCTTCCACATACAGGATATCCTTCTTCTGCAGATACCAGGTTTTACGCTTTGTTTTCATACCAAAAGGCTCCTAAGTTTAATATCTTAATCGAGTACCAAACAGGGGAATTTCACCCCTGGTTTTTCCTCGATTTCTTGACTTTTTTGCGGCCCAGTGATACTATGTAATTGGTTGATTACATATGGACCTGAGTCGGTGCACCCCATGCATCGGCTCTTTTTCTTTGGTTTACATAATTTCTGTCTTGGTTCGGTTTTCACGCTACCCCACAACCTTTTCTTCTCATTGCTTCCACTTCCAGCTTGATCTGCTTTGCTCTCCACTGATCAAACTTCTCTGTATCAAAGAAAATCTTGCTATTCTTCTTTGCTGGATCCAGTTTTCCTGCAAAATCATTGTCCTTGCGGCGGTACACGCTCAACAGGTATTCCTCTGACAGCCCGGTAAAGGCTGCCAGATCCGCCAGTGACATAAATGGTTTTGGATATGTCACCTTCCTCACTCCCCCTTCCCTGGTCACAATCTGTCCATGATGCATGATTTCAATCACGTATCCATATT
>ERZ1673736.1423-NODE-1423-length-31858-cov-5.630003_pt1 | contig 31858 bp, 35 predicted proteins | sample MGYA00580212_ERZ1673736 | MGnify/ENA primary metagenome ERZ1673736 (study PRJEB41218, sample SAMN15661752) | gut metagenome | host: Homo sapiens | place: Canada: London | collected 2015-08-20/2019-03-30 | study: EMG produced TPA metagenomics assembly of...
CCAGAGATGGAAGTTGTTATGTTTAATGTAGAGGATATTATGAAGACCAGTGGACTGGGTAACGGAGGAGATGTGAATACTGACGATGGAAGCGATTATGGTGAGATTATAAATCCTAATGGAAGTTTCTGATTTCATAATTTAATATTCCATTACAAAGCCTGGGAGCAGGGATACCTGCTCCCAGTTTTAAATAGTTTGAAAGGGGTAACGGCGTTTTATGAAAAAGAAAAAGATTTTAATTATAATGGTTGCGGTAATTGCAGTATTGGCAATTGTCATAGCTTTTGCTTTAAATCGGAAGTCGGACACATCGCCGCAGGCAGATACGGATTCTACAAAAGAGGTATCAACAACAGAAGAGGCGGAAGATTCCGAGGAAGGTCAGGATCAGGCAACGGCATCCGACGGAACGCCGGAACCGTCGCAGGAAATGGAAGTAGTGGATGAGAGCGTACCGGCAGATTCAGGCAGTTATGGTGAATTGTTTGGAGATGAGGATGGAAGTTCCGGAGAAGGAGCTTCAGAAGATGAATTGGATTGGTCGGAATTGCAAGAATAGAGAAAAAACGGCGGAGAAATACTCTGCCGTTTTCTGCAATATAGGGCATTTAAGACGGATTTGCCCGCTTTATCACGGCGTAAGAAATCCGGCATCGTTCATTTTGCTAATCAGGTTCTTTACATCTATAGCCGCCTGCTCTCGGCTGATATCATAATCAGAAGTAAGCTTGTCAACAATTTCATTTTCGGATAAACCGTCCTGCAGTCCAAGCCAGATGTCACGGCCTGTGTCATTTAGGGTCACCATTCCGTGAAAAGATTTGCTTGCCTCGCCGGTAGCGATTACCATTGCCTGCCCGGCAATTTCCCGAAGTACGAATCCCTTTTTTATTCTCATGAGTAGTCTCCTCCCGTGCGTTTTCTTTCATTATACGGTTAATTGGGGACGTAGTAAAGTGTCACTTTACTACGTCCCCAATTAACTTTTGCCCTGTACCTAACTGGCTTTTGCCCTGTACCTTACAGTACAAATACATACATTACAACGAAATGGCAGGCGCTGCCGCCCATAACGAACAGGTGGAAGATTTCGTGGCTTCCGAAGTTCTTATGTCTGTTGTTGAAGATGGGCAGCTTCAGTGCGTAGATTATGCCTCCGATGGTGTAAATGATTCCTCCGGCGAGAAGCCAGCCGAATGCCGCCGGGGACATGGAGTTTAAAATCTGGGTGAATGCCAGGACGCAAGTCCAGCCCATGCCGATATATAATACGGAAGACACCCATTTGGGGCAGTATACCCAGAATGCTTTTATCAGAATTCCTACCAACGCGATTCCCCAGACGATGCTAAGAAGAATGGCACCTGTCTTTCCGCCGAGAACCAGAAGGCATATAGGTGTATAGCTTCCGGCTATCAGGATAAAGATCATCATATGGTCTAATTTTTTCAAAATGGTATTAATCTTATACGAGCGGTCGAATGTGTGGTAACTGGTGCTTGCCGCATATAATAAGATCAGGCTCACTGCATAAACTGCAATGGAGATGATATAAATCCTGCCCGGTTCATGCGCTGCCTTTATTAACAGTGGGACAGCGGCAAAAATTGCCATCATCATGCCGATGAAATGGGTGATTGCGCTTCCCGGATCCTTGATGTGTGTTTTGATTGTCTGTGCCATAATATCACTCCTAGAAATTAAAAATATATAATGTAGTTTTTAAAACTACGTGTTGCATATAAGTATATTATATCCGGTAATATAAAAAATGCAACCCCGTTTTCAAAAAATTAAGTTGGTAAATAAAACTGGACTGGTTAAAATGCGTATAACTGGCTGTTTTTCATGAACCAGAATGATGATATGATTGATAAAATCAGGAAAGAGAAGGAGTCGATGAATTATGATGCAAACGAAAGTAGCACAGGATGAAAAAGTAAAGACAATGGTAATTACAGCAATATTTGCGGCGATTACTTTTTTAGGAATACAGGCATTCCGGATTCCCTTGCCGGCGGCAGTCGGGACGCCGTTTGTCCATTTCGGACATATTTTTGTTGTGATGGGCGTGCTGCTGCAGGGAGGAAGAAGAGGAGCGGTGTCAGGAACCATAGGGTTGGTGCTGTTTGATATTTTGAATGGTTATATGCAGGATGTCCCGCAGGTATTTCTTGAAACAATCATAAAGTGTTTGCTTGTGGGAATGATTTTTGCTATCCTTAAGAAAAAGGCAGAGGGAGACAGCAGAAAGGAATATACAGCGGCGGTAGTGTGTGCGTTTATTTACGGATGCATGAATGTTGTCATAGAATTTGTTATGGGAATCGTAGAGATGATGATTCTGGGAAGCGGATTCGCAGCGGCAGCGGCAGGGTCTTTGGCGTCGATTCCGGCAACTGTAATTAATGCGGTCTTTATGATTGCGGCAATTGCGGTGCTTTACAAACCGGTTCATAAGCTGTATCTGCGGGCGGTGTAGTCTTCGGATCTGTTTTGGCGGATAGGAGAGCGTGGATGGACTGGATTTTAGATTTTGACGCAGGGATACTGCTGTTTATACAAGAATATATACGTCAGGATTTTCTGACACCTTTGGTAAAGTTTATTACACACCTGGGGGATGCCGGATGGTTTTGGATTGCATTGTCTGTAGTGCTTCTGTTTTTTAAAAAGACAAGGCGGGCGGGGATTACGGCTCTCTTAGCGCTGCTGATTGGCGCGTTGATTACGAATGTGGCGCTTAAGAACCTGGTTGCCAGAATCCGGCCTTATGAAGTGATAGAAGACTTGCATCTGCTGATTGAGAAGCAGAGTGATTATTCCTTCCCTTCGGGGCATACATGCGCCTCCTTCGCGGCGGGGCTTGTCTATCTGAAGATGCTTCCCCGCAGATACGGGGTGGCTGCCATTCTATTAGCGGTGTTGATAGCCTTTTCCAGGCTGTATGTGGGAGTGCATTATCCGACGGACATCCTTGGTGGGATTCTTGTTGGAAGCTTTGCCGCCTGGGCGGCGTACCGGCTGAGCGAGAGGATTGGGAAGAAATATTATAACGCTAAGTAATTAAACAGCATGGCTTGTAAACCTCAAACTGGTATGGTATGTTATAAATAGCAGAAGAATACTCTGCTGATGATACAGCATATCAAAAAGGTGGTGAATCCTTTGGGAGTAAAAGATACAGTAACAACAAAATACATGAGACAGAATGAAATCTTTGCCGATGCCTTTAATTATTTTGTATATGGCGGAGAGCAGGTTATCAATCCGGAAAGCCTGGAGGAACTTGATACCCGTGAGATAGATGTTCCCTATGGTGGAGAAAAGGGTGCGAAACAGCCAGTGCAGAAAACCAGGGATGTTATTAAATCGGTCATTGCGATGATGGATAAACGCACTGCATATCTGCTTCTGGCAATCGAGAACCAGTCCAATATTCATTATGCGATGCCGGTAAAAAATATGGTTTATGACGCACTCCAGTACGCAAAACAAGTGGAGGAAGCGGCAGCTTCCCATAAATTGTCCGGTGATTATAAAGGTGTTGACAGCGATGAATACCTGTCTGGCTTTATGAAAGCGGATCATTTGCTACCGGTAGTAACATTGGTCATATATTTTGCTTCCAAAGAATGGGATGGTCCATTATCTATTCATGAGATGTTTGCGGGGCAGGATGCAAGGGTTTTAGCCTTTGTGCCGGACTACAAAATAAATTTGATAGCCCCGGCTGCTATAGAGGACAGTGAATTTGAGAAATTCCAAACAACATTAAAAGAGGTGCTGTCCTTTATTAAGTATTCTGGCAATGCGGATAAACTGCAGGAAGTGATAGGTATAGATGAAAAATTCAGACATTTGGGTAGAAATGAAGTTGATGTACTTAATGCCTGTGTAAATGCTAATTTGACAATGAAGAAAGGTGAGGAGGTGCTTGATGTGTGTCAGGCTATTCAGACAATCGCTGACAGAGCAGCGGAACAAAAAAGAATGGATACTCTGTTAGATAACGTAAAAAAACTTATGGAAAGAATGGGATGGTCTGCGGAGCAATCCATGGATGTGTTGAGTATTCCTGAAAGTGACCGAAATTCACTTGCGCAAAGGCTCAAATAAAATGAAAAGCTGAACAGTAAGAAAGATGAACTGCTCCCTGTCAAGTAGACAGTGGAAAAAATAAAAATTTTAGCTGCCAACCACATTTTTGTGGTTGGCAGTATTCTTATGCCGCACATGTTAAATGTTTTCTATATTCTATTGGCGTTATACGGTTTAGACGTTTTTGATACTGGTGATTATTGTAGTATTCTATGTAATCACATACTGCTTCTTTTAATTCATCGTAGGTATGAAATATTTCTTTAGATAATACATTTCGGATTTCAGCATCCCCCAGAACGCTTCCATTGGACCATTATCTATGCATCGGGATACTCTTGACATGCTTTGCGTCATTCCTATTTGAACTTCCAATAACAAAAGAAACGATGCTTTTATCTGCCAAATCCAAAATGGCGCTCAGGTATGCTTTCCCATTGATTCCATATTTTTTCTGGATTTCCCTTAACGTCCCTTTGCCAGAAAGATAATCGTAGACAGCGCTGCGTTTTGTTTCCGCCGAATAGGAGCTGAGCTTTTGGGTAGTTTTAGTCCTTTAGCCCCCAAAGACTGATATATTGTTGCCCATTCGATAATCCTCGTTCCATTCGTTCCCAAGTTTCGGGCAATACTTTCTGTTGAACAGCTTCCTTCCAGATATTTTGTAACGGCAGCTAATTTCATCTCAAAAGAGTATTTTGAATGTTGTCCCATAAAATATGCTCCTCCTTATAGTGACAGTTTTATTATTTTACCTGTCTACCATAAGGGGAGCATATCAGAAAAGATATTGTTCGGCTTTTGGATTTAAGTAATAGATAATCTATATTGTCTCTATTATTCTCTTCCCCACTTCTAATAATTTTCTGCTTTCCTTTCAAAGTAAGCCTTAGGATGTGCACATACCGGGCAGACTTCCGGCGCCTCTTCGCCATAGTATATGTATCCGCAATTGCCGCACTTCCAGCCCAGAGGAGCATCGCCCTTGAAGGTCTCACCCGCGGTATAGTGTTCGAGCAATTTCTTGTAGCGTGCCTCATGAGCGGCCTCTACCTTTGCCACGCCCTCGAATTTGGCAGCCAGTTCTTCAAAACCTTCTTCGCGTGCTTCTTCTGCCATGCGTTTGTACATCTCGGTCCACTCATAATTTTCGCCTGCGGCAGCATCTTCCAGATTCTCTGCTGTATCGCCGATGCCGTGGAATTCTTTGAACCACATTTTTGCGTGTTCTTTTTCCTGCTCGGCAGTCTCAAGAAAGATGTTGGACATCTGAACGAATCCGGCCTTCTTTGCTGCGGAAGCGTAATACGTGTATTTATTGCGTGCTTCCGATTCCCCTGCAAATGCTTCCATTAAGTTTTTTTCTGTTTTGGTTCCTGCATATTTTGACATACCTTACCTCCATATCGAAATTACAAAAAGATTTTCAACTACACTACAAGTATAGCATTTGCTATGTGAAAGTGGTATCATATTTTTCGAGAATTCTATGCAACAATTCTCTTTCTTTTTGCCTCTTATATATAGAAGGAACTTTAGAGTACGTATTCTAAAAAAGGGTAGGTGTGGACCCGGGAGGGTGGACGATGAAATGTGATGCAAAGGCATTTGCCAAAATGTACGAGACAGTCTACAGAGATTTATACCGGTTTGCGCTCTGTACGATGAAGAACTCCCATGATGCGGAGGATGCGGTGAGTGAGGCGGTGATGAACGCCTATGAGCATATTGCATCTTTGCGGAGTGAAGAGTCGTTCAGGAGCTGGATATTTACCATCCTGGTAAATGTATGCAGAAAACGGCTTAAGAAACAGGCGCGGCAAACGGTGAAGGAGGATGCAGCTTTCTTTGAACGTGAAGAGGAAACAGAGCCGGGAAAGAGTCCGGAATATGAACTTTCCATGGATCTTAAGAAGGCATTTTCCGTATTGTCGGAGGAAGAGCGGGCAGTGATCGGACTGTCGGTATTCAGCGGTTATCGGAGCGAAGAGATTGGGCGTATGCTGGGACTTAAGGACAGCACGGTGCGCTCGAAGAGGAAGAGGGCGCTTCGGAAAATGGAGATTTTGCTGAAAGATTCTTAGAAGGGAGAAGGAAGCATGGAAAACAGAGAGCGTGAGATGTTGGATGAATTAAGGGACATGGCGGAAGAGATTCAGGTTCCCGAAGGATTGACGCCGGATGCTGTAGAGAAGAAGCTTCTGGAAGTGGACGAGCGGAAGCCTGCAAGAAAGCGGCGCCGCATTTTGACAGTCGGGCTTGCGGCGGCATGCTGCCTGCTTGTATGCGGGGCTGTTTACAGGATATGGAGCCAGCAGAATGCGGGCGCCGGGGAAGGCTTCCTTTTTACAGAAGACCGGAAGACGGACGGCGTGATAGAGACGGCGGAGAGCTATAAGGAGGTTTATAAATACGCGAAGAGGTATGAGTACTATGGAGGGGGAGACGACGCTGTAGACACAGGCGCGGAAATGACTACGTCGGATAGTATGACAGAGGCGGCGGACGGAGCGTCAGAAGATACAAAAGCAAGCTCCGCAGAGTATTCGGATACAAATGTGCGCCAGGAGGGCGTGGACGAAGGGGATGTAGTGAAGACTGACGGGAGATACCTGTTTACACTGGCGGAGAACAGGAATAAGATTGCGGTGATAGATACGCAGAATGGTCTTGCAAAGGCAGGGGAAATCCGGATGGGGGAAGATGAGTATATCTGTGAGTTTTATATAAGAGATGGCAAAGCGATCGTGATTTTGAGGAAAGACTGGTATAGCGAAGCGGATATGGAGGAATTCTATTATTTCCAACATGGAAGTACGACGGTGAGGACTTATGATTTGCAGGACATTTCCCAGCCGAAACTGATCGGCGAGGTGACCCAGAGCGGAGACTATTCTTCGTCCAGAATTTCGGGAGAATATCTCTATCTGTTCAGCCAGTATTACATTTCTGAAATGGAAAAGGATATTCCGGAGACCTTTATTCCGGTAATAGCGGAGAAGACCATCCCGGAAGAGGATATTTATCTGCCGGAGGAAGATTCAGCGTGCATGTATGAGCTGGTGACGGCTATCCATCTGGAGAATCCGGGAGAAGTGGCGGACAGCAAGGCAATCCTTGGTAAGGGCGGAGAATTGTACGTGAGCGGTCAGAATATTTACTGGTATGAAACGGAATGGGAGAGCGGCTGGAGCGGCAAAGTGATGACGAATATTCGGAAGCTTTCGTATCAGGATGGGAAGATTGAGGCGGTAGCGCAGGGAGAGATTCCGGGTTACATTAACGATTCCTTTTCCATTGATGAGTATAATGGATATCTGCGGATTGTGACGACAAATGAGGATACCAATGGCGTCTATGTGCTGAATGAGAAGATGGAAACGGTGGGAACGATTGAAGGGCTTGCGCAGGATGAGAGAGTATATTCCGCCAGATTTTTCGGAGACACGGGATATTTTGTTACCTTCCGGGAGACGGATCCTCTTTTCAGCGTGGATTTATCCGACCCGCAGAATCCGCAAATTGTAGGAGAGCTTAAGATTCCGGGCTTTTCAGAATATCTGCATCCATATGGAGAGAATCAGCTGCTGGGAATCGGTATGGCGGCGGATGAAGAGACGGGAATTACGGATGGTGTGAAGCTGTCCATGTTCGACATCAGTGACAGAACGGATGTGAAAGAAAATAATGTCTTTGTTATGGAAAATGTGTACAGCACGGACGTTTTCTACAATTATAAGGCGGTAGTGATTGACAGTGAGAAGAATCTGATCGGATTTTCCGGGTACACGGAGGGAGGTGAGACATATTTCGTATTTTCCTATGATGCGGAAAATGGTTTCGTCTGCAGGCTTCAGGAGATGGTGAATGGAAACAGTTATGCAGAACCCCGGGGAGTCTATATTGGAGACGTTCTTTATATCGTCAAAGGAAATATTATCGAAGCTTATGATTTGAACAGCTATAGTAAAGTGGGAGATATCATCATATAGCGTAACAGCATCGTAGATGCGTTTTGCGAATGGCGCGGGCTGAACTGTTACTATATAGTTTCCTTCTTGCATAATGATGCAGGATGGCAGTATAATTGGGAAAGACAAGTTGTGGAGAGGAATATAGAAGATGACGATTATATTGCCGGAGAAAGTAAATACGATTATTCATACATTACAGGAGCACGGATACGAAGCTTATGCAGTCGGCGGATGTGTGCGGGATTCGGTTCTTGGGAGAGAGCCGGAAGACTGGGACATTACGACGTCGGCGCTGCCGGAAGAGACGAAGGCGTTATTTCGGCGGACCTTTGATACCGGAATTGAGCATGGCACGGTAACCGTGCTCCTGGACAAAGAAGGGTTTGAAGTAACAACCTATCGGATTGATGGGAAGTACGAAGACAGCCGTCACCCAAAGGAGGTCAAATTTACCCGGAATCTCAGGGAAGATCTCCTAAGACGGGACTTTACAATCAATGCCATGGCATACAATGACAAGGATGGGCTGATAGATATATTCGGCGGCATGGAAGACTTGAACGCCGGTGTAATCCGCTGTGTGGGGAATGCTGTGGAGCGGTTTTCGGAAGATGCTTTGCGGATTCTGCGGGGCGTACGGTTTGCAGCACAGTTGGGATTTACTATAGAAGAAGCGACAGAGGAAGGGATGAGGAAGCTTGCTCCGACGCTTCAGAATATCAGTGCGGAGCGGATTCAGGCGGAGCTTGTGAAGATGCTGGTATCTCCAAGGCCGGATATGCTGCGTACAGCATATGACCTGGGGATTACGAAGGAGTTTTTGCCGGAGTTTGACAGGCTGATGGTGACGGAGCAGGAGACGCCGCACCATATGTACAATGTGGGAGAACATACGCTTCATGCGCTTATGAATATCCGTGCGGATAAGGTTCTCAGGCTTACCATGCTTCTGCATGACATGGGGAAGCCGGATTATAAGACGGTGGATGCGGACGGGGTGGCACATTTTAAAAAGCACGCGTTGAAGAGCGAGGAGATTGCAAGGACCGTGCTGCGGCGCCTGAAATTTGACAATGATACGATCCATAAAGTGACGAAGCTGGTACTGTACCATGATTACCGGATGCCGGCCACGGCGCGGAATGTCAGGCGTGCCATGAATAAGATCGGAAAGGAGCTTTTTCCGCTGTATCTGGAAGTGCGGCGGGCGGATATGCTGGCACAGAGCGATTATCTGCGGGAAGAGAAGCTGAGAAATATTGACGAAACGGCAGAGTTATACAGGGAAATTCTGCAGAAGGGGCAGTGCGTGACATTAAAAGAGCTGGCAGTGACCGGAAGCGACTTGATTGCGGCGGGCATGAAGCCTGGAAAAGAGCTCGGCAGGATACTGGAGTATTTTCTGGAAGTGGTTATGGAAGAGCCGGACAGAAATACGAAGGAGGAACTTCTTAAGCTTCTGGAAGAGCAGAGACAGAACCTGAAATAAATAATCATAATCTCATTCCCTGCATCATACATTGAAAAGAACATGTAAGGTGCAGGGGATGTGTATGCAAGATTATGAATTAGCGATACTGGAGAAGTATCATATAAATGTGAAGAGCACCCGTAAAACAAGGGGTGCGTTTTTTTGCGATACGGATGAGGGGCTTCTTCTGCTCCGTGAAGCGGGAATGTCCGGGAAAAGAATTCCGGCTCTTTATAGACTGTGCGGACATCTGATCGAGCAGGGGTATATCCGGGTAGATCAGATGGTGGCAAATGAAGACGGAGAGTATGTCAGTACTTCAGAGGACGGAACCCGGTATATCCTGAAGCATTGGTTTTACGGACGTGAGTGTGATATACGGAGAAACGGGGAAGTGCTGGAAGCAGCGCGGAATTTGGCGAAGCTTCATCTTTTGATGCACGGCTGTATAGAAGGAGCAGAAGCGGGGGAGCCTTATCTGAGGGAAGAATATCTGCGTCATAACCGGGAGCTTCGCAAGGTGCGGAAATTTATGCGGGCGCAGTCACCGAAGGGAGAGTTTGAGCTGGCATTCCTGGAATGCTTTGACGCGATGTATGGATGGGCGGAGGCGGCGCTTACCTGCCTGGAAGATTTTGATTATAAAGGCTTGTACCGGGAGAGCATGGAGAAGAACAGCCTGATACATGGAGATTATAACTATCACAATATCCTGATGACTCCGGAAGGAATCGCGGTTACGAATTTTGACAGATTCCGGGGAGATGTGCAGGCGGAGGATCTCTATTATTTTCTCAGAAAGGCGATGGAGAAACATGGCTGGGATAAGAAGCTGGGAGACCATATCCTGAATGTGTATGGAGCAGTCCGCCCCATATCCGGGGAAGAGATGGAATATCTGAAGGTCAGATTTGTCTATCCGGAGAAATTCTGGAAGATAGCAGACTCCTATTATCGTTCGAATAAAGCGTGGATTTCTGTAAAAAGTGTAGAAAAGTTAAAAGTGGCGATGATGCAGACGGAAGAAAAGAAGGATTTCCTGGAAAATATTTTCTCATTCCGTCTGTAGGCAGGAGGCGGGAAGCTCTGCGCTCCGGAATCGTTACCATTCACGGCACCCCACCAGCATGCGGAATCGTGCATAATCGGGGGTTTTGTCTTGACAAACATAGGGAAAGAAGGTATAACTGTACTTAAGGGCGCCAATTGAGAATGCCGGATTTACGGAAGGCATCCTGAATCATTATATTTTATAGAAGTTGGGATTATATATCGAACAGGAGGAGGAAATAGTTCATGAACAAAACAGAATTAATAGCAGCAGTTGCTGAACAGGCAGAGTTATCTAAGAAGGATTCTGAAAAAGCTTTAAAGGCATTTGTTGACGTTGTAACAGAAGAATTAAAAAAAGGTGAGAAGATTCAGATTGTAGGTTTCGGAACTTTTGAAGTTAGTGAGAGAGCTGCAAGAGAAGGAAGGAATCCTCAGACAGGAGCTACTATGAAGATTGAGGCCTGCAAAGCGCCTAAGTTTAAAGCTGGTAAGGCTTTAAAGGATGCTGTGAATGCATAATAATCCGTTTTGAGACATGTATAATAAAGCGGCATTGTGAGGATTGCTCATAATGCCGCATTTATTTTAACATAGGAAAGTGAAAACTTAAGTTCCTCAAGAATTGAGGGAGATAGGGAGTTCGAAGCGGACTTGTCCGCTTTGTTTTTTTCGGACAGGAGGATGGTATGAGACTGGATAAGTTTTTAAAGGTATCCCGCCTGATTAAGAGACGTACAGTTGCCAACGAAGCATGTGACGCGGGAAGGGTTCTGGTAAATGGTGTTGTGGCGAAAGCTTCAACGAAGGTAAAAGCGGGAGATATTATTGAGATTCAGTTCGGCACAAAGACGGTGAAAGCGGAAGTGCTGGATATTAAGGAGACAACGAAAAAAGAAGAAGCAAAAGACTTGTTTAAATACTTGTAATATTCAGGAACAGCCTTTCATAAGATTATCAAGAAAGGTTGTGATAGCGATATGGAAGAAAAACAGATTGGCAAGGCGCATAAACTGGTAATCAATAACCGGAAAACAAGTATGGTAACGGGAGTGCTGGATGTACTGTCTTTTGATTTGAATGAGATTTTGTTGGAAACGGAACAGGGAATGCTGATGGTAAAAGGTTCGGATATGCATGTCAACCGGCTGAATCTGGAGAAGGGCGAGGTGGATCTGGCGGGAAATATCGACAGCATTGCTTATTCGGATGCCCATGTGCAGGGAAAGCAGGGCGAGAGGCTTTTCTCGAAGCTGTTCAGGTAACGCTATGCCGGGGATAGAAGAAGAAGGAATGGTATTTGTACAGGCGCTTCTTGCGGGGATGATCGTGTATTGCGCGTACAACTGCATCAGGAAATTCCGGCGGATTGTCAGGCACAGGCTTTGGGTGATTGCTGTTGAGGATGTGATTTACTGGATAGGGATTTCTCTGTTTCTGACGGTTCAGATGTATTATGCCAGTGATGGGAGCATACGCTGGTATTTTGTGCTGGGAGTGCTGCTTGGATGTGCCGGATGTGCGGTTGTTGAAAGAAGGTTAAAAAAAATTCGATAAAACTATTGAATTACCTGTGAAAAAAAGATAAGATAGAAGATGAATAAATAGTCAGGGTGAGTGTCCGGCAGGGGTACCGGATCATAGGTGAATAATTAATGGGTGGAATGGAACAAAAGAGCCGGGTGGTACGGCCAAGGAACGGAATGAATCAGCATAAGAGAAGCATTATCTGTATCAGTGCAGTCATATTGCTGTTGGCGGCAGTGGTGATTATGAGCAGCGTATCTCTTTCTGCAAAGAATAAGTCTTACATCGCGCAGGAGAAGGAACTGAAGGCGCAGATCGCGGAAGAAGAGAAGCGGACGGAAGAGATTGACGAGCTGGAAGAGTATGTGGAGACGGACGAGTACATAGAACAGGTCGCAAAGGATAAGCTTGGACTGGTCCATGAGAATGAGATTTTATTTCGGGCGAATTAATAGAATAGAAAGAACGAAAGAAAAGCTTTGGGAAGATTTCCTGAGGCTTTTTTATATAACAGGAAATTCCACCGGAATCCTATTGTATGAATCTGAACGGGAGGGAATTATGAATCCATACGTAATACAAATGGACAGGTTTGCACAGTCTCTTAAACATCTGTCAGAGACGTTCTTAAGCCTGGAGGAATATAAAGGTGCGTTTACAAAAGATGAAGTAGAAGAGATGTTCCTGCGGGTATCGGAGAGTGTCTGTGAAGGATGCGAGAAGAAAGAGTGGTGCCTTAAGGAGAATCGAAGTGGGACGCGTCAGATGGTATATGAAATCCTTTGTACGGTGGAGGATTACGGCGCGGAGCTGAATATAGAAGTGAAAAGAAAGCTTCAGAAAAGGTGTGTTCGGGCACCGCGCTTTTTGCGCGAGACGCTGGAGGTCTTCGGGGACGCGAAGCAGAAGCTTCTCTGGAATAACCGGATTGTCCAGAACCGGGAAGGGTGTGCAGTGCAGCTCACGGAATTTGCCAGAATCATACAGCATGCTACCAGAGAACTGGATGCCGGTATTTTTTCAGACGAGCATCTTGAAAAACGCATAAGAGCCAGGATGAAGCATATAGGAGTGAAACTGCTCAGCAGTGTTTTCTTTATGACGGAACAGGGCAGGTATGAAATCCATTTGACAGTAAAGGCGGTGAAGGGACAGTGCGTGACATCGAAGGAAGTGGCAGAGGCGCTTTGTGCGGCGGTGAACCGCAAGATGCTTTTAAAGCCCGGGGAGAGGCAGAACGTCGGAGGAGAGTACTGCGTACTGGTGTGTATAGAAGGTCCTGCGTTTTATACCATGCAGGGAGTGGCGAAGATTGGGAAGGGCTGCGAAAAAATATCCGGGGATACTTTTTCCATGACAAAACTTCCGGGGGTAAAAGAGGCAGTGGTGCTGTCAGACGGGATGGGATCCGGGGAGGAAGCTTTTAAAGAGAGCGCACGGGTGGTAGAGATGCTGGAAGAGCTTCTGGAGGCCGGATTCCCGGTGGAGACGGCAATCCAGATGATGAATACGGCGCTGGTGATTGGCAGAGAAGAAGTAAGATTCTCCACGGTGGATATGTGTGTGTTTGATTTGTATGAGGGGAGCTGCGAGCTGGTGAAGGCGGGCGCTTCTGCAACCTTTATCCGTTATGCAGACCATGTGGAAAAGATTGTTTCTTCCACGCTTCCCATTGGTGTGGTGCAGAATATAGAGATAGACAGGATGAAAAGGGAATTATCGGATGGAGATTTTGTGATTATGATGACGGACGGTGTGTTGGATGCCCTTCCCGTGGGAGAGCAGGAGGCACTTATGAGTATGTTTATCGGGGGAACCGGCATGAATAATCCCAAAGAGCTGGCGCATCATATCCTGGAACAGGTGCTGGAATGGACCGGAGAAGAGCCGCTGGATGATATGACGGTAATTGCAGTGGGGATTTGGAGCGTGTAGTCTTGCTTTTTTCACAGAAATTCTATATATTAGACAGAAAGAAGAAAAAGAAGACGGGACAGAAGACATGTATGAGAAAGTGAAGCAGTATGCTGCAGAATGGGACATGCTTGGGCAGTCAGACCATGTAATTACAGGCGTATCGGGAGGAGCGGATTCCATATGCCTTCTTTGTATGCTTATAAAACTTGGAAGGGAACTGGGGTTTACAATCACGGCGGTTCACATCAATCACGGACTGCGCGGGGACGCAGCGGATGCTGATGAGCGGTATGTGCGGGAGTTCTGCGAAAGCAGAGGCGTGCCGCTTGTGGTCAGGCACGTGGATGTGGCGGCTCTGGCGGCAGAAAGGGGCATGTCAGAGGAAGAAGCCGGGAGGTGCGTGCGCAGAGATGCTTTTGAGAAAGTGATGGAGGAGCGGGGCGGAACGAAGATTGCCCTGGCGCACCATATGAATGATAATGTGGAGACACTTTTCCACAATATTGCCAGGGGGACCGGCCTTCGGGGACTTGGCGGAATGCGGCCGGTGAAAGGAAGGTATATCCGACCACTGCTGTGCGTGAAGCGGGAGGAAATAGAGGGATATTTGAGAAAAAATAATATAGAATATTGTATAGACCAGACCAATTTTCACGATACTTATACGAGGAACCGGATCCGGAACCATGTGATTCCTTATATGGAGCGGGAAGTAAACGGCAAAGTGGCAGAACATGCCTGTGAGCTGATGGAGCAGATGCAGAATCTGTATGGTTTCATTGAAACACAAGTGGATGCATATGATAGGTTGTGTACCCAAAAAGAACCCGAAGGGATCCGGATTGATGCGGAAGCCTTTCGCGGCATGCCGGAAGCGCTGAGGCCTTATCTTTTGCAGCGTGTTCTGGAACGGGTGTCCGGGAAAGAACGGGATATTGAAGGAATCCATCTGCGGATTCTGGAGCAGCTTTTTGACAGGCAGACAGGAAAGCGGCTGTCGCTGCCGTACCATATGACGGCGGTTAGAAGCTATGAAGGCGTTCTGATAAAAAGAAGCGGCGCGGGAGACGAAGGGGCGGAGCAAACCGGAGAAACGGGAGAGCTTCCGGCAGATATTTCCTGTAGGATATTTGAAAACAAGGGACTTACGAATGCATTTCCCCAAAAAGGCTACACGAAATGGTTTGATTATGATATAATTAAAAATAGTCTGGTTATTAGGAACCGGCGTGCCGGAGACCGGATTGTCATTGACAGCCGGGGAGGCAGCCAGAAGCTGAAAGACTATTTTATTAATGAGAAAATACCAAGAGAAGAGCGGGACCGGATATGGCTTCTGGCGGACGGCAGCGACATCCTGTGGATCGTCGGGTACCGGCAGAGCAGAAAATATCAGGTGTCAGAAAGTACGAAGCGGATATTGGAAATCAAAATTAACGGAGGAAGAACAAATGGCAGAATCGATCAGAGTGTTGGTGTCGGAGGAGAAAATCGTTAAAAGGATTATGGAGCTGGGAGCGAAGATCAGCGAGGATTATGCCGGAAAAAGCGTGCATTTAATCTGTGTTCTGAAGGGAGGCGCTCCCTTTATGTGTGAGCTTGCAAAGAGAATTACGGTTCCCGTATCCATGGATTTTATGAGTGTGAGCAGCTATGGGAATAACACTTCATCCAGCGGGATTGTGAAAATCGCGAAGGATTTGGATGAGCCGCTGGAGGGGAAGGATGTCCTGATTGTAGAGGATATTATCGATTCGGGAAGGACACTTTATTATCTTATGCAGCTTCTTGAGAAGAGGAAACCGGCAAGCATGAAGATCTGTACGCTTCTTGACAAGCCAGAGAGAAGAGAGCGGGATGTGAAAGTGGAGTATACCGGTTTTAATATACCGGATAAATTTGTTGTAGGATATGGACTTGATTATGCACAGAAATATAGAAATCTGCCATACATTGGTGTTGTAGAAGGCGTGGAATAGAAAGGGGTATAGGATTGAACGATAGAAGAAACAGAGGGCTGAATGGCCTTACATTGATGTTATTTGTCATTGCCCTGTTTGCTATCCTGTGGTTTACGAATCAGATCGATCAGAGAGAAAAGGAAATCAGCTACAAAGAGTTCTGTTCTCTGATTGAGGATGGCGAGGCGGCGAATGTTCTGGTGGTACAAAACAAGAGTGTGCCGACGGGACGAGTGGATGTTGAAGTAAAGCAGGACGTAGAAGACGGAAGCGTCCGCAGTCTTTATGTATCGGATGTGAATGAAATTCAGCAGTATCTGAAGGAGCAGGGCGTAGAGTATGAAGTGTCGGATGTGCCGCAGGATAATTGGTTTGCTACGGCGATTGTCCCTTCGCTTCTTATGCTTGCAGGGATTTTCCTGATTTTCTTTATGATGAACCGGCAGGGCGGCGGCGCCAACACTAAGGCGATGAACTTCGGGAAAAGCCGTGCAAGGCTCTCCACGGAGAATGATAAGAAAGTGACTTTTGACCAGGTGGCCGGGCTGCATGAGGAAAAGGAAGAGCTGGAAGAGATCGTAGATTTCCTGAAGTCTCCGAAGAAATATATTCAGGTAGGGGCAAGAATCCCGAAGGGAGTCCTTCTGGTAGGCCCTCCGGGAACCGGTAAAACATTGCTTGCCAAGGCAGTAGCCGGAGAGGCGGGCGTGCCGTTCTTTACCATTTCCGGTTCTGATTTTGTGGAGATGTTTGTTGGTGTAGGTGCTTCCAGGGTGAGAGATTTGTTCGAGGAAGCGAAAAAGAATGCTCCGTGTATTATTTTTATTGATGAAATTGACGCAGTGGCAAGACGCAGAGGCACCGGAATGGGTGGCGGCCATGATGAGAGAGAGCAGACGCTGAACCAGCTTCTTGTTGAGATGGATGGTTTTGGTGTGAATGAAGGCATCATCGTGATGTCTGCGACGAACCGTGTGGATATTCTTGATCCGGCCATTCTTCGTCCGGGACGTTTTGACAGGAAGGTTACGGTGGGCCGGCCGGATGTAAAGGGAAGAGAAGAAATCCTGAAAGTCCATGCCAAGGGGAAACCTCTGGGTGATGATGTAGATCTTAAGCAGATTGCGCAGACGACGGCCGGATTTACCGGAGCAGATTTGGAAAATCTTCTGAATGAATCTGCAATTCTGGCTGCAAAGGAAAACAGGGTATATGTTACACAGAAGGATATCCGCCATGCATTTGTGAAGGTGGGGATTGGCGCAGAGAAGAAGAGCCGGATTATTTCCGAGAAGGAAAAGAAGATTACGGCATATCATGAGGCGGGGCATGCGATCTTGTTCCATGTTCTCCCGGATGTGGGGCCGGTGTACAGTGTGTCGATTATACCTACCGGTACCGGGGCGGCGGGCTATACAATGCCGCTGCCGGAAAAGGATGAGATGTTCAATACGAAAGGGAAGATGCTTCAGGATATTACGGTTGCTCTGGGCGGACGTGTTGCAGAGGAAGAAGTATTTGATGATATTACGACAGGAGCTTCCCAGGATATTAAGCAGGCAACCAGCTATGCAAAATCTATGGTTATGAAATATGGTATGTCAGAAACTCTGGGGCTGATTAATTATGATAACGACAGTGATGAAGTATTTATCGGCCGGGATCTTGCTCATACTTCCAGAGGATATGGAGAACAGGTGGCAGGCACAATTGACCAGGAAGTGAAGCGGATTATTGATGAATGCTATGAAAGGGCAAGACATATTATCAGAAAATACAATCAGGTATTAGAGGCGTGCGCTGCCCTTCTTCTGGAGAAAGAAAAGATTACCAGAGAGGAATTCGAGGCTTTGTTTGCGGAACTTGAAGTGTCAGAGGTATAAGATTGAGTGGTGGATAGATGAATAGAGAAGCATTGTTTTGTGACGGGACGGGAAGTTATGTGTTCCCGCCGGAACCGGCGCCGGGGCAGAAGATAGTATTGCAGTTCCGCACAGCGGCAGGCGACGCGGAAAATGTGCTGCTGCTTGTGAATGGCTGCGGCTATGAGATGGAGAGGAAGAACACTTCCGGAAAATTTGATTATTATGCGATTACCTGGAGATTGGAAAAAGAAATGTTCCGGTATAGTTTTCAGATATTCGGAAAGGATGAGGTGCTGCATTATAACCAGTGTGGTGTGTCTGAGGAAGAAAATGAAGCCTATGCATTTGAAATCATGCCGGGATTCTACACACCGGACTGGGCAAAAGGGGCGGTGATGTACCAGATTTTTACGGACCGTTTCTATAATGGAGATCCCGAAAATGACGTGGTGGATCGTGAATACATTTACATCGGAGAACCCTGTACACAGGTAAAAGATTGGGAGAAATGTCCTGCGTCAATGGGGGTGCGTGAGTTTTATGGTGGAGATCTGCAGGGGATCATGGATAAACTGGATTATCTCCAGGATCTGGGAATAGAGGTAATTTATTTAAATCCTCTTTTTGTGTCGCCCTCTAACCATAAGTATGATATACAGGATTATGATTATATTGATCCGCATTTCGGGAAAATCGTGGAGGATGGCGGCGAAATCCTGCCGCAGGGCAGCAGGGACAATATCTCGGCGACAAAATTCCAAAAGCGGGTTACGGATAAGAAGAATCTGGAAGCAAGCAACCAGTTATTTATCAAGCTGGTAGAAGAGATTCACAGCCGTGGGATGCGCGTTATCCTGGACGGGGTATTTAATCATTGCGGCTCTTTTAACAAATGGATGGACCGGGAGCGGATTTATGAGCGTCAGGAAGGGTATGAGAGCGGCGCTTATATTTCGGCAGACAGTCCTTACAGGGATTTCTTTCAGTTTTTCAAGAATCAGGACTGGGATTGGCCGTACAATCCCAATTATGATGGTTGGTGGGGACATGATACGCTGCCTAAGCTGAATTATGAAGGCTCAAAGAAACTGGAAGAATATATTATCAACATTGGCAGGAAATGGGTATCCCCTCCTTATAATGTAGATGGCTGGCGCTTGGATGTGGCGGCAGATCTGGGACATACGCCGGATTATAACCATAAGTTCTGGAAGAAGTTCCGGCGCGCAGTCAAAGAAGCGAACCCGGACGCATTAATTCTGGCAGAACACTACGGAGATCCACAGGCGTGGCTGCGGGGCGACGAGTGGGATTCGGTTATGAACTATGATGCTTTCATGGAGCCGGTCACCTGGTTTTTGACCGGAATGGAGAAGCACAGCGATGAGTGGCGGCCGGAAATGTGCGGCAATGTGGAGAATTTTATGCTGGCAATGTCCCATCATGTATCCAGGATGCTGACCCCTTCCCGGCAGGTTGCCATGAATGAGCTGTCGAATCATGACCATTCCAGGTTTCTGACAAGAACAAACCATGTTGTAGGCAGAGTGGCGAACCTAGGGCCGGAAGCGGCGAACCGGAATGTGAATCCGGCAATCATGCGGGAAGCGGTGGTGATGCAGATGACCTGGGTTGGAGCACCGACGATTTATTATGGGGATGAAGCTGGTGTGTGTGGATTTACAGATCCGGATAACCGAAGGACGTACCCGTGGGGGAAGGAAGATAAAGAACTGTTAGAGTTCCACCGGGAGATGATTCGGATCCATTCAGATAATGAGGCGTTCCGGACCGGTTCTATAAAAGAACTGTACTGGGAGAATCAGGTAATTGCTTATGGAAGATTCCTGGATAATGATCAGTTTGTTATCATCATTAATAACAGTGATGAGTTAAAAGAAATCCATATTCCCGTGTGGCTTGCGGAGGTTCCGATGCAAGGCGGCATGAGAAGGTTGATATACAGCTATGAGAATGGATATACGGTAGAGCATGAAGAATACCATATTAAGGATGGCGAGATTGTAGTGAATATGGGAAGCCATTCGGCGCTGGTGTTAAAGACACTGGAGTTTTAATGCGTGAAGCCGGCGGTCATTGACCGCCGGCTTCTATCCCATTATTTTGTCAGCACTTCCGCCCCGTCTTCTGTTATCAGCACCATGTATTCCACTTGAGCGGAGAGGCCGTCATCAATTGTATATACCGTCCAGCCATTATCTTCGTCAATAAAGAAATCGGGGCTGCCTTCGTTAATCATCGGCTCAATAGTGAACATCATGCCCGGGACCAGAACCATTTCACTTCCCTTGGGAGTTACGTAGCTGACGAAGGGATCTTCGTGGAAAGCCAGCCCGATGCCGTGGCCGCCGATATCTTCTACCACGGAATATCCATTTGCGCGGGCGTGGGTATTGATTGCATAGGCGATGTCCCCCAGATGTCCCCATGGTTTTGCTTCCTTAAGTCCCAGTTCGACACATTCTTTCGTGACACGGACAAGCTTGTCTGCTTCAGGAGAGATGTTCCCGATGGTGAACATGCGGGAAGCGTCGGAGAAATAGCCGTCTAATATAGTAGAGACATCTACATTAATAATATCCCCTTCTTCCAGAAATTCATTTTCATCGGGAATTCCGTGGCAGATGACATTGTTAATGGAGGTGCATACGCTTTTGGGAAAGCCTTCGTAATTTAAAGGCGCCGGGATTCCGCCGTGAGCGGTGGTAAAGTCGTAGACTAATTTGTCAATCTCGGCGGTACTCATACCGGCGCGGATGTGGGCTGCCACATGGTCTAGAACAGCGGTGTTGAGAGCGGCACTTTTTTTAATCGCTTCTATCTGCTGCGGTGTTTTTAAAAGGCTCCTGTCGGGGACAATCTGTCCTTTTGCGGCAAGCGTCCACAGTTTTATATCTAATTTATCCATATCTATTTTCCGCCTTTCTGCTTTTTACTGCTATAAAATTTTTTATCCCATACATTATATACCTTTTGAGGGAAAATAAATAGTGTATTCTTGTGCCCGTGAAGAAAAAGGAGTATAATTACAAGTAATCATTGAAAAGCGAAAGGAGTGGAATTATGTTACGAATTGGAATGCTTACAAGCGGAGGCGACTGCCAGGCGCTCAATGCGGCTATGCGCGGTGTTGTAAAAGGTGTTTTCTCAAAAAGGGATGATGTTGAGATATATGGCTTTCAGGAAGGCTATAAGGGCTTGATTTATTCTAATTTTAAAATGCTGACGTCCAGAGATTTTTCCGGTATTCTTACGGTTGGAGGCACGATTCTCGGGACATCCAGGCAGCCATTTAAGTTAATGCGCGTGCCGGATAAGGACGGGATTGATAAAGTGGAGGCAATGAAACACACTTATCACAAGCTGAATCTGGACTGTCTGGTAGTTCTTGGAGGAAACGGAACGCATAAGACGGCGAATCTGCTTCGGGAAGAAGGGTTGAATGTGATTACCCTGCCGAAGACGATTGATAATGACCTTTGGGGGACGGATATGACGTTTGGTTTCCAGAGTGCGGTGGATATTGCGACGGATACGATTGACAGAATCCATACGACAGCTACATCTCACAGCCGTGTATTTATTGTTGAGGTTATGGGGCACAAGGTAGGATGGGTAACGCTTCATGCCGGTATTGCGGGCGGCGCGGATATCATTTTGCTTCCGGAGATTCCATATGACATTGATGTGGTGGTTGATGCAATTAACAAGCGTGCGAAGGCGGGAAAGAATTTTACGATTATCGCTGTGGCGGAAGGAGCAATTTCCAAATCAGATGCGAAGCTTTCTAAAAAAGAACTGAAGGCGAAGATGGCAAAGAAGACCTATCCGTCTGTTGCTTATGAGATTGCGGAGAAAATCCAGAAAAGAACCAACCAGGAAGTTCGTATTACTGTTCCGGGACACACCCAGAGGGGCGGTTCACCGTGTCCGTATGACCGTGTGCTTTCTACAAGGTTGGGAGCTGCGGCAGCGAACCTTATCCTGAAGAAGGAATTCGGTTACATGGTAGGGATTAAGAACGGAAATATTGTCAAGGTACCGCTTGGGGAAGTTGCAGGTAAGCTGAAATATGTAGAGCCGGATTCTGACATTATTCAGGAAGCGAAGATGACGGGAATCAGCTTTGGCGATAAATAGTCAATGGGTACCGGATGTATTTAAAAATATTGTAATGGGGAGTGTAACATATGGGATATACAGCGTTGTATCGGAAGTTCCGTCCGAGTAAGTTTGAAGATGTAAAAGGGCAGGACGCAATCGTAACAACACTGAAAAATCAAATAAAGGCAGGACGTATCGGCCATGCTTATCTTTTCTGTGGAACCAGAGGGACAGGCAAAACTACGGTGGCGAAGATATTTGCCAGGGCGGTGAATTGTGAACATCCGGAGGATGGCGGCCCGTGCGGGGAATGTAAAATGTGCCGGACCATTTCTTCGGGCGCTTCCATGAATGTTATTGAGATAGATGCGGCTTCCAATAATGGTGTGGATAATATCCGTGAAATCAGAGAGGAGGTTGCATACCGTCCGACGGAAGGAAAGTATAAAGTTTATATCATTGACGAGGTACACATGCTTTCCATCGGAGCGTTCAACGCGCTTCTGAAAACACTGGAGGAACCGCCGGAATATGTAATCTTTATTCTGGCGACGACAGAAGCCCACAAAATCCCGGTGACGATTCTCAGCAGATGCCAGAGATATGACTTCAAGCGGATTTCTATTGAGACGATTTCTGCCAGGCTGCAGGAACTGATCGAAAAGGAAGGGCTGGATGTGGAGGAAAAAGCAGTCCGCTATATTGCAAGGATGGCGGATGGTTCCATGCGTGATGCATTAAGTCTTCTGGATCAGTGCGTTGCTTTTTATATCGGAGAGAGGCTGACCTATGACCATGTGCTGGAAGTGCTTGGGGCAGTAGACACCGATGTGCTGGGGAAGCTTCTTGACAGGCTTCTTGACGGGGACGTTAAGAAGGTGATAGAGACGGTGGACGAGCTTGTGATGCAGGGAAGGGAACTGTCACAGCTGGCTTCGGATTTTACCTGGTATCTGAGAAATCTGTTGTTGATTAAAAGCTCCGACAATATGGAAGATGTGCTGGATGTGTCGACAGAGAATCTTGCCCGTATGAAGGAAGAGGCGCAGAGGATAGAGGCGGATGAATTATTCCGGTATATACGGATTTTTTCAGACCTGACGAATCAGATGAAATATGCAACACAAAAGAGAGTCCTTTTTGAAGTGACGCTGATTAAAATTGCAAAACCGCAGATGGAGACGAATCCGGATTCTCTGCTGCAGCGGATACGGGCGATGGAGGCGGAGCTTGCAGAGAAGCTTGCACAGATTTCGGCTGGAGATGGCGGAAGGATGGTGTATGCTGCAAAGGAACAGGAGGAACCGGCGGAAAAAAGGAAGCCGGAGCTTCCCAAAGCTCTGACGGAAGATGTGAAAGCGGTCGCACAGAATTTTCGTGTGATTACGGAAGATGCATCTGCGATGCTTCGGATGTATCTGAAGAATGCAAGACTGAGTGTGGGTGAAAATGATCGGCTCATCCTTGTTATGCCGGACGAAATGGGGGCAAGTGTAGTAGGAAGCCCGCAGCACAAGGAAGAAATTGTACAACTGATAGAGAAGAAGATCGGGAAGACGATGGAGATTGAAGTGCGTGCGGTAGAAGACGGCCACCGATTTGAAGATAGTTTTGTGGATATAGAAAAAGTAGTCAATATGGATATTATAGTAGAAGACGAATAGAAGGAGGAGATACCCATGGCGAAACGTGGAGGATTCCCGGGAGGCGGAATGCCGGGAAATATGGCAAATCTTATGAAACAGGCGCAGAAGATGCAGCGCCAGATGGAAGAACAGGCGAAGGAAATGGAAACGAAAGAGTTTACAGCAGCCGCAGGAGGCGGGGCTGTGGAGGTTACGGTTTCCGGAGCGAAGAAATTATTAAAGGTACATTTAAATGAAGAGGTTGTGGATCCGGATGATATCGAGATGCTGGAGGATCTGATTGTTGCCGCGGTGAATGAGGCTATGGAGAAAGCGGATGCGGAGTCGGCGTCTGCGATGTCTAAGTTTACCGGCGGGATGGGCGGCACGATGCCGGGATTGTTCTGACATAGGCAGTTCGAGGCGGATTTGTCCGCTTTGTTCAGACAGAAGATGTTTAAGGGGAGACATGGATGGATTACTACAGTAAACAGATCACGAAATTGATAGAGCAGTTCTCAAGGCTTCCGGGAATCGGACCAAAGTCAGCGCAGAGGCTGGCATTTCATCTGATTCATATGCCGAAAGAGCAAGTGCAGGAGCTGGCATCTGTTATGGTTGAAGCCAGGGAGAATGTCAGATATTGTTCTCAGTGTTATACACTGACAGATCAGGAAGTCTGCCCGATCTGCAGTAATGCGGCGCGGGATCATAAGACGATTATGGTGGTGGAGAATACCAGAGACCTTGCGGCTTATGAGAAGACCGGAAAATATGAAGGCGTTTATCACGTGCTCCATGGAGCAATTTCGCCTATGCTGGGGATTGGACCCGGAGATATCAAACTAAAGGAGCTTATGGAGAGACTGCAGGGAGATGTGAATGAAGTAATTATTGCGACCAATTCCAGCCTGGAGGGCGAGACGACGGCGATGTACATCAGTAAATTGATTAAGCCGACCGGAATCAAGGTGAGCAGGATTGCCAGCGGAGTGCCGGTGGGCGGAGATTTGGAGTATATAGACGAGGTGACGCTGCTGCGCGCGCTGGAAGGGCGAACCGAGATATAAAAAAAGTATGATTTATAGGAGCAATATTGTTGACCGAAAGACCTTTCATAATATATAATTTTATATAAGAGAGTAAAAGAACGGCTGCGTTCTAAGGAGGGAAAAAAATGAAGTTTTTTATTGACACAGCGAAAGTGGAAGATATCAAAAAGGCGAACGATATGGGTGTTATCTGTGGCGTTACCACGAACCCGTCGTTAATTGCGAAAGAAGGGCGTGTTTTTGAAGAGGTAATCGCTGAGATTGCATCTATCGTAGATGGACCGATCAGTGGGGAAGTAAAAGCTACGACAACGGATGCGGAAGGAATGATTGAAGAAGGACGTGCAATTGCGGCAATCCATCCGAATATGGTCGTTAAGATCCCTATGACGCCGGAAGGGCTGAAAGCATGTAAACAGCTTACCAAAGAAGGGATTAAGACGAATGTGACCCTTGTTTTCACTGCTAACCAGGCACTTCTTGCAGCAAGAGCGGGTGCAACTTATGTATCGCCGTTCCTGGGACGTCTGGATGATATTTCCGTAAGGGGAGTGGATCTGATTGCAGAAATCGCCCAAATCTTTGATGTGGCAGGAATTGACACGCAGATTATCGCGGCAAGCGTGCGTAATCCTATCCACGTAACAGACTGTGCTCTTGCGGGCGCAGACATTGCGACGGTGCCATACGCTGTGATTGAGCAGATGACGAAGCATCCGTTGACCGATGCAGGTATCGCGAAGTTCCAGGCAGATTACAAAGCTGTTTTCGGAGAGTAAATCCCGGACTGCGGCTTTAGTATAATAAAGAAGTAAAAATCAGGAGGCATTTTCATGAACAAATTAGAATTAATGAAGACTGCAAATGAAGTGCGCAAGGGTATTGTGACGGCAGTACATAGCGCAAAATGCGGTCATCCGGGCGGTTCTCTTTCCGCAGCAGACATTTATACCTATCTTTTCTTTGAAGAGATGAACGTAGATCCGGCAGACCCGAAGAAGGCAGATCGTGACCGTTTCGTTCTTTCCAAAGGGCACACAGCGCCAGGGTATTATTCTACATTGGCGAACAGAGGGTTCTTCCCGGTAGAAGATCTGACAACTCTGCGTAAGATGGGATCTTATCTGCAGGGACATCCGGATATGAAGCATATCCCGGGTGTAGATATGTCATCCGGTTCCCTTGGACAGGGAATTTCTGCAGCAGTGGGTATGGCTATTTCTGCAAAATTATCCGGTGATGATTACCGTGTATATACGCTGCTTGGAGATGGAGAGATCCAGGAAGGGCAGGTATGGGAAGCATCCATGCTTGCAGCGCACAGAAAGCTGGACAACCTGGTAGTAATTGTGGATAATAATAATCTTCAGATTGACGGACCAATCAGTGAAGTAAATTCTCCATATCCGATCGACAAGAAGTTCGAGGCATTCAACTTCCATGTAATCAACATTGACGGACATGATTTTGATGCAATCGCGGCTGCATTCAAGGAAGCAAGAGAAACGAAGGGACAGCCGACGGCGATTATCGCTAAGACGACGAAGGGTAAAGGAGTATCCTTCATGGAGAACCAGGCATCCTGGCATGGAGCAGCTCCGAATGACGAGCAGTATGCAGTTGCTATGGCAGATTTAGAGAAAGTAGGTGAAGCATTATGTCAGATGTAAAGAAAATTGCAACAAGAGAAAGTTATGGTAATGCTTTAGTAGAATTAGGAAAGAAGCATGAAGATGTTGTAGTTCTGGACGCGGACCTTGCTGCAGCTACAAAGACGGGTGTGTTCAAGAAAGCGTTCCCGGAACGTCATATTGACTGCGGTATTGCAGAATGTAATATGATGGGCGTTGCGGCCGGTATCGCAACAACAGGAAAGGTTCCATTTGCAAGCTCCTTTGCAATGTTTGCGGCAGGACGTGCTTTCGAGCAGGTGCGTAATTCTATCGGATATCCGAAATTGAATGTAAAAATCGGCGCAACCCACGCTGGTATTTCTGTAGGTGAAGATGGTGCTACACATCAGTGTAACGAAGATATTGCCCTTATGCGGACAATTCCGGGAATGGTTGTTATCAATCCTTCTGATGATATTGAAGCGAAAGCAGCCGTAGAGGCAGCCTATGAGCATGTAGGTCCTGTATACCTTCGTTTTGGAAGACTTGCAGTTCCGGTAATCAATGACAATCCGGATTACAAATTCGAACTCGGCAAAGCTGTAACATTAAAAGAAGGAACAGATGTAACGATTATCGCATCAGGACTTCCGGTTCCGGAAGCGCTTGCAGCAGCAGAAAAGCTTGCGGCAGACGGAATCAGTGCAGCAGTTATTAATATGCACACAATCAAACCTTTGGATGAGGAAGTTGTGATTAAGGCGGCAGAGACGACAGGAAAGATTGTTACGGTAGAAGAACACTCTATTATCGGCGGTCTGGGAAGCGCGGTATGCGACGTTGTTGCAGAAAAAGCACCGGCAAAGGTTATGAAGATTGGTATCAATGATGTATATGGCGAATCCGGACCGGCGGTAGAGCTGGTTAAGAAATATGGTCTGGATGCAGACAGTATTTATGCAAAAGTAAAGGAATTCTGCAAATAAATTGCAGAACAGAAAAATAAAAAGAGCACGGCGGCAGCTGTGCTCTTTTGCACTATTTGGGGGCAGACTTTAACAGTTCGTCAGCAGTAACGTGAAAGTATTTGGCGAGAGCGTATAATTCATAGTCGGGGACAAAGCGTTTACCCTGCTCAATGCGCAGGATAGTAAGATCGCTGAAATCATACCCCATTAGCTGTAATTTTTCAGCCAGCTCTTTCTGCGTAAGATTATGTTTTTTTCGCAAGGCTCTGACAGAAGGGCCAATAATATTTTTTGAATCTCCGTTCCAGTATATTTTCATAGATGGCTCCTGATAATAATGTAGTTAAAATAAACTTCTAAAGATGAAGTAAGTTATTATTGATATTAGCCCAATTATTTGTTAAAATACTTCTAAAGATGAAGTTTCTGGCGGATTCCGTGTGATGCCTTCGAAAAGGCGAGAGGGGGTGACGAGGATGCGTTATATCGTCCTGTCTCAGAGAGGCAGTGAAATTGTTATCGAAAAACAGGAAATAGATTACATTGAGAGAGAGAACAGAGTGACGAAGTTTTATCTGGAAGGTCAGATGATTGAAGTGGCAGAAAAACTGGCGGATGTGCAGAAGTATTTGGATCAGGACACTTTTGTGCGATGTCATAACAGCTTTATTGTCAATCTGGAAAAGATAAGAAGCTTCGGACGCTCGGAATTTATATTAAAAAATGGAAAATCCGTTCCGATAAGTCGTTCCAGATATGGAGAAGTGAGGGAAAGCTTCGTAAGATGGACTGAAATACAGGAGTAATGAAAAGAAGATGGAACAGGAATTGCTTGCTTTTGAGCGGTTTCTGAGTATAATGAAAGAGAGTAGATACATACTCTCTTTTTTCAATTTATGACGGCAGGAGCGCCGGCAGACGGCAGAAAGTGCCGAGGAGCGTCGATACGGCGGATAAATAATCGGAAACTTATCCGGACAGGCTTCACCGATTGATAAAATATGCATATTTACCGTGCTATGATAAGCAAAAATATGTGGATGAGGTGAGAGTATTATGGAAAGACAAGTTCCGAAAAACGTAAGGCAGGTTGGTAATGTAAGTGATGAACCGAAGATATATGTGGAGGATTATGTAGACACATATCTGAATCAGCTGAGAGGGCAGGCGAAGGAACATCCTGTGGGAGCATTCCTTACCGGGGATATCCAGAAGAGCGGTCAGCAAGAGTGTGTATATATTACGGGAGCAGTCCGCATACCGGATCCGGTCGGGGAGAATACAGAAATCGTAATTACAGATGAGAGCTGTCAGAAGATAAAGGAAGAGAGTGAGACGTATTTTCGGGAGGACAAGCCGGTGGGCTGGTTTTTGATTCTGCCGGAAAAGCCACTGGAAATAAACAGCAATATTACAAGAATACATGAAAAATATTTTTCACAGAAAAATAGTGTGTTCATCATGAAGGATGCATTTAGCGAAGAAGAGATATATTATGCGTATAAATACCATGAATTGATGCAGATGGGCGGACACTACATATTCTATGAGAAGAATCCGCAGATGCAGGATTATATAATCAGTACTCGCAGACAGAATGGCGTTACACCCAGTGAAGTGGTTGAGGATCGAGCTGCAAAGAATTTTCGTAGTACAATGAGAGAGCAGATGACGGGACGGGAACAGAGAACCGGAGCCCGTTTTGCTTATATGACCAGTGCGCTTCTGGTAGTTATTGTGCTTGCAATTGGTATCTCAACCATGAATAATTATGATAAAATGAATGCGGTACAGACATCGATAGAGTCTCTGTCCAAATCGGTTCAGCAGCCGGAGGGGCAGGAAGCCATAGAAAAGGCAGAGGTGACGGAAGAGGTACAGGCGGATGCTGCGGAAGCACAGGCAGATGAAGCGGAAACACAGGATGCCGGAGCGGAAGCGCAGGATACCGGACAGGAAGCGCAGGATGCCGGAGCAGGAACGCAGGATAGTTCCGGCGAAGCGGACCAGTCTGACGAGCCGGACGGAGCGCAGGACGCGGCAGACCAGGCAGAGCCTGTTACGTCTACAATACAAGAAGAGCTGAGCAGCGAAGAGTATTACGTGGTTCAGAAAGGAGATACGCTGGATCGGATCAGCCAGAAAATATACGGGACTACCGGAGAAGTAGATGCAATCTGCAGAATGAATGGATTGACGGATGGCAATCTGATTTTTATCGGGCAAAAATTATTATTACCATAGAAAAGAGGGGTGTTGATGAAACGAAAGAAGAAGGATTTGCAGGAAACGGAAAGCAGGACGAAAAGCGAAGATGAGATGCTGGATGAATTGTTAGATGAGTTAAGGCGTGAAGACAATATGGTGGAAGAGATGAAGGAACAACTGCGCCAGCGGAAGAGAAAATTCTGGCGAAAAGTAATTATCATATCATCGCTGGTGTTGTTCATTCTGGTCGGAAGTTATCTTTTGATCCATTATCAGACCTACACTTCTGCCAGAACAGTGGCAACCTATGCGACTGACGGATCAGATAATAATTATTATAAACAGTTTACGGACGGTGTGCTGCGGTACAGCAGAGATGGAATTGCGTTCCTTGACAGAAAAGGAGAAGAAAGGTGGAACCAGTCTTATCAGATAAAAACACCGCTGATTGATGTGAATGATGAGGCGGCTGCAGTTGCCGATAAAGGCGGAAATGATATTGTCGTGGTAGATAGACAGGGGTTGAAGGGTGAGATTCATACCACATTGCCCATTGAGAAAATATCGGTATCGGAGCAGGGGATTGTCAGTGCGCTTGTAAAGAATGATTCCGGTCCGTCCATCATGACTTATGATGCCATGGGAAATATTCTGGCAGAGGTAAAGACTTCTTTTTCGGGTACGGGCTATCCGCTGGACATAGGGATTTCCAAAGATGGAAAGACACTGCTGGTTTCCTACATGAGCGTGCAGAATGGGAAGACGGATACGAATATCGTCTATTATTATTTTGATGAAGCGAAAAAAGAAGACGGAGATTACAAGGTTCTGTCAGAAACTTATGAGGACATGCTGGCGCCGACGGCGTTTTTTATGAGTGATTCTGCTGCGGTAGTGGCGGGAGATGACAGAGTGCTGATTTATGATGTGAAGGAGACTCCTGAATTACAGCAGACGATTTCCCTGAATAAAAAGGTGAAAAGCGTTTTCTACAATCAGCGTTACATTGGACTGATTTTGAAAAATGAAGGGAAGGCAGGTTATGAGCTGAGGCTGTATAATGTGCAGGGGCAGGAGGTTTTGTCAGCAGACTTTACGGGCGACTATTCTAATGTTAAGCTAGACGGAAACCAGGTAATTATGTATGATGGTAAAAAATGCAGTGTATTTACCAGAAGTGGGATACACAAATTCGAGGGTGAACTGGGAAAAGATATTCTGGAGATGGTTTCAACCTTTGGTGTAAACAAGTACATCGTGATGAATGCAGACGGAATGGAAGTAGTCCGGTTTGTGAAATAAGGAGAACATATGAATTGGTTAGTGGGAGCAGCGGCAGGGTTATTTATAATCTGTGTAATCATAGGGATTTATAGAGGGGCGATTCGGATAGCGGTATCACTGGTATCAACGCTCATTACAATTGTATTAGTCTTTTTTCTAACGCCTTATGTAAGCGAAGCAATCCAGTCTAAGACCCCGGCAGAGGAAGTCATAGAAAATCAGGTAATGAAAACGATTACGGAGCTTGCTTCTTCGGCGGTTGAAGGAGCTATTGAGGATGCAGCGGGAAACAGTGCTCTGACGGAAGAACAGGTTCGCGGAGTGCTGAATGCCGCAGGAATTTCAGATGAAGAGCTTGCAGCACAGGGGATTCAGGTGGAAGATATTGTAAACGGGAAAGTTGACAGCGAAGAACTGGCAAAATATGGCATCTCCCGAAATCTCCTGGACGGCCTGAATCTGGATAGAGAAAATGCGGAAGAAACGGGAGAAGCTTTCGATATTCCCAGAGAATTACAGGAAAAGGCAATCGAGGATTCCAGTGTGCCGGATGTGCTGAAGAGCATTTTACTGGAAAATAATAATGATGCAACATATGAAAAGCTAGGAGCGGAGAGTTTTGTAAGCTACGTGGCGAAGTTCATATCCAATCTGATTGTGAATATTGTTGCCTTCTTATTTACCTTCCTGATTGTTACGATTATTTTGCGTGCGATTATCTTTGCGTTAAATGTTGTGTCAGAGCTGCCGGGAGTAGGAGTGGTGAACCGGTTGGCGGGAGGTGTTCTGGGAGCAGTCGGTGCGCTGATCATTATCTGGATTGTTTTCCTGGCAGTTACGATTTTGTATACCACGTCGTTTGGAAGAGAAGTAATTGAGCTGATTCAGGAAAATGATATATTGAGAATGATTTATGAGTATAATCCGCTCTTAAAACTGGCAGCTATGGTGCGGTAGCGGATAACAGAGGCGGCAAGTACGCATGGTGGTGGGCTGTGGTTTGATGGCTGAATCGTTACATGTTATTATCAAATTGTGTCGATATTAAAAAAGATATTAAAAAAAGGTACTTGACAATTCGGTTTGCGTGTGATAGTCTAAATAAGCTGTCGCG
>ERZ1673736.1427-NODE-1427-length-31814-cov-9.260682_pt1 | contig 31814 bp, 22 predicted proteins | sample MGYA00580212_ERZ1673736 | MGnify/ENA primary metagenome ERZ1673736 (study PRJEB41218, sample SAMN15661752) | gut metagenome | host: Homo sapiens | place: Canada: London | collected 2015-08-20/2019-03-30 | study: EMG produced TPA metagenomics assembly of...
ACAACAGCAACCCGAAGGGATTGCAGCCTAACCAAACAGGGAGCAAGGGCGGAGAAATCCGCCCGCTACTTTCTTTCGTGAGCCGGAGCGGACAAAGAAAGATAGCAAAGAAACCACTTTATTAACTTTCTAATTTAATAGCAATGAAACAGGAAATCAGACAAAACGATATAACCATACTCCACAGCGAGGACGGTTGCAGCATTCCCGTCATTTTTAACAATCTCACGGGAAAGAACTTTAAAGGGAAGGAATATTCAGACTATATACGTTACATAGCCATTTCCGACATGGGATTTACTTACGGGAAGATAGAATATTATTCAGACGGGAAATTAGTCACAACGGGAGAAATCAAGCCATAACATTCTCCTTTTGTTTCATCGCCGGAAGTCCGGGACGGGTAGCGATCCGCCCGGACTTCTTTTTTACCGTTCCTTTGTTTTTCACCGAATATTTTGCCGGACTTCTTTCTTTCGTGAGCCGTAGCGGAAAAGAAAAGAAGCAAAAGAAACCTCTTTTTCAACCGGATTTTTTCACTACTTTCTTCGTGACGCTGTGGCGGGAAAGCAAAGTAGCAAAGAACCATTGTAACTACCATAATTTTATCAATTCTCCTTATCCTATATCATCTTTATTGTTCTTTTTCTACTTCCTTACCATAGAGATATACATTCTTCCCGATTTTCAGACTTATATTTTTTAGCTCACCGCTTTCATCCAACCGTATCACAAAATCGCCCGGTTGTGAACAGTCGCCACCGAATGACGAACTGAAAAAATCGAAAATCTCTTTGGGCTTAAAATCCAAATGGGTACTTTGGTATCTGTTCTGCCATTCTAACCGAATATATTTAGGGCAGACCTGCATCTTGTAATCACAATCGAGAGTTTGTTTTTGGGAAGTATTATCATATTCTCCGTTACAGAGAACCAACTCCATATTATGCAACTTATCATCCGGAGATTCCGTTTCAACCACGATACGGTAATTATACCGGATATGACTGTTATCAAAAAAGAGAGTGTCCGGCAGTCCGTTCGTTTCCAGATTCTCCCAGACCTCATTCCGAACTTTTTCTTTATTGGATTTATAAATGCCATAACAATCCTCTTGATATTCAAACATGGTTGCTACATCTTCTTCTCCTTTGAACGAACAGACCTCGGTACGCCGTCCCCCACGTAAGTTACTGCGTAGCCATATTTGCAAATTTCCGTAAGGCGCACAGCCGATAACCAGACCATCATAATGCTGCTCTTCTTCTACCTCGTTCAGCCATCCAGTATGGTATAACTTATTGATTTTTTCTATAGGTAATTTTGCATCTACATGGTACATCTTATCTTCTACATACGGCAAGTGATGTCGCATTATTAACCGTAACTATTTAGAACCAATCATAACGAAGTCGCTGATTTTCAGCGATTTTTTTTACCATTAGTCCAGCTAAGTCCAGTTGGATGCAGTTATTCACCATATTTTTCTACCGTATTTCTACCGCGGAACAAGTACACAATTAACCGCAATGTCACACTGACGTATTAGTTTACGTGGGTTGACAATGGTTTACGTGGGTTGACAAAAAGGGAAATTAAACAACGTATGTTTTACTCAAATATGGAGAAAAAAGAAAATGGAAGTAAAAAGAATTTGTCAATGGTGTGGTAAGCCTTTTATCGCTCAAAAAACCACCACCAATTATTGTGGTCCACAGTGCTCCAAACGTGGATACAAACATCGCATGAAAGAGCGAAGAATGGAGCTGAAAGAGAACCAGCAATTGCAGGAAGTAAAAACCAAGCTTGAAAATCAAGAGTACTTCACCTTTGCAAAGGTTGCTCAGTTGATGGGTGTCACTCGTCAATACATTTATAAACTGGTCAAGGAGGATAAGCTTCGTGCATCACGCATCAGTACCAGAATGTCTATAATACGCCGTTCCGATTTAGAGCTGATGCTGAAATCCAAACCTTATGAACGTGTCATGCAAAAAGACGATTATGATGTTGCTGACTACTACACCGCTGAGCAGATTGCTGAAAAATACAAAGTCAAGCCGAAATGGGTCTGGACCTACACCAGAGAAAACAACATTCCCAAGGTGAAAATCCGTCAGTTCAATTACTACAGCAAAAAGCACATTGATGCTGCCTTTGCCAAGTACAAGACAGATGAAGCATTGAGTGAGTGGTATACTCCAGAGGAAATTGAAAAGAAGTATGGAATGACTCGCGTTGCAATCCGTTCCCAGGTTTATCGTAATAACATCCCATCAAAGAAAGAGAATGGTAAGGTCTACTATTCCAAGGTTCACTTCGACCTCTCGAAAACATCTGAGCAGGAAAGCACTGCCGAATACTACACTGTACAGGAGGCCATGCAGAAATACAACCTTTCCCGTGACTCTGTATATGGTGTTCTGCAATTTCATGAAATCAAACGAGAGAAGAAAGGTCGCTTTGTGAGGTTCCTGAAAGTGGACTTTGACCATGTTATGGGTGCAAGAAAATAGACCATCCGCAACAAATTGAATATAAATGGAAAATTAATCTATGCTGAAAGAAATCTGCATATCTCCATTATTCACATTTGCATCAGTTATTCATTTATTAATTTCTAAAAAAGTACAACTATGGATTGCAAGACAATTACATTGAGAACAAGAGTTCTAAAACATGGCATGTTGGGTTTCTATCTGGATTTCTATCCTGGTTATCGTGACAGAGAAACTATGAAGGTGTATCGCCACAAAAGTATCGATATTCAGATATACGCTGAGCCAAAGAACCAACGAGAGAAAAATTTCAATGCACAGATGACCGAGAAAGCCGAAGCTATCCGCTGTCGCATCTATGCATCAGTAGTTAATGACAAGTATGACTTCTTTGACAAGGACAGATTCAAAGGTGATTTCCTGGCATACTACAAAAAGCAGCTCTCCAAGCATGATCCGAAATGGGAGTTCGTGTATCTCCACTTCTGCAACTACGTGAAAGGTAAGTGTACATTTGAGGACATCACCCTTGAGCTATGTAATGGTTTCAGGGAATATCTTCTCAAAGCCAAGCAGTTAAGGCGCAAAGCAAAGGTATCAAAGAACTCAGCTTCAGGATACTGGTCAACTTTCCGTGGCTTCCTTAAGATATTATATCGCAATAAGCTGATTAAGGAGAATCTCAATGACTTCCTTGATAAAATTGAGACCGACGATGTAATTAAGGACTACCTCTCTGTTGAAGAACTGTATGCCCTGGCGGAGACTCCATGTGAAATTCCTGTGCTTAAAACGGCATCGCTGTTCTCCTGTCTGACCAGTCTGAGACGAAGCGACATCATAGCACTCAGATGGGAAGATATTGTTGACTACTCTGCTGGTGGTAAGTGTGTACACATCATCACTCAGAAGAACAAGTCGGAAGATATTATTCCTATTGGCGAGGAAGCACTGGAGCTGATTGGATATGATCCGGAGAAAAGAGGTGTTGTGTTCAAAGGATTAAAGGTAAGCTGGACTCAGTTTCCTATGAAGAAATGGATCAGTTCGGCTGGCATCAGAAAGAACATAACCTTCCACTCATATCGTAGAACATTTGCGACGCTTCAAGCAGCTGCAGGTACAGACCCTAATACTATCCGCAGTATGATGGCCCACAAATCCATTACCACAACACAGAGATATGTGAAAGTGGTGGACAAAAACAAACTTGAAGCCAGCAGTAAAATCACGCTGAGAAGACCTGCGAAGAAAGCGAAATAAACTCGCCTGAAATACCCCATTTACCCTCCAAAGTATGATTATTTGAAACAAATCATACTCTGGAGGATTTTTTCATCATATTTTGAACGAATTACCGCAACTAATTGCAACGTATTGGAATAGAGGATATAATTTTGAGATGAAGTTAAATTTAAAACAGCTCATAATATGAATTATTCTACTCAAATTCCAATGCGAAAGTTGTGTTTCATACTTTCTCTTTTGTCTGTTGCTTTTACCATTGTCAGCAGTTATCTGTTCATGAAACATCAGATTAATGTGATGCAGTATTCCACACCTGTTATATTGGTAACAGTTCTGGCTATCATCACTTGTGGCGTACTGAACAAAGTTTTCAAAAAGTTGCTGTCTGAGTTTGGATTTAAGAGCACACCCATCACTCAGGAGCCAGCTACCATCATTGTTCCTATTGAGGAAGCACCTGTTGAAGATCATCAGCCCGAAGATACAATCCAGGAGGAGAAAGAGCCTGTAACCCCACCTATCAACATTACCATCAATCTTGAAAACAGTGGTAGTGTGCAACCTGCAACTGCAAAGAGTAACATTCTAGATAGCTACGAAGAGGCCATGGAAATCAACGAACGTAAAAGCAGAGAGAGACGCATCGAGATTATGAATGCAGTACGAGAGTACACGATAGAAGTTATGCCTGAATTCCTGAGTAAGGAGGATCTGGCTACCCTGCTTGAGAATATCAATTACATGTCTTGTGGCGATACAGATAAGTACGTTCCATTGCGCTCTAAGATTGATAACCCTCTAAAATCACCAGACTTGCGCCATTTTGCTTGGAATATCGGGCACAGATTAAATATTCCCATGAGAGACAGAGCACTTTTTATAAAATCAGTATTCCCATTCGAGCTAAGAGAAGCTACCATAGAGTATCTGGAAAAGAATCTTCGTGACTCTGTTCCATCAAAAATCAAGATTGATGTACCTAAAAAAGGTGATTATCGCTTCAAATGCATGATGAAAGAGGCAGCATAATGCACCAACTGAGATTATTTTGATCTATTCGGATAATTAGTTCCTGCTGACGAAAATCTGCAAAATTCCATTGTATTGGTTTGCAGCATGTTTAACTAAATTATAGTTTAAATTATGTTGCATAAAGAATTAACATTTAATGATTTGCCAACCGTGGTAAATCAATTGTGCGAGAAGATCGCAAGTCTGGAATCTATGATGGAGAAGCATTTTGCAACTCCCGTCCAAAAGAAAGAGAACACGCACGTACCTATGAGTAGAGAGGAAGTGTGTGCCTATCTGGGTGGTATCACAAAATCATCATTCTATCACAAGGTCAAGTTCGGAAAACTCCCGGTAGTCAAGCAGGGCAAACGTCTCCTAGTCTATCGTGACGAGCTTGATAAGTGGCTGGAGGCTGGAAGAAAAAGTGATCCTCTCAAGAGTATTGAAGAGGAACACGATGCTATGCGTGCATCCATTCGCCGTAGACCTGAACCTTTAAATTTTTAGGCTATGGAGAAGAGAGCGATATTAACGCCTGAAGAGCTGCAGGCTTACATGGATGAATCTACCATCAGCCTTTCACAAACCTACATCAAGGCACCAGAAGTGCTGAAAGTTGGTGACTCTGTTTTGGGTACATTAGGAAACTTCAGTGTATCCATCGGTAAGGCCAAGAGTAAAAAGACCTTCAACGTATCAGCGATGATTGCAGCTGCTCTGTCTAACGGATCTGTGCTCCACTATCGGGCACAGTTTCCTGAGGACAAGCGTTTCATCCTTTACTTCGATACTGAGCAAGGACAGATACATTGTCAGAAGGTGTTGAAGCGTATAACCAAGTTGCTCAATCTTCCTGAGGATGCCGATCCCGATAACCTGCTGATGGTCGCACTTCGCAAGTATGATCCGAACACACGTGTGGCAATTATCGAAGCCTTGATTGGCACAATGCCCAATGTAGGACTGGTGGTCATTGACGGAGTTAGAGACCTTCTTTATGACATCAACAATCCTCATGAGGCAACAGCCATCTCATCCCTGCTGATGCGTCTTACTTTTGACAAGCAGATACACATTCACACCATCCTTCACCAGAACAAGGGTGATGAGAACGCTCGTGGTCATATCGGAACAGAGCTCAATAACAAAGCGGAATCTGTCATTAAGGTGGAAGTTGATAAAGATGATAAATCCATCAGCGTGGTCGAATCGGTACTCAGCCGAGACAGAGACTTTGAACCATTTGCCTTTTGTATCAATGAGGACATTCTTCCAGAACTTGTAGAGGACTATTCGCCAACAGAGAAAGGTCCAGGCAGACCGAAGAAACCACCATTCGACCCATACTTTGACATTAGCGAGAGTGTACACCGAAGTGCGTTGGAGGTGGCATTCAAAGATGGGAGTATTGGCAAGTACCAGGATCTGCGTGATAAGTTGCAAGAGGGATATGAAAGCCAGGGTATAAAGATGAATCACAATAAAGCAGTTGCCTTGGCTAAGTTTCTACGCAACAAACGGATGATACTTCAGGATGGTAGGCAAAACATCTATAATCCTGACTTTGTTTACTAACATCAACTTTACTTTATTCAAGGGGCATATATACAGGCAATAAAGCGTAGTTACCTGATTATGAGTAATAATATAGCAGTCTTGTGTAATCCCTATCCAATTAAAATTACAATTATTAATCAAAGTTGTAGAAGCACGATAGCAGGGTCTAGCAGAAATCTGCTAGCAAGATATGCCAAGGTATAACCTCAATTAATTGAGATTACCCCATTGACGCTCTTGCCTGCTCAATGCTTCACAGGTGCAGTGCTCGCAAGCTTGCACATAAATATGTATTCACAATGAAAAAGAAAATATCCAAGAAATTACTCTCCCCAGCTGACAAAAGAGAGACCTTCATCGGTGCTAAAGTAACGGCCCAACAGAAAGAACAAATTAAAGAACTAGCCAAGGACAAGGGTATGACTGTAAGCGATTACCTGCTTGCCCGTGCTCTCAATTACGAACCTAAGTCCAGACTTGGAGAGGTGGAAATATCGGCACTTCAGAATCTGAATATGCTCAGAGTGGATATCCTGCGTTGTACATCCGCACTTGAAGGTGCCAGTCTGTCGAAGCGTATGGCTATATTCAACGACGTAGCTTTTATGAATAACTGGATTGACAAGGTGACCACTATGGTTGATCGTCTGAATCTCATACTTGACCAGGCCAAGGCACCTAATGTTGTTCCGTCTAACCCTAAACCTCAGGAGTCATGATAGCCATAGCAAAAGCAGTTTCATACGGAGTCAATGATCTCCGATACATCACTGGTGAGTCCAATAAAAAGAAACACCCGGAGAAGATTTTCAGAATACACGACAACCTCTTGCCATCCAAGATGGACGCATACGGAATATGGAGTGCTATGCAGCTTCACCTGGGGCAATACCGAAAACTCAAGAACTCCGTTATCACCATTCGTATCAGTCCCTCTCGTGAGAATACGAAACATTTCAATGAAGATGATTGGCTAAAGCTATGGCAGGACTTTGTCACAGAGTTTGACAAGCCAAGGATGACAGACAAGAATGGAAAGGGTGTCTCTGTACAAACGAACATCGCAAATAGTATCCACACAGTCTGGCTACATCACGACGCTGAGGGTGGAGTCTATCATCTGCACGCTGACGTCTGTCGCAGGGACATAAACGGCAAAACGAACGATGATTCCATGATTCATGAACGTGCACAGAAGGCTGCTGAACGAGTGGTTATCAGCCGTGGCTGGGTTACGGCTGCTGAGATTCACAATATAAACAAGCGTCAAGTTAGTAGTGACTGCTACTCTGTCTTGAAAGCCATGTCAAAATGGTCGTGGGAGGATTATAAAATCGGTATCACTCAGAAGGGCTACAAGGTAAACGAACTCAGAGATGAGAATGATATACTAAGAGGCTATTCTATTATGAAAGGTCATACCAAGTATAAAGCTTCTGATATTGGTGTCGGTCGTAACTTGACAGCAGGAAAACTGGGTCGCACCTGGAGCAGGCTCCATCCCGAGATAGAATACTCCGTTCGGGAAACTCCCCAAAGTGCAAAAGTGCAAAGTGCAACAGCAAATCATTCACCAGAGCAACCTGAGAAAGTCGCTGAATATACTCAACGCAAACCAGGCTTTTATGCTTACGAGCTTACCCATAATGGTACTGACCACCGCTTTTATATTCCGGAGAAAGTGCTTGATCTGTTCAATGACGAGTTCGATTACAGGTCTGTAGCAAACTGGCAGGAGCTGACACATATGGCCGTGGCAATCTTTGTCGGGCTCATTGGTGGTGACGAAGTAGCTGTGACTGGTGGAGGTGGTGGCACGCAAAGCGACCTTAATTGGAGAGATAAGAATGAGGATGACTTTAATTGGGCACGTCGATGCGCTCGTATGGCTGGTCGCAAGTTAGGCATCCAGAGTAAAAACGGATTAAAACGATAAGATTATGGGAAAGAGAGTAAATTTATCAAAGATTGAAAAGCCGGTGAAAGATGATAACAATTCTGATGGCACAGTTACGCTTACTGGAGAAGAGTTGAGAATATTTTTAAATGTGTTGCATAAAATCGACGACAATCTCATGGGACTCGCGACTTTGAATCATAATGTTATAGTTGCAAAAGAACAAGTTAGAACTTACACTGATGGAATACCTGCTTTTAAGGAATATGTTGAGCTCGGGACTAGGATTCAGGCTGAAAGAAAAACAGTAAAAAACCTTGAATCTACAACAGACAGCTTCGTTTGTAACATAGAACAAAAGCTTAAGGACTCAGAAGCTCGTCTCAGTAGTATTGATGGACGCATAGCCATACCTACCCAAGCCGTTTATATTTCTTTTGTCTGCATGGTCTCTTTGGCTACCTTCATGCTCTGTATCATAATACTCAATCTCCAATTTTGGCACTCCAGCCTGATCTGGAAATTCGTAGGAATAACCATAGGAATTGCAGTCATTGGTGTTGCCATAACGCACTACCTTCCAATATGGATTGAAAAATTTCGGAAGGATTGAAAAGAGAAAATCCCAGATGGTTATTATTGAAAACCATCTGGGACTCTTATCATAAGATATAACTTTTTTTCGTGTCTATATGAAGCTTATAAAAGATTAATAAGTATTAAATTATCTTCTTAAAAAATTTTTAAGCGATACTGTAGAAACTCCTAAAATTTTGCATTTTAGTTGCAACCCATTATCTGAGGTTAACATTATTGGATTATGTTCTTTATACTTCAGAGCGACAGAAACAATCATGTTATCTGGCGAACGTTTATCGAAGTCTTCTGGCAAGAGAGACGTATCGGCAAACTCGTAGATAATCTCGTGCTGAGTTTCGTTGTTGAGGTTACGGAGAGCTTTCTCAGCATTACGCTTGCCTTCATCGTCCAACTTTATCTTCATCTTGTCAAGTTCGTCTGTTACCTTTGCAGATAGGATAACAGGATACTTATTGTCTATTTTACTGATAATGTCTGGACAGTTCACAAAGACATTTGTGTCTATGATGTAATAGTTCTTCTTGTCTGAACTCAGTTCCTTCTTCTTTCGCTCAAATTTCGACAGGTCAATCTTTCCGACAACTTTCACGCCAATAACAGGTGTTGAGATTTCTTGTTTCGGAGTTGCCTCTACAGGTCTGCTTGGTTCTGCGATTGGTTCAGCTTCAAGTCGGTCGTTTTTAATGACTTGTGCTCTACCATCATACTTGTCACAATTGTCAACGAATTGCATGACTATCGGTGAAACAGTATGGAACTCGTTCAAAGGAATGTCTGAAATGATGAGTGTGGTGCTTAGCGAACGGCTGGTAGCCACATTGAAACGGCGGTCTTCAAGCGCAAATCCATGATTACGTCCAGGCACATAGAGCACAGCATAATCAACCGTCATACCTTGTATTCGGTCGATGGTTTCAATCGTAATATCCAACTCGATGTCTGATGTGCAGAACCTCTTTTGTAACTCCTTAACAGAGTCACGGAAAGGAGTGATAATCGCCAATGATCGTGTCGAATAATGCTTCTCCATCGTATCAATCACATTACGGATAATTGCATCTGCCTTATCGGAATACACTCCATTACGAGCATCGTAAGTACAATGGTAAAGCACACCCCCTTCGGATGGGAAAAGAGGACTATTTGCATCGGCAAAGTCAAGGTACTCTTTCTTTACCGAAACAAAGCGGTTGCCATAGAAGCACTTGGTAAGAGCAGCCGAACGACTTGTAAGACGGAATGTCGTTACAATACAATAAGACTTTATTTGCGAACCTAAAGCCATCGTCTTCAAGCCTTCCACCTGCGTTGACACATTCCAAGAATTGTATTGCGGATTATTGAGGTTCACGATAGGCGGCAACTGCATAGGGTCACCTACTATCATACAATCCATACCCAACTGTTTGAATGCAACTATAGCAGTAAGGAATGCCTGAGAAGCCTCTTCTATGACAACCAAATTGTATTGTGGCAAACCATACAGAGTCATCTTCTTTTCGCTAAAAACGCTTGACAACTGATAGTTTGTCGCACAGAGCATTTCGCCACCAGGAACCTGCAAGTCGGCAGAGGCAGCTTTTACACCAGACATCTGTTTGCGTTCGTCAATAGAGAGATTTGTCTTGCTGACACGACCTTCCTTCACATACTTCTGCAAAGGCTTCTGCTTTATCAACTCGATAAGACCCTTGTTCGCCATGGTGGTGACGCAGACGGTTTTGCCAGCATCAAGATACGATGAAATCACAGAAGCAATAGTGTAACTCTTACCAGTTCCCGGAGGACCTTGTACGATACAACAATGTTCATTAGCGAGCGTGTCTATGATTGTGTCAGAAATGCCTGTTGGCTTCTGTTCATCAAACGCAAGTTCCTCGGGTGTCCATTCCTCATAATCTATGGTCGGTTCAAGGTTCAATTCCTCATTTGAAGAGAATGCATCCATGTAGCTGGCAAGGTTGCGGAAATACTCTACAGGAGGAAATGGATTATGTACGATAAGTGAAAGACTTTTGCCATCAGCCAACGCCTTTGACAAGATATCGTACAACTTAAAACTGAATCCAGAGCATGCAACATAGTCATAGTTGGAATCACCAGTATGAACATAGTACATTGGGGTCATGTCAGAACCAGGAGAATGAAAATCTTTATTATCAACGAACTCCTCCCAACGACATGTCCACTCCGTAACGTGTTCACCTAATGCTTGCTTAGCACCTTTCTTAATTATGCACACACTCTTCTGAACTTTCAAGCGTGGAGCCATACGACGAGGGCACTTGAGGATAATCATACCTGTCTCATGCTGAATGGAATCAACATAAGCAAGCGACAACTCCCCTGTCTTGAATAAGTTCCGCATCTGCGAGCGATTAATCTTTTGTTGCTCGTCGATAGCCTCCTTCACTTGGTCAGCAAAGAATGACTTATAGTTTGCAAGTTTGATATTGTCAATCATAATCAATAGTCGTTATCGTTGTAATCATCGTTACCATCTTCCGCTTCTGCCATAGCACCAACATAGTGAGCGAACACGGCATCCATATTTGTACGAGCAGCCACACGAATCAAGGTGTATGCAGTACCTTTGGCATCTTCAAGTATGCCTGTATAAAGAGCCCTTACTACATCAACCTTCTCCTTGCCGGTAATCTTGATAACAACATCGTCTTTTTCTACGAGTTTTAGGAATTCCTCGGCGTTGTTGATGTAATGGAAGTTCTTGCCTTGTCCATCAAGATAAACGCAAATCTTCCACTTGTCATCAACCATCTTATTCCAAACAGAAGGAGAAGTATACATCACGCCACGAGCAGCACTACAAGTATGAATGTATCTGCCATCTTTTAGTTTGTGAACAGTTACATCACTCGCATTACGCACGAACTCTTCCATTGTTTCCTCAGGCTCTGCGTGCATCTCGTTTCTGAGGTTCTGGTACAGACGCAACTGAGCAAGATAGTTGGTGTCGGCAATCTGCTCTGGCTTGATGTTACATTGAGCCAAGAGGTCAATCTCCTCTTTGGTTGGTGGCAATGACTCCAGTTCAAGAGGAGTGCCATGTGAACGCAGACGTTCAACTTCCTCGTTGGTAAAGTTCTTTGGGTGTTTACGAGTACGAGGCTTGTAAGGTCTGTCGCCAACAGGCTGATAATCCTTGTCCTTATCAACAGATCCCATGTACCCATTACGGTCGGGATCATAATCATTGTCAGGCTTGTTTGATGAAGCGTGAGACGTGTTAGACGTATGAGTATTAGAAGACGTTGTGCTGGCATTATCCGTTGTGTCAACATCTTCATCAACGCCAGCTTCTACCTCATCTGTGTCATCGTCGTCTTCAATATCCTCTTCATCGACCTGTTTGTATGTGTCATACTGACCAAAGTCATCTTTTGACTCTTCCTCTGCTGTAGATGACATTGTTTGACCAACTGGTGATTCAGTTTGTTGCGACTGCTGTTGTTGACAAGAGTCAGAAGTTGGCTGCTGCGATGCGGTTTGAGTAGGTTCTTGTGGTGATGTTTCTACTTCTTCCCCAACTTCAGGTTCGTCAACAGGTCTTGACGTCACATCTGTATTTGGTGTAGCAGGCTTATCATCCTCGAGAATAATTACCGTACCGTCAACATTCTTATTTTCTGTTGATGTCTCTGTCGTTGGTTCTGTAGCAGAATCTGTTAATTTATTCGTAGCATCGCTATAGTAATCATTTTCAACTTCAATAGGTTCTTCTTCCTCTGGCTCAACGTTGAAAGTCAAATCCAACGACTTGAGGTAAGCACAGAATTTCTCATCGTATGCAAGCGAAGAGCAATACTTTTCGATACAAGATTCAACGGAATTATTAATGTCCAGCACATCCTCGCAAACATCTGTATCGACAAAGCACCCAACAAGGTTTCTTATGCTGCTACAGAATTTTGTAAATGTACGGTTATGAAGCCAAGAACCCACATAATACAAATGTGAATCATCGTTGTAGATGCGCATTACATCATTATGTATAGTCTTATAGCCAAGGTCTATCTTTTCGCAGACACTAAAGCGATATTTGGAAATCGTTTCGTTATATTTCTCGTATAATTGCTGAAATCTAGCTGGATTTTCTATAGCAGCAAGCACTAAGAGGCGAGGACGAAGTATCGGTACCATTTTTACCGTTTCATCATTTTTACCAATAGGTGTGGCTATAAAATCATCCTTAGTCAGACACTCTATTTGAAGAATCTGGCAGACTTTCTCGAATGACTCCGAACTTGACGGAAAACTGGTAGTTTGCATTACAAACTCATCACCCCAAAAGATATTCCTCTCCTGTTTTGCGTCAGGATGAATAGCAAATAGTTCTGAGATGTGCTTTTTCTGTCCCTTACCGTTTCTCCATGTAGAGGTTGACGTATTTCTGTATTTTGCAACCAGTTCGCTATCGTGTGTGGGAGCAGCAAGCATCCAATTGATAACCATACGGCGATAGTCAGATTCTTCTTCTCGACGTTCAGTTACCCTTGCAAGATAATAAAGGCAGTCTTCAAAAGACAAAACGGTACAGAAATGAAGTCTCTCAAACAGATCTCTTGCGTCACGATTATCTATACTTTCTACAATTGCCTTACATGGAACCTTTTCTTCCCATTGAGGTGCTTTTGCACGAACAGCATAACTTGCAGTAATACGAGGTGCATACAACAATTCCGGTTTTTGAACAGAGTTCTCTGTTGGTATGCATACAAGATTGTTAAATAGACCTTCCTCAATCCATGTTTCGTATTCTGACAAGCGACGAGAGAAACATTTCGACCAGAAATAGCAAGCAAATGTGCGGTTTGCGAGATATTTCAAGTCCTCTCGCGTCATATTCTGATGCAAGTTTTCCGCCTTGAAATATTGCTTGATGATATCCTTGTTGCCTTCGAAGATGTAAGTGTCAGAAAGATACGGCAATTCAGACACACCATTTGCCTCAAAGTCGCACGTTGGAGAATATGCTGTTCCAAGTGTCAGCTCATGAGCAAACTTGTATGTCGTTTCATTCGACTTGACCAGATACTTTATCTGCTTACGAAGTGTGTCATTTATGTCATACTCACTCTGTATCTTGGCAACTTCACGTACAAACTGAATGTGAGTGCCAGCAACGCTATTCTCATCGGCAGCAAACTTTGCAAGATAATCCATAACCTTTGCGTCAATCCACATTTGCTTTGTGGTAATGAGATTACGATTACCGTACTCTTCAGAGATAGCAAGAAGCAAGTCCTTGTTTGCCTTTAGGATATCGGGATGAACCTCGTTGGCGAGAGTGATGTACTTGAATGGTTCAGATACAGAATCCTCATCCACGTTGACGATTATTACCTGATCAAGAGTCTTATAACCGGCAGATTGAGTACGAACTCTCAACTGCATAATTTGGTGTTTCCTTTCTGCCCATTTGTCCTTCAGGTCTTTAAGGTGCTTGGTCATCATCGCTACAACCGAATCCAAAGACTCAGTTTTAATAGTTGAAAGCTTAGGCAAGATGTCTGAGAAAAGAATATCCTTGTTATCGGACTTAAGATCGAGTTTCCTGAACAATTTCATCCACTCTGCCTTCTCGTTCTCATTGGCGGTTTCGATGTAAGACGAAGACACAAACTGCGCCTCCTTTACATACTTAGTTACCAGCGCCTCAATTTGCTCGTGCTGATATGTGTCAGAAATGTAAAGAGATGCACCATTAATAAGCGCGTTGTTCTTGTCGAGCAACGGAATAGCCTTGAACTTATCAACAGATGCAATTTGCTTCTGGGTTACCTTTACCCATCGCCAGAAATCAACGTTATTGTTTATAACATTAACCGATTGACGCAAGTTTGCGTTCTGAGCAAGAATGTCAGTTGTGGTATTGATGTCAAACTTCACAATCTTGAACAGCTGACGCATATCTTGAGAGAAATCATCGGTATATTTCTGTGAGAGCACAACATACGTCTTTGGACACCATGCTTTCTCGCACAGAGTCTTTGCGTCCTCGTTGTATTCGATATACTGGATATTCAGTTCCCTTGCTCTTACTATGGTTCCGTCATAAGCAAGTAATGGCATATCCTTGATGTCGTTGAAACTCATAGTATCATCAAAGAGCCTGTCTGCGTCTCGCTTCAAGTATTCCAAGAATGTGAGCATAGTTGCCTCGTCAACAAGACTGGCATAGATAACCGCCTTGTTCTTGATTACAACATCTGTGAAAAACGACTTGTCTGTGAAGGTCTTAACGCCAAACTGCTGACGCAAGAACGATTCCATTTTCTTTACCTCTTCCTTCTCACGACCTTCAAAGTAAGCATTTGAGAGAGCATACATCATGCTATCCTGCAACCAAGTATGATTGATATTGTCGGCATAGGTACTGTTCTGAGCATAGGCATCCTGATTGAAGTATCTTACGTCATCGTTGCAAAGATATACCTCATTTATGTGGATGTCAACACAACGCAAGACATAATCCTTGAAACAGTTTTCTTTCAACTGCGCTTCACAAGCGAACACATATTCAACAAATGATTTGTTGGCGGCATAATTGTTTTCTATGGCTGCGTTTACTTTTGCTCGGAAATCGGCATCGCCAACTATGACAGTCGTGACGAACGAGTCCTTGGTAAATTCGTTGAATCCAAGGTTAGTAAATATTGCTGTTATGTTATCTTTCTCGTCATCAGCCAGGCTGTCAAAATAGATATGCGATAGTACGTTGATAACATTCTCGCCCAACCATTTCTCACGTGTTAAGTCATGAGCATCTTTGTTGAAGAAGTAGTGGTAATTGGTATAGTCGGTACTTGCACCGCCATCCTCGGTAATATACGGAACCTTAGTCTTGTTAGCCTTTAAATCAACTTCCTTTACTGCAAGATAATGATAGAATGCAACAGAATTGCTTGGTACGTTAAGCAACGCCATAGCATCCTCGTTGGATAGAATGTAATCTGTAATCATAGAAGCTGCAGAGAAAGACAGGAAATACTTGTCTGCAAATGATTTCCAATTTTCATCTTCCTCAAAATTTGTTCTTGATGACTCACAAAGATGCGGTACAAATCTACGCAAGAATCCTATTCCATTACAATTCGTGTCAAGATCATAGTAGAGACTTCCTGCTGTAAACAAATCGCCTTCGTACTCAATAAATATTTTTTTCTTCGCAAACTCGTTTAGTTCATCCTCACTCAACCAATGTCTTATAAATCGTGTATTGTTTTCGGGTACTGTCAACCATGTCTGGAAATCAGTTTCCTCACATTTCTTTACAACAGCATCAATCTTTACATCAAGGCTCGAAGGAGAATGCTTGTACAAGAAATCCATGAATGCCTCCGATTGTCTTAACTTGTCAACTGGCAAGGAGTAGTCACCCAACTCCATAAGAATTATGAAGTCTTCGTCTGAAATGACTCCGTTCGCTGTCATGCCAGTCATGTCGTTGATAATATTGTCGATGCATTCAAAGGTTTGTTCACCATCCTTATCCACGCATGGAACAAAAGGCTCTTCTTTTATGAGTTTTTCAAATTCTTCCTGGAACTCCTCTATAAACGTCTTATACACGCGCCTCTTCTTGCACTCATCAAAGTCTGGGATAAGTGCAAAGATAGAGTCAATGTCGTATTCTTTGCTTTCAATAAGCTGCTTAATCCAATAAAAAAACTGTTTACCTGCAATACGAGCAATAACGTGATTGAGTTCGATATCCTCAATATCATCACGCTGTCCGTTGGGCACCATATCGGTATTCATTAGGAAATTGAAGCCCCAATCAGCTCGCTTGGCAGGAAGATAGCAATAGAGCATAGCGTCATCAACAGCTTTCAGTTTACTTCCCTCTTTCTTGCATGCGAACTTAACTGCAGTTTTGTGGAAGTTCATGTACTTCTCTGGTATCTTCTCATAACCATCCGAACGAAGAGAGTCTGGATTTTCCAAGACATCGTTTATCTTATCTGTAATGTCCTCAGGAATATCATCTACAAGAGAATCTGATACACACCAGTCTTTATTGTCTTTCTCACGTACAATCGGTTCATTACGACCATCAATAAAGATGCTAACTTTCTTGATGTTCGGGATAAACAATATGACGCGCTCTGAGTCAAATACATCAGTAAACAAATCGATGTAGTTGTCATCTCTGTTTTCATCGGTCAGAATTTCCGTATCTCGTGGTTGGAGAGCGAACTTTACTCTGAACTCTTCGTTAGGATGCTGACGGAATACAGACTTGATTTCATTATCGATCTCACTATGTTCCGTCCAGATTGGCAATATCTGCCATGGTGTATTGATTACATCCGTAGCAGACTTGTCGAACCTGAATGTGTAATTACCAGTATTGAGAAGAACATAGTCGTTGTCAAGGAAAACGGTCTTAAAACCAATACCTTTGTAGCCGATGGCTTCGGTATTGTCAGCCTTCTCGCCATCATTTATATCACAAATAGCTGCAATATTCTTCGGATTGAAATATTCACCTGTATGCTCGAAGGTTAAGTAGTTCTTGGTAATATGGAACTCCACATCAACAGGCAAAGGTTGAATCTTGCTATCAACTTTTGTACGACGAGGATAGTCGTTAGCATTCTGCAACAACTCATAGATGAATACTTCCTTACCGCTTTGTGTAAGCTGCTTTTTGAGAGTATCAAGCGAACGAACAATCTTCTTTGCAGCACCTGCAGGATAACGCATAATGCCCTCATAAAGACTGCTCACAATGTCTTTGGGGTAAACTGGTGTTATTTCCTCATGCAAGTCAATACCAAACTTGAGAGGATCGGTTTCAAGCAATACCCAAGTGAACTTGTAGTATGCATAGCGGTTGAACTCCTTGTTGCTTCTGAATGAGATTGACAGATTCTTTACACCACGTTCCTTATCTTCAATCTTTGTAAAATCAGTATTACGGATATCTGTTATCGTAAACCGACCTTCATTTCTTTGAGGCGCGAACTGACCAATAAACTGATTGTTATCAAGACGCAATCTGCGTTTAATTTTAATGACTTCCTCGTAATCTACGTATTGGGTTGCTGCACGATTGTATTGTGGTCTTCTTTGCTCTTCGTGAGATTTTGGTTTAGCTTTTTCAATTACATACCTTGTGGGTTTTTCTCCCGAGAAATCTGTCCAAATAAAGAACAATTCCGAATCATTCAAGAACTCATTGAACCACTCATAGCCCAAATTCTTGAAATTGATTCGTGATTTCCAAACTTCTCGCTGGAAGTCAAACATGCTCACCCACCCATCACCTTTTTCAGGTAATGAGACTTTGTCCATTGCTTGATAAATGGAACGAAGTTTATCTTTTATTGTTTCGTCTAACATGGTTGACTCGTTAATTGTCATTCTTAAACCTATCATCCTTCTGCACTAACTCAAAGAATGGCAAATCTCTAATACCATCTACCTTTGAACCTATTTTACAAACACTTTCGAAGAGCTTAGCCTTGTTAATAAAGTCCATATAGCGTTCTCCATTAGGATCACTAGCACCAAATATGCTGGCAATTTCTGCTTTGCTGATAGAATTAACGTGATGAATTACCCAACTCAAAATAAACTGAGAATAATCTTCCTGCGCAGTCTTGAAATCACTGATATTTTGGGTGGACAGTATCATACCAACGCCAAACATTCGTCCTTCGCTTATAATGCTACGAAACGAATTGAAGTCTTTCTTCAAAAACTGATGTGCTTCATCTACCATGATCATAGCACGCAATTCACGGTAACCATCCTCTTGCTTACTACCACCAAGTTGACGCATTTCAGCATAGAAAAGATCAAGTATTAGGGATACTATTACTTTCTTTGTGTCGTCTGGATATAGTGTAAGGTCAATTACACGAACACTATTTAGCCATTCAAACAAGGATACACAATTACTGTTGTCGGTTGTGAATATTGTGTAATCTTGAAGTTTATCAAATAGAGCATAAGCTTTATCATTGGCATCATATGTTTCAAAATATTTATCAATAACTTGCTCCATTGTTGGAACAGGCTTATCCCACGTATTTGAATCCCTTGTAATACCAGCATCATTATATGTGTCAATAATAACCTGCTTGATGTTACTCTGTTGTTTCAATCCAAGCCCATAAGCTTTTGCAAACGAATCAGCTATTCTATCTGCTGTAATAGCGGGCAAATTCATGCCTTCAACCTCATCATTTACTACTAGCTTCAGAGGATTGAATGGATAGTTGAATTTATATGACGTTCCGCCAACAGCATCTAAGAATTCCTTATCCTTGTAGTCTCCCTTGTAGTCGAACACAAGCATACCAACAGGTTTACCTCCCACATTATGCACAGATTCCTTTGCGAACTGCGCAATAACAGATCGAGCAAACTGGGTCTTACCAGTACCCATTGTACCAATAATTCCCATATTAGGATGTGAGACCATTCTGGTATTATTGGGTTCAAAAAGGATATTCTCTCTTGTCACCTTTGAATAGCCAACTATAATCTGAATTGGTTGGTTCGACGAAATCTCCGAGTCTGGAGAATTTACTTCAATGATCTCATCCGTTGTTTGTTCACCCTCCTGTGTATCAGAAGAAATTTTTGCCACGTTACTCGATGTACTATGTTGATCTTTGGTTTCAGTAATATCTATGTCCTGAGCTTGAGCAGAAGAATTTTGGTTCTCAAAACTTTTAACTGGTATAGTACCTGATGGCATCGTGGTTGGTGAATCAAGGATTCCTAAATCTTTATTCTTCCAAAATGCCTTTACCTCATCGGCAACGATTATTGGCGACTGTATAAGCTGGTTAATTGCAGAAACATCATCGCTTATAATACAAGAGTTACATGTATTCAATGAAACCTCAATATGGCAAACTGGGATATCATCATTAATCATATCAACAGAAGCTTCAGGAGCACTAGAGCCAGAAAACGCAACAGTTGCAGCATAACCCATTTCACGACACTTCATTTCATCTGCTATGGTATAATCCAAATTGAGTAACCGGAATCGGCAATTATCTATGAATTGATATTCAGCTTCATCTAATAGACCATTTGCCCAAAGTTTATCTGTGTTAGTAAGTATCTGTGATGCAAAAAACGTCTTATAAATATCATTTGCAAAACCACCTTCATCCATCAATGTTTTCTTGAGAACGTTATATGTCTTAACAACTTGTTCACTGGCGGTATGTGTGAAGTTGCTTCCTATAGAAGCTTTAACTTCAACAGGATAGTAATACAACTTTATTGCTCCTTGAACATCTTCAACACCGACTAGAAGCAAATCATCAGACATCTGGCCTTTCACGCCTAGGGCTTTCTTTGAGAACAAAGAATCTTGCTCAAGACCTATATTCCCTGTTACACGAAGTATTTCTTCGAGCGAAATAGGGACCCATACAACATTTTGGTTTCTAGACAGAAACCTCTTCATCATAATGCAAGCAGATACTATGCTCATCTTTTCTCGAATCTGCACATCAGTTTTTCTGATAACATCTAGTAACCAACTTCCATTCAAACTATTGAAATAGTTCATCATAGTACTCATGAACAATTCACGCTGATTTGTATTAGTAACACAGCTGTCATAATAACCAGCCAACATATTGTCATATTGCTTGGTCTGTCTGGTTACAGTAATACTATCATATTTTGCATTTATCGTATATTGGTCCGTATAGTGAATGACATAAAGATCTTTCTGACGATAGAAGAAATCTATATCAACTTCAGGATTTAAGAATGTTACCCAATTAGACTTGTCGTATATAGATTGTAAAAGCAAGTCGTCCTTAAACACATAGCTTTTGGCGAAGCACGTATCTGGAGAATAACTATTTGCCCAATGAGTGCGCTCATTAGCATACAGACTATTCATGTCGATAGCAATTGGATAAACCTTTCCATACTTGCTGAGATCTGTTGCAAATCCACGTGTACCAAATCCAACTGTATATGTTTTGCCCTTTTGGTTGTTAGTTGATGGGATAGAAATCAACCCATTCAAAGATAATTCACTTCGAAGTGCAGACGTTGGTGACTTAGAGAATTCCAAGCCTGTATCCATTTGATAGAAAGAAATGTGACAATAATCAATTTCATTATTACATTCATTTATATCATGCTTATAGAAATCAATTCTTGTAAAAAACTGTCTTATAATTTGTAATGGGCTGATATCTTTATTGCCCATATCTAAATATGTATCAACTTTGTCGAGCTCTTTACAAATCAATTCTTCTGAATTTAATCTATTAAGCTTTTCAAAGAATGTTTCTACAGCTAGATTCTTGACATACTCATGAACTTCTACTCTCTGAATTGCTTCAGGAGAATTCTTCATTTCGCTTTTAACGTATTCAAAAAGCCCCTTGACAACATTAGTATCGTCATAAATACCGATAGTACTTATTATAATAGGACTATCAGCAACCTGAAATAGATAACTGAAATGTTTCTTAAATTCCTTTATTTTACTTGTCACCATTTTAGTGGTGATATTGTATGTGCGAACCTGTTGTGCATTGCTGGCCTTCTCATAAAACAACCATGTTTTAAGGTCATCAGTAAATTCATCACAATATGGCTGCCTATCTGAATTTTCATAGGACATATATGGCATCAGGTAGAATGGCGAAACTAGTTTAAGTATTTTGGGATTCTCAAACATTTGTCCTTTGTACCTGTTTTTATATTCCATCATGTAGGCAATCAGTAGAGGATGATAAGGAGTTAGCATTACCTTGTCACCATCTTCAATAGTCCCCAATTTCGTAAGAGAGTACTCCTTTTCATCCATCAATTCATTTGGAGTAATTGACATGATTACATTATGTACCGCATCAACATACTCTTCGTATAACTTGAAGAGTTCATCATCTATATAACTCAATGTAGGCACATAGCCTTTTTCAGAGTAGTACACATAGATAGCATCTATTTTCTCCTTTACTAATGTAGGGAGTTGGAGTTCTACTGGCTCTAACTTGCTATCAAAACTTGTAAGACAACGCTTCATGCAGTATATGTTCTCTGTTGCCATTTTTCGTTCCAGTTCAAGATAGCTAAAGAATTCTTTATCAGCATTATATTCGTTTGAACCAACTCTTACTTTGTTTCCGCCAGGGAATTTAGCAGAAGTACCATTACTCCAAACCTCTCCAATCAATTTTGGCGGTTTAACTGGAACAATTCTTTGCTCATCAACTTCAATTTTGAATATAATCTTTTTATCCCCAAATGTGATTGGTAAGTCAACACCATCGCAGAAATCGTTAAGGTCAACTTTAACACTATAGTCATCATCCCATTCAATATCTCCAAGAGTATTTGTAAAGTCGATTTTCTTTGATCCTCTTCCAATAGAGATAGAATCAATATCTTCAGGTGTTTTTATTACGATATTTGCTTTTGAACTTATAGAAAAATATGGTTTGATTTCTTCAAAAGTACCATGAGGAGCTTTTACTCTCATCATTATGAAAGTAAATTTATTACTATCCTTACCTATTTCACATTTTACAGCATTATCAGCTAATTCTATTCGTACTGATGAACCTACAACCTTGTACTGAGTGTAGGATTGCCCTTCACATTTATATCCTTGAGTACCGTACAATCAGAGATAGGTTTATTAAAATCAATTCTAACGCTTGTTGTTATATGGTCGGTATTATCACAAATGATCGCAAAGACTTTCTTAGATTTTTGCGTCATTTTAGGAAGAGGACTATTTATTAACTCAGCCGAATGATCATTAGCTATTTGAAGAGACACAAATTTATAATTAGCCTGTTCAGCTTTCTTTTCGACACTTTTCTTGATCTCTTCGTAGTCAATCTGCATCCACGTATCTGGATTCTTAACAATCTTATTTGCTAAGGCATTGTCATATATTTTAACAAGTTCTGTATATGCCTCAGTTGAATATGAATTAAGGATAGTCTTTATTTGCTCAAAATGATATGAGTTTCCTTTTATACGAGCCTCCATATCTTTTGAGTCAATTGTTATCAGACTTGGGGTTGTACAATATTTGTCAGGGAAATAACCAAACTTGTCATACTTACCCGAAAGTTCAACTGGATGTGATTGTAAAACGCCAAGAATATCTTTGAACATAAATAGGTCAGCTTCATGGTGAGCAATTCGTTCACGAATAGTTTCTGCATACCTTTTTAAGCACATTCTATCGTAATCAAGAATCGTTAGGTTGTCCAATTGGGTCAACATATTCTTGAAAATGGTATCTTGGTGTAAAGGTCCTCCCTCTGCTAGTAGATTTACTCCAGTTGATGTTAAGGATTCTAATTTATTATTGCATAGAATACAAAACAAAGTTTTGTCACTATATTGAGAATCAGGCTGAACTACAGCATTTCTAAGCGTAGTTAAATAACCATTATCTATTACACTTTCGTTACCAACAATAATTTCTGCCCCATCAGCATTTGGCTGAAAGCACTTGGTATTAAGCACATCGACATCCATCCATTCCTGACGGTTTTCGAAAATTCCTGTAACAGTTATATCATGAGCTGTCAGATTTTCTGCAATAGCATTATATAAGCCATTTCTATGTTCAGCATTTTCAAACAGAACATAAAAATATTTTAATCCAAATGAACCAGGCTTGTGTGTTGTGAAATAATCTGTGATTAGTTCATCAACGAGATATTTATAAAACGATTTTGACATATTGTGCTTCACCTGAGTCGCTTTTGCGCTCTAATAAGTTTAATTTCAGTAAGTAATTCTCAATTGCGGCTTTTGTGTCGTAGTCAAAGGCTACACCATATTTACCAAAACCTTCATAAAGATCCTCAAGTTTCATACGGGTACCTTTTGAGATCATCGCCATAAGAAAAAATAGCATTTCGTCATCAAGGTTTAGAATCTCCCTGCCACGTCTTGTTGATAGCATTCTTATTTTCATTATATTGTTGACGCGTATCTTCATCTTTGATTCATACTCCTTGGATTGTAAAGTTGTGCAAAGCAGTCCTAGCTTAAGAATAAAATCATCGTAGGAATTGACTTCGGTAGACACCTCATCTGGGAATTGAAACTTTGCTACTTCACGTTTTTTGAGCTGTTCGCGTTTATCACGCTGATAAGAACATATGACATCTTCAAGCAGCATTTTAATTTCATCGTTGAAATCCTGTTCTTTAAGTTTATTGTATACATCATTATAAAAACCTATGTTGCCATCTAGTAAACTATTAAGAATGTCTAATGCCTCAATTCTTCCAAACGATTTCTCTAAAGCTTCTTTGTTAACGTATTTATTCCAGCCATTAGTGACAGCCTCTCGACCTTCAGATGCATGCTCAGAAGTAAGGATATAATACATCTTTTGTGGTTTCTCAGGAACTATATTGTATTTGCGATAATCAAGATACACAAGTGTCTGAGACAGAGAATAACACAGGTAGAAGTGGAGGAATACATGAATGTATTTCACAACAATGCTATCATCACGTTTCAAGAACCATTTAAGGTCTTCACCAAAAGCCTCCTTAATAAAAGGGAGAATAATATATTCATTTTCATTTGAACCTCCTGTGCCAGTTGAGCTACTGAGTGCAGATATAATAATTTCATTGAAGAGATTAGGCTTCTTTGATAACATATCGACAAGTAGATCTTTTGGACAAAGCATAGAAGAGAGGTATTCTGCAATGGATCGCTGACCATGTTCATATTTCTTGGAATTTGTATTACCATCAGTGAGAGGTAGAAATTTCAAAAAAGAAGGGTCAATGATCGTTAATGAACCATCTGAATACATTACATCCTTCATTATCTCAATAAACTCTTCAACCTGTTTCTCTTTCATATGCTTCTGTTGTAATAGATAGTTACGTACAGGTTGAATAGCATTGTTTTCAAAATCTGATATTGCTTTTGTTTGTCTGTCTTTACTTTTTCTGAAAAACTCTCCAGTTATACCTCGTAAGCCACAACTTCTATCATAGTTAGAAGTTGAAGGATTACTGGTAAACGGCAATACTTGCACAGACGATCTAAAAGCATCTGTAAACTCTTTATCCTCTAACAATACATTTTCCACAACACCGTTTTCAAAACGAATTCGAGACGCTGTAGGCAATGCTTTATCTTTTGTGGTATCCTTATAATAGGAACTATAGAAATTCTCTGTATTAATCATGATAGCGTTACGACGTTGTTAAGTTTTGATCTAAGACAAACTGTTTTTTCATCAGATGATATGATTACTACCTCCTTATCGCCTGAACTATATTTAATTAACTCACGGATGAAACGGCTGAATTCCATATTCAATTCACTTTCATAGGTAATTGGAAGTTTCCCTTTCTCAAGTGAACAGATGTATTCGAACAATTGGTAATCCATTTTAAGTTCAACTGGATTATTCTTAACATCCCATTGCATTGGTATATATAATAGGAATTCATTTCTAAATTGTCCGATATAAGGTGCGTCTACACTTGACATTGACTTGTCTATTCTTGCAAAGAGTCTGTATTTACTTCCTTGAATATTGAGAGGAATTAGATCATTCACTTGGGTGTATGCTCCATAATGGCGTGGAATACTCAAATCGACTTTTTCTTCTAATTCAAGGATTATTTCATTTCTAGATTCTTCATTGTTATATAATGAGAGATTCCTTAGGAACTGGCGATATACATCAGATTCACTATGATAATCAAGAAGATGAGAAACTCGAAATATAAATTTTGAGATTCTCTCTGTATCTTTACCATGATTTTTGTAGTAAAAATTAATTTTCTCCTTCAGTGATTCATAGACACATGACAGCTTGTTTTTATCTAGCATATCATCATGCAATTTATAGGCTGTAAACATAACTGCCAAAGACTTATTATGGTCAAGACTACTCACTCGAAGAGGATCTAATTGACATACCATTTTTTGAATCTTACTAGAATTACCTGAGAATATAAGACTTGGCAATAACGATTCAAATAAATGACGGCCTTCATTGTACTTTTCGGAGAATGGAAATACAATTATAGAACATACAAAGTCAAAGAAATCTCTTGGCGTAAAGATTAGCTGAAAACGTACCATGCACTCTATTATGAGCATTACAATACTCTTTTTTACTACAAGCAAAGAAAGTATCTCGAAGTTTAATACTTCTGGATACATTGCCCCATAATGGCTATCCTTTTTTGTTTCCTCATACGCAGCATAAAATGGATTGCAGCAATCTGCTTTTGTGATTTTATTCAGAATTTCACTTATAAATGACGATTCTACAGGATATTCAGAGCCATCTTGTGTGAGCTCAAAATTTTGCTGATTACTGAACGAGACAAATCTTAGGTAATCTGTTTGATTTATACTTTCATAGTGGTCACTTAGAACCTGCTTTGCTAAATTCCCAATTTCTGAAAAGTTTTCATCATCAACAAAATCATTAAGTTTACCAAGATTTATGGCAAGAAGGGTTTTAGTTGAAGTAGTCTTGATATGCTGGTCGTCATAGTTGCGTAATGCGATCTTAAGCGTTTCTATAGAAGACATATTTGGAGAGCAACTAGCTGTAGCATCATTATAAAACTCAAAATCATTGTAGTCATTCGTATTTTTGAGTTTACTTATAATGTGTGACTTTCCATCACCAGCATTACCAATAAGTAACACTAAGCCACCTCCGTTTTGTTTGATGGCATCCATGTGTTTCTTAAGATTTACTTCTATAAGTCTATCAACATTCAGATATTCAGCCAATTCATTTAATTGACATCCGTTCTGAACTGCACCTAACGAGCCATGGCTCAGTTGTTTAAATATGTCTGTTATCTTGCTCATATTCTATTTTGCCAAAGGATTGGATCTATAAGATCCTCCATTTTATAGTTGTACATCTGTATTAACTCATCATAGTGATTGGGGAACATTTCTAGTACATCTAGGGCTGTTTGTAAAGTTCTACAAATCTTTCGGACCTTGCCATTCTTATTTGGATGTGCATAGAAACCTGCACTAAGGTCCTTTTGGAAAGCATCAAACGATTTAATTTCATCTAAAACCTCAAAACCAGAGTGCTGTTCCCAGTAAGTTTGATTTCTGTAACAATATTCCCAAAATGACATTTTTTTGTAGAATGCCTGCTGATTACACCATCGAGCTATCTGAATATAAAAATTAGGAATTGGAGCCTTATGATAATCTTCATGCCTCATTACATAACCGACACAGCCATAGGACATAAGTATCTTTATTCTTTGGAACAATTCCCATATATCCTTGTAGAATTTATCTTGACTATGCTCAGCTTGCTTATATCCACAAAACAAATAAAACTTTGTTCCTTTTTTAGGATTATAACGTTTCCAAATTTTGAGTGACTTTTCAATTAGTTCATGGTCCTTCCAATTATCAAACGCAAAAATAAAATCTCCATGATAACGTGAACGTGATAACATTTCTGCCATTTCTTCACCATAAGGACTTTCTGCCAACATACGCTCATCAAGACCTTGACGGAATTGAAATGGACGTTTTGTCTCTATAAGTTGTTCCAATAGTGGTCGCCATATTGATGGATCAGATGCTAGAAAATTATCATCCCATAGATATATATATGGACGAATAAGTTTACCATTATCATCCCGTTCCTCATCTAAAAAACATTGTAGTTTAGAATATGGCAATATATGATTCTCAAGTTTATTTACGCAAAAAGGACAATGTCTTACACATCCACGAGTTAAAAATCCTATCGAATATTTCTGATAATCCTTATATTTCTCTCGTTTAAAACCTTTTTCAACTTGTTGATTTACAAAAGAGTCATACAGATGATAGTATGGCATTTGCCTAGCCATGTTTATACCATACTCTTTGCCTCCATGGAAGTTTCTCAACGAATTTAGGAATTCATCGTTTTCTAAGCGATTCATGTCATCTTCACGCATTTTGCGATATTCCATTACATTTGCTTCATTAGCATAGAAACCTGTTCCTCCACAATGGAATTTTCGCTCTTCAGATGTACCTTTAGCACGTATATACAGTTCAGGTAACTCGGTATATGTGAATACACGAGACATGTATATTTTTGTATAATGCGATGTATCTGCTTTGGGATCTAGTATCAACTCAAATTGAATTCCGTTGTCATGGAAGAATCCTGCTAATTTAAGCAACACAAGATTAGGATGACGTGTACCATTGTCAAGCAAGTCAGCATCTATTAATCCTATTATTTTTTTTAGGCAGTTATATACGACTTAACACTTAGCCCTGCCGCTATAACTTTTGGTTATAAAATTATTAGGCAGTTATATACGACCTGACACCTTTTAGGTCAGTGATAACAAAAAGTAATGGCTCGTAGAAATGAGGGCTTTTTTTATTAACAATTTAATATTAAACATTATGGAAAAGAATGAAGAATTATTGGAAAGATTAGTGAACGAATTTGCAGCGTATAACAGACTCACAGCAGTCAGAATTGCAAAAGAGAATTTAGATTTTTGGGGGAAAACTCAAGAAGAGATGGTGAAAGAGATGAAATCTTCATCAGAAAGAATCCTTAAATGGGGATATTCCACGGATGCAGATTTCCCTCTTGATGCACCAGAAGGAACAGGAATTATTATTACTACTAATGATAATATATCATCTAAATAATATTTCCTTATTGAATGTCATTATATATCCGCAACGCATACACTCCAAATTAACATAATCCTTAGATGTATCTATTTGATTATAAGACTCTTTCTCTGACTCTGTAATTTCAGGGTATGCAATACTGTAGAATTACAGTATAGGTTTTTTTACAAATTGGGCATATCTTACCTCCTAATTTCGATCTAAATTTTTGCATTTGTTCCTTATTCATTTATCAATGTTTTTAGTTAGTATTTCTGCAAATGTACTGTTTATAATTGATAAATGGTAAATGGATGCGTATGTTCTGTAAGGATGTTCTTTAGCACCCTTACAGAACTTTCTCTCAAAAACATGTTGCAATTTACTTGCATACATAGCTAAAAATGACTATATTTAAGCGATTTAAAAGATTTACATTATGAAAGGGAAAAGTTTATATACAATATTCTCTGAGGCTCTTTCAAGTGAAGAAAAAGCCATTCAATACTTTGAAAAAATGAGATGGGACGGGAAAGTAATTTCACCGTATGACCCTACTTCTAAGGTGTATAAATGTTCCAATGGTAAGTATAAGTGCAAGAATACCGGACGATACTTCGATGTAAAAACTGGTACTCCACTTGCAGGTACTAAACTTCCAATGACTAAATGGTTATTGGCGATGTTTATGTTTCAAGCTGATAAAGGAGGTATTTCTTCTTGCCAATTAAGCCGTATATTAGAGATTACTCAGAAAACAGCGTGGCACATGCTTATGAAGATAAGAGAATTTGCTGCACGGGTTAATGAAAAAGATACCAGTTTATCCGGTGAAGTAGAAATAGATGAAACGTTCGTAGGTGGAAAGAACATCAACCGACACAAGGATAAGAAGATAAAGAAGTGTCAAGGACGTAGTTATAAGGATAAAGTGAAGGTATTTGGAATACTTGAAAGAAATGGGAAAATCATAGCTCAGGTAGTTCCTAATACACAAGCCAGAACATTAGTTCCGATTGTGAAGAAGAACGTTGAAGCCGGAAGTACGGTTTATACTGATGGGTGGAGTTATAAAGGATTGGAAAAGAAGTACGAACAAAGGTCAGTAGACCACAGCAAAAAGTTCTATGGAATAACTTATGTTACTGATGATGGAGAAATAATAGAAGTAACTACAAATAGGATTGAAAATGCTTGGTCAACACTTAAACGGACAATTAAAGGAACATACATTCATGTAAGCAAGAAGCACATGCAGAAGTACGTTGATGAATTTGTATTTCGGTTTAATACCCGAAATTTTAGCGATTCTCAAAGATTTAATTTACTTTTGCGCAATATAGCTTAATTATGGGAAAAGGAAAAAAGAAGAAGAAAAATAAAGAAATGGAGTTAAGGCTTCAATTGTTTATGGCAGAGAATAAAATAAGCGTAAGCGAGGAAGACTTTGAAGAGATTACTAAAAAGTTGAATGAAATGCTTGAAGGTTATCCTTATCCTGAAAAAGCAGAGCAAGTTCTATCATTAGAAGAAATTGAAAATACGAAAAAGGATAAAGATTAAGGTTGAAAATTATGAAGTTATTCTTATATTTGCAGCGTATCATTGAATAATGGTGCGCTTTTTACATACTATAGCCTAATCGCCATCGAACTACCACACTGAAAGCAATAAGGCTATTTTAAACCTACTAATGGGTAAATTGCGTTTTTACGCCAGTATTGGCGTAGAGCATTGTCTATTAGTAGGTGAGGTGTGGTAGCCTCCGATGGCGTTAGGCAATAGTTCTACGCCCTTTTTATGTGTTATTGTGTAGGTTATTGCTGTATGAGTAAAATAGTAATTCACTTTATGTTTAACTAATAATTTACACAATGAGAACAATTAGATTTATTTTTTGCATTGTTATATGTTTCATATCAATGCAAGCATTTGCTCAGACTGATGAGAAAGTATTGAAAGAGGCTGTAGAATTTACTTTGCAAGCGATTGACAGGACTGATAAAAAAGGAGTTGAAGTGTCGAATAAGATCGATAAACTATCAAATGAGATGTCGAACGAGTTTTATGTCAAGCATGAAAGTTTAATAAATGAAACGATTGAGTTTATGAAGGAATTTACAAGCTATAGGAGTAAACACAGAGAAGAATTATCTAATGCGTACAAGTACCTAAAAATGACATTGGAAATGTATAAAACACCAGACTTTAAACCTAATGAAGATGCCATAGGGGAAGTAACGACTACCACGGTTATCATTCTTTCTAAACTTGATGATTTATTAAATAAGATGGATAACAATCTGACCAAAATAAGGAAGTTCTTACCATAGCTAATATTTTGGACAGAAAGTTAGGATAATATCAAAAAAACAACTATCTTAGCGGTCGAATTAAAAGAACATGCTCCCAACAAATTTAGCCTTGTTGGGAGCATTTTTTATAACCCTAAAACTCAAAAAATGGATGATAAAGAACCAAACTTTCAAATGACATTTGCTTTTATTGATAGGCAAATAGATGATAATATCATTCAACAAAGATTATTGGATGGATATGTAAATGCTACGGCTATATGCAAAGCTGCTAATAAGAATTTTGCTGATTACAGGCGACTAAAAGCCACAAATGAATATCTTGATGAATTGTCTTCCGTTATGGGAATTCCCATAACGGCTATAATTCAATCAGTTATGGGCGGATGTCCAGAATTACAAGGAACATGGGTACATCCCTATGTAGCTACAAATTTAGCACAATGGGCAAGTGCAAAAGTTGCAGTTAGAGTAAGTATTTGGGTAACAGAATGGATAAATGGTAATATTAAGCCACAATCCTCTATGCCTTATCATCTGCAAAGATATTTACTCAATAAAGAGAAAATACCCAATAATAAATATTTTTCTGTTTTTAATGAAATAGTATTTAGCCTTATTGCCCCTCTTGAACAAATGGGTTATACATTGCCTGATAATCTTGTACCTGATATTTCGGAAGGAAAAATATTTTGCGATTGGTTACGTAAGGAAAAAGGCGTAGAACCTAAAGATTTCCCCTCCTATGACCATGAATATGGAGACGGAAGAACAGTCAAAGCGAGACTTTATCCTAATAAATATCTTGCTGATTTCAGAGCGCATTTTAATGACGTTTGGTTACTTAAAAGAGCGCAAAAGTTTTTTTCGGAAAAAGATACTAGGGCTTTGGAATTTGTTCAAAAGATGGTACTACAGTTACCGAAATCCGATCAAGACCAATTAAAACAATTAGATGGAGAATCGGAAGTTTTTTAAAGAATGAGGTTGTGTCAAAATGCTGGCACAACCTTTTTTTATGCGCAAAGCCCAGAC
>ERZ1673736.1434-NODE-1434-length-31723-cov-17.762663_pt1 | contig 31723 bp, 34 predicted proteins | sample MGYA00580212_ERZ1673736 | MGnify/ENA primary metagenome ERZ1673736 (study PRJEB41218, sample SAMN15661752) | gut metagenome | host: Homo sapiens | place: Canada: London | collected 2015-08-20/2019-03-30 | study: EMG produced TPA metagenomics assembly of...
GCGACGCGGAAATTGGCGAACTGCTGAATGTTGTACGCACGACGGTTTTCCGGCAGACTGGCGTTCCGCCTCTGCTTTCGCTTGCTCCACCGCAAGGCTGTCGGCCTTAGCCTGCTCTGCGGCAAGACGGGCCTGTTCTTTCTCACGGGCTATGCGCTCCTGTTCCTGTTTCTGCTGTTCTATCTGTTGCTGCTTGGCCTGTTCCGCAGCTATTCTCTCCTGTTCGGCACGCTCGGCGGCCAGCCTCGCTTCCTCTGCCTCGTCCTTATCCGCAGGGATGACTATCCGCACGGTCACATAATCGCCGTTTCCGGAGTGGTTCTTCGTGATGAAGCAGTCTTCGGTCAGCTGCTGACGCACAATCAGTTCGGACTTCACGCGGTTGGAGCGGATCTTCGACATGGCGAGATTTTCCGCCTCGTCCTGTCCTGCCGTGCTGTAGCCGTCCACATAGAGCGGAGTCTCTCCGGAGAGGATGTCAACCCTGTACTGCTCCACGCACCGCATCAGCCTTTCCAGTTCCGCATCGTTGCCTCCGTAAGGAACATAGAACATGTCCCGGTCAGAGACGAAGCGGAAGGTGTAGACCGTATCGCCCTTCTCCTGCGCCGACAGCGGCAGCAGGAATAAAGCGCAGATGGCGGTCGCTATGGTTCTCAAAGTCTTGCTCATATATTCATATTTGGTTTATCGGTTTGCTGTTGGATACAAAAAGCCCCGGAAACCTGCGGGCACAGCATTGACGTGCGTGGCACGGTTCCGGGGATATATGAAAGTCTCCGCCAGCGCGTTGCCGCATGGCGGAGATACGGTATGTCTTGTGTGATTCTTGAGTAATGAATGGTCGCAGGAAGAAAGATTTCTTCCGATAACCTCTTGGAAATTAAATAATTTGGAGTAAATTCCTGCGCGTACCCCCCCGTTGCAAAATTTCACTACCATTAGTAAAATTTAACACAGGAAGATTGTCCGCTATTCCAGAAGTTCCGGCATCCTGTCCGGCTATACGACAGATAGAAGCACACAAAGGACGCATCGCCATTCTTTCAGGAGTGGCTGCGCAGGCAGATGAAACAAGGGATGCCTGCCGTGTCCTTCGTATTCTATCGTCATAATTCATTGTGATATAATTAACCGGCTACAAAGGTATGGAATTTTTTTGTGCTACAACGGCAAAACAGGCATTTATTTTCGCCGGAAGTACAATTTTTTATTTGGGAACACTGTCCGAAGCGGGAAAAGGACGTTGTCCGACCGTTCCGGCCGTATCTGTTTGTGTTGCTATGCTATAAAAGGGAAATCCCGTCGACGCCTGTCCGACCGTAAAAGACGGCACCGCCCACACGGATATGCAGGCGGTGTCCATACACAGGCGCTTGTCCGGCTATTCAAACCAGTCCGGATTGCTTTCCTTCAAGACTTCAATCAGTTCCTCGTCAGGCAGGAGAAGATTCTCCGGCTCCGTGAAGTAGAACACCTCGTCATAAAGTGCTTCCGCTTCTTTGTTGGCGAAACCTTCATTCGCATCCTCGAAGCTGCCCGGCTGCAGAGCATCGAGCAGTTCGGTGGAGCCAATCAGCAAATCTTCACCGTCCACCGACTCCACGACACGGCAGGTGTATGTCCTGCCTTCAAATTCCAAATCATTTGTTCTCATATTGCCCTCCTTATCTTAACGGTATGTTACGTCCGTGTTCATTGAGATATTCCATGATGCACTTGGCTTCCTCGTGCGAAGCCCTGTTGCGGTCATCGTAACGGCGGCTGTCGTCTGCCATGACCTTGATGCACTCCCTGATAAGCCGGTAAAGGCTCTGCTGAAGCGTGGGGTGCATGTCAGGGATAGCTGCAGCAAAGCGTTTCGGATTGAAACCATAGTCATTTACCGCCATTTCCCAGTCTTTTGCGAGCCTGTACTCTTTCGATTCCTTGATGTTGTCCATAATCTTGAAATTTAATGTTTTGTTTTCTTTCCCCTCTGTTCGACTCCTTACTGCCGGAGCCGCTTCGGGTTTTACGGTGCAAGAAAGGCTGCCGGAGAAGCCATTCCCGATGTTTTTTCCGGCGAATTACTCTTGCCCGGCAAGGAAGAATTTGCCGGAAATGCACTTCAAAACGGAGGGAACAGGCACGGCAGCCTACATTCGCACCGACAAAAACCTGCGGCGGTGGCGGCATGGAGGACGGGGACAAGAGACAATTCAGACCGTTATAAAAGGTTGACGGGAGGTTAGAAAAGGATAGAGTGCTAAAAAAGGGATGGCCGGCACACGACAGTATGCAGGACGGATTGCTCCGCCCTGCTTCTGAACTGAATTATGGAAGGTCAGGCCGCTACATCTTCGGCTTGACGGCTTTCTTCGGGTTGCGTTTCTTCCTGCTTCGCCTTGTCCTGCACCATGAGAACCGCTTTCTTTTCCTCGATACGCTGGTGGCGTTTCTCGTACACTTCATCATAGCCCTTACGGATTTCAGCAAGGGTTTCGGGCATGTGCTTCTGTGCAAAACCGAGCAAGAGGGTGGCTACGGTATTACTACCGAATGCGTCTTTGAAATTGGCTATCAGAAAATCCCTGCGGATAATGGCTTTCGCTTTGCCGTTCAGATTTTCAATGATATTCATTTTGTCCTTGTCGGAAAGACAGTACACATTTTCACTATCAATGCCTACGGCTGCGTAATGCTCCTTGCGAAGCGATGTAAGCAGGAAGTAATAAATCATCTTGTCCTCGTCCGCACCGAACTTGGTTTCGGTGGTGTCCACCTCCAAAATCCGCTTCTTGGTGTCCTCTACGGTCTTTTCAAGGGCAATTTCCTTGTTCCGCCTGTCCTGCTTCTCCAACTTCTCAAGCGGTGTCATCTGCTCCTTGTCCGCCGTGGTTGCGCCCTCTGCGGCATTCATCGCTGCGGTCTCCACATAGCCGAGAGAAAGGTCGCTGCGCCCGACAATGACATAGAGCGATATTTCCCCCTCTTCGCTTCTGCGCAGGATGTCCTCACATTCCGCCTTGTAATCCTCCTGCTCCTGCTCATAGTCCTTTTGTGCTTCCTCGTATTCTTCTGTAGTCTCGTAATCCTCCGCAGTGGGGATTTCGGGCAGTTCGGGATATTCCCCATAGCGGTATGGCAAGGTTTCCACTTCATATCCGAGTTCCGCAAGACGGCTGACGGCTGTCTCGTTGCAGGCATAGGGATGACGGCCGAGTGAGGCGGTCGGATGTTCGGCCAACATTTGCAAGGCTTTTTCCACAAGGTAGGATGCGTTCATGTCCTCAAGGCATTTCCGATTGGCGCACTTACCGCAAGCTCCCTCGCAGAACAGCATCATGTTGTTGGTATTGTGCGGACAGGACAGGCACAGGGTCTTGTCAAAGGAATAGCGATTGAGGTCGGTCGTGAAGTCCTGCTCGATGCGCCTTGCCACATCTTCGGCTTTCATGCCACGCCAACTGTTGTAGCCGTTGTCTTTCAGATGCCTTTCGTACACCTCTTTCTGTATGTCCTCCCCGTAACGGCAGATTTCGCTCGCCACACTGATGGTTATCTCGTCCGCTTCCAAGAGGGATGCGATTTCGGGTATCAAGGTTGTAAATTTGAGCCTTGTGCGGATATAGTCCTCCGACTTTCCGAACTGGACTGCCAACGAATGAACATCGTGCCGACCGCTCTCTATCAGTTTCTGATAGGCGTTGGCTTCCTCTATGGGCGTCACATCCTTTCGCTGAAGGTTCTCCGTGACCGCCATTTCCTCCGCCACCTCGTCCGTCACTTCGTGCATGACTGCCGGAATGGTTTCCAACCCTGCCATGAGCGATGCACGGTATCTGCGCTCGCCGAAGATGACCTCATAGCGGTTTTCCTCTATGGGGCGCACTCCGATAGGTTGCAACACGCCCTGCTGCCGTATGCTTTCGGCAAGTTCGGCAAGACTTGCTTCATCAAAATTCTTGCGTGGGTTGTAACTGCTCGGCTGAATGTCCGCCAATGCCACCGATACGATGTTTCTCGCTGCTGACTGAATGTTTGTCATTTCCATAATTCAATAATTTAATTTGTTAATAATTATTTTTCTTTTCCCTCTGTTCGGCTCCTTACTGCCGGAGCCGCTTCGGGTTTTACGGTGCAGGGAAGGCCGCCGGAGAAGCCATTCCCGATGTTTTTTCCGGCGAATTACTCTTGCCCGCAAGGAAGAATTTGCCGGAAATGCACTTCAAAACGGAGGGAACAGGCACGGCAGCCTACATTCGCACCGACAAAACCTGCGGCGGTGGCGGCATGGACGGCGAGAAAAGAAAGGCTCCGAGACGGTAGAAAGGGATGACGGCGTTGCCGGAATAGAAACGGTGTGGATGGAATCTATAAAAGTGACAACGGCCGGGCGGGACAAACAACGGTCTGCCGGGCAAACACAAAGGGGACTCTTTCCGCCTTGCGAGAGCCGGAGGCACGACGGACGGCGCAAAGCGGAATGTGTCACCGTTTGCCCATGACGCAATCGGCCCGTAATGGAAAGATACGGATGAAAGGCGCAATGCGCCAGAGCAACGATCGGCAGGATGCCTCGTCAAGCGGAATACCGTGTTGTTTCAACTGTCGTTGAAGCTCCGGCATGAAGCGGCATGAGACAGGCTGCCGTTGCTCCGGCGCAGCCTTCCGTACCTGTAATGCAGGGCGGACTGCGGCACAGACACCTTGCCTTATTTCAGGGACGGGAAAGGCCGGGTAGAAAAGGGAATAAAAGACTATAAAGGTATTTGCCGCCGGCAGGCTGGAAAACAGGAGCCGTATCAGACAATGCCGTCCGACACGGCTCCTTCCTGGACTTGATGCGCTTCAGTCCACATCATAACCAATCATGAACTCATCGTTTATCATCAGGTAATAGTAGCCGTTCAGACAACCCCGGTATTCCTTGCTGAAGCCGGCTTTCATACCCCCGTCTTTGTCCGGCTCGCACCAGAGTGAGCCGTCATAGCCGCAAAAATCAACGCGACAGGTCGAGAAACTTCTTCCGTCCTTCATTGCCTTTCTGAACAGAGCCATTTCCGTACTGCCGCAATATTTCTCTATCGTTGTCAGGCGGATGCACATCCCGTCAATCCTTGTCCCTGTCGTGATATGGTTTTCATAGAGGGACTTCTCCGGGTCGGCTGCGGCAATCCTGCGAAGCCAGCTGTTGGTATGGGTGGCAAGGGCTGCAAGGCGTTTGTATTTCAAGACGAGTTTTCGCTCCTTGTCCGTATCCGCTTCGGCTGTCGGATAATAGATTTTCTCTATGGATTGCCAGTCTGAAAAGTAATAGCCCGACTTGCGTTTTCCCGGTGCGACAATACCGATGACGTTTTCGCCCCGGTTGATGAACAGCCGTCTGCGTTTGCCGTATATTTTCACATACAGTGATGGCGGATTGGCTGTGCTACGAAGATATGCTTCCGCCGGATGAATGTCAGTTGTTCCCATGTCTTGCTGTACCATACTGCCGTCCTTTCTTATTTCTTCCGTCATAATCATTTGATATTTAGAGTTTAACATTGTCTGTCATCTTTCTTTTCCCTCTGTTCGGCCTGCTTGCGACCGCCGGGATTATTTTACTGCCCCGGAGGGCGGCAAGGAACAACCGCACAAGGCTGGACGGGAAAATACGCTCGACGGCGGAGAGGAAGATTTTTCCGGATCACCCCGGCGGCCTGACGGCATTGTCGGGATTGTGACAGACGGATATTTTTGCAGGAAAATAATTCCCAAGCGGTTGCTGGGTTGAATGAGTGGAATACAGGGTAAAAGAGGAGACGGTCAAAACTACATCGGAAATCGGAAAGACGTGCTAATCGGAAAAGGTGTCATAAAATGACGGTTTTTCCGATTAGGATTTCGTTGCAGAATGAAAACAGTATATAATGGGATGCACGAGATAAGGAAGAGAAGGAAATTATAAAAAGGAAGAGAAAACTTGATGAAAATTTTGTGGGACAGGAGAAATGTATTACCTTTGCAGCAACATGCTTACCCCGCTTCCCGTAAGAACAGCGCGCTCAGGGTGAGCTTTTTATTTTATATACCCATGACAACGAACAAGACACCTTATCCCAAACAGCTCATATCCTTTACGGATCAGATAAGTCTGCTCAAACAGAGGGGCATGGTTTTCGGGGATGAAGCCAAAGCCCTCCACCTGCTCCAGAACATCAGTTATTACCGTTTGAGCGGTTACTGGTATCCGCTTCTGGCGGACAAGCAACAGCATATTTTCAAACCGGGCAGCACATTTGAGGCTGCCTATAACATCTACAAGTTTGACAGCGAACTCCGCAAATTGATTATAGCCGAGCTTGAAAAGATAGAGGTGGCTGTCCGTACACAGACGGCATATATCCTTTCGTCACAGTATCATGCGCACTGGTTTGAAGATGCCTCGCTTTTCTCAAACCCTGTCCGCCATGCAAAAATCCTGTCTAAAATCGATGAAGAATACAGCCGCAGCGATGAAGAGTTCATAACGGCGTTCAAGGCGAAATATTCTGACCACTTCCCGCCAAGCTGGATTACAATGGAAATAGCCTCATTCGGCACACTCTCCATTTTGTACGGGAACCTGTTGCCTGGACGGGCCAAGCGTTCCATAGCCGCCTACTTTGGGCTGGCAGACAAGGTTTTCGCATCATGGCTGCACTGCATCGTGTATGTAAGGAATATCTGTGCGCACCACAGCCGATTGTGGAATAGGTCTCTAAGCATCCGTCCGCTGATGCCGCGTTCTCCGCGCAACACTTTTATTGTATTGCCGGCCGGCGGAACACAGCAGACCTATTTCGTATTGAGCATGATCATCTATCTGCTGAACACGGTCAATCCGAACCATTCGTTTGTTCCAAGGTTCTGCGAACTTCTGAAGCGATATCCGTCCATCGATGTAAGGGCAATGGGTTTTCCTGACGATTGGAAAAACGAAAGTCTTTGGAAAGACAGAATGTGAAGTAGCCATTGTCACCATCTAAACTGCAATGGAACCGAGGCTGGTGTTTCTGATATTGGTCTGCATAGCGGTCGTGCTGATTTACCTTATCGGTTACTGGAGAAAGAAAGCCGGGAATGCCGCATTTGCCGCCGCCCTGCTCACGGACAAGGCGGAAGAACGTGACCGCTACTGCCGTCTGGCTGTGATGGCCGGGAACAGGGATGCCTGCCGGATGTTCTGCTTCGCCCGTCCCGATTTTTTCGAGGACAGGCATCCGCTCAAGCCCTTCCGCTTCCACGGCATCAGCGTGGCGTTCTACGGGCACTACTATCCGTCGCGGTACAAAAGGCTGCTCAGCGAAGAACAGCGAGAGTTCTGCCGATCCCTCTATGCCTTCAAGGAGGGAGAGAACCACGGCATTCCTTTTTTCAAGGCTTGCATGGCGGCCCTGCCGCTGGATACGGGCTCGTGCCATATCATGTTCATGCCGTGCAGCAACTGGATAAAGTACGGGCAGCGTTTCAAGCGACTTCACTGGTACATCACGACCCACCGGCCGGAACTGACCTCCGGACTTTACGATGTGGATGTGGCGGATGCACGCGAGAGCCTGCACGAGAGCAAGGGAAGCGAGCGCATTCTGGAAAGGAACTACAGCATTACGGGAAACATCAGGGGAAAAAGAATCATCATCATCGATGACGTGTTCACAAGCGGCCAGAGCCTGCTGGATTTCAAAGGTGAAATAGAACGGTGCGGCGGCGAGGTGGTGGCGGCCATCTTCTACGGGAAGACGGTCACGATGCCGCCCCTGTTCCTGATAAAGGCCCATGTATGGGGCGAACATATAGTCCGCGCAATTAAACACAGGTCACACGTCCTGTGACATTTCCGCCAATGCCGCCACGCATTTCTCCCGCGTGGTTTTTATGTAACCGAAAATCTCTGTCGGATCCACATACTTTCCGTTGCGCCTGCAGGTGATGTGCAGGTGTTCCCCGGTGCTGCGCCCTGTGGAGCCGGTGATGCCGACCGCATCCCTCGGGCGGACGGATGCTCCTTTGCTGACCAGAATCCGTGAGAGGTGGCAGTAGCTGACGGTGAACTCGCCATGCCGCAGCACCACATATTTCCCCGATGTCCTGTCCTGACCCACTTTGAGTACCGTGCCTTCCATCATGGCCAGGGCTTCGTCGCCCCGCGCGTGCAGGTCGATACCGTTGTGGAATCTTCTCTTTCCGGTAAACGGATCCGTCCTGTAGCCGTATGGCGAATTGACCTTCATCTTCCGGAGCGGGTAGCATACGCTCAGATACCGCCGCACCCACACTTCCCTGACAGCATCAGCCGTCATGCCGGATGCCCCTTCCGTATCGCCGGTTCCGGTTTCCAAAGAAATGTCCCCGTCCGTGTTTTCCGTGCCGGCCATGAGCGTATTAAACTGTGCGGAGAGCGGCACCGCAGTCAGTATGGCACCGGCGGCAATCATCATAATCATTTTTTTCATGCGGCAAAGGTAACAAGCCGTATCCGGTACGGGCAAATGCCGTGAGGACTTTCTTTTCTGAATATGATAATTTAACCATTCAGAATATGATTTTTCCGTCAAAATCATATTCTAATCATAAAAATAGTATATTCTAAATCATTATTATAATCCATATTTGCCAGTCATATTAAAATCGCTCTATCTTTGCCGCATATAATTTATAGTATGATTTCAGAATATGAAACAAGTACGATTTGATTTGACCGAACTGCCGTTCGGAACGCTTGCCCGCTTCGGGCTCACGCAGGAAATGATAGAGGATCTTCCCATGTATGTCCTGGAGGACATCTGTCATGGAAGACATTCGCCCGTGCTACCCGTCCGTGTGACCGGCGAGAACGGCGAGAGCTTTGAAAGCCTCACACGCATCGCCTTCGTCCGTAAGGACGACGGTCAGGCGGACGTGGTGTTCTATCCGGTGCTGAAGACCTCTCCGCTTGAAAAATTCAGCGAGGCTCAGCAGAAACAGCTGCTTGACGGAAAGGCCGTCATCGTGGATGTAGACACTCCTGACGGACGTCGCAGCAAGGCGTTCGTCCAGATAGACCCGGAAACGAAGCAGGTGCTTTCCGTGCTCACTCCCATCATCGGGCGCAACCTGCAGGTAGCCGCAGAGGAACTGCACCTCGGCACTACGGAAGTCAACAGCCTGCAGCGCGGTGAGCCGCTGACGCTCATCATCGATGACGAGCCTGTCACGGTCGGCATCGACCTCAATACCCGGACAGGCATCCGCTCCTGCCACGGCGACGGACAGCGGTGGAGGGAGCAGTCCAAACGGGAATGGGACAAGTACACCTTCGGCTGCTACGGCTGCTGGGTCATGGACGATGACGGCAATCTCAATTATGTGTCCGAGGACGACTATACCGAGGAGCTGTGGAACGAACAGAAGAAGAGCGCCGAGCGCAACCGTGCCGCCGCCCTCCGCAAATAACCCTCTGAACCGGAAACAGTCATGGAGCAGGGAAAATATTATCCGGAGGAAATCCTCATAGAGAAACTGGAAAGCGGCGAATACGGCTGGCTCGATTATGTCAACCACTACTCGGCGGAATGGCAGGAGGAGTATCTCCGCTATTGCAGGGAGAACGGCCTTCTGACCGGCGATTCAAGCGCAGAGGCCTTTGTCCATTTCAAGGACAAGGAACTGGAGGCAGCCCTCGAAGCCGGAGAAGCATAACATCTAACACCCGATCATACAATGGCGATACGAAAAAATACCAACCCACGGGCTATGGACCTGCAGCCGGAGATGCGCGACATCCTGATGCGCAACGGTATGCAGGCCCATATCGTGCCTGACGGCGCAGGCTACAGCCTGGTCGTGCAGGGGCATGACTCGCCCCTGCTTGCCTATCCCATCACCGAGCGGCAGATGCTCGCGCTTACCGACTGGGGGACGAACACGGCCAACAAGAAAGCCTATAACGTGTTCACAAGCATTGTCGGGAAAGATTTCTTCCTGCCCAAGGATTTCGTTCATGCAAGGAACGCCAACGGACGTGTCGCCATGGGACTTCACGGATACCGCATCGGTATCGGCGAATACGGGCGTACCGGACGCATGGGTATGCCGCCCCCGTTCCTGGGATGGACACCCCGCCAGCAGTGGGGCTTCCACCTGCGCAGGGTCGGCGGCCAGCTGTTCTATCCCGGTCCCGTCGTCGCCGAACGCTGGGACGGGCGCATGAAGCCGGGGGAACTCCAGTCCGGCGGCTACGGATTCTACTACAAAGGCGACCGGAGGGAAACGCCGGCTCAACCGGCGGATGTGCTTCAGAACCTCCAGACCGTCATCACGCCGCTTGTCACCCGGGAGCGCAGCACCGGACCTGCCATTCCGTACAAGGAGCTGGTCAGCTCGCCCGTGTACTTCTCCAATGAGAAGTGGCAGGAGTGCCTCTCCTCGCACGGCCTTATTGTGGACGCGGAGAGCCGGACACTGACCGTACAGTCGGAGTCAGTCCCTGCCGACCTTGTCTATGACCTGACTGAGGAAGAGACGGCTGTGCTGACCTCCAATTCCATCGAGGAGCATCCGGTGGAGAAGCGCATCGGGCTCATCAACGACATCATCGCAGCGGACTACAGGGACAAGGTGACAATGGAAACCCTGGACAGCAACCGGCGCATCGACATCGGCCTGCATCCGGAAGTGGAGGAAGACCTTGCCCTGCGGCAGCGACAGGAGCAGCAGCTCTTTGAGGTGCAGCAGCATGACAATCCTATAGGACAGATGACAGAAGGTGCCGTCATCGACGGCAGAGACCTCTATTATCTCAACGAGAACAGGGGCTGGTACAAGGAAGGACGGCACGGGCGCGAAGTGGAAGTGAACGAGATCGCCGTCCACCCGGCAGAGACCGAGGGCAAGTACAGGATGACCGCCGTCATCGACGGGCAGGTTGTCAGCCACGAAATCAGTCAGAAGGACTATGACAAATTCCTTGCAGTCGATGACTTTCACCGCATGAAACTCTTCTCGAAGATATTCAGCGAGGTGGACATGAAGATGCACCCCGAAGCCCGGAAAGGGCTCGGCGTGAAGATATTCGCCGCTCTGACGGCCGGTGCCGTCGTCACGACAGGCGTCGTACACGGGATAAGGCACTGCCATCATGCGCCGGAGTTCTACGGCGAGCGGTTCGGCGGTCCTCCCAGACCCTATTTCAAGCCCGGAGTGGACACGCCGCGAGATGTGGCGATACGCAACTTCGAGGCCGAGATGAACCGTGAAATCAGCGACATGCGTATGGGGAGGTAGCCTTATGAACGGGAATGAACTGACCTACGACGACTTTCTGCGGCGCCTGTCCATACAGGACGTGCTCATCGATGCAGGCTACCGGCTGAACAGGCGGGACGGCCTGCGCTATCCTTCCTATGTCCGGCTGGACAGCGACGGGAGGCGCGTCAGGGGTGACAAGTTCATCGTCACCGCCAACGGACAGTGCTGTTTCCAGCCGCCCCAGCAGAAACTGTACAACATCATCTCCTTTATCAAGGAGCATCCGCACTTCTTTGCGGAATACCGTTCGGGCATATCCGGCGACAGGCTTGTGAACCTCGTGTGCAACCGCCTGCTGAACCATCCCATCGAGAACAGGGATACACGGATCATCCAGCCCAGACGGGACATCAGGCCCTTCAGCATCGACGACTACGACATCCACAAGTTCAATCCCCAGGACAGGGCGTCGCAGAAAAAATTTTATTTCTTTTACAAGCACCGGGGCATCGACCTGTATACACAGTATGCCTTCCACCGTGACTTCTGCCTGGCGACCCGGCACCGTCCGGACGGCCAGAGCTACACCAACCTCGCTTTTCCGCTCCGCCTGCCCAAGGACACGGACAGGATTGTCGGGTTCGAGGAACGGGGACGGGCCAGGATGGACGGAAGCGGCAGTTACAAGGGCAAGGCGGAAGGAAGCAATTCGAGTGAAGGACTGTGGATAGCCAATCTGAAAGGGCCGCTGGAAAAAGCCGGAAGCGTGGCATGGTTTGAAAGCGCATACGACGCTATGGCTTTCTATCAGATACACAGGGAAACATTCAGGAACAATCCGGAACTGTCCAATAAAAGCGTGTTCGTGTCCACCGGCGGCACTCCGACAGACGCCCAGATCAGAGGGATGCTTTCCGTCGCTCCCGACACTCACCATTACCTGTGTTTCGACAACGACCGTGCCGGGCGTGAATTTGACGCACGTTTCAGACAGATAGCCGGTCAGATGAATATCAATCCCGACAATATCAGGACATTTCCCATCCTTCCATGCTATAAGGACTGGAACGACGCCTTGTTGGAGAAAGTCAGCTCCGAATATATGCAGGAAACAAAGGACTGCATTGTTCCGGTAGCGGGCAAGGGAACAAGGGAAGAACAGGAAGATGTAGAACATAAATCAGGATACCACCGATGAGAGCCACATCGTCCCTATCACAGCCGGAGGGTCTTGAGCTGAGACCGCACAGGATGCAGTTCGTCATCGACAATCTGCCTTCCCTTGTCGTCTGTTGTGCCGGAGGCATCTACGGTGGCATGGAGGGTGTGCCATACCCGGTTGTCGGTGTCGCCGTCTTCCTCTGCCTAATGCTTGTCCTGCTCTACCGGTTCATCTACCTGTGCAGGATCCGCTACCGCATCGGCACCGAGCAGCTTGTCTGCGAACGGGGCGTGCTTGTCCGCAAGGTGGACTACATGGAACTCTACCGTGTCGTGGACTTTCAGGAACACCAGAGCCTGATGCAGCAGCTCTGCGGACTGAAAACGGTGCGCATCTTCTCGACCGACCGGAACACGCCACGGCTCGACCTGACGGGAATGAGAGGGAAAAACGACATCGTGCCTCTTATCCGGGGACGGGTGGAATACAACAAACGAAAAAAGGGAATATATGAGATCACGAATCATTAGCATCTGCCTTGCCGCCGTTTCCGCCATCCTGCTGCCGCAGCTCGCGCAGGCGCAGATAGCGGCCTCCAACCCTTTGGAATGGGTGGCCCTTGCGGAAGGCAACGAACTTATAAACAGCCAGATTGACAAACAGATAAAGGGACAGACACAGACGGCGGTACTGCAGAACAGCATCGCCGCAGAGTTCAACCGGATACACCAGTGGGAGAAGGAATACAACAGCTACCTGAAGACGGCCAGCGGCTATGCCTCGTCGCTGAAAGCCTGCACGCACCTGTATAATGACGGTGTGAGGATATTCCTTACCCTCGGCAAGTTGGGCAAGGCCATCAAGGACAACCCGCAGGGCATCATCGCCGGCATGAGCATGAACAACCTCTATATCGAGACGGCGACGGAACTGGTATCCGTTTTCTCACTGTTGAATGATGCCGTGGCCAAGGGCGGAAAGGAGAACATGCTGACAGGCGCGGAACGGAGCCAGACCCTGTGGGCTTTGAACGACAAGCTGTCCTCTTTCAGCCGGAAACTGCACCTGCTCTACCTGAGCATACGGTACTATACGCTGAACGATGTATGGAACAATGTGACGGCAGGCATGATTGACCGCAGCAACGGAGAAGTGGCACAGCTGGCCCTTACCCGGTGGCGGCGTGCTGCCGCCCTCGCACATTAAAGAAAGGAGGAGCATGAACAGGCTGACCATGACATTGATATTCATTCCTCTGCTGTGCTTCGTGACATCGGAACTCCGGGCGCAGAACGACCCCGTTCTGGCGGGCATGATCCTGCTCTATACCGACAAGGCGCAGAAGGAGCTGAGAAGCCAGGAAAAGGTGATGCTGATGCAGACCACCGGCCATATCTGGACGAAAGAGGAAATAGAGGCCACCACCGACCTGCAGAGGGAGTTCAACGATTATCTGGACTCGTTCCGCTCGATCGTATGCTATGCCGCACAGACCTACGGCTTCTACCATGAGATAGCGCAGCTGGCGGACAACATGGGTGACTTTTCGCAGCAGCTTTCAAGGCATCCATCCAACGCCCTTGCCGTCGCCCTGTCGTCACGCCGGAACAAGATATACCGTGAGTTGATACTCGGCAGCGTGGAAATCGTGAACGACATCCGGACAGCCTGCCTGTCAGACAACAAGATGACGGAGCAGGAACGGATGGAGGTCGTGTTCGGCATACGACCGAAGCTCAAACTGATGAACAAGAAACTGCAACGGCTGACCATAGCGGTGAAGTACACCACGATGGGAGATGTCTGGATAGAGATTGACGGCGGCTCGGTCCCCGTGGCGGACAAGCGAGACATCGTGGAGAACGCCAAACGCCGCTGGCGGCAGAACGGGAGGAATGTGAGACCATAAAAAAGTAAGGATATGGGATTCTGGAATACATTGTTGAAATACGGCGGCAAGGCCGCCAAAGGTGCCGGTCACGCTGCGGTTGCCACCGGGAGGAGTGCGGGACAGGCCGTCCTGCATCCCTCGCAGACGCTGCGCGGTGCGGGACAGGCAATGAAAACCGCCGCTGTGGGCGGCGCGGCAGGCTATGTGGCGTGGGAGAAACTGACCACGGACAAGAGCGTGGCGAGGATCGTGGGCGATGCCGTCATCGGCGAGTCTGCCACAGACGCCCTTGCCGGCTCGACGGAGGGCATCAGGGAACTGAAAGGCAAGGCCGGAGAAGCGGTCGACGCGGTGAGCGGTGCGGCGGAAAGCATCGGCTCCAGCCTGAACGGGGTGTCGAACTTCATGGGACAGGCCACCGGAGGCGGACTCGGCGACATGCTCGGAGGCTTCTTCCGCAACCTCGGTCGCGGCAATGTGTCCGGACTGAGCATAGCAGGGCTTGTCGCCGCCGCTTTTCTGGTCTTCGGGCGTACCGGATGGCTCGGCAAGATAGCGGGCCTGTTCCTTGGCATGATGCTCATAGGCAACAACGCCGGTCTTGTCCGCACGGAAGCCCCGGAAACCGTCCGCAGAGATTCCGCTCAGGATCTTTCCGCAGAGGAGGGGCAGGCACAGGGCGGAGGCATGAGAAGATAGGACATAAATACAGACAAAGAAATGAAATATACAGAAGAAATGATACTTCACTCCGACAGCGGCTACTGTATGCCGTTCGCGGAACCTGACGGCAGGGATGTGGCCATGTCGCTCGGCTATGGCGAGCAGACCCACCCGGAGAGTGGCGAGAAGTTCTTCCACCACGGCATCGACTTCAATGTGCGGCGTTACATGCTGTCCGCCGTGGCCAGCGGTGTCGTGTCGGGCGTGTGCAACGACCCGGAGCACGGCATCTGCCAGACCATCCGCTACGGGCAGTACGAGGTGACATACGGACACCTGTCCAATGTATTCGCCCAGTTCGGCAGGCCGGTGAAAGCCGGTCAGACCGTGGCGATGAGCGGCGACCTGCTGCACATCGGGGTCAGGTTCAAGGGCGAGGAAATGGACCCGCTGGAGTTCCTCGCCATGCTGTACGGCAACATCAAGGCGATGCAGGAAGCGGGCGGAAATAGTTCCGGCGGTTTTTATTTTTATGATGATGCACCCGAAACCGCCTACGAGCAGGACAGGGAGGAGATTGAGCGGCTGATGTTCCGTTTCCTGCCGCTGTACATGGATGACCTGCGGCTGGGAAGATATACGGTTCCGGAGCATACGGAGCAGTCGCTGCGCAACATCTTCACGACAGGTGCAATGAAGGAGTATTTCTATGAGCGCATGCCGAGCATGGCGAACCCGCTCGGACTGGGGCATAAGGCTCTGCCTCTGGTGTGCAAGGTGCAGAACCTGCTGATAGCGGACTTCCTGAATTACCTCGCCTTGCAGCACGGGGTGTACCTCTCCACAATGGGCGGAGACTTAAAAAAAAACTTCATGCCGAAGCAGTAGCCTCCGGCGGCATCATCGACCCGCTGGCGGAACTTGACATCGACATCCAGAGCTTCGACATCCCGAGGATCGTCACCGTCTATCCCGACCGTGCCGGCCTGCGGTGGTGGACGAAAGCCTGGTTCAACAACCGGGAGGAAGGCGAAGCCTCCGTGGAGATAGAGCGGAGGCAGGCCGTGGACTTCATCCATGACCGCATCGGGAAGGACGAATGGCTCGAAGAGTTCTTCCCCAAGCAGATGGAGGTGTACCACAACGCCATCGAGCAGACGAAGGAGCAGTTACTGAAACAGGTGAACATTATATGACAACAAAATGGAAGGAATAAGGCACAGCAGACAGTTTGCAGAGACGGAAGCCCTCATGGGCAATTATTTCGGCTGCCACATAGCCCCTGTCATGAAACAGACACAGGCGTATCTGAACGAGAGACAGGGCGAGGAGATGATGGAATATTCCACCTCCCTCGGCGGCATACTCAGCATGATGGCGACGGCGGGACAGCCGCTCGGCGACCCTTACCAGACCCTCAAGGTCACGGGAGAGTGGAACTCGAAAACCACCGAGGACTACATCTCGATGTGCCGTGAAAGAATCGTCTCGTCCGACGAGATGCAGCAGGATCTTGCCCATATCGCCGGGCAGTGGCGTCGTGCCGCCGTGCAGGAAGTCGGCAGGGAGCGTTATGACGAACTGTCGGCGGAACTGGGGTGCGACCTCGCCTATGCCTATGTGGACTACCGCATGGAGCAGCTGATGATAGACAGGCTGGTCAAGGAACGGATGCCCAAGTCCTCCGCAGAATACATCATCCGCAAGGCGGCGGAGTCGAGCCTGCTGGGGCTGCCGCAGGTGCTGGGCCGCTCGCCGCTTGCCGAAGAGATAGAAGCCCGTGGCGAGGCCGCCTACCGCCCGAGCAAGGTGGAGAAAGGCGTGGGCTGGGCACTGGGGGCATCGACCGATGCCGTCATGTTGGGCGGCGCAGGCTCGTGGGCGACATTCGCCAAGTTCATCGGAGCGGACGCCGCCATCTCCGCTGTCGCCGGACACCTCGAAAAGGACAAGCCGGAGGGCCCTACGGTGGAAGCGTGCATCAGCAAGGGTCTGTTCGGCAGCGGGAGCGATGTCTTCGCCGCTTTCCGGCAGGAGGCCTCCGCCATCCCTCCCAAAGAAAACGGCATCCTTGCCGAAGCCAACCATGCGTTGCATAAGAAAATACCCGTGTACGAGATTGATTTCACGAAATGGATGGAAGTGGGAAACACGCAGTGGTGGCCGGATTTCGGCGGAAGCGACCGTGAGCGGGACGAGAGGTACAAGGATGTGCCGCTGGTCATCGCCCCCGGTCAGGAGGAAGCCTACCTGCGGGACATGGAAAGACAGGAAGCGGAGGCCGAAAAAGTGCAGGCTGTGCAGGATACCGAACAGAGGGAAGAAAGTGAAACGGTATCACATGACCAAAACATCGGCGGTAATGCAACTGCCGCTATCGGACCGGAAAGCCCGCAGGCACAGGCCGTCCAGACCAATGAAAGCGGATGGGACGGACTGGTCCGGTCGATGGGGCTGGACAATCTGGGCGACATCACCGGCAACCTCGGCTATGTCATGGCCATGCTTCCGGACATCCTGCTGGGCGCCTTCACGGGAAAGACACAATCGCTGCGCCTGAAGGACAACCTGCTGCCGATGGCGAGCATCGTGGCGGGCCTGTTTGTCCGTAATCCTTTGTTGAAGATGCTACTTATCGGGCTGGGCGGTGCGAACCTGCTGAACAAGGCCGGGCATGAGGCACTGGAACGCAAGCGGTCGGAGGGGCTGACCGCCGGGAACCGGGAAACGGAGTACAAGCGTTATCCCGACGAACCGCTCAATCCCCGCATCGTGAACCCGATGCTGCAAGGATGCACATTGGTCGCCACGATAGACCATATTCCCTGTACCGTGCAGCTCAGCCCGACAGTGGCGGATGCGTACAAAGCCGGAGCACTGCCGCTGAACACGCTGGCCAACGCCGTACTCGCCCAGAGCGACCGCATGAACGCACTGGCTTCGCAGAACTACGACGACAGCCGTCAGGAAACCGTCATGCGCACACGGGGCATCCAATAATCGTAACCAACCATCAGAACACGGATATGAAAGAGAAATCACCCATAGAGAAGAATGCGGAAATAAAGCAGATAGACCTGCTCTCCGAAGCCCTGAACGGTGCCCCAAACGCAAACGGGTACTGGATGAACGCCTCCGGCAAGGGCTATCCGAAGTTCTATCCGCACGGCGTGTCCGTCAGTCCCTTCAACGGGCTGTTCATGGCCCTCCATTCGGACCGGAACGGGTGCAGGACGAATCTCTTCGCCCTTTTCAACGAGGCAAGGGCGATGGGCGCATCCGTCCTGGATCACGAGCAGGGCGTGCCTTTCCTTTTCTACAACTGGAACAGGTATGTCAACCGGAACAATCCGGAGGAAATCATCAGCCGCACGGCCTACCTCGGACTGGACGAACAGGACAGGAAACATTACAAGGGCGTGCATAACCGGGAGGTGCGCACCCTGTTCAACATAGACCAGACCACACTCCCCGATATAGACTGGGAATCCTATGAGGACGCATTGAGACAATACGGCAGTGCCGACGACAGAGGCTATACGGAAGCCGATGACCGCAAGCTGCATATCCGGTTCAACGATTTCCTGCTGAAGATGAAAGACAACCTCGTGCCTGTCCGCTATGACGGAAGCGGAATGCCTCATTACGAGACGGACAGGGATGCCGTCTATATGCCCCGGCAGCGGAATTTCGAGCATTACCACGACTATGTTCAGGAGACCCTGCGGCAGATAGTCAGCGCCACCGGACACCAGCAACGCCTGGCGCGTGAAGGCATGGTGATGAAAAACGGCATGGCACCCTCGGAGGATGCGCTGAAACAGGAACGGCTTGTCGTGGAAGTGGCTTCCGGAATCAAGATGCTGGAGCTCGGCCTGCCTGCCAGACTGTCGGAAGAAAGCCTGAAGACGGTGGACTACTGGAACCGCGAGCTGCGGGAGAACCCGCTCATGATGGCCGCCCTCGAAAGCGATGTGAACAACGCCCTCGAAGTGATCCGCAAGGCGGAACGCGGCGAGAAAATCGAATACGCCACCATCCGCAACCGGAAGCAGACGACCGACATGAGGGGACAGCTGCCGAAGCACCATGCCATTGCGGACGAGATAGCCCGGCATCCGGACAAGGACAGGAAAACCGTTGTCGTAGTCAGGGACAAGGCCACGAAGTCTGCGGATGTGATCCTGCCTGCCGGTGCGTCAGCGGAGGTGGACAACGAGGTGCCCGGAATGAACAAGGCACGCATCGAACGGGCCCTGCGGAAAGAGGGATTCGAGCAGATCAGGTTCTACAATCCGGACGGGGCGTTGGGTTTCAGGCCCGACGACAGCTATTTCGCCGGAAAGGAAGTTGCCCTTGCGCGGCTGAAGAACTGGGAGATACAGGAACTCTCCACCTTGGATGTGGCTCCTGCAGTGAAGCAGGCCTGCGAGGTCGGCTTCGACCGGGTGCAAATGATTCAGGATGACAAGAACCGTTGGGCACTCTATATCAAGCCGGAGAACGAGAGCGGTTACAGCGTCTATCCGGACAAGGAAGATGTGAACCGCTTCTTTTCCACACTCAAGCAGGCGATGGACAACATCGACAAAGTGCGTATGGAACTGGCACACAAGTATTACACTCTTGCTGAGACGAAGCCCGACCTGAAGGTTGACCTGTTCAGCTGCGGGGTGAAGGACATCGACCTGACCCGCATCCAGCGTGTCAGCGTGTTCAAGACGAAGAAAGACGGCATCCTGTGCGCGGCGACCATCGACGGGCGCAGGATGGAAGCGAGAGCCGTCACGCAGCAGCAGTGGCAGCGGATGTGGCTTGCGGAGGACAAAGACGGGTACAAGCGGAACCTCGCCGCCTCGCTCTTTTCCGATGTGATGCGGCAAGGACAGACACAGGGCAATGCCGTGGAAACAGCGGCATCGGCCGACAGGGAGCCGGAACAGAGGGAGCAGGAAGAACAAAGCACCGGACTGAAACGATGAATACATATATGATATGAGCAAGAACCAAGAATACGCAGAGAAATATGCCGGATATGCGATGGAACAGATGCGTCGGTACGGCATTCCTGCTTCCGTGACACTGGCGCAGGGCATACTGGAGAGCAGCAACGGCCAGAGCCGTCTGGCACAGAACGAGAACAACCACTTCGGCATCAAGGCCACGCCGTCATGGATTGACGAAGGCGGACGGTACGCCCTGTACTCCGACGACAGGCCGGACGAGAAGTTCTGCAGTTATGACTCCGTGGGCGACTCCTACGAGCACCACTCCCGTTTTCTGAAGGAAAACAGCCGTTATGCCGCCTGCTTCAATCTGTCGCCGGATGACTACAAGGGATGGACGGAAGGCATCGCACAGGCCGGGTATGCCACGGGAAGCGATTATGCCGGCAAATTGCAGAAAATCATCGAACAGAACGGTCTGCAGGAATATGACCGGCAGGTCATGCAGGAGATGAAGGAACAGGGACGGTGTTTCGGACTGGAAGAAAATCCTTTGGGAGAATCTGAAAGCGCGGCCTATTCCTTTCCGGTCGAAAGGAAGGATTTCCTTTTCGTCACCACCCCGTTCGGTGTGGAGAGCCGATCCTCCGACAGCGGAGAGAAAGTACACAAGGGAATGGATATCCGGTGCAATGATGACAGCGTACTCGCTACTGAAAACGGAGGCAAGGTCATCTCGGTAAAAGGCAGCGGTGCCGGGCAGTCCGTGACCGTGGAATACAGCCGGAAGGACGGCAGCAAGGTGCAATGCTCCTATATTCACCTCGGCGAAGTATCCGTCAAGGTCGGTGACACGGTCAAGGCGGGACAACAGCTCGGAAAGACGGGCGGAGAGCATCTGCATTTCTCTGTCAGAAACATCTATGCGGACGGCACGCAGCGGGACATCGACCCAGCGGCGTATCTGGCGGAAATCGCACAGAAAGGCGGTATCCGGCAACAGGTGCTGCATAACGGCAGTGACCTGCTTGCCAGATACAAGAGTCCGGATAGTGTCAGGGACGGCAGACCGCTCACCACCGAAGGATGGATGAAAAAACTGCTCTCGTCCGAGGACAGCGGAGTGGGACTGTCCGGATGCAGCGACTATGTCGTGGAGATGGCCATGACCGCCTTTACCTCCCTGATGCTGCTGGCCGTACAGATTGACAACAAAGAGGAGGAACGGCAGAAGGCGGAGGTGTCCGCCGCAATGGACAGCCGGAAAATCGACCTCAAGCCCTTGTTGCCGGGCATGAAAAGCTGCACCCTGACTATCAACGAAAACGGCAAGGCGTTGCTTCATGCCGACAACGGAAGTGCCCAAATATCAAGGGAACTGTCCTCGGCCGAACTCAGCCGCCTGTCCGTCACGCTGAACAACGGTTCCCTCTCCGAAGAGACCAAGCGGATGCGCGTGACCGGACTGCTCAACACGGTCATCCTCTCCGAGACGGCATCCCGCAACTTCGAGATGGGAATGGAGCAACAGCAGGGACAGACAGAAAGCCTAAAGAGATAGAATATGAAAAGCGTGATGATGCAATTATGTGTTTATTTACTCGGATTGTCCGCCTGCGTGCTGCATACCGTCATGTACTTTATGCTGTTCAGCCGCATGGTGGCATTTGTCATCATCGGGATACAGGTACTGCTTGCCGCATGGATAATCTACATCCGTATTAGGGCACCCGATTAGCGGCTGATTTACCCGGTTCAACTTCAACAGGGCAGCTTCCGCCTTCCGATGGAAAATGTCACACATAAAAAATACAAGCGATGATTAAATGCAATGTCACAATATGCGGCACAATCTGCCGCGACGCCTCCGTCCGCAAAGGCAAGGACGGCAAGGAGTTCGTAAGTTTCCCTCTGCAGGTTTCTGTTCCCGGAAAGGACGGGAATGGCGGAAGTCTGGAAATCAGCGTCAGCAAAGACGGCGGACAGGATGAAGCCAACGGCTTCAAGTACGGTTCCCGGGTCAAGGTTGCAGGCACCCTTTTTCTGAAGCGCAGAGGCGAGAAACTCTATTTCAACCTGTCGGCGGATTCCGTCAGCCTTTCCGATGTTGGGAATATGGATTCGGTCAACGGACAGATGACATTCCGGGGAAAGACCGGCCAGCACATAGAAGAGCGCAAGGACAAAAGCGGCAAGCCGTACCTGATGTTCTCCGCATTCAGCGCGGAAAAGGTCAATGACGGCTTCGAGTACCAATGGGTGCGCTTCTTCTGTTTCGGCAAGGAAAAGGAGGAATGGCTGCAGCCGGGCGTTAAGGTGGATGTGAAAGGTGAAATGTCCCTCTCGCTGTATGATGGCAAGCCGGACATCTCCTGCCGGGTGGAAGAACTCAGCCAGTATGTGCCGGATGCCGGCAACGATAACAGGTGACGGATATGGCCGGTTACAGACGACAGAAGACGGACGGACCGAACAGCGAGGAGAAGGCTCTCGACCTGTTCGCCGAAATGATGATTGAAAAGATAGAGAGCATCAGCAAGGACTGGCGCAAGCCCTGGTTCACGGAAGGCGTGTTGCAGTGGCCACGCAACCTGTCCGGTCGCGAATACAACGGCATGAACGCCCTCATGCTGCTCCTACATTGCGAGAAAGAGGGATACAAGATACCCCGCTTCTGCACATTCGACTGCGTACAGCGCATGAACAAGCCGGGCAAGGACGGACAGGAACTGCCGAGGGTTTCCGTACTGCGCGGCGAGAAATCCTTCCCGGTGATGCTTACCACATTCACCTGCATACACAAGGAAACGAAAGAGAAAATCAAGTATGACGACTACAAGAGGCTCTCCGATGATGAAAAGCAGGAGTACAATGTCTATCCGAAGATGCAGGTGTTCCGTGTGTTCAATGTGCAGCAGACCAACCTGCAGGAGGCGCGTCCGGAACTGTGGGAAAAACTGGAAAAGGAAAACGGCCGTCCTGAAGTCAAGGCAGGCGAACAGTTCGACTTCGAGCCGGTGGACCGGATGATAAGCGAGAACCTGTGGATCTGTCCCATACGGCCCATGCATCAGGATAGTGCGTACTATTCCATTACGAAGAATGAAATCGTAGTGCCGGAAAAGAGGCAGTTCAAGGACGGGGAAGCGTTCTACGGCACCCTGTTCCATGAGATGACCCATTCCACCGGTGCGGAGGGTGTGCTTGACCGGCTCAAGCCGACTTCGTTCGGATCAAAAGAGTATGCCAGGGAAGAACTGGTGGCCGAACTCGGCAGTGCACTGGTATCACAACGCTACGGAATGACCAAACACATCAAGGAGGACAGTTGCGCATACCTCAAATCATGGCTTGACGAGTTGAAGGAATCCCCGCAGTTCATCAAGACGACCCTGCTGGATGTGAAAAGGGCAACTTCCCTAATCACGCAGAGGGTGGATAGGATTGCTCAGGGTCTGGATGAAGGCATGGCAGAGGGGAAAGATGTCTCTCCACAGGAAAGAACATTCTACTCGTCCGTGGCCTACCTCCAGTCAACAGATGACACAAGCCGACTGGACGAACTGAAGGACAAAGGGGATTATAAGGGATTGCTGGCATGTGCCAAGGAGTATTATGACGGGAACGGCATGGATGAGCAATATACCTACCAGACCCCCTTGCAGCACAGGGGCGATGACCTTCTCATCGAGGACAAGGACTTTGCAGTTGTATATAACGGGAGTGTGGGCGGTACCTATGAGGTGATGCTTAAATTCTCGGAACAGGAGGTGCGTGACCATATCGACCGCTACGGCATCGGCCGTGCCAGCGTGGATGTGAGGGAGGTCGCCAGAGACATGACGGCAGAGCGGTTCTCGGCGATGACCCTGCAACGGGAGCCGGTGCTGGAGATGCCAACAGGCGATATTCTGCATATCGCCTATAACAGGGATACCGACTCGCTCGATGTGGGGAGTGTATGCAACGCGGGGCTTGCCGTGCGGCACAGCTTCCCATACGACTACGACAAATCACTGGGTGCCAATCTGGAGGAAGTGAGCGAAAAGCTGAACGGCATGGAGGAATATCAGGCGGAAGAGATGGGACAGCGGAGCGCGTTCCACAGGTGACAATCAAAAGTAAATGCAGAGATGGCTGCCTTGCGGGGCAGCCACTCTTTTCTTTAATCATTCCTCTTCGGCCGGTGCTTCAAGATATTCACGCCAGTCCGTTTCATCAAGGGTCAGGCTGTTCAGTTCCCAGTCAAATTCGACCTCCGGCATATCGTGCCGGTATGGAAAACTTACCGTATATCCTATCTGGCCGTAGGAGCAAAACAGAGGAGTAACGCATATCACGATACCGAAATAGGTCTGCGGCGTGCAGTATCTGCGCCAGTCGAAGCGGTCGTTCACTATGTTCCGGCAAAGTCGTCTGACATAGTTGTCTCTTTGATTTTCGTCACAAAATTTCTTGTCCATAATTCAATGCGCTAAATTGTGGTAAATACGCGGTTCACCCGATACATTGTAAATCCAACTGCCGCAGCGTACCAGCAGGGCATTCTTTCCGTAGTACAGTCTTTTCATTCCGACAATACTCCCGGATTTGTGGAAATTCGGGAAACGGCCTATGCCGATTCTTTCGCCGTCCCGTCTGTATAATGTCTTTGTTCTCATATCAGTATTTTCCTGAATATCATCCATCACCGGCACGGCTCTTGTCCGCCGGTGATGGATGATTGTTGTCAATAAACGGATTATATTTTCCTTATAATTTCTTCCAGCCGTTCAATCATTCGATATACGGCAGACGCTTTAGGATAACACTCTGTCATTTCTGCCCATTCGAGGTCTTTGTGCAGTTCGTCAAAGCGGTTTCTCAATTCAGAAAGTCCCCTCCGGAGTTCCTGTTTCAAACTATGTCTTTCCTTTTCGTCCATAATCTTAAAATTCAGAGTTAGAAATGATAATCGATGACACCCCCGATGTAGAGGATTGTTCCCGGCTCCAATGTGCTTACAAATTGCATGAAGGCAAAGGATTGTTCGGCAAAGGACTGGCATCCACTTCCGTCCAGATAGAAGTGATATTCCGTATCCAAAGGATTTATTATCGCCCGCTTGAGGTAATAGGTAGAACTCCATTCCAGCATATTCTCAACGGTAAGAGCATCCGCTCTTTTATGGATGTTGGTAACATATTCCTCTTTCCATTGTTCCAAACCGCCATTGTACCGCATGGCATCATCTCCTAACAGCTCGAACATACCCTTCGGAAGAATATCTTTGACCAGGCAGGCTATATCCTCCTTGCGCTCTACATCGTCAATATTGGAGCAATAATCATAGAAACTTCCGTCACCCTGATAGAGGGTGTCTTCATTGAGATAATTCTCTTTGACAATCGGTTCTGTCGAAATTTGAAAAATCCTGCTGTGCATAATCTTTAATTTTATTGGTTTAACTTCGTTTATTCTTTTCCCTCTTCTTGAAGCTCTTTCGGCTTCCTTGCGGGAATCAGATTTTACATGCAAGTGACACAGCGGGAAAAGGGCGGAACGGCAAGCAGGACATGGAGGAATTTAGCGGAATACCCAAATCTCGGATTTGCGGAAGGCTGCCGCCAAATTCTGAGGCATGTCAGCACAGCGATGCTTGACATCCGGACTGCCGCTGTACTTTCGCATGGGAAATCAATCCCGGCAAGGAGTGCCGACGGCTGGGGACGAGGAAATGGGACAGATATAAATGGATGGGACTCGCAGGGTATAAAAGCAGGCAGGTCGTCGGAAAATATAAGAGGCACTTGTCTTTATGACATTTCTTAAAACTGGTTATAGGAGTCAGGAATGGCGTGTGGAATCATAATAATCACCCGAACAGCCATGCCATTCGGGTGATTGAATACTTTTTGCAGGTCAACTTACCACATCAAACTCGTGCAGATAGCAAAAAGCGTCCTCATTTTGTTCTTCCCATTCAGCGGCAAGAGCATTGACATCCTCCACAGACCTGACGGGCTTCCCGACTTTTTCTTCAAGCCATTGGAACGCATCTTCCAGTTCCTCAAAATATTCACTGATATATTCTTCATCGGGTGTGCAGGCATCCAAGAAATATCTGTCGCTGAAATATGTTCCGTCTTCATCGTTGGTCTCATATATTCCGATGCCCGGCTCTTCTGCCTGAAAATAATATCGGAGTGATGGATATTTCTCCAGTACAAGGTCAAATGTCTCATTACACGGAGACCATGCCGTTTCCGTTGAGAATTTCAGCACATCATCTTCCAGTTCGAGACAACTCCACGAGCCACGGCAATGTACGTTGTGCCAGTCTTTGCCCAAGGCATCCACAAGGCATCCCAACCATGTAGTTCCGAAGCCGTTTTCCACTGAAGGTTTTTCCATGTCTTCCAGTCTTTTCATTAACTCATAGAGGCTCTTGATTTCCTTCGCGTCGCCCTCTATTGCATACGCTGTTGAACACCAGTTTGGCATAATCATAAATTTTATTGGTTGAACTTCATTTTTCTTTTCCCTCTTCTTGAAGCTCTTCCGGCTTCCGTGTCGGGAATTGATTTTCGTGCATGGAAAGACTGCGGATCAAGGGCAATAAGGCAAGTGAACGGCACAGAGTAGCCGATGAAATACCCAAATCTGCGATTTGCGGAAAGTTGTCATCCGATACGCCGGCCAGTTAGCATGGCGGTACTTGACATTTGCCCGCCACAGTACCTTTGCACGGGAAAGCAGGACTGACAGGCAGCCGGAAATGAAATCAAATGATGTTGAGTCTAAACAAATGCAATAAAAGTGTTTATCTCTTTGCTTATCAAAATAAAATCATTACTTTTGCACAAAATCAAAGCAGTATGATTATGTGCAACAATAATGAATTTATAAAAGACACGGCTGACTATATCTACTCCGTATTGGACGAAAAGGTCGCTCTTTCCTTGTTAGAGAAACAGCTAACGGATGCGATTCCTGTCGCAATAACGCAGAATTTCAAACTTTACAAAGGTGAATTATTCGGCTGCACGGTTATATTTGCATTGGCCTATGACGAAAATGGCTTTTCTCCGGCCTTATTGAAACGGAAATTCAATCTGATAGAAAGGAAATGCGGATGTCCTGTCATACTTGTCGCTGAAAACATAGCATCTTACAATATTGGAAGACTGGTTGCACAAAGAAGCAATTTTATTGTTCCGAAGAAACAGATGTTTATCCCATCGCTTCTAATTGACTTGAAAAAATCAAGAACCATAGGAGCGGATATAAAAGAGACAATCCCTCCCATTGCCCAATGTATGCTACTGTACAATCTGGAGATAAAATCCATTGACAGATGCGAGGCAAGAGACCTGATGGAAATCTTTCCAGTCTCTTACGCAACCATCAACCGCTCGTTACGGTGGTTGAGTGAAAACGGGTTGGTTTCACTTGAAGGGAAAAAGACGAAAGAAGTAAGATTGGTTTACTATGGCCGGGAACTCTGGGAGAAAGCCCGGCCCTTGCTCGTATCTCCGCTTGACAAGACAGTTTTCTCAGACATAATTCCCGACAAGGGTTTGGAGTGCGGTATAAACGCCCTGTCGGAATACACGATGATCAACAAAGAATCTGTGAATATGGTCGCAATAGACAAAACGGGTATCCGGCAATCGGGCATCATCACCGACAAGAAATATGGGACATGCCGCATCGAGGTCTGGAAATATGATCCGAAACTGTTGAGCCATACAGGGACTGTAGATAAGTTGTCGTTGTTTTTATCTCTTAAAGACAATGAAGACGAGCGTGTAAAAATAGAGTTGGATAATCTTATAAACGACATGAAATGGTAAAAGGTATTGAAAGATTCAAGAAGTTCTTCAAGGGATTTGAGAATTCCTATGTAATAATAGGCGGTACGGCATGTGAAATACACGAGGAACTGTATGCACAGACTCCGAGAGCGACCAAGGATATAGACATCATTCTGATTGTTGAAGCGCTTTCACATGAATTTGTCGCCCGGTTTTGGGAACTGGTAAAAGCCGCAGGATACGAGCAACGCAACATAGGATCGGGTGAAGGCAATCTGCACAAACATGAGTATTATCGGTTTATGAAACCGACAAATATGGAATTTCCTTATCAAATAGAGCTTTTCTCGCGTAATATCGGACTGTTGGACTTTCCGGAAGATGCCCACATAACTCCCATTCCGACAGACGATGACCTGTCAAGCCTTTCGGCCATACTCATGGATGATGACTATTACAATTTCACAATAGGACATAGTTATGTTGAAGACGGGGTGCATATAGCAAATGTGGAGAGTCTAATCTGCCTAAAATGCAAGGCATTCCTTGAAATGTCCGAGAGAAAGGTTCAGGGTGGCCAGGTTGACAGCAAGCATATACAAAAACACAAAAAGGATGTGTTCAGGCTTGCAGCCATGCTCGCTCCTTCCGACAGGTTCGAGGATGTGCCGCAGACATTAATGGACGATGTGTCACATTTCTGTGAGGAAGTAAAGGATGAACTTCCCAATCAGGACTTCTTCAAATCGGCCGGTTTGCAGAACATTACCGGGGAGCAGATGTTGGAACAACTGAAAAACAGTTTTTTTGTAAAATGATACGGCTCCAATACGCATCCGACCTTCATCTGGAATTTGCGGAAAATGGCAGTTATATCAAACATAATCCGCTGCAAGTTGCAGGAGATGTCCTTGTATTGGCAGGTGACATAGGGTACATCGGAGATGAAAATTACAGCCGCCATCCGTTTTGGGATTGGGCTTCCGACAATTACAAGCAAGTAATTGTTGTCCCGGGAAACCATGAGTTTTACAAGATGTTTGACTTGGACTCATTATATAACGGATGGACATTAAGAATAAGAACAAATGTCACATGTCATTATAACGCAGTAATCCCGTTATCCGAAAATACGGAAATAATAGCGACTACATTATGGTCCAATATCGAACCGAAGAATGCTTTTCGGACCGAACAGGCAATATCTGATTTCAGGCGTATAAAATACGGTAACGATACGCTCGGTTGGACACGCTTCAACATGGAACATGACAAATGCCTGAAGTTTCTGAAAGAAAGCATATCCCGAAGTAATACAGGACACATTGTTGTCGTAACACACCATGTACCATCCTTTGAACTACTCGCACCGGAGTTCATAGGAAGCCCGCTTAACGGTGCTTTTACTGTGGAGCTTGACGACTTTATTGAAAAAAGTCCCATTGACTACTGGATATACGGTCATTCACACCGAAACATTGACAAGATTATAGGAAGAACGAGCTGCATTACAAACCAGTTGGGATATGTATCCCATAATGAACACACGACCTTCAATCCAAGGAAATATATCGAGTTATATTAGAAAAAAGAGAGCCGATCCGTCGCGGACAGACTCTCTTAAAAATGAAAAAGTTGTTTTCAATTATGAACAAAAAGGCTTATCTGCAATGAGTCAAATTAAAATATGAACAGTATAAACACTCGATATTTTTGCAAAAATTACCGAGTGTTTTTTATCCATGTATTGTTACATTATGCGTTGTTGAGCAGTAGTTTAATCTCAAATACAAATATATCCTTGTTCAAGTGTCCTTAGTCAACGCTTTTTCACGAAATCCTCCATATCTTTGTACATCCTGCTCATTTGTCCTTTGACAACATCAAGATTCTCAAAGATAATCTGTTTCGGCAATAATTTGTGACAGAAATAACTTGAAGCAAAAGGTATTCGTTCAAGCATGTTGTACTGTATGCGTTTGTCAAACATAAGCAGCTGCAACTCCTTGTCCTTAAATAATCTACAAGGGAAAGAATCATTCAATGCGAGATTTGACATAATCAACGCAAAAGGTTTACCGAATGAAAGACAACGTTCAAAAATCTGCCTTTTATTGCTGAAAGGTGGATTAGAAACTATTATATCCCAATATTCTGGTTCATAAGTATAAAAATCGTCACCGTTTACAATATGAGAGTGTGTAACTTTAAATCCATTTTCTTTCAAGGTCAAAACGAACTCACTGTTTTCAGTATCAAACGGACACCATATGACTGCTTTCTGTGGCAAGTATTTTATAATGGGTAAAACGGCGTACCTTGGCGTATAACGCTCGTCATTTGCCCTTATATGCCAGTTATTATAATGATATATCTTCACCCTAAACTATTTTTGGTTAATGAAAAGTTCCACTTTCGTGTGCCGGTTGGCCTCGTCAGGAACATAGTCGGCGATGCCGCCTTCGTATATCCTGGTAATGCTTTCTGCCGGTAAGCCCCGCTTGACGAGTTCGTCTGCGATATAATCGGCTCTGGCGGCACTCAACGTATTGTTTATGGAAGTTGTACCGGTTGCGCTGTCCGCCGCTCCCGTAACTTTTACGAACAATCCGTATTTCTTGGCCACATAAGCGAGCGCATCGAGATTGACCTTCTGCAAGGTGTCCGTAAGATGGGCAGTGTTAAGGTCGAAGAAGAAATAGACCGGAGAGCCAATACATTCTTCCCCATGCTGCATGATGGCGAAATAACCGGCCGCAGAAATGGTGTCTGAATGATTGACTGCCTCATTTCGTGCTCCGCTCACGCTGTCATGTGCGGATTTGCAGATGCTGTCCGTCTTCACTCCCTGAATGCTGTCTGAGTCCGTTTCGGTTACAAGAGGCGAATTGCCGTCCCAATGACGGTTCTTCAACCGGGCCCGTAGGGAGTTCAGTCCGCTGTAGTTGTTTACGGGAAACTTCCGCTCATCGTCATCCTTGTCCTCGAACAGGTGTCCGTAAGTATCGAGCAGTCCTTCGATTTCGAAAATCTTCTTCAGTTCGTCCAAAGTTCTTCTTTCCTTGTCCAACTTTCCGGCATATTGCCGCTTCTGTTCAGACAGGGAGTTTGCATAGTCGGTCAGCCACTCATTGCGCCGTTCATACGGGCGGGGGTCAACGGCTCGTTTCCAACCGACCTTTCCGATGCTGAAAGAGAATCCCGCCGTCAGCGAGAGCATGTGGTCCCCGAGACGGTTCGCTTTCCCGTATCCGTCGAAATCCTGGAATGAGGTCGTCCCGGAAAGTTCCATCAGGACACTTACCCTCTTGGATATTCGGTACTGACCCTGTATGCCGTATGATATGGCGAGAGGGTTGTGTCCGTTGTCCGCATTGTGCAGCAGTCCGAGACCCGCATACGGTGAAAGGCTCCAGCGAACCTTGTCCAGTTTTGCGTACCTGCTTCCAAGCAGATTCCACATCAGATCAGCATGAATATGGTGATATTTCCGTGTGGACAGTTGGCAGTCCTTGAAATGCAGACCACTATAATTGATGCGGGCCCCGATTGACGGAGTGAACCACTTGCCAAAAGCAATACTATACGAGGGCTTGAGCCGTCCGAAGAGGTCTTCACAGCCGAGCGGCGTGCCGAGAAAAGCCGATGCCCCTCCGGACAGGCTGACAAACCAGTTGCCACTCCTGCGCATAGGGACTACCACTCCGTCAAGATAAGAGGGTTGCATCGGTCGGAGCATTTCAGTATGGCAGCTGAAGCCTTCATACCGGACAGTATCCTTGTCCGACGGTGTCGCATTTGCATAGTTGTGCAGCGAACAAAATGCTGCGAAAAATAAAATGATATGTTTCGTCATAATCTGATACTTTATTGGTTGATTCTTTTGAATTATGGGACAAAACTGCCGGTCAGCGTTTGGGTTTCCTGCCGATTGCGGGCTTCATCATATGATTCGCCATCCTCATGCAGCGGAGTGCCCATGCACGGTTGTCCTCGTCTTCGTCCCGTCCCCATTTGAGGTCGCTCTTGC
>ERZ1673736.1438-NODE-1438-length-31699-cov-6.580236_pt1 | contig 31699 bp, 30 predicted proteins | sample MGYA00580212_ERZ1673736 | MGnify/ENA primary metagenome ERZ1673736 (study PRJEB41218, sample SAMN15661752) | gut metagenome | host: Homo sapiens | place: Canada: London | collected 2015-08-20/2019-03-30 | study: EMG produced TPA metagenomics assembly of...
TTGACCACGGCCACCAACGTGGGCTTCCTCGTGGCGTTGCCCGTGGTGTTCGCGCCGCTGTTGTCGTGCCTGGTGAACCGCCGTCGTTATCCGCTGGCCTTCCTGCCGTTCCAGGCGGCGGTCGTGGTCGGGCTCTACCTCTTGTGCAGCAACGGGGGAGCTCCTTCGTTCGGCTTGGGCGAGATCCTCGCGCTGCTGTCCTCCGTGGCGTTGGCTGGCGCGCTCGTGTTCGGCGAGCGCGGCTTGGAGCAGCTGGACGCCACCACGGTGGCGGGAACGCAGATAGTCGCCTCGTTCGTCGTGGCTCTTGCGTGCGCGCTAGTTTTCGAGCCGCCCGTGAACGTGGCGGCCGTGCAGCCCGTAGCCTGGGGCACTATCGCCTTTCTGGCGCTGCTCAGCACCTGCCTCACCTTCATGCTGCAGAACGTGGCGCTGACGGAGTTGCCGTCCTCCACCGTGTCGCTGCTGCTCACAGGCGAGCCCGTGTTCACTGCGGCGTTCTCGTTCATGCTGCTGGGCGAAGCGCTTTCTGCGGCTGGTATGGCTGGCGCCGTGGTCATCGTGGCAAGCGTCGTAGCCGCCACATGGGTGGAGGGTCGCCAAAGCGCGCCTGCGGCTTCGCCCGCACCGCAGGCCGAGCATGCGCTCGCGTTGGAGGAAGGGTGGTTCGAAGGCGCGGAGTTCGGCGCTCAATCGTCTCTGGCGGGAGTGGAGCTGCCTCACCTCGCGCCTTCCGAGCGTCGGTCTTTCGCTTCCGAGCGCGCGGCCTAAAGCGTCTTTTCTGCATGCGGTTCCCCTGTTCGCATCCTGAACGGCGAGCGGACGGTCTCCGCTCGCCGCTTCGTTTCTGCCGTCTGTGAGCGAAGCTTCCGCGAAACGTTCCTTTCGTCTGGCCACGTCTAACCGATTGTTGGTTGCTCGCCCGTCATCCCGCGATCCTTCTTTATAGTACTAAGGTAGTAACAACTGCCTTGACAGCTTGTCGCCATACGGGAGGAGCGTGCATGTCTGATGGCATCGAAACCCTTGTCCAATGACGAAGCGAAGAATCTGATGAAGCAGCTCGGCATGGCCGAGGCGTCCGCTCGCGACGAAGATCGCGTCGCGAAAGGCGGGAGCTCGACGAGCGAGGCGAGCGTTGCGCAGCTGCTGAGCGAGCTGTATCGCTCCGACATCGGACGCAGGCCGCCGCATATGACGCGCGGCTGACGATCGGCCGACTCCGGTCGAAGCCTGCCGCCCCGTCGACCTCGGCGGGGCGGTCGCAAGGCGAACAAGCGGCAACCTTCCTTTGACGGCTTCGCTCATGCTCGCGTTGCGAGCATTGCCCTTTTCGTCGATTTGGTGCATCATGGATGCAGAGGCCGTCCGCGTCGCGGACGGTGAATCGCAAGCATAGGAGGCTCGTATGGCTACCCTCAGCGACGGATTCAAAGACATCTTCCTGGCCGGCATCGGCGCGATGGCCATAACCGGCGAAAAAACCAAGGATCTGGTTGATCAGCTCATCTCCAAAGGCGAGCTCACCGTGGATCAGGGCAAGCAGATCAACACCGAATTGAAGCATAAGGCGGAAGACGTGGCTGCAAGCGTGCGCTACGACGTGCTGGAGGCTCGCATGGCCGCCATGACGCCGGAGGAGCGTGCGGCGTTCGTCGCCAAGGCTGCCGAGTTCGCCGAGAAGGCGAACGCGAAGTCGGCTTCCGAGGCTGAAGTGGGCGACGCTTCCGCGGTGTCCGTCGACAACGAGGCGGCTTCGGCTGCCGCGCCGCAAACGCCGGGCGCCTAGCGCACGGCTGCGAGCTGCCCGTCCATGCCGGAGAACACGCTGCTGCGCTATTTTTTCAGCTCCGGTTCGGAGGTCGATCCCGAGGATCGGTTCCATCTGAATCGGAAGACACGCACGCGGCGCCTCAAGGAAATATCCGATATCCTGCGGAAGCACCACTTCCTGAAGGGTTTCACGCCCGAGGCCTTTCGCGCCATGCTGGAGGACCTGGGCCCCAGCTTCGTGAAGATCGGCCAAACGCTGTCTACGCGCTCGGAGATTTTGCCGAAGGCGTACTGCGACGAACTGGCGAAGCTGCAGATGGAGTGCGACCCGCTGCCGTTCGAGGCCATCCTCGAGGCGCTCGACGACATCTACGGCGACGCGCAGGGCGACGTGTTCGACGCCATCGATCCCACGCCGCTGGGAAGCGCCTCGCTGGCCCAGGTGCACAAGGCGCGCCTTGTCACGGGCGAGATCGTGGCCGTGAAGATCCAACGCCCCGGCGTGAAGACCACGATGGCCCAGGATATCGATATCATGCGCATGGTGGCGCGCTACGCTGCGCGTTTCATGAAGGACGAGCAGATGCTCGACTTGCGCGACGTGGTGGAAGAGCTGTGGGCCACGTTCCTCGAGGAGACGGACTTCCAGCGCGAAGCCGCTAACCTCGAGGAGTTCGCGCGCCTGAACAAGGGCGTCGCCTTCATCGATTGCCCGAAAGTGCATACCGAGCTGTGCGGCGAGTACGTGCTGGTCATGGAATACATCGACGGCATTCCCATCCTGGCGACCGACCGTCTGCGGAAAGCGGGCTACGACCTCGAGGAGATCGGCGAGAAGATCCTCGACAACTACGCCTCGCAGATCCTCGATCACGGGTTCTTCCATGCCGACCCGCATCCGGGCAACCTTCTCGTTCGCAGCGGCAAGATCGTCTACATCGACCTCGGCATCATGGGTCGTTTGTCGCCGCGCGATCGCGCCGGATTCGGCAATATCATCCAGGCGGTTGGCATGGAGAGCTCGTCCGAGCTCAAGGATGCGCTATTGTCCTTTGCCATCGCGAAGGACAATTCGGTTATCGACCATACGCGCTTTTTGGCTGACCTCGACCTGCTATTGAACGATTACGGCTCGTGCGATGTGGCCGATATCGACATCGGGGCGTTCCTGAACGACATCCTCATGCTCACGCGGTCGTGCAAGGTGACGCTGCCGTCTTCCATCACCAGCGTGTCGCGCGGCATCGTCACGCTGGAGGGTACCATCGCGCCGTTCATCCCGAACCAGAACGTCGTGTCCATCATCAACGCCCATATCCAGCGCTCGAAGAACCAGGGCGACGAGCTTGTGCAGGCCATGCAGGATCTGGCTCTCGCGCTGCGCTCGTCGTCGCATGGCGCGCTCGACGCGGCACGGTATTCCGGCGAAACGCTCAAGATGCTCACGCGCGGCCAGCTGAAGATGAACATGGAGGTGCTGGGCAGCGAGGCGCCGCTGTCGAAGCTGGCCAAGATCATCAACCGTCTGACCATCGGCATCATCATAGCCGGGCTGTTCATCGGATCGAGTATGCTGTCGCTGTCGTCGATGGAGCCGCGTCTGCTGGGCGTGCCGGTGCTCGCGTTCTTCGGCTACCTGGGGGCGGCCGTGTTGTCGGTATGGGTGGTCTTCGACATCAGCAAGCGCAAGCTGTAGCGCCGGGGAGCTTCTCTTTTCCCAGTTCAAACGTTCCGCAACCAATAATTGCGGAAAATTCCAACTGAAATAGGTCGCGCTCGCTTCCTCGCAACCGTAGTCTTCTGGGTACGCTACGATGGACGAAACGAGAAAGGCAGCACACCATGAACGTAGAGATCGCGCAACGCTTGGCCGAGCGCCGCAAGCAGGCGGGGCTTTCGCAGGAGGCGCTTGCCGCGCGTCTGGGCGTGTCGCGGCAGGCCGTGTCGAAGTGGGAGCGCTCCGAGTCGTCCCCCGACACCGACAACCTCATCGCGCTGGCTCAGCTGTACGGTCTGTCGCTGGACGATCTGCTGTACGTCGACGAAGAGATCCGCGATGACGTCACGTTCGAGGCGGCCGATCGCGCCGCTAAGCGCCAGGCCGAGCAGGAGACTGCGACGGCTTCCCCTGCAGATCCCCCGCCAGCGCCCGCCGATGCGGCTGCGGCCTCCGATGCGTCGGGCGGAACCGAAGCCGCATCGTCCGGCAAGAAGGGCAAGGTGCACATCGGTCCCGGCGGGATTCACGTGGAGGATGGAGACGAGTACGTGCACGTGTCGTGGCGCGACGGCGTGCACGTGAAAGACACCAAGAAGGGCGAGGAAGTGCACGTGGGTTGGGACGGCGTGCACGTGAAGAGCCCCGGCAACAGCGCAGGCGACGATGATGTGGTCATCGACGGCGCCAAGGTGGTCATTAACGGCGAGCAGTTCGACAGCTGGCAGGACGCGCATGCACGGTACCATCACGGATGGGATCGCGAAGAGCGTTGGTACGAGCCGTGCGGTTACACCGGGCGGGGCGAGCGCTTCGACAGCATCGACGATGCTCGCGCCAAGTACGGTGACGAAGTGGGGAAGTCTATTCCCGTGCGCAAGCACTACCTGCGCGACTTCGAGAAGTCGTGGGTGAAGTTCCCGTACCCGCTCGTGGTCATCGTCGTGTACCTGCTGCTGGGCATTTTGAACGGCGCGTGGGCCATGGGGTTGTTTCTGTTCCTGACCATTCCCTTGTACTACATGGTGGGTCACGCCATCGGGCGCAAGCGCCTCGCGCCGCTGGTGTCGGGCGCGTATCCCATCGCGGTGGTGGCCTGGTTCTGCTGGATGGCGTTCGTGCTGAACCAGCCGCATCCCGCCTGGGTGGCCTTTCTCACCATTCCCGTAGTGGAGTGGCTCGTGCATAGCCTGTCCCGCTGGTGGCGCGATCGCAAGCGCCGCAAGGGTGACGCGGAAAACGCGCCCATCGACGTGGACGCGCAGTAAGGCGGAGCGCCTTCGTCATCTCGGGCAGGCCTCGAACGAAGAAGTGCCGCGCATCTTGAAACGATGCGCGGCACTTACCTATATATAGGAGATACGAAGTCGGATCAGCTCGCCCCGAGTGCGCCTTAGTTGTTCGCGAACCTGCTGTAGTTGTAGCCGCCGACGCCCGCCTTCTTCTTGGAGCCGTTCTGCTTGGCGGCGCCCTTCGCGTTCGGAGCGGACTTCTCGCGCTTCTTCTCGTTCATTTCGAGGCGGCGCTTCGCGTGGTCCATGTTGTTGCTGCGCGGGCCGTCGGGCTTGGCGGCGCCGTCGAAGGATCGTTTGCCCTCGGCGCGCTTGCCGCGCCCGGGGCGGTTGTCCGAGCGGCCCTCGGCGCGGCTGTCCGAACGGCGCTCGAAGTCGCGCTTCTCGCCGCCGCGCTTGTCGGAGCGCTTGGCGCCCGCGGGGCGTCCGGAGCCTTTGTTGCCCTTGTAGCCGCCCTTTTTCGGAGCGCCCTTCTTGCCCTTTTCCAGCACGGTCATGTCCAGCTCGTAGGTCTCGAGCTCCATGAGGGGTACGTTCTTGCCGATGAGCTTCTCGATGTCGCTCATCGTGCGGCGCGACTCGCGCGTGACGAACGAGACCGCGAAGCCCTGCTCTCCGGCGCGGCCCGTGCGGCCGATGCGGTGCACGTAGTCCTCGGGCATGTCGGGCAGGTCGAAGTTGATGACGTGATCCACGTCGGGCACGTCGATGCCGCGCGCTAGCACGTCGGTCGCCACGAGGATTGACGTGCGGCCGCGACGGAAGTTGTCGAGGGCGCGCTTACGCTGGCCTTGCGACTTGTCCGAGTGGATGGACTCGGCACGGTAGCCTGCGTCGCACAGCGCCTCGGCGCAATCCTCGGTGCGGTTCTTCGTGCGCGCGAACACGATCACGCGGTCGGAGCCCTTCTCCTCCAGCAGCGCCTGCAGAAGCTCGGGCTTCTTGAAATTGGCGATGGGCATCATGAACTGCTCGACCGTCTGGGCGGTCTCGCCGTTGCGGGCGATTTCCACGACGGCCGGGTCGTTCAGCAGCGAGCCCAGGTTCTTCTGGATGGAGTGGTCGATGGTGGCCGAGAAGAGCAGCGTCTGGCGATCGGCGGGGGTGGCGTCTACGATGGTGGTGACGGCGGGCAGGAAGCCCATGTCAAGCATGCGGTCCGCTTCGTCCAGCACGAGGGACTTGATGCCGCCGAGGTCGACGACGCCTTTGTTCATGAGGTCGTTCAGGCGGCCGGGCGTGGCGATGAGCACGTCGGTGCCGCGTCGGATCTCGTTGATCTGGGGGCCGTAGGGCGTACCGCCGAACACGGTGGTCACGTAGTGCCCCGTCTTGCGGGTGATCTGCATGCACGTCTGCGAGATCTGCTGCGCCAGCTCACGGGTGGGGCTGACCACCAGCACGCGGGGCGCGCGCTTGCCCCTCTTGCCGCGCGGCAGGGTGCTCAGGATGGGCAGCAGGAACGCGGCGGTCTTACCCGTGCCGGTGCTGGCGGCGGCGATGAGGTCGCGGCCTTCCAGGACCAACGGGATGGCCTGCAGCTGCACAGGGGTGGGGTTCTCGTAGCCCAGGCGTTCGACGGCGGCAAGGGCAGCCTCAGACAAGCCGAGGTCGGCGAAATTCTGCATTATTCGTTTCCGTTTCTCTTCGTGCGCGCTCGATGCGCGCTTTTCGGTCGCACCCGCTCCTGCGGCGTGCATTGCGCTTGACTCGAGCCGCTTTCTGATTCGTTGGCATTGCGCGAAAAGAAACAGGAAAGAATTTCGTGTAAAGCGACTGACCATTATGCCAGCCGTCGGTGAGGAAAGTAAAGGAAAATGTAAAAATTGACTGAGAATATGTACCGAAATCCATCAAAACGGACTGTTTTTTAACGTGATCGGTAGGCTTTCAAACGTCTGCAGCCCCTTATGTTCATCTGATGTCCAAGGAGCTTCCCACTTAGAATTTACACTGCTTTACTTTGCCGTTGACGTGGGAAAACGAAAAAACTCGGGGGGGGGGGGGGCTTCACCGAAGACCGATTTTTCTGTTGCTAAACTGAAACCGTGCTATTATCATGAGGACGGAACAGACGAGCGCTCCGGCTCAATTGAGTGTTGAAGAGATTCGCGACGAGCGAGACGGACGGTTAGGAAACGCATTTTCCCTATGGGATTCGACGACAACAACAGACAGACGGCTTCGGGTCGCCATGGTGCCTCCGCTTCGCGCGGAGGTTCTCACGCCTATGGGCAACCTCCTGCGGACGGTTTCGGTCAGGCTCCCCATGGCAGCCGGCCTTATCCGCAGGGCGGTGGGTACGCTTCGCGCCCGACGGGGCAGACGCCGTATCCAAACCAGCGACCGGCGAACTACGGCTACGCTTCGCAAGCTGACGAGATCGTGCGCGTGCGCAAGAAGCGCAAGAAGCACACCAAGCTGAAGCGGGCGGCGCTTATCGCGCTCGCCGTCGTCGTGGTGCTCGTGGGCGGCGTCGCCGCGTACGGCGCTTGGTACACGAGCAGCCTCGCCAGCAACATGGCGCTCGACGCTCAGGAGCAAAGCGAGTTGAGCAGCGTTCTCGCCCCCTCCGATTCCCAGATGGAGCCGTTCTACGTGCTGCTGGTGGGCTCGGACAACTGGGAGACGTACGGGGAGCGCTCCGACGCCCTCGTGCTCGTGCGCATCGATCCGGTGGGCCACGTCATCACCATGGTGTCGGTTCCGCGCGACACGCCGTACGAGTACAACGGCAAGGTCGAGAAGATCAACCAGATGTTCGCCGTGAACGGGGCGGCTGGCGCCGTTACAGCGGTGCAGGACCTCACCGGCGTGAAGATCTCCGACTACGTAGAAATCGAGTTCGCCGGGTTGGCCGAGTTCGTGGATTCGATCGGCGGCATCTACGTGGACGTGCCCTACACCATCGACTACCAGGTGTACACGCAGGATCAGGCGCCCGTCCATATCGAGGCCGGCAACCAGCTGCTCAACGGCGAGCAGTGCGTGGCGCTTGCCCGCATGCGCACCGCCTATGGCGACGACCAGGAGGCCATCCGCCAGTCGAACGTGCGCGCGATGGCCATGGCGCTCATGAAGAACGTGCTGCAAGCTCCTCCGGTCGAGATCCCCGGCCTGATCCAAAACCTCTCCCAGTGCGTGTCTACGAGCATCGACTTGCAGACGATGATCTCGCTTGCGACCGATTTCGCACAGGCGGGCAACCCCACCATCTACACGTGCACCGGTCCGTACAAGGGCGACTTCATGGAGGAATACGGCGGCCTGTGGCTGTGCTACGAGGATCCCGAGGGTTGGGCTACACTGATGAAGGCGGTCGACGCCGGCGAGAATCCCGAAGCTGCCGAGACCACCGTTAACGGCAAGTAAGCAAGCAGCGTACGTACGACGCTGAAGAGAAAGACGAACGAATGACACTGCTCGAACTATTCAAACTGCTGCGCAAGCACCTGGCCCTGGTGGTGGTGCTGCCCGTCGTGCTCGCGATCGCGACGGCAGGCTTCAGTTGGGGCCTCATGCAGAACCAGTACACGGCCACGGTGTCCGTGTACGTGCTGACTGCGAAGGACGACGCGAGCTCTTCGAGCACCACCGCGTACAACGACCTCACCGCCAGCCAGCTCATGGCGAACGACATAGCGACTTTGGCTAAGTCGGAGACCGTGCAGAAGCGCACGGCCGAGGCTCTTGGCATGTCTTCGCTCAGCGGATACAAGATTTCCGTCGAAGCGGGCACCACCACGCGCGTCATCAGCATCTCGGTGACGGCGGGCAAGCCCGATGCGGCTGCCATCGTCGCCAATGAGATATCCACCGTTCTGTCCACCACCGCGCAAAGCGTCATGGGCGTCGAGAGCGTCAACGTGGTCGACGCGGCCGAGGTTCCCACGGATCCCTCGGGCCCGCCGCGCGCCATGTACACGGCGGTCGCGTTCCTCGCGGGCATCTTCCTGGCAGTGGCCATCGTGGTGGTGCTGGATATGCTGAACACGCGGGTGCGCAACCCTGAAGAAGCTGAAGAACTGCTGGGCATTCCGGTCATCGGCCGTATCCCCACGATCAAGGGTTAGGAGGGTATAGGCCATGGCTAAGAAAAAGAAGCAGGCGTCCAACATGCTCGAGGTGCAGAACGCGGCGAAGACGCTTTTTGCGAACATCCGCTTCATGTCGCCCGACAACCCCATCCGCTCCATCGTCATGACGAGTTCGGTGCCGAACGAGGGCAAGTCCACGTGCTCCGTGGAGCTGGCTCGCGCTATTGCCACGTCGGGCAAGACGGTGCTGCTCGTGGAGGCCGACATGCGGCGTCGCACGCTTGCCAGCCTGCTGAACGTGCGTCCTGCGGCGGGCGTGTACGCCGTCCTCACCGATGCGGCACCGCTCAAGACGGCCGTCACGCCGACGCAGACTCCCAACCTGTTCTTCCTCGACGTCGAGCCGAACATACCCAACCCGGCCGACATCATCTCGTCCAAGCGGTACCAGAAGCTGGTTGCCACGCTGGAGGACAGCTACGATTATGTGATTTACGACATGCCGCCGGTCGGCACCTTCGTCGATGCCGCCATCCTGTCCACGTTGGTGGACGGCACGGTGTTGGTGGTCAAGCCCGGCTCGACGAAGCGTTCCGAGCTGGTGGACGCGTGCGAGCAGCTGAAGAAGGCCGATGCCAACATCCTCGGCATCTGCGCCACGTTCTGCGAAGGCACCGGTTCCGAATACTATTACGCGTACTATACCAAGGACGGCGGACGGTTGAAGGACGACGGCGATGTTGCCGCGCTGCAGGCCGAGACGCGCACGCCGGTTCCCACGGCCGGGCGTCGTGCGCCCTGCGGTGCGCAGGGCAGCCCCGTTCCTGCAGGCGGTCGCGGCGGATTCGCTAAGGATCCCGTGGCAGGAAGAGGGCGTAGGGCCTGATGAGGGATTTGCATTGCCATATCCTTCCCGGCGTCGACGACGGTGCGCGCAACCTGGACGAGTCTCTGGCCATGCTGGAGGCTGCCAAGGCTGCGGGAATCACGTCTATCGTGTGTACCCCGCATGTGCGCGATCCCTACTTCGACTACGACGCGATGTGGGATGCTTACGAGTTGCTCGTGGCGCACGCTGACGGGTTCCCGCTGACGATGGGCTTCGAGGTGAACCATTCCAAGCTTATGCAATTGGGCATGGAATGGGCCGAGCATCTGCACTTCGACGGCACGAACGAGTTTTTATTGGAGCTGTCTACGAGGGCGGGCAAGCCCGACTTCGAGATATACGAACGGACCATCTTCGAACTGCAGGGGATGGGCTACCAAGTGATCATCGCTCATCCCGAGCGCTATCGCGCCATCCAGGAGGATGTCGAGGTGGCGCGCGGTCTGGTGAAGATGGGTTGCAAGCTGCAAGCGTCGGCCGATTTCATTGCCGGCGGTCGCATGGGAGCCGAGCGCAAGCCCGCCAAGCGCCTGTTCGACGAGAACCTGTACGCGTACATCGCAAGCGATGCGCATCGGGTGGAGCACTACGGCTACTTCGCCGAAGCGAAGCGGACGTACCGAACGCGAGGAGCGCATGCGCGTCTGTAGGTTCGGTTTGACGGCTTCCTGCCGTTAGGCCACAGGTTCGACCTGTGATCTAACGGCAGGAAACTGCACCGCTGCAAGCTCTGGATACGACAGGGCGATGTGTGAAAAACACGGCAGCATACATATCTTGAGGAAAGCGGGATCGTCGCTGGGTGCGCGTTCCGGATCGATCAAGAGGATGCATATCGTTGTTGCGTTTTGGCCTGAATGGCTAGGGCGAAGCCGTATCTTTATTTCGTCTTGCCAGGGAGGTGATGGCATTGTGGTACGTCGTGCAAACGGTCGGCGGCCAGGAAAAGCACGTGCTTGACCTGATCAACAAGCTTGTCGACGAAGAGCTCATCCAAGAATCCTTCATCCCCCAGTACGAAGTCAAAAAGCGCATCCAGGGCGTATGGAAAATGCGTTCAGAAGTGCTGCTACCTGGTTATATTTTCGTAATAACAGACCAGCCTGGAAAGCTGCGTGAGGCGTTGCGAAGCGTCCCCAAGTTCACCAGGCTCCTCGGCAACAACGATGTGTTCACTCCTCTCGACGATCAAGAAGTCGCCTTCATCAACGCGTTCACCAAGCCTGACCACCGCGTGGTCGAGTTCTCGAGCGGCGTGATGGAAGGGGACGAGATCGTGATCCTCAACGGCCCGCTGATGAACCAGACGGGTCTCATCAAGAAGCTCGATCGCCACAAGCGCCTGGCGTATCTGGAGATAGAGATTCTTGGTCGTGTGAAAACCGTCAAAGTCGGATTAGAGATTGTTCGAAAGAAACCCTGACAAATCAATAGACGTAACCGCCGACGGAGCCGTCGCGCTGGTAGACGACTTCGCAACAGCGGGGGAGCAAGAGGAGATTTCCACGCCCCCAATGTCTGATAAGCGCGGTTATGGAAACCTAAGCGGGAGCGTCGGTGATACGGCCGACGGGCGCCCATCCCGAGGCCGCCTGATCGTGATCGAGGGCCTCGACGGCTCCGGCAAGCAGACCCAGGCGGGCTTGCTCCGAGCCAGCCTCATCGAGCGCGGGGCCGACCTACGCTCGGTGTCCTTCCCCCGATACGGTAGCGCCTCGTCGGCGCTGGTGCGCATGTACCTGGGCGGGCGGTTCGGCTCCGACCCCGGCGACGTGAACGCCTACGCGGCCTCGGCCTTCTACGCGGTGGACCGCTACGCCTCCTGCAAGGAGGACTGGGGCGCCTTCTACGAATCCGGCGGCACCGCGCTCGCCGACCGCTGGACCACCTCCAACGCGATGCACCAGTGCTCGAAGCTGCCCCGGGAGGAGTGGGACTCCTACCTGGAGTGGCTCTACGGCTTCGAGTACGGCCTGCTCGGCGTGCCCGAGCCGGACCTCGTCGTCTACCTGGACATGGACCCCGAGGCGGGCGCGCGCCTCGTGGAGGAGAGGTGCGCGCGCGAGGGGATCTCGAAGGACATCCACGAGGCCGACGCGGCCTACCTGGCCCGCTGCCGCGAGGCCGCGGGGTTCTGCGCCGAGCGCGGAGGCTGGGCGCGCGTCGAGTGCGCCCCGGGCGGCGAGCTGAGGGCGATCGAGGACGTGCACCAAGAGGTGCTGGGGCTCGTCGAGGCGCTCCTGGAGGACGAGGGAAGGGGATCCCGATGACGGACGGCTTCGCGACGGGCGACGGCATGGCGGACGGGGCGCTCGCGATCGGCGACGACGGCTTCGCCGAGGCGGTCATGGAGTCCGACGGCGCGCTCGGCGAGAAGGCGCGCGGAGGCAACGGCGCCTGGATACGCGGGGAGGTCGCGGAGGCCTCGGCGATCCTGGCCGCGCGCAACCTCGCCCACGCCGACGCCGTCGCCGGGCCCGCCCATCCCAAAAGCGGCACGCTCTACCTGCGCTTCGGCAAGCGCGCCCTCGACGTCGCCCTCTCCGGGATCGCGCTCCTGCTCACGCTGCCGGTCAACCTCGTGCTCGCGGTCCTCACCTACCGCGACGTCGGCTCGCCCATTTTCTACGTCCAGGAGCGCACGGGCAAGGACCTGAAGAGCTTCAAGATGGTGAAGTTCCGCAACATGACCGAGGAGCGCGACGAGGACGGCGAGCTGCTGCCCCCGGAGGAGCGCATCACGAGGCTCGGCCTGTTCGTGCGGAGCCACTCGCTCGACGAGCTCTTGAACTTCTGGAGCGTCCTCAAGGGCGACATGTCGCTCATCGGCCCTAGGCCGCTTCCGGTGGAGTTCACCCCTCACATGACCGAGCGGCATAAGGCGCGCTACGCCGTGCGCCCGGGCCTGGAGTGCCCGCGCGTGGGCGACGGGGAGCCCGAGGCGGGGATCGACTACGCCCACGCCCGCTTCGAGAACGACATCGACTACGTGGAGAGCGTGTCGCTCGCGACCGACGCGCGCCTCGCCTTCAAGCTCGTCAAACTGGTTCTCGGCCGCGGATCCAGCGGCGATTCCACCGGCACGGACTCCCATTTCGCCGGCTACGACTCCGACGGGCGCGCCATGAGCCTGGGGCGCCTGAAGGACCCGGCCTGCTACCGCCGCGAGGTCCTCGGGATCGACGACGAGGAGGTCGGGGAATGAAGCGCATCCTGATCACCGGAGCGACGAGCTGGATCGGATCGGAGGTGGAGGCGCACCTGGCCGCCTTCCCCGGCATGTACGGGGTCGAGCGCGTGTCGCTTCGCGGCGACGCGTGGAAGGATCGCTCCTGGGAGGGCTTCGACTCCGTGGTCCATCTGGCGGCCGTCGTGCACGAAAGCGGGAAGGCGGGCGGCATGGGCGGCCTTTACGACGAGGTCAACGTCGCGCTGGTCCGTCAAGCTGCCCTCAAGGCGAAGACCGAGGGCGTGCCCCATTTCGCGTTCCTGAGCTCGTTCTCGGTCTACGGGGCCGAGGAGGGGGGCGTGGAGGAGGTCGACCTCGGCGCGGTGCCGCGCCCCTCGACCCTCTACGGCAAGAGCAAGCTCGCCGCCGAGCGGGTTCTCGAGCCGCTGGCGGAGCCGGGCTTCGCGGTCGCCGTGCTGCGGGCGCCCCTCGTGTACGGCCCGGGCTGCTCGAAGGGCAACTTCCCCCGCCTTGCGAAACTCGCGCGCGTCTCGCCCGTCTTCCCCGATGTCGACAACGCCCGCTCCATGCTCTACTCGCGGAGCCTCGCGGAGCTCGTGCGCCTGCTCGTCGAGGAGGGTCGCGGAGGGCTGTTCCTGCCGCAGGACGCGGAGCACGTCCGCACCTCCGAGATGGTGCGCCTGCTCGCCGAGGCGCAGGGGCGCAGCATCCGCCTGAGCCGCGCGCTCGGAGCCGCCGTCGGCCCGCTCGCCCGCGTCAGCCCGATCTTCGGCAAGCTCTTCGGAGGCGCCCGTTACTCCCTGGAGGCCAGCGAGTGCGGGTTGGATTACCGGGTCGCGACCCTGGAGGAGGCCGTGCGGGAGTCGGTTGGCAGGGAGGCTGTGCGATGAGGGCGAGCCTCGTGATCCCCACCTTGAACGCCGCAAAAGAGCTGCCCGCCCTGCTTGAGACCGTGCAGGCTCAGACCGTCGAGCTCGAGGAAGTCCTCGTTGTCGACTCCTCGTCAAAAGACGGCACGTCCGACGTCGCAAAACGCTTCGGCGCCCGAACGCTTTCGATACCTCGTTCCGAGTTCGACCACGGCGGCACGCGTCACGCCGCGCTCATGGAAACCTCCGGGGATTTCGTCCTCTTCATGACCCAGGACGCCTTGCCTGTCGACCGCTTCTACATCGAGAGGCTCCTCGAGCCCTTCTCCGATTCGGAAGTGGCCATGGTCTCGGGCCGGCAGCTGCCGAAGCCCGACGCGAGGCGCTTCGAGCAGCTCGTGCGGGAGTTCAACTACCCGGCCGAATCCAACGTACGATCGATCGAGGACGTCCCCGAACTCGGCATGAAGGCCTTCTTCGCGTCCGACGTCTGCTCGGCGTACCGCCGCAACGCTTATTTGGAGTGCGGCGGCTTCGAGCGCCCCTGCAACATCTACGAGGACCTGCTCATGGCCGCGACGTTCCTGCGAGAAGGTTGGAAGGTCGCCTACGCCGCCGACGCGCAGGTTCTCCATTCTCACAACCTCGCTCCCGTCGAGCAGTACCGCAGGAACCGCGAGGGCGGCGTCGCCCTCGCGCGCAACGAGGACCTGCTCCGCGGAGCCTCCTCAACCGGGGAGGGAGCGAGGCTCGCCAAGGCGGTGGCTTCGCGGCTCCTGCGCGAGGGCGAATTGGTCGAGCTCGCAGCTTTCGGCATCGACTGCTGCGCGAGGCTGCTGGGGGATCGTGCGGGACGCAAAAGCGCGAAGCCCCATCAGGGCGGCCGATCTTGCGCCAAGAGGGCGCCAATTGACTCCGCCGCTCGGCAACTCGAGTCAGAAGGCGAGTCTCTATGAAGTACGTCCAGATAAATGCCTACGCTGGCGGATGGGCCAACTCCGTCGTATTCAAGAAGCATAGAGAGCTTCTAGAGCGGGGCAACGAGTCGTATGTGTTCTGGGCCCGGGGCGAGCACGAGCAGGACGAGCATATGGTCAAGATAGCGACCTATCCCGAAATCTGCCTCGACGCCTTCCGAACCCGCCTGGACGGCAAGGCGGGGTTCCATTCGAGGGGCATCACGAGGCGGCTCTTGAAAAGGCTCGACGAGATCGATCCGGACGTGGTGCACCTGCACGTGCTGCTAGGCTATTACATAAACGTGGAGATGCTTTTCAATTGGCTTGCTGTTCACCGCTGCCAGGTCAAATGGACGCTTCATGACTGCTGGGCGTTCACCGGGCACTGCATACACTTCACTTACGCGAGATGCGACCAGTGGAAAACCCGCTGCGCGCAAGGCTCCGGCTGCCCTCAGACGAAAACGTATCCGAAGACGTACTGCGCTAAGAGCGTCGGATGGAATTTCGAGCAGAAGAGGCGCCTGTTCACCATGCTGCCCGAAAGCCGCTTGCAGCTCATCGCCCCTTCGCAATGGCTCGCGAGCCTGGTTGGGCAGAGCTTCCTGTATCGCTACGATGTCGCCGTCGTCCGCAATTCCATCGACGACGGCGTGTTCAAGCCCTCTCCGAGCGCGTTCAGGAAGGATCGCGGATTGGAAGGCTCTTTCGTGGTTCTGGGGGTCGCCTCGGTCTGGTCCGACCGTAAGGGGCTGGACGACTTCGTTCGCCTTGCGGATAAGCTGGACGAGCGATTCGCGATCGTTTTGGTGGGGCTTAGCAAGAGGCAGGCGAAAAGCGTTCCCGAACGGATCGTCGCTCTGCCGCGGACGGACTCGGCTCGGCGGCTCGCGGAGATATACACGGCGGCCGACGTCCTGTTCAATCCGACCGTCGAAGACAACCTCCCCACGGTCAATCTCGAAGCGGAAGCTTGCGGCACTCCCGTCGTGACGTACGACACCGGCGGATGCAGGGAGACCGTTCGCCTTTCTGCATCCAGGACGGTTTCCTCCTTGGACGAGGCCGTCGAGGCCTTCCGTGCTTTGCTGGATGATTCGCCGATGGGGTTCGAGACGCGAAGCCAGGCGCAGGCCTCCGGTAACGAGGATGAGCGTTGAGTCGGTCTGCGTCGATTCGCCAATCGCAAAGCGGCTTCGGACCCATGCGGAGCCAAGGGCCTTTCCTTGCGCGCGCTTGCGTTCTCGGCGCGTCCTTGATCGTTTTGTGCGCCTCCATCGCATTCCCGAGCGATGCGACCTCGACTGCCGCAATGGTGTCCTCTACGGCGCTGTGCGCCTACCTTTTAGTGGCGGCTCGAAAGAACTGGCTCCTGGCAATCCCCTTTGCGTTCATGCTGTACTGCGTCTACAGCGTCCTCATGGTCCAGTACCTCGGGATGCTGAAGGAGTACTCCCCTTATACGCTGTTCTGCGGAACGGCGTACGCATGGGAGGGAGCTTCGATCGTTCTCGCTTTCCTGACGTGTATCGCCATGGTCCTTCCGCTAGACGTTCGCCCGTTCCCTACCATGCGAATCGTATCCGACCGGGGGAACGGGACGATCGTCGCCGCGTGCTTGGTCGTGGTGGTCCTGTTTGGGGCTATTGCTCAATCCTCCTCGAGCGGGACGGGAAGGATGGTGGTTTCGAGCTCGCTGTACGAGTACTCGATCGCCTTTCTGCTCGTGGCGTTGTATTTCACCGGAGGGGACAAGCGCTATATCTCGGCGATCATCTTCGTGCTCTTGTACCGGATCTACCTCGATCTGTCGACGGGCAACAGGATCACCTCTCTCGAAATGGTCGCGATGGTTTTCATCATGCTGATCTCGTACAGGACGCGGTATAGGGTCGCCATCCCTCTATGCGCCGCGGCGTTGCTCGTGCTTTTGGGGGTGGGGGCTTTGAGAGGCGGGGAGTTCTCTCTCGAAAGAATCGCAGACTATCTTTCCAAGACGTTTGAGAGCGGGCTGGCATGGGACGGCGCCTACTCGGCCTACCATACCTCCCTTGCCGTTTTGGCGACGGAGGGCCTGCGTTCGTCTGCGGAAAGGCTGTCGGAGTTCCCGACCTACCTTGCAACGGTCAGCGTTTGGCCGTTTGACGTGAGTGGCTTTCTGGATCCGGTGAGGGAAGCGCGCGTTGTTTATTACCATAATGCTGGTTGTTATTTCCCTTTCTACTTTCACTACTATCTCGGCATGTGGGGAGTGGTTCCCTTTTCCGTGCTGGTCGGCTGCGCTCTCAGGGCTCTTGCTCTGATTCCGGAGCGGGAAGGCGCTTTGCTCGCCGTTGGCTGCATCGCGGCGGTCTGGATCAGCGCAACATGTTTCCGATGGTTCCAGTACGAACCGACCTCTTTGCTGAGAGGCGTGGCCATCGTTTTCATTCTATCAGCGATCGCATCAGCTTATTCGCGCTCTAATCAACCCAAGAGCAAAAAGGACGAGGGTTTGCGCGAATGTCAAATGCAGCATCGCTAATAAAACGCTCTCGTACGACCGGAAGGGTGCTCAGCATGCTCTTTGCAAGAGAGCTCTGCAGGGCGCAGACGGCGTGTGACATTTGGAGGCTCGCAAGGTGAACGGGAACTTATTCTTTTCGATAATCGTTCCGGTGTACAACGTGATGGATTACCTTGAGGAGTGCATGTCATCCCTCCTGTCTCAAAATATGGAGAACTACGAGATCGTGCTCGTCGACGACGGCTCGACCGACGGCAGCTCCGATCTTTGCGACAGCTTTGCCGAGGATAATCCGGCAGTGGTTAGAGTTTTCCATCAGGACAACAAGGGATTGCTTCGGACGCGCCGCGTGGGCATTTCCGAGGCTCGTGGCGAAGTGCTTCTGTTCGTCGATTCCGACGATGTTTTGCGGGAAGACGCCCTGCACGTGCTATGCGAATCCTTTCGCGACACCGGAGCGGATATCGTATTCTTCGAAATGTCGCGACTAGTAGATGTCGCTATTCCGCAGCCTTTGCCAACTCCATACGTCCTTGTGTCGCAATATTTTACAGTCCCCGGTTTCTTCGTATCTTCGTTTTTTGGTTTAGGAACTATAGGCGTCGCACTCATGTCGGGAATGTATGGATTGATTGGAGGCATATCTTACAAGAGCATGCGTTGCGAGCAGACTGTGAGAAACGCAGTGTTGTACGCCATCGTGCTGCAGATTCCTACCCTTTCTTTTTTTGCCAACACGTTGCTTTTCCGGCCAAACGTTTTTCAGCTGGTCATAGTATTTTTGGTTTTTCGGAAGTCGCGCACCCCGTCAAGCGGAGGCGTATCGCTCCGGAAAGAACATTTAGCAGTTAAGCTGCATGATCCGTATGCGTGCGTCACGCAGGGATGTCGGCGGTAAATGCATATTTCATCTTCTATATAGTTATGAAAGTTTGTGCGATATGAAGGTTCTTGTTGTAACAGCATGCGTTGCGGCTATGAGAAGGCTCATCTTCGAAGGTTGGGAGCATTCGGCCGGCTTGCCTTCTCAAGAATACGTTTTGCGAGGAATGGTGAAAAGTGGCTGGACAGTGGATATGATCGTGTCCGGCGCCAACCTTGAAAACGAGATCAACATTAAGGCAGATTGGCTGAATGAGATCAATCAAATAACTTTCGTGAAAAGAGGTGACTCGATTTTACAAAAGATCCTCTTCATGTTCAAAATTAGGCACGCAGTCAAGCGCGCTCTAAAGCAGGGCAAGTATGATTTTGTCTATTTTCAAGGCGCGGATGGCTCTCCCGCGATCAGCGTTGCAACAAAAAAGGGGATCGCGTGCGGGCAGAGGCTTTTCGGTACTGGGCACATGATCCGAGCGCTTGATCCCTATGGCCGCTTTTTCGTCTTTCTGCGCTATTTCCCTCAATACTGCGCTTTCGTTACGAGAAAAGAATTCCTCATTATCACGAATGATGGCTCAAAGCCCAAAGAGGTTTGCGAACGCCTATGCGGGAGCAGACTGCCTTATCGCTTAGAAGTTTGGAACAACGGTGTGCAGTACGATCAAGGAAGCCTCTTGCAGACATATCGCAACCCGAGTCCATCAAAGCCTTACATTTTCTACGGAGCGCGGGTGACTTTGTATAAAAGACAAGATCGTGCAATAGAGGTCCTTCACCAATTGAAGGAAATGGGCGTAGATATGGACTTAGTTTTTGCAGGAGACATCGAAGACCGTGCTTATTACCAAGAACTATTGGATCTCGCGCAACGCTACCACCTCTTAGATAATATCAAGTTTCTTGGCAATATACCTTCTTCGCTATTGGCCTCTTATAGGGTTTTTGCACAAGCAAATCTATTTATGGCTCAGGGTACGAATCGCGGAAACTCGTTGATTGAGGCAATGGCTATTGGATCAATCGTCATCGTACTCGATGACCGATCATGCAACGATTTCGTAGAACACTATGAAAGCGGAGTGCTCGTTCAAACCTGCGAGGATGCTGTGCAGGCTATTGTGAAGATCGCGAATGACCCGAGGTTGGCAGAACGCTTGCGAGCCCAAAGCGTCCGAAGTTGCTTAACACAGTTTCCATCTTGGGATATCAGGGTTCAAAAAGAACTCGACTACATAGAGGATTGCGTTAAACGAAAGCGTGGGAATGAACATGAATAATGCTGTACAAGATATGATCGCCGACCGCACCCTCGTCTGCGGCACGGTCGGTCTCGGCTACGTGGGGCTGCCGCTGGCGGTCGAGAAGGCCAAGGCCGGTTTCAAGACGATCGGCTTCGACGTGCAGGCGGAGAAGGTCGCCATGGTCAACCGCGGCGAGAACTACATCGGCGACGTGGTTCAGGAGGATCTCGCCGCGCTCGTCGCGGCGGGCACCCTCGAGGCCACGTGCGACTTCTCGCGCATCGCGGAGTGCGGCTTCGTCGCCATCTGCGTGCCCACGCCGCTCGACGCCCACCAGATGCCCGACACCTCCTACATGGAGGCGTCCGCGCGCGAGATCGCGCCCTACCTCAAGGAAGGCTGCATGGTGGTGCTCGAGTCCACCACCTACCCCGGCACCACCGAGGAGCTGATCCTGCCCATCCTGGAGGAGGGATCGGGCCTCAAGTGCGGCGAGGGCTTCCACCTCGGGTTCTCGCCCGAGCGCGTGGACCCCGGCAACCTCGTCTACAAGACGAAGAACACGCCCAAGGTGGTGGGCGCCGTCGGCGAGGAGGCGCTCGAGCTCATCAGCGCGGTGTACGAGGCCGTGCTCGAGGGCGGCGTGACGCGCGTGTCGAGCCCGGCCGTGGCCGAGATGGAGAAGATCCTCGAGAACACCTACCGAAACGTCAACATCGGCCTCGTCAACGAGCTCTGCATGCTCTGCGACCGCATGGGCATCGACGTGTGGGAGGTGATAGACGCCGCCAAGACCAAGCCCTACGGCTTCACGGCCTTCTACCCCGGCCCCGGTCTCGGCGGCCACTGCATACCGCTCGACCCCTACTACCTATCGTGGAAGGCGCGCGAGTACGGCTTCCACACCTCCATGATCGAGGCGTCCATGACCGTGAACGACGGCATGCCCGAGTGGGTGGCCTCGCGCGCGGCGCGCATCCTCAACCGGGAGGGCAAGGCGATGAGGGGGTCGAAGGCGCTCGTGCTGGGCGTCGCCTACAAGCAGGACATCGACGACTACCGGGAGTCGCCGGCCCTGCGCGTGATCGAGCGCCTGGAGGCGCGGGGCGCCGAGGTGTCGTACTACGACCCCTGGGTGCCGCGCTGCCAGCACAAAGAAGAGGTAAAGGAATCCATCCCGGACCTGTCGGCCGAGGCGATCGCCTCGGCCGATATTGTTCTGGTCGCCTGCGCGCACACCAACGTCGACTACGCCCTCGTGCAGAGGCACGCGAGGGCCGTGCTCGACGCCAAGAACGCCATGAAGGGCGTGTCCCCGCGAGAGAACATAGAGGTGCTATAACATGAAAGTTGTGATCATAGGCTGCGGGCGCATAGCGCTCAACCACGTCAAGGCGGTGCGGGCGAACGGCTTCGAGCTGGCGGCCTTGTGCGACACCGCCCCCGGCAAGGCCGAGGGCCTGCTCGAGCGGGCGGAGTGGGACGGCCCGGCGCCGAGGATCTACGCCGACCATCGCGAGATGCTCGCCGCGGAGCCGGACCTGGACATCGCGGCCGTCGCCACCGAGAGCGGCGAGCACGCGCGCATCGCGCTGGACTGCATCGACGCCAGCGTCAACGCGGTGATCGAGAAGCCCGTCGCGATGTCAATGGCCGACGCCGACGAGATCGTGCGGCGCGCCGAGGAGCGCGGCGTGAAGGTGTCGGCCTGCCACCAGAACCGCTTCAACGTCGCCGTCAAGCACGTGCGACGCGCCGTGGAGGAGGGCCGCTTCGGGCGCATGTCCCACGGCTCGGTCCACGTGAGGTGGAACCGGGACAGGGGCTACTACGACCAGGCCCCCTGGAGGGGCACCTGGGCCCAGGACGGCGGCTGCCTCATGAACCAGTGCATCCACGGCATCGACCTTCTGCGCTGGATGATGGGCGGCGAGGTCGTGTCGGTGTACGCCCAGACCCGCCAGCGCTTCCACGGCTACCTGGAGGCCGAGGACGTGGGCGTGGCGGTGCTGACGTTCGCGGACGGGTCGGTGGCCACCGTGGAGGGCACCTCCAACGTGTTCCCGAGGAACCTCGAGGAGACGCTGTACCTGTTCGGCGAGTCCGGCACGGCCAAGCTCGGCGGGACGTCCACCAACGAGATCGACGTGTGGGACTTCGCCGACGAGCGCGAGGGCGACGAGGGCATGGCGGGCCTGAAGGAGCCCACCTCCAACGTCTACGGCAACGGCCACGCCCTGCTCTACGCCGACGTGGCCGACGCGATCGAGAGCGACCGCGCGCCCTACGTGGACGCGAGGGCGGGTCGCGACGCGCTGGAGGTGGTGCTCGCCATCTACAAGAGCCAGAGGACGGGCCTGCCCGTGGAGCTTCCGCTGGGGGGCTTCGCGAGCACAGACATGGAAGGGGAGTTCTAGGCATGTCCTCATGTGCTCAGATGCCTTTCACTCACAGCGCTTACAGGAACATGCTTCAGATCCTGAAAGAACGGGGATACGGGTTCTGCGGGTACGGCGATTGGGAAGGTGTTGGGAAGCCTGTCATTTTGCGGCACGACATCGACTTCGATCCTATCGCAGCGCTCGCGATGGCCGAGCTCGAATCGGGCGAGGGCGTCCGATCGACGTATTTCGTGCTCTTGCGAACGGACTTCTACAACCCCTTAGAGCGCGGAAACGTCGAGAGGCTTCGAGAGATCGCGAGGCTCGGCCACGACATCGGGCTCCATTACGACGAAACGCAGTACGAGGACGGCGACGACGCGATCGCCGCGATCAAGCGCGAGGCGGACACGCTGGGGGGCGCCCTCGGCCTGCCCGTCGAATGCGTTTCCATGCACCGTCCGAGCAAGGCGTCGCTCGAGGCGCAGTGGAGCATCCCCGGCATCGTCAACAGCTATTCGAACGAGTTCTTCCAGGGCTTCGAATACGCTTCGGACAGCCGGAGGCGGTGGCGCAAGCCCATTTTGGACATGATCGAGTCCGGGAGGTATCCACGCCTGCATATCTTGACCCATCCGTTCTGGTACGGCGGGACGGAGGCCTCGCTCGAGGAAACTCTGCGGCGGTTCGTCGAAAAGGCGGGAATCGATCGCCTGGGCAGCCTCGATCGCAACTTTACCGGGCTCGACTCCGTGCTCGGCCCTGCGGACGTCCTGTCCGCCCGCCTCGCTTCCCTGCGCAATGGGCGGTTTGGGACCGAAAGGCTCGTCTTGCGTCCCTTGCGGCTGGAGGATGCTGCCGACATGTTCGAATACACGTCGGACCCCGAGACAAGCAGGTTCCTGAATTGGGCACCCCATGGCGAACCCGGGGAGGCGCGGGATTGGATAGCCTCCAAGCTCGCCCGACCGGAGCCGGACGACCTGCTGCTCGGCATAGAGCACCGCGAGCCTCGCAAGCTCATCGGCACCGTGCGCGCCTACCGCTTCGATGCCGCCGCCTGCTCCTGCGAGGTGTCTTACGCGCTCAACCCCGCCTTCCAGGGCTGCGGCTACATGGGAGAAGCCCTGGGAAAGCTCGCCGCCATCTGTTTCGACGAGGTGCGCGTGGGCAGGATCGTCGCCCGCATCGACGAGGAGAACGCCGCCTCGGCGCACGTTGCCCGCCGCCTGGGCATGAAGCGCGTCCGTGACGGGGACTTCGTGGTCCCGATCAAGGGCGAGGGGCGGATCCAGCACACCTACGTTCTCGAAAGGAGGCCGCGATGAAGACCGTCGCCATGCACCAGCCCCATTATTTCCCGTGGCTCGGCTACCTCGACAAGATGGCGAAGGCGGACGAGTTCGTCGTGCTCGACGAGGTGCAGTTTACAGACGGCTCCCCTATGTCGAGGAACAGGTTCCTCCAGGTCGACGGAGAGGCGAAGCTCCTGTCCTTGAGCGTGGAAAAGAAGGGCTACCTTGAAAAACCGACCAGGGATGTGCGACTTTCCAATTGGCCGAAGACAAGGAAAAAGCACCGCGGCTTTATCGAGTGCAACTATAGGAAAACCCCCTATTTCGACGAGGTGATGCCCCTTGTGGCGAAGGTGCTCGAAGCTGACTGCGACACCCTTCTCGATCTGGACATGGCGAGCATCGAGATGCTGCGATCCGCTTACGGCGTAGAAACCCCCTTGGTGCTGCAAAGCTCGTTGCCGTACGATACCGAAGCCAAGAACAACGATCTGGTCCTGGGCCTTTGCAGGGCTTGCGGGGCCGACGTGTACCTCTCGGGCCGCGGTGCGCGAGCGTACATGGACGACCGGTCGTTCGCTGAAAAGGGAATCGCCGTGCGCTATCAGGAGTTTTCCTATCCCGAGTACCCGCAATATCGGCAGAGCGGGTTCGTCCCCAATCTTTCAGCGCTCGATCCGCTCTTCCAGTGCGGAATCGACGGTGCCCGGAGGATGTTCAACGAGAACATGCGAAAGGAGACGGCTCTATGACGGCCCCTTACGTGCACGAGAGCTCTTATGCTGACGAGGGCGTGGCAATCGGCGAGGGCACGAGGATATGGCACTTCTGCCATATCCAATCGGGTGCCTCCATCGGTCGAGGATGCTCTCTCGGCCAGAACGTTTACGTGGGCGCGAACGCGAAGATCGGCGACGGGGTCAAGATCCAGAACAACGTCTCGGTTTACGAAGGAGTGGAGTTGGAGAACCACGTGTTCTGCGGTCCCTCCTGCGTGTTCACGAACGATCTGACGCCAAGGGCGAAATACCCCAAGGGCAGCGATGGGCGCAAAAGGACTATCGTGCGTGAAGGCGCATCGATCGGGGCGAACGCGACGATCGTCTGCGGCGTGGAGATAGGGGCTTGGGCCATGATCGCCGCCGGCGCAGTCGTGGTGAAGGACGTGCTCGCCCATGAACTGGTTATGGGCGTTCCCGCCACGGGGGGGGGGTGGGTCTGTCAGTGCGGCGCGAAGCTGGACGACGGCTTGCGCTGCCCGGCATGCGGAAAAGCGTATCGGCGACGCTCCAAAGGGCTGGAGCTAGACCGTGAGGATCGCAGTCCTGACCTACACGGTTCCGCACAGGAAGACCTACGACGTCCTCTGCCTGTTGAAGGTCCGGGGGTATGAGGACGTGTGCGTGCTCGCCTCCCCTATGACGTACCGCAAAAAGAGCAACCCCTTGGTAGCGCACCGTCCCGACATGGGCCACCTCGTTCCCGAAGCGAAAGAGACATGCCGGGCGTTCGGCTTCGGCTATCGCGAGATAGCAGACTACGGCGAGGCGGAAGGGGCAGACGTCTACCTGGTCTGCGGCGCCGGAATCATCCCGCAAGGGTTCGTCGATTCCCACCGGATAGTGAATGCCCATCCTGGTTACATCCCCCTCGCCCGGGGGCTCGACGCTCTCAAATGGGCGGTGCTCGAAGGGCTTCCCGTAGGAGCGACAACCCACTTTCTCGGCAACGAGGTGGATGCGGGCGAGGTGATCGAGCGCAGGGAGCTGGAGATACGCTCGGCGGAATCGTTCTTCGAGCTGGGCATGCGGGTCTACAGGACCGAGGTGGACATGCTCGTAAGAGCGTTGGAGAAGCTGGACGAGCCGCATGAGTTCATTGCCTCGGGAGGCACCATCCTCCATCGCAGGATGCCGAGGGACCTCGAACTCGAAATGCTCCGCGAATACGAGTCCATAGTGTCGGAAGTGGAAGGAAGATGATGCAGTTCAGGGATCTTGGCGCGCAGTACGCCGCGCTGAAAGACGGTATCGACGCGGGCATCGCCCGCGTGTTGGAGCATGGCCGCTACATCGGCGGCCCTGAGGTGGCTGAGCTGGAGGCCCGCCTCGCCGGCTACGTCGGCGCCAGGCACTGCGTGACGTGCGCGAACGGCACGGACGCCCTGCAGCTCGCCCTCATGGCGTGGGGCGTCGGGCCGGGCGATGCGGTGCTCGTGCCCGACTTCACGTTCTTCGCGAGCGGGGAGGCGCCGGCGCTCCTGGGCGCGACGCCCGTGTTCGTCGACGTCGACGAGCGCACGTTCAACCTCGACGCCGCGAAGCTCGAGGAGGCGGTGCGGTTCGTCGAGAGGGAGACGGACCTCGTCCCCAGGGTCGTTGTGGCCGTGGACCTGTTCGGCCTGCCGGCGGACTACCCGGCGATACGGAAGGTGTGCGAGCGGCACGGCCTGCTCCTGCTCGAGGACGGCGCGCAGGGCTTCGGCGGCTCGATCGACGGAAGGATGGCGTGCTCGTTCGGCGACGTCTCCACGACCAGCTTCTTCCCGGCGAAGCCGCTGGGCTGCTACGGCGACGGCGGCGCGGTGTTCACCGACTCCGACGAATGGGCGGAGCTGGTCCGCAGCTACGCCGTGCACGGCAAGGGCTCGATGAAGTACGACAACGTGCGCGTGGGCGTGAACAGCCGCCTCGACACGCTCCAGGCGGCGGTGCTGCTGGCGAAGCTCGACGCGTTCGAGGGCGAGCTGGACGCCGTGAACGAGGCGGCTGCCCTCTACTCCGGGGCCCTCGCCGAAAGCGGCCTCGCCTTGCCGGAGGTCCCGGAGGGGTATCGCAGCTCGTGGGCCCAGTACACCGTGCGGCTGCCCGAGGGCCTCGACCGCGACGCCCTGCAGGCCGCGCTCAAGGAGCGGGGCGTTCCGACGATGGTCTACTATCCCAAGCCCATGCACGGGCAGGGGGCGTTCGAGGGCGCGCATCTGTGCCCCGACGGCTGCCCCGTGACGAAGCGCTTGTGCGAGACGGTGTTGAGCCTGCCGATGGGGCCGTACCTGACTGCCGACGAAGTCTTATCGGCAGTTCACTTCATTGACAAATGGCTTGTTGAATGAGCGTTGTGGCCGAAAAGGCGAAACTTCTCTTTTCGAGGGGCTTCTTCCACATCTTTGGCGCAAACGTTGTAAATAAAATTGTTACGTTTGCGACCAACATTGCGATCGTCTGGTTCCTTTCGAAAGACTCATACGGTATTTTTTCATATGCAAATAATATATATTCTTTCGCATCGCTCGTAACGGGGTTTGGCCTTCTAAGTGGCATGTTCCAGCTTTGTACCGAAAAAAGGCCCGAAGAAGAGAAAAGTGCAGTATTTCGCTACGTTCTAACCCGAGGGCTGTTTGTTGACTTTTGGTTGGCGATAGTGATCCTTTTCGTCGGCCTTTTTGTCCCCTTGCCAATTGCGGAAGCTGGGAGATGCTTGGCTCTCTTCGCTCCGATGTTGATGCTGGACTTCTTGTTTCAATATGCGTCAATTGCGCTTAGGACGAAAAAAGCAAATCAACAATTTGCCAAATTGCAGACCGCGAACACCGTTTTGTATTTTTCGGCAGGTTGTATCGGTGCGTTCTTGAGCGGCATTGCCGGAGTCGTAATAGGAAGGTATGTAGCGTATATCCTGAGCCTTGCGTTAGCGAGTGTTTATCTGAAGGCATCGAAGCTTTCCCTAAGGAGGGCTCAGCCCCTCGACTTTCTTTTGAAGAAGAATCTTTGGGGCTATTCCGTTCCCACTCAGATATCTGCTGGAATAAATCAAATGACTTTCTTGCTCGACGTTTTTCTCGTTGGGGTTTTCGTTGGCAGTTCTTTAGATGTTGCAAGCTATAAAGTCGCAACGATGCTTCCTGAAGGCATGCTGTTTATCCCGACAAGCTTGATCATTTTTGTTTTACCCTATTTTGTTGAACATAATCACGACAGGGATTGGTTTCGGGAGAAAAGCCGAATCTTTATCGGTGCGGGAATGGTCCTGTATGCGCTTTTGTCAGTGCTCCTCGTTGTCTTTGCCCCTCTAGTGATTAAAGTGCTGTGGGGTTCGGAGTACGTAGATGCTGTATTCGCCTTTCGATTGCTCGCGGTATGCTTTGCGTTCTCTGCTCTTCGAACGTCCTGCACGAATCTTCTTTGCGCCCTCAGGGCGGTCAAATCCAATCTGGTAGTGTCCGCGGTGTCTTTAGTTGTGAACGCTGCTCTCTGCCTGCTATTGATTCCTCAATATGGGATAAACGGTGCCGCTGCGGCTCCATTGGCGGTTTCCGTTGTCGCAGCGGGCATCTCGCTTTTTCTTCTTGATCGGGAGATTTCAAAAATATAAGCGAGTTGATAGGAGAAAATATGATTAAAGGTTTGGAAGAAGACAATCCGCCATCGAGTCTTTTTGAAAAGCTTCGAAGAACCAAAAAACCCTGGCATATTGTCATTCTCGGCGGCGTTGATGCGATGCTCGTGTTCGTACTGGCGAAGACATTCGGCGGGTTGGCCTATGATCGCAAATACCTCCAGGGCAAACATTTTGAGTACTTTTGGTCTCCAGGTTGGCGTTGGGTTTTGAACGGGATGTTTGCCAAGCTTTTTGTTGGAACGGGGAGGGGAGTGCCCTGGCCTGTTTCGCCGCAGGCGGTCGTAGGGAAAAACATCGATTTCCATGTGGACGATCTCAACAATTTTCAAGGTGCGAGTCATTTTCAGGCCTTCGATGATGCTCGAATCAAACTGGGGCGAGGAGTTTGGATAGCTCGCGGGTGTGCCCTCATCACAACGAATCACGACCTGATGAACCCCGACCTGCATACCGAGCCGCGAAGCATCGAGCTGGGCGACCATTGCTGGCTGGGGACGAACGTCGTCATCACCCCCGGCGTCGTACTGGGCCCTCATACGGTCGTCGGCGCGAACGCCGTCGTGACGAAGAGCTTTCCCGAGGGGTACTGCGTGTTGGGCGGGGTGCCGGCGAAGGTTATCAAGCGTCTCGACGATGAAGAGAAAGAAGACAGCTTATGAATCACGGGAATGGAAGGCATCAGGCGGAGCGTACGGGAAAGCGGATAGCGTATCGCCTTTCGCTTGTTTTGAACATCGTCCTCGTTGTCGGAATTCTGGCCTTCGGGGCGGTCAAGGTCGCTCCAAAGATCATGGCGATGGGGGGGGTGGGTGCGACTACCATGGCAACCATTATTATTATTATGACTTCACCTCTCAATACGATCAGGCTGTTCGGATCGACAAAGCCGATATCTGCTTCGTCGGCGACAGCTTGACGCAACTCGGGCTCTGGAGCGAGTTCTTTCCTGGTCGCACTGTCATCAATAGGGGAATTGGAAGCGATGTTTCCGAAGGCGTTCTCAACCGCCTCGATTCTGTGGTCGACCACCGTCCGGATATCGTTTTCCTCATGATCGGCGTGAACGATTTGGGGAAGGGCATTCCCGAAGCCGAAACAGTGGGCAACGTTCGGAAGATCGTCTCATCGCTTTCAGCCAGCTTGTCTGATGCGACGATGGTGATCCAGAGCGTGCTGCCTGCGAAAGGGATAGCCGAAGACGCGATTCTTCGGTTCAATGAGGACTACAAGCAGATCGCTTCCGAGTTACGGCCCCGTCGAATATCTGGATCTCCATCCCCTCTTTCTTGTCGACGGGGCGCGCAACGACTCCCTCTATTCGGCCGACGGAGTTCACCTCGTTGACGTCGGATGCGAAACTTGGGTGAACGCGCTGCTCGATTGCCCTGCGATAAAACAAGGCTGGGCGTAGCCGACATGAAGGTGCCTCCGTCCCAATGATGAAAACAGATTATTGTGGAGAATGGGACCTGAATCTGGAAGCCAATGTATGCAAAATATTCTTTTACGCATGTTTAAATGCGGTTATTCACGAATGCGTTTCACGGTCTTAAAAAACCCTCAACTACTGCATTGAACGCTCCAGGGCTTTTGTGTGCCACGAAGTGATCCCCTTCCACGAAGGCGAGCTGCGCGTTCGGTATGCTGGCGGCTATGAGCCTCGTATGCGCCTCTTTGATCATGTCCCTCGTGCCTGCCACCACCAGCGTTGGCACCCCCAGCTCGGCCAGCTCAGCCGGGGCGATGTTCGGGTCGTTCACCATCAGCCCCAGCATCTCGGCCTTGCGGCGCGCCTGCTCGCTCCGTCTTCCGAAGAGCGACGCCGCCCGGTAGCCCGCCACGATGGGCAGCTGCACCGACGCCCTCACGCCCCGACCGTCGAGATTCGCCCCGTTCAGCACAAGCTTCCCGACGCGCTCGGGGTGTGCGAGCGCGAACACCAGCGCGATGTTCCCTCCGTCCGAGAACCCCAGCACGTGCGCCCGCCCGATGCCGCGCTCGTCCATGAAGGCCAGCAGATCGTCGGCGAACTGGCGGATGGTGAAGGGCGCCTTCCCGCGCGGCGACCGCCCGTGACCGCGCGTGTCCAGCGCGATCACGCGATAACGCGGGGCGAACGCGGCCATCTGGTGCTCGAAGTACGATCCGTCCTTGCCGTTGCCGTGCAGCAGGATGAGCGGCTCCCCGGTCCCTTCCTCGCGGTAATGCAGTTCAACGTCCATACGGGCTCCTTCTCGCTTGTCGAACGGTTTCTGCGCCTTCCTCGCGCTCGAAGACGGCCGTGCTTCGATCATCAAAGATCCAAGAACAGATCGGCAGCGGTCAGTATCGTCAAATCGGCGCGTTGGCGAGCCTTTTCCATGGTCGCCTCCGCGACGGGCTTTTTCGAGAAAAGGTAGGAGAAGCGCTTGTCGTAGCCGGGCACGAGCGAGGATCGCCGCTCCAGCAACTCGATGGCCTTCGTCTCGTTAAACGAGTTGCGCCATTTGCATTCAGCGAAAATCGCCCGCTTCGTCGCTTTGTCGGCGGCGATCGCGTCGATGTCGGCCTCTTCCCGCGCGACAGGATCGGTTCCCCACCAACGACCGAACGCCGATGCCGTGAACGGTAGGCGCCCCTTCCGGTTCGCGCGCGTCATCCATTGCAGGCAAACGGTTTCGAACTGAGCTCCCACGTAGGCGCTCAAGGCATCCCCGAACGCCGTTTGGCGTGCGGCTTCACGTCCCGCCCCGCTTTCGACAGCGCCCACGTTCTTGCTCACGAACCGATACCAGTAGGAGAAGAAGGGGTCGCGCATGGCGTACTGGCCCTTCCTCGATCGGTCGGGGTTCTCCCCGAACGGCACGCTTCTCTTCAATATCCCCAGGTTTTCAAGCGTTTTGAGGTATTTCCCAATCGAGTTGCGCTCCATCCCCGCGCGTTCGGCTATCTCCTTCGGCGCCGTCGCCCCGCTTCCGACCGCGTCCAGCACGGAGTTGTAAAGCGCTGGCTCGCGAAGCTCTTGGCGCAGCAGCATGAGGGGCTCTTCGTATAGCAGTCCTGATTTGCTGAAGAAAAGATCGGCGACATTGTCTTCGTAAGGCAGCTCGGCGTCGATTTGCGAAAGGTAATAAGGGGTTCCCCCGAACGTCGCGTAGTACTTGACCTTGTCCTCGATCGTGCAGCTCGGCAGCATGAGCGCGGCATCGAAGCAATCGAACGGTTGGAGTTTGATCTGGGCGGTTCGTCGGCCGTAGAGCGGGCTTTTTCGCCCCAAAACCTCGCTTTCCATGAACCCCTCGTTGCTGCCGCAGAGCACCACGCACACGTTCGCCCCCTTGAAGGCGTGGTCGATGGCGATTTGGAAGGCTGACGGCAGGGAAGGCTCCGCGGCTGCGGCGTAGGGGAACTCGTCGAACACCAGAACCAGTCGCTCGGGGGCGTCCTTGGCGCGCTCGGCAACAAATGAAAGCGCGTCAGCCCATGTCTCGAATGCGCCCGTCGAGGCGGGCAGATCGAAATGGGCGTACGCCGCTTGAGAGAACAGCCTCAAATTGAGGACGGCGCTTTTCTCCTGCGCCGTGAAGAACAGGCTTGGCTTGCTCTTGGCGAATTCGTCGATGAGCGTGGTTTTTCCAACGCGCCTTCGTCCGTAGACGACGGCCATCTGGAAGCCGTCCTTGCGATACAGCCTCTCAAGTGCCGCCAACTCGCTTTCTCGCCCAACGAACATCGAATGCGCCTCCTCCGAGTACTATGGAATCTATTGTGTACTTATAGGTATGATACTCGAAAGTACGATATTGTGGAAGGGGATGCAAGGTAGTCTGGAGACGTATCGATAGGGGTCGATCATTCTGCGTCAGAGATTCGTCGTATGCTACGCTTGCTCTGAGCTGTTTGTCGATTAAGGCTTGGAGGGTTGATGAGTAAAGAGTTTTCAGCAGATGGACTAACTGGTTTCGTGTGCTACAAAGGGGCTGATCGCCCGTTTCGCTACGACGCGGGACGTCTGTTTATCTTCGGAGAACTGTCGAATGACCCCAACTATCCAATGTGCCGTGCGTTTGAAAGGATGGCGTACGGTCCCGAGCGTGTTGACTGCGTTCTTTCGGCATCTCTCTCAAATACATCGGAAACGATGATGTTTCATTGTTTGGGAACTGTGGGGTTTTCTGGAGGCGATGATATCCTCCCCGTTGTCTCTTGCATGAAGCTTAGAGCTGGCATAAGCGGGTCGGGAATAGTCAGGGTGGTGTTTTCAGGCGATATCGTAGACTCTTTTTATCCG
>ERZ1673736.1446-NODE-1446-length-31629-cov-4.308672_pt1 | contig 31629 bp, 15 predicted proteins | sample MGYA00580212_ERZ1673736 | MGnify/ENA primary metagenome ERZ1673736 (study PRJEB41218, sample SAMN15661752) | gut metagenome | host: Homo sapiens | place: Canada: London | collected 2015-08-20/2019-03-30 | study: EMG produced TPA metagenomics assembly of...
TTTAGGAATCACAATAACTCCCCCGCCATTCTCCGCCGCCCGGTCAATCACATTCTGTATCTGTTCGGTTTGTAGTTTTGTACTGTCATTAACTACTCCATAATCTGTTATCCTATACTGCTTACCGAGCGAATTTATATTCACGCTCTCATTATTCCTGAACCAGTCAGGAATCAGTTTACCATCAGGGAACTTATCTTGTCCCAAAACCTGCAAGCCGCAGCAAAGTGTGATAAATGCAATGATCAATTTCATCTTCGATATTACTTTTTTTGATTAAACTTGTACATTGCAAAGTTATCACATCCACCGTAAATAGGAATGGACTAAAATAACAGAAGAATGCACTTTTGTACATTCTTCTTTAATAATTCATATAAAATCGTTCATTCCTATTAGTTTTCCGGTCTATTTTCTTCTTGTTCACCGGTTTTCTCTTCCGGTAGCTCTTCCTCCGATACAGCATCTCCGTCTACTCCGCGCTGATACACAGAAGGCGCTACACCAAAATGCTCCTTAAAACATTTACTAAAATAGAACGGACTGTTAATCCCTACCCGATAAGCCACTTCCGAAACCGTCAACCGTTCATCCGACGATAATAGCTCGGCAGCTTTCTTCATACGTACTACACGTAGATATTCATTAGGGGAATAGCCTGTCAAGCCACGTAGTTTTCTATAAAATACCGTCCGCCCCAATTTCATAAATTGTGCAAACTCATCTACAGAAAACTCCGGTCGGGACAGATTACGCTCCATCACAATATCCAACCTTTTGGCAAACTCTTTATCCCGGTCGGTAGCACAAATCGTAGTGCGCACTCCCTTCTCACTGGAGAATTTCTCTTTCAGTTTATCACGCTGTTCTATCAAACGGAATACCCGTGCCAACAATAGTTTGACGCTGAAAGGTTTCGCAATGTATGCATCGGCTCCGGCCTCAATACCTTCCAAGTGTTTTTCCGCAGAATTCAATGCCGTCAACAAAATTATCGGTATATGACTGGTTGCAAAATCCGTTTTCAGCTTCTTTGTCAATTCAAACCCCGTCATTCCCGGCATTAGCACATCACAGATTATCAAGTCCGCATCATACGTAGTCGCTTTTTCGAATCCGGAAATTCCATCGGCAGCCACTTCCACTTCAAAATACATGCCAATCTCTTCCTGCAGGAATTGACGGATATCATTATCATCCTCAATGATCAAGATTTTCCGTTTATTCAAAGGAGTCGTCATTTTATCCTGTTCGGGCAATTCTTCCGGCAATTGTTCCGAATGGTGATTCCGGTTATCCGCTTCTTGCAACAGCACATTACCGGCAACTAGAAAATCTTTCTCTTCATAAACTGTCTTATCTGTCGGAATGCACACCATAAACACAGAACCGCCACCTTCGTTATCTCTATACTCAATAGTCCCCTTATGCACCTGTACCAGTTCATGACTCAAATGCAAACCTACTCCAATACTGTCACCGGAGAAATTACTTTGCATAAAACGTTTGAATAACTCATTCTGCTTCTCTTTCGGAATACCGACTCCCGTATCTGAAACCTGAATCTGCAAAATTTTCTTCACCTCATCCACATTTACAGACAGGATAATAATGCCGTTGGAAGGAGTATATTTAAATGCGTTCGAAAGCAAATTATAAGTCACCTTATCCAAGTTACCCTTATCAATAAACATTTTGTAAGAAGGGACGGAAGGCTGGAATCGAAAATCCATCGCTTTTTGTTCCGCCACATCACCGAAACTCAGAAATATCTCGTAGAGGAAAGCAATTACATCCGTCTCTTCAAGGGAAAGAGCCAGTTTATTATTCTGCATTTTCCGGAACTCAAGCAGCTGATTAATAAGGCGCAGCATACGTTGAGTACTCTTATCCATTGTCTTTAACGGATGTACCAACTCACGCGGAATATCAGTCACACGCTGTATCTTTTCCAAAGCCCCGTGAATCAATGTCAGAGGGGTACGGAACTCATGAGATATATTTGTAAAAAACACAAGCTTGTATTCCGTCAGTTGCTTCTCTATGTTGATACGATTGCGTAAGCTATTGAAATTATGGATAATACGGAAGGCAAGATACAAGGCTATAATCAATACCAGAATATAACCGAATACCGCCCAATTAGTCTTCCAGAACGGAGGAACCACAACAATCTTCAAAGTAGTCTCATTTTCATTCCATATTCCCGAGCCATTGCAAGATTTTACATGCAACAGATAGGTTCCCGGATTGAGATACTTAAAAGATGCGAAATTAAGAGAAGACGGAGCACTCCATCCTTTATCATAATTCTCCAGCCAATACATATATTTCGTACGTCCGCTATCCGAATAGTCCAGTGTTGAGAAGTCTATCAGAATGGAGCTTTGATAATATTTCAAAGAAATCTCATCCGAATAAGCCAGTGACTGTTGCAAAGGCGAATCCTCCATTTCGGGATTCATCTGGATTCCATTCACATACAAATTAGTGAAAACAACCGGAGAAAAAGAATCACTGTTTTGTATCTTCTCCGGATCAATGACAATCATTCCATAGTTTGTTCCAAAAAGCAACTTGCCTTCTTTTCCCACACAAGCACTGTTCTCACTATATACATTTCCTAAAGTATAAGAAGAGAAATAATAATTATCAGAAGAATGAGTAACCGGATTAAACTTCGAAATACCATACTCGGTAGCCACCCATAAGTCACCGTTTTTATCTCCGAGAATGGATTGGATAACATCGTTTACCAACCCTTCGTCTGTTCCGTAATTCTCATATTTCAGCAAATCATAGTTTTCTTGTGGTTCACAAAGATTCAATCCCGACCCCGACGTACCAATCCACATACGCCCCTCATCGTCCCGATAGATACATTTAATTTCATTACTACAGAATTTACCGTTCGTGTAGCTGAACAAATGATAATTATCAGCATCGGCAATCAATGAGTCCGGATGGAAAATGCATATTCCCTCGCTGGTTCCCACCCAAACCATACCGTTCTCATCTTCTTCTATCACACGAACCATCCGCAGGCCTAACCTTTCCTGAAAAAAGTGCCTGAATTTATATCCCCCGTCCGCAGTTGGTTCAGCCAAATCAAGCCCTCCCCCGAAAGTACCTACCCACATCCGGTCTTTCCGGTCACGATAGATCGAAAAGACATCATTAGCGGATAATGTAGTCGGATTCGAAGGATCATTGACATACCATGAATCCGCTATCTTTAATCCGTTTCCACGAGTACCCATCCACATTTTCCCTTCTTTATCCTCAGTAATGGCATAAATGTTGGAATGAAAATGCTGATTTGTCATCTTCGAATGGAAATCCGAGTCAATGGTATACAGTCCTCCCCTACGCGTACCAAACCAGATATCTCCGTCGGATGTCTTAGTCAGCATACGAATGGTATTCGAACGATCGAACAAATCGGGAGATTCCGGATAAATACGGGAAGTACCTTCGTTCAGAACAGAGATATGGGATAATCCGGAATACTCCGAACATACCCAGATTACACCGGAACGATCCTCCATCACATAAAGCAGGAAATCTGAAGCGATATGACTTTTATCGTTTATATTGGCCAGAAAATGTTCCAATTTATCCTCAACCGTATCGTAGGCAAAGAGACCATTACCATACGTAGATATCCAGATAATGCCACGCGAATCGTGCACAATATGATAACGCTCAAAATCGATATAGCTCAACTTATCTTGGGGAATCAACCGGAATTCCTTTATTCTTCCACTATCGGCTGTGATATAGGTAAGACACCCTGTGTGATTAAAAATCCAGTAATCACCACGATTATCCATCGTTAATTTGCCATTTTTGATATTCAGGCGGGAATCCGCAGCTATTTCTCCGGTACTGAAATCATACGTATACACTCCGGTAGTAGTAAGGATCACCCATTGGTCCTTCAACAGAAAATTCCCGGTAGGTGATGTTTTTCCCGCAATAGAAGCAATAGAAGCACATTTTTTCATCTTTTGCGTAGTAGCCTGATAGCAATAGACATCTCCCTCTTCCGTCAGAAAATACATATCATTCTTATAGGGCTGAGAAAAAGCAAAATGAACCAACCGGTCTTCAATCCTGTATTGACCGTTAGAAACGGATACTAATCCACTCTGTGTCCCAATCCATATCCGTCCATCTGTATCCTCACTGACAAACCGCACTCTGTTGTCCGGCATATTGCCCCGTTCTGTTTTAAACACAGTCGATGTCATCTCTCCGTTATCCTGATGAACGATTCTCCGACAACCATTTCCGGAATGCCATAACCACACATCACCATTGTCCGCTACGAATATAGCCGAATAGTTCTGCCTCAAATCTCCGCAACCTGTATAATCAACGAAACGTGCACGCTGAAGGTCATAGCAACTGATCAATTCCGGTGTCGTAGAAATCCATAGAAAGCCATCCTTGTCTTCTGTAAGGTCAAAAATACGGTTATCAGACAACGATACTTTATCTCCGGCTTGCGGGCGGAATGTCAGAAACGAATTACCATCATAACGGCTCAGTCCATTCAAGGTTGCCAGCCATAAGAATCCTTTAGTATCCTGATATATATAGCGAATAGAATTGTTGGGCAAACCATCACTTGTTCTCATTTGTGTAGAGCGAAGTTCAGTCGCCCCGTAAATGTTCAGCACAAGACCAATAGATAAGATGAAGAATAAGATATGTCTGTTTATCATAATAGATTTTCAGATTAATAATGAATTAGACAGGCAAAAGTACTAAAAAAACAATACACAAAGGTACAGGCCATAGCTTTTTATTAAAATAGAATATTGTACGTAATTATATAGAAATTGTGATATAACCTCATTCAGACTGTACTATGCACAATATTGAATAAATATGAATGAATTTATATTGAAAAGAAGAAGAACACATCGTACTTTTGCACCAATTATCTATAAAAAATAAATCATGAGAAACAAGTTATTTTATTATTTATGTTGGCTGACAGCCGTCACAGGCAGTTTGCAGGCGCAAGCACAAAATAAAGTGGCTGCTCCGATGAAAGATGTCAATCAAGTAATCGACAACACGTTGGATAGTCTGAACAAGGCACGTACAGCCAGACCGATAGCCGGTTCCAGCCGGAAAGGCGATAATCCGGTATTATTCCTAGTCGGTAACTCCACCATGCGTACAGGTACATTGGGAAACGGAAACAACGGACAATGGGGATGGGGATTTTATGCGGGCGACTACTTCGATCCGGACAAGATCACAGTAGAGAATCACGCATTGGGAGGAACCAGCAGCCGTACTTTTTATAACCGTCTTTGGCCGGATGTCATCAAAGGGGTACGTCCCGGAGACTGGGTTGTCATAGAACTTGGCCATAACGACAATGGCCCTTATGACAGCGGCCGTGCCCGTGCCTCTATTCCGGGAGTAGGCACAGACAGCCTGAACGTGACAATCAAAGAAACCGGAGTGAAAGAAACGGTATATACATACGGAGAATATATGCGTCGTTTCATCCGTGATGTCAAAGCCAAAGGCGGACATCCCATCTTGTTCTCCCTTACTCCACGTTACGCCTATGAAGATAAAGACAGTACTATCATCAAACGTGTCAATAAAACATTCGGTCTATGGGCAAAGCAAATAGCAGAAGAACAGAACGTACCTTTTATTGATCTGAATGACATTTCAGCCCGCAAATTTGAAAAGTTCGGTAAAAACAAAGTGAAGTATATGTTCTATATCGACCGTATTCATACCAGTGCATTCGGAGCAAAGGTCAATGCCGAATCTGCCGCTGACGGTATACGAGCCTACGAGGGACTGGAACTTGCCAATTACCTAAAGCCTGTCTCGCAAGACACAAAGACCGGTTCCAGCCGAAAAAAAGGACGACCGGTATTATTCACCATCGGTGACAGCACGGTGAAAAATAAAGATAACGACAAAAATGGTATGTGGGGATGGGGCAGCGTAATAGCCGATGAGTTCAACCTTGACAAAATATCCGTCGAGAACTGTGCTATGGCAGGACGTAGTGCCCGCACTTTCTTGGATGAGGGACGTTGGGATAAAGTATACGAAGCTTTGCAGCCCGGTGATTTTGTACTCATTCAGTTCGGACACAACGATGCAGGAGCTATCAATACAGGAAAAGCCCGTGCAGAACTACGTGGTTCCGGGGAGGAAAGTAAAGTCTTTCTGATGGAAAAGACCGGCAAATATCAGGTAGTATATACTTTTGGCTGGTATCTTCGCAAATTCATCATGGATGCCCAGGAAAAAGGAGCAATTCCTATCGTATTGAGCCACACTCCACGCAACAAATGGAAAGACGGAAAGATAGAACGCAACACCGATTCTTTTGGGAAATGGACACGTGAAGCAGCAGAAGCTACCGGAGCCTATTTTATTGATTTGAATAAAATCAGTGCCGACAAACTGGAAAAAAAAGGTATCGAAAAGACAGCCGCTTATTACAATCACGACCATACGCATACTTCTTTGAAAGGAGCACACATGAATGCCGAAAGTATTGCGGAAGGATTGAAAATGGTTAATTGTCCGTTGAAGGATTATTTGAAGAAATAAAAAAGAGTCTCTTGTGCTCATCCGAGTAGCAAACAATACTATCGGAACGACACAAGAGACTTCTTTTTTTTGAACTATTCCTTATATATATATTTTCCTATTTGAAAGCCTTATAATCTGTTCTGTCCGAACCTAAATAAAATCCGGTATGCGTCGGTTGATTATAACCGATATTCTGATGCGCTGCACTAATACGATAAATATGATCTTCCATCAACGGACGGATACGATATTGCGTTTCAAAATCTGTGGTAAAAATACGAAGTTCACTATAATCATTGGTCGTATAAATCATTTCTTCCCGCCAGTCTCCCCAAATATCACCATAGAAACATGGATTTGCTTTAGTATCATTTATAGTTGTGACACCAAAATTTGTTCCACCGGTAAATAAACGTCCGTCTGTGTAACTTTGAACCATAGCATTATCTAAAACTTGACGATTTAAAGAACCACTCCACCAGATTCCCATATTATAAGAGATCTTTCCATCCTTACAAACCGGAGCATTTTTAGAAAGCTTCTCTCCTTTACAGGAATACATATCCGTAGCACTCGCTGAAGACCACACTTCACATCCCGGTGTTGCCGGATCGACATCCGCTACCATACAACGCCCAATATCACCACTTCCAGGAATATACCAAAGGACCTCACCAGTAGCTGCATCACGGAAATCCACACCTTTTCCATTATGATATTCTTGATGTTCATGACAATCCACAATTTGCAAACCACTACGATTCGGATCAAACTTTCCCAGATGCAAAGCATCACCATGTCCCAGTCCGGTAGTATACATCCCCTTACCATCATGATCTATCCCACAAGAGCCATATATAATCTCATCTTTACCATCATCGTCTACATCTCCAATAGATAAATTATGGTTACCGGAATCAAGCCATTGGGCAGAATATCCATTGGCTGTATTAAATTTCCAACGAGTCCTCAACTTGTTATCTGCACTATTATAATGTACAGCCCAAAGTTGAAAATTTTTATAGTAACCACGGCACATAACAATACTTGCTCTTCCATCTTGCGAACCAAAATGACCGACGCCCATAAGGAAACGTTCGCTACGATTCCCCCATGCATCACCCCAATAAGCCTCCCGTGTATCTTTCTCTCCACGAGGAATGTACTCTGTACGAGTCATCTCCACACCAGTTTCTCCATCAACTAATGATAGGAATTCCGGTCCATCCAATACACGACCGGAAGAAGCATCACGATAATCAGTCTTTCCATCACCGTCTACATCTCCAATAATGGTTCCATCTCCAAACGTAGTGCCTTCTGAAGTCCTCAATGCAATTTCCGCTTTTCCATCACCATCAAAATCATAGACAAGAAATTGGGTGGTATGCTGTCCTTGACTGATATTTTTTCCCATATCTATAGTCCACATAGGCACTCCGTTACTACTGCCGTCCAATTTATAGGCTTCCAACAGACAAGTACCTTTTTGTAATCCCGTCCAAGGCTTTGTATCACCGACATCCCGTGCCTGACCTATCACCTGACGCTTAATTACAATTTCATATTCACCGTCACCATCTAAATCACCTATCGCCCCATCGTTGATATCATAATCCGCTCTAGTCTTCACCTTAATGGAACGATAAAAGCCTGCCGCTCCATCTGTAGGGGTAATCTTACAAGTTCCCAAAGATTTATCGGAACTCTTCACCTCATAAGTATAATTTTGTCCTATCTCTGCTGTCAGATCTTTATAATTAGTACTTTTAGAAATAGGAGTCTCATTCAGCTTTATTCCATTACGATAGACATCAAATGTGATATCATCTGCATCGTCAGGCAACCAACGCCAACTAACCAAAACTCCCTGACGCTCTATAGCCTTGACTTCAGCACTAAAAAATACATTCGTAAAACTTGCCGTCACCGCACGATTCGTCCTAGTGGAAGGCAAAACAGCCCCTTCTTCAAACGTTCCGTCCCAATCATCTTCTTCCTCACTGTCTCCAGAACCGTCATCTGTCACTTTCGCAGGATTCAGATCCTCCGCAAAAATCTCATAGTCACTACATGCCGTTACTGTAGCTAACAGTAACGCGCATGCACTCATCCATAAATACTTCATATATTTCATGTAATATATCAATTTAAAGGTTTATTCCACTTTACCATCCCGGATTCTGTTCCAGATTCGGATTCTTCATTATTTCCGTACGGGGAATCGGGAAAAGATACATCTTATCGTCCCATTGGCGGTTCACCGTATTACGAGTATACGCAAAGCCGCTTCCGTTCTTGGTGATTTTCATTTCATCAATACTCGTGAAATGCTTATCCGCCTCTTTCCAACGACGCACATCCCAGAAACGATGTCCTTCAAAAGCCAATTCAACCATACGCTCATTCTTATACTTCTTCCACCAGGCATCAGCTGACATCTCTGCGGGAAATGCAGGCATTCCCGCCCGTTTACGTGTTTTGTAAACCATATCATTTGCTGAAGTTCCGAACTCAGGATCGACCTTATACGGATCGTTATCCAGATATCTGAATAAGGCTTCCGCATAGTTCAAATAAAATTCACCCAAACGGAAAGTAACCCAAGTGTGATAAGCCACTTTCTTGGTACTGTTATCGCGCAGGTCTATATCTCCCTGACAGTATTTTTTCAAATAATAGCCAGTGGGCGTACCACCAGTATTCGGCTCACCGTTCGCACCATTCTGATAAGTTTCAAGAGCTTCCGTATTCCAAATCGGCCATCCGGTTTCACCATTCCGTGCAATAGTCATTGCGAAACGAGGGTCACGTCCTTCGTAAGGATCACTTTCGAGGTATCCACTTCCCTGCTCATTCCATGCCAATCCTGTCTCTTTCATTTCATAGGCATCTACCAATGTTTGCGTTGGGCAATTGCCACCTTTGCTTCCTGATAATCCTGCCGGGAAATTATAAGATTCCATTGTACTGGTTTCTTTATTGGCACGGCGACTAAAGATTATCTCTCTTGTATCTTTATAGTTGTCTACTCCCCAAAGCGAACTATAATTATCAACCAGATTCACTGCACTCGGATCATAATCATCAATAAGTTCCTTGTTAGCCTCAACCGCACGTTTCCACAACGTTTTATCATTAGTAGGATTAAATAACGGACTTGCAGCATAAAGTGCGGCACGTGCCTTTAAAGCCAATACAGCCCGTTTGTTAGCACGTCCTCTTTCCTCGCTTGGAAATGCATCATTGCCTTGCAAAGCCGAATAATCTTCAACAATCAAGTTCTTGATATCATCACATTCGGAGATAATATAGTCAAATATTTCCTTTGCCGGTTTACGAGTCAGCGTATTACTCTCTTCAGCCTCCAACATATGGTCACTAAAAGGTACCGCACCGTACTGACGTACCAAGTTGAAATAAAAATAAGCCCGTAGGAAACGTACCTCATACTGGTAATTATTATAACGATTCATCTGTTTCCCATAATCATCATTCAGTTTCAGTTCGGGGAACGTCAATCCCGTAAACTTATCCAAATAAATATTACAGTTAGCTATTGCTCTGTAGCAAGTTGTCCACATACTACTTTTAGCATTAGTAGCACTCCATGATCCATTATAAAAATCTGCTATCTCATTACTGGAGTATGCATACTCCGATTCATCAGTGGCAGAGGCCAAGAGAGCTCCGCTATAATTGCCGAAGTCCGTATCCAAATCCAAATAGATAGTAGTAACTAAACCTCCCACATTACCAAAATTAAGTTTGACGAACTCTTCGCCGTCGCTTTTGTATTCATTGTATTCCTTCTGATCTGCGAAAGAAGAGAATGCGAAAATACCTAAGATTCCATATATTAATTTATTCAGTTTCATTCTTTCGCTTTGTTTTTAGTGATTAAAAACCGATATTCAACCCTACTATCACACTCTTATTCAACGGATTGGTAGCTCCATAAGACTCCGGATCTACAATATCTAATCCATCGAAACAGAGAAGGTCAACTCCTCTAACATATAATTTCGCAGAGTTCATAAACTTCGTTTTCCGTATCAGGTCTGTCGGAAATTTATAATATACCTCCAAATTACGTAGTTTCAAGAAAGAACGGTTAGCTACCCACACTGTACTAACTTGATGGTTATTATTATTCTTTTCTGAAGTCAAACGAGGGAATCTCGCATTCTGATTATCTGACGTCCAACGGTTCTCATAATAATAAGTAGAGAGATTCGTACTATCCAGATAAGGATAAAACATCGCTTTTGTATTCAGAATAGCCGAATAATTAGCAGTCCCCTGGAACATGGCATCTATACCTATTCCCTTCCATTCAGCACCTAAATGGAATGAATAATATATCTCCGGTGCAGCAGTACTATAACCGATAGCGATTTTATCATCAGAATTTATTTTACCATCACCATTCACATCCTGATATTTGATATCTCCCGGCTTCAATGTTCCGAACTCTTGTGGAAGACTTCCATTTATTTCTGCCTGATTCTTAAAAAGGCCGACTGCTTGCATACCATAAATCTGATTCAAACGGTGACCTGTTTGTTTTAGATTATCATACAATCTAGGTTCTTCCAATTGCTCCTTTATCTCATTTCGATGAAAAGCAAAATTTCCTCCCACATTAAAAGCGAAATCACCCAAACGTTTTGTATAATCCGCTCCTACTTCTACACCCCAGCTATCTACGATACCGGCATTCTCAAACGGAGCGTCCATACCCAATACATCTGTGTATTTTCCGGCAGAAGAAACCCAAATGTCTTTACGACGTTGATAATACCCGTCAACTGTCAGATTCAAACCTTTAAAAAGGGTTGCATCAATACCAACATTGTATTTAAATGCCTTTTCGTGAGTTGAATTGAGAGTTGCAAGTCGGCTGATTTCAGTTGTTCCGAGATCTGAATTATGATTATCGCCAAAATGATACATCGTACCTGTTGTTGAGTAAATCTGATCCCAATAATCAAGAACCGTATCATCACCGTCTTTGGGAAGATAGTCAGCATTGATGATACCAAAAGAAGCCCTTAACTTCAAGAAGTTAACCCATGATATGTTTTTCATGAAATTTTCTTCTGAAACCACCCAAGCGGCAGAAACAGTCGGTGAGAACGCCCACTTATGCCCCGGAGCCAAAAGACTAGAGCCTGAACCTACTAAAGCTAAATCCAGGAAATAGCGTTTATTAAACCCATAATGAGTATACCAGGAGGCATTCTGACGATAAATAGTTGTATTTAGCCCCTTAGAATCGCCATAAGAATCACGATACTCATAATCCCATTTGATTTGAGTAAAAATATCGTGTTTCCCAAACGAACGACTATAATCGATACTACCCGCAAAGTTGAACTGTCGTGTCCAATCGTTGATTTCACCATCTTTTCCCATAACACTAGGTTCACCACCGGAAGTAACAGTATAAGTTGGTGTACCACTTTCATTCCAAGTAGGAGTATAGCCACTGTAGATATAACTTTGGCTATGATCTTCCCAAATAGAAGAATAGTTATCGTATGCCAAACGGAAATTAGCCCCCAATCCTTTCAACAGGCCAGACAAATCTTGAGATAGTGTCAAATCAGCAAAAAGGCTACGAGTATGTCCTTTAGAATATGCAGCAGCCTGAGACTGAGCCACCGGATTGGATGTTCCAAGCCAAGTTGTATTGTTTCCCCCCCACACATTATCTTCTGTACGTACAGGAAAAGCGGAAGCCGGCAAAGAATATATTAAATCCCACAAATTAACCGAAGCACCCGGACGGCTTGATTCAGCAAGTGTACCAAGAAGATTCAGTTTCAATTTGGTCGTACTTGTCAGATCTATATCCAAGTTCGTACGCAAGTTGGCACGGGAATATTTATTCTGTGTGGAATAACCCTCATTCTCATTCGGATTCTTGATAAATCCTTTATCAGTCAATAAATCGACCATCGTATAATAACGGAACTTATTACCACCTCCTTGAAATTGAATAGTGTATTTATTAGAGACGCTTTGATCTCGAAATGTTTCATCCATCCAATCTACATTTGGATAAAGGTAAGGGTATGCCCCTGTACGATACGCTTTTATCTCACCGGGTTGATAGCGTACTCCCAGCCCTTCATAGCCACGTGCTTCGTTCACTGCTTCCGCATATGTAGCCGCATCTACAAATTCCGGACGCCGCGACTGGAAATTTACCACATGATCATAAGTGAAGTTAATAGATTTCGTATTATACTTACCACGTTTTGTAGTAATCAAAATTGCTCCATTTGTTCCTTTATATCCGTATAAAGCCACCGCAGCAGCATCTTTTAGAATAGAAACCGATTCAACTTCCTCCGGACTAACCAGACTCATGTCCCGTTCCAGTCCGTCAACCAATATCAATGGGCTACTGCTCGAAAGACTTTGCAGACCGCGCACATAGAAAGTAGGTTCTACCGCTGCATAATTACCTGCATTCTGAAGAGAGACCAACCCCAAGCCTTGTCCTAAAAGAGAATTAGAAATGTTTTTTGCAGTACGTTTGTCAAAGTCCTCATTGTAGACTGTGGATACAGAAGCTGTTGATTCTGCACGAGTAAAAGTCCTATTAGCTCCCACGTCGATAGTCTGCCCGGCATAGTCCATTACAATTTTCATAGGTTTCCCGTTCTCCGCTTTTACAGTCAGCGTTCCTTTATCCACAGATATTACCCGCAACTGCAAATTTCCTTTTTCCGGAAGTTCAAATTTTCCGTTTCTATCAGTTTCCACCTTTGTTCCCGGTTGTCCGACAACCATAACAGATGCACCGTAAACAGGATTTCCCCATTTATCGACTACTACACCCGTTATGCCGTTGTCCGTTTCCTGTGCCCCTGCCGGAATACCTAAGCAGGCCAAGAACACCATTACTAATATTTTATGTCTTTTCATAAATTAATATTCAAATATCATGTTATTCACGTTGCCTATTACCATCCCGGATTTTGTATCAATCCGTATCCCTTATTTATTTCAGTCTGCGGGAATGGAGACAGATACCATTTCGGATCAAAACCATATTTCCACCAATAACGGACAGGATTAGCCAACTCAAATTTTTCATATTCAAAATTAACAGGTTGGTCTGTCTTTCCATAATCCGTGCTGCTAAACCAAGGTTTCTTCAAGTACTTGTCATCTTCACCCGTCGCATTCGGGTTCGGACGGAAAATCCGGAGACCATGCAAACGTTTTTCAAACAAATCCTGACGTTTGTAACGAATCAGGTCGAAAAAACGGCTGTCTTCCATACCCAACTCACAGACACGTTCACGCAAAAGTTCCTCCAATAAAGCATCATGATCGGAATCCAAGCGCTTATCCGGATTACATTCAACCAATCCTTTAAGTCCTACACGGTCACGTACTTTATCAATCCAAATCAAAGCGGAAGTATTGTCATTTTGAGCCTGTAGAAGAGCCTCAGCATAAGTAAGCATCAGATCCGACAAACGAAGGGTCACCCATTGAGTATATTGCCTCAAATATTCCGGTCCTAAGAAATATTTCAAATTAGCATATCCCGTAGCAAACAGATTTGTTTCACTCTCTGGATCCAAATCAGCATCATAACCACCTACCCAATTTTCAAATGTATGGTCACCGGCCATCTCACCTGTCGTAAAGTTCAGTTCGACAGGCACTCCGTTGATACGCGCAGTCTCGTAAAGACGCGGATCACGGGTTAATATCGGATCTTGATAATGATTAACAATTTCCCCTTTTACAAACATAGTGTCTCTACCAATTCCTCCCTCTTCTTCTCTTCTCAAAAGCTCATCCCAATCAAATGGTTTTCCATCCGCCCAGGGGAACATCTCTATATACTCTTGTGTCGGAGTATAGTTCAATCGTTCTACATGGTCCTCCATTTGCCATTCGTGCCATTTATAGGTATTATTGCTAAAGTTATCCGTTGTTTTCACACGAACTGAGTGAATAACTTCCGTACTTCCCTGATAAATGTATCCCATACGGTAAGCCTGACGATATTGCGCTGCCGTTTTTGCCGTAGCGGTACGCAAAGCATAAAAACCATTTTGTTCTACAGCCTCGAAGAAGTCCTGACAAGCTTTCAAGCACTTATCCCAAAGATCGGTACGTTTACCGCCATACCAAACCAAATGCTGTTGCTCAGCCTCAGAGCCACCTCCGGCATAACCTTGCACATCATTAAAAAGCGGAGATGCAGCAAATTGCCATATTTTGCACTTCAATGCCATGGCACCGGCTTTTGTCCAACGTCCGGTATATTGGTTGCTTGTCTCAGGCTTGCCACCATCATAAGCCCAAGGTAATGCTCCCCCGTCAATAGCTTGATCCAGCAAATCAATCATATATTCCACTGTCTTTTCCACCGTAGCACGAGGGTAGTCATAACTCGCATCTGTTCCAGAGAAAGACGCATAAACCAACGGCAGTCCTCCATAATGACGGAACATATCAAAATAACGTACGGCAATCAGACATTTAGCCTCTGCTATCATACGTGCTTTCTCCGATTCACTTAAATCAGGTACCCGGTCAATATTCTCCATCAATATCCAACATTCACGCACTACCTCCCATACTTTTTCATCATTGTAACAGAACTTATCTTGACGGCGGCTATACTTAGCAGTATGTGAACCATTATAATATTGTGAATAAAGGTTGGCACCCGACCAATGCAATTGCCAACAATCGGTCAAAGCCTCAAACTTACCTGTATAAGTATCACTGGAAGAAGGTACATAAGTCCCGTTATAATATGGTAATCCATAGTACTGACGTCCATAAATACCATTCAAAAACTGCTGGGTATAAATAGCACTGCCAAATACAGTATCTATTGTCGCTGTACCTCCCGCAGGCTTATCCAAAAAAGAATTACCAAATTTTATTTCATCTACACACGAAGTAGTCAGCATAAAAGATGTTGCCAGTGCACCAATGAGCCATTTGTATTTTTGTTTCATAGTTTTCTATTTTTATCTATTTAGAATCCAAGTTTCAAACTCAATGTATACGTTTTCGACAACGGGTAAGAAGGCGAATTACTTGCACGAGTTTCCGGATCACCCCAAATATACGGAGTGAACGTCAGCAAATTGTACCCACTGAATGCCAGTTGCATCGTATTCAATCCGAGTTTTTTCATCAATGGAACTTGAAAATTATAAGCAACTTGAAGAGTCTTCAGACGTAGATACTTTGAATCTTGTTCATACAAAGTAGATTCCGCATAGTTATTTTCAGCATTGTCCCATGTAGCTCGCGGGTATTTTGCATCCTGCGACGGATTATCTTTAGTCCATGTATTAGTCAAATGATAAGAGAGAAGACCTCCATATTGATTGCCTGCTGAAGACAAGAACGGTCGACGGAAAACATCCGAAATCATACGTGAAACATTCCATGCACCTGTCCATTGAGTACTGACTTCCCAATTTTTCCAACTAAAGCCAAAATTAATTCCGACCATATATTCCGGATCATCCGTAAACCCGTAATCATAGCTCATATCATTTGCATCTATTTTACGGTCACCATTCAAATCTAAATAAACAGCGTCTCCATTTTGCAAAACTTGCAATTGCGCCGGATATGGGCGGTTGAATGTCTGCTCATACAATGCAGCCGTCTGTTCATCATAATAACGCCAGAATACATATTGAGAACGTGCGCCTATACGATGTCCTTTGGTATATTGGTAAGCTTCATTCTGTGGCGCTGCCTTGTCTTCTATAATTTCATTCTGATTATAAGACAGGTTTACATTAGCCCAATAACGGAAATTTTTTCCTATTTTATCATTCCATTTCAATGACAACTCCCAACCCCAACTGTTTACCTCACCAAGGTTAGCATACGGAACGGAGAATCCAAGCAGTCCGGGAGCTGTACCATCTTGTACAAGAATATCCGTACGGTGCTCACGATAATATTCTGCTGTGGCACTCAAACGATCATCGAAAAAGTTAATATCCATACCATAGTTTTGCTTGAATGATTTTTCCCATCCTACATTCGCATTATTTTTAGCAGATTCCATTGCTCCCAAACTAATAGTAGAATTATCAACTCCGAACGGATAAGCCCAGTTGTTCTTATCACGATTCGGTTCTCCATCAAGTCCGGTTAAATAGGGATCCGGCAAGTAGAGAAAGCGTAAGTCCTTATTCTTCGTTTTATCATTACCTACCAATCCGAAGCTGGCACGTAACTTCAAAAAACTGACAAATGGTTTTAATGGCTGAAACCACTTTTCTTCACTCATCACCCAACCGATAGAACCGGCAGGAAAAGTACCGAACCTCTTTTCCGGTGCAAAATTCTCAGATCCGTTGTAACCAACATTCACTTCTGCCAAATAGCGATTCTTCCAGTCGTAAGTGACACGTCCTACCAATCCGACATATCCACGCGGAACGTCACGATATTGCGAAGAGCTACTACCATAATAATATTCTTTTGACTGATTATAAAGCATCAAAGCAGATATATTATGATTACCAAAAGAACGAGCATAATTCAAACTGGCTTCCATATACCAATCCCGACCTTTCCCCCTATCCGGAGTGTTGTAACTAACGCTTGTATTTTCACCGGATTTTTTATATTCAATAGTTCCGTCCGACATAAGCACAGGTGTATAAGTCGCTATGCCGCACACTCCCGTTTTTGTTACAGAAAATGAACTATTATAGGAACCTTTCAGTTTAAATGATAATCCTTTTGTCAGAAAATCAAGTTTCTGATCGAGGATAAGGTCAATATTCAATTTATTATTACTGGCATTTTTAAACTTACCGTTACGATAAGTCATCGGGTCTGTATCTCCAGTAAACGGTAACTTCAAATCTGTATAGTCTGTACCCGTATAAATCATTTTTCCATCTACAATACCCGGACTATAAAAGGGAGTAGCATAATAAATGTTTTTTATGACGGCAGAAGTACCATTACTATTATTCGGTTTGTCAGAATTATCTATATTACCACTGATATTAAACGATAACGTAGTCGTTTTTGTAACATCCATATCCAAATTCGTACGATAGTTGAATCGTCTATATTGGTAACTCAAATTATAAGGAAGATCAAACTCATTAAAAAGTCCTCCTTGTGTATAAGCACCTGCCGAAATAAAATAACGAACTTTGTCAGTTCCTCCGGAAATACTCATATTATGTTGACTTTGAAGAGTAGCGCTCTTCATGATATAGTCCGCCCATTGCATATCCGGGAAACGAATAGGATCTGAATGATCTGCAAATTTTTGAATTACATCTGCTGAAAACAAATCAGACTTACCATCATTCGCCAACATTTGGTTATAAAAGTTCGCATATTCATACGAACTTGCCTGTTCCACCATCTTAGTCGGCATCAATACGGAAGCAGAAGTTGTAAACGAAACCTTCGCTCTTCCCTCCTTACCACGTTTTGTCGTAATCAGAATAACACCATTTGCACCACGTATACCAAATACAGCTGTTGCCGAAGCATCTTTCAAGACGGTAATACTTTCTATTTCATTAGGGTCGATATCTGTCATGCTCCGTTCTACACCGTCCACTTGTACCAAAGGAGATGAATCTGCCCATGTAGCCTTACCACGAACAAAGATATCTGCTGCATCAGCCCCCGGTTCACCGGAATACTGCACGGTAGTCAAACCGGTCATCTGCCCGCCAAGTACATTAGAGACACTGCCCACCGGAGTACGCAAAATATCGTCAGCTTTCACGCTGGCTACAGCTCCTGTCATTGTCACCTTTTTCTGCACACCATACGCTACAATCTCCACTTCCTGTAATGCGGTAGCGTCTTCAACCAATACTACCCGCATATCATTTTTGGCAACTACCGTTTGTTCAGAGTAACCAATAAAGGATATTTTTAATTTTGTTCCCGGCTTTACATTGATTTTAAATACACCGTCAATATCTGTAATTGTACCATTAGTAGTACCTGTCGCAACCACATTCGCACCGATAATCGGCTCACCTTTAGCATCCACTACCATTCCCTTGATGATACCTTGCTGCTGGACTACGTTTACAGCAGCTCTGGCCTGACCTTGACTGCCGAAACTAGGCAGCAAAGCGAAAGAGAAGAGCAGGACAACAGGCAGGGCTGTCTTTTTTATATAATTATTCTTATTCATAAGTTACTATTCTATCATATTTTAAAATATGCATTAACTGATCTTCCTAGAATTTACAACCTAGAAAGCTAGAGATAAACGGAACCACCCTTTACTACCGTCCTTTCGTGAAGCTCTTCCAGAACCAGAAGAATCATTATTTGCTGTTCCCATTGAGTTACACCATACCCAGTCACTATTACGTTCAGTGCTTGTCCAATAAAACGTTGTATCACCATCCTTATTGCCAACCGCAATACCAGTAATATCACTAGCGACCAATAATGTTCCTCCCGCCTTTTCTATACTCTTATTTATATTCGCCAATGCAGCCTTTACCGTCTTTAATTCTTCTGTAGAGCCCAAAAACCATGGAGTTGCTACTGCAGGAACAGAGATAGCTTCTCGGTAACTTTCCAAATTAGTTATAGCATTCTGTGCTGCTCCTCCATAAGATTGTTCAGCAGCCATTTCCATTAATACTGTATTGTTATATCCCATGAATCCGGGAATTACTGTATCATCCTTTCCTGCTACTGGAGAAACATAACTCTCCTTATCTTCATCAGACATAAAATCACTATAATTCTTTTTATCTTCACCAAAACGAATTCTGTCTTCATTTGCATTCTTTAATGCCAATACCAACCCGTGTGTGCAACAACCTGCTCCAAAACGTTTTAATGCGTCATTATCACTATTATATTTTTCCGGATGAGTTACCGATGGCTGCGGATTACCAGCGTAAAATACCACACCAATCGCATTTGCCGGAGCACTTTCACTTGCACTCACAATTTTTCCATCTGCACAATAATAATCCCCTACAGCCAATAGATGTGAGATCTTATTCGGGTCTTCAATTACATATTTCTTTGCAGTTCCACCCTCCAGCGTTTTTTTAATTTCATAATTCATCTCTTTCACTCCCGTATAAGAGCCTGTTATAGCAAATGTCATACTTGGTTTCACCAAAAAGCGGTATGCATCCGTACTCTCCTGGTAAAAAGGTTTCGCTGGCACTCCATCGACATTAAAATCACCTACTGTTACCGGTAATTTATAATCATCAATAGCCGGTTCATTGGTAAAGCTATACACGATTTCAGGCATCTGTATCACGGCAAGTGCCATCCGGTGCTGCATAGTGAAAGCAATTTTACCTTTCAGACGATCTCCTTGTACCTCTCCTTTACTAGTCATCAAATCATACTTTGTATAGTTCTCATTTTGGTCATTTCCGATTTTCCAATCCTTCACATAAGTCTCAAATGGATCTTCTTTTGACGGGTCAAAAGTGGCATCCTCACTATACGGATAATACGCATAGAATTTCATTCTTTCGAATTCGTTTGCCTTATAAGAAATGACTTCACCATCGTCATTCAACTCCCAAATTCCATCATCCATCACAAATCTACGATTGTTAATATCCTCCACTACAGTGCCGTTTTTCACGGCAAATACACCAATTGCATCTCCTGTTACAAACTCTGTTGAATAATCTTTTTCTGCCGCACGTGTTCCGACGGCATCTATATTCTGATAACCACCATCGAATACATTGATTTGAAAATTCTGTGAAGACTCCATGCCCTCCATCTCCTCATTCTGTGAACAAGACACAACAATAACCGCACCTGCCAAAAGGAATGCTGATATATAATTAAATACTTTCATAAATCAGATTTTTATTTCGTTAATTCTTTATTATTATAATAAGGTAAAAGTCACTTCTCTGTAGGAGTAACTGTTTCTTCTGTAATATTCCAATTAGGATTAGTCGTTTCTGCATCTGTACCCGCTTCACTCGGATCCGACTCTATAGTTCCCCCATCTTCGTTCTGCCATCCATTGATCTGCGTTTCTTCTGTAATAACCAGTTCAAACGGGTTATTCTTATATTCATTTGCCTGAATTGTATAATTATAGGATACACCCGGTTTCAATTCTGTCAAATTCGGGAATTGCACTTCATAATAAAGACCTTTCATGCCGGCTTGAATATATACCGTTTTATCCAACGTCTGCGGCAACAAAATAGCCTGCACCGTATATGCATCATCTTCCCCTATGCTTTCCCAAAGAATATCCGTATTTTCACCTGTACTTTCACCCACTGTAGTCACCCCTGTAGTCGGATTGAACGTGCCTTTTGTCTTCAAGTTAATCAGATAACAGGTAATATCCGATAAAGTTACATTTTGTCCAGCCACAAATGTTAGTTTAATACGGCTCATCACATGATTGAAGGCCAGCTTCACATTCGGCTGAGAAGCCGTAGCTTTTCCTTTCGCAAAAAGGAAATCTATTTTCTCTCGTGTAGCCGCAGTAGCCTGTTCTTCACTCCCTGTAGACACTTCCACCGCTACAGGCTCTTCACCCGATGTTCCGGTAAATGGATAATAAGCAGTCACATCATATTCTTGCGTACCTAATACCCAGATTTCCTCTGCATTTCCTCCTGTTGCAGTAAACAAGCTATTTTCACCACCAGTGTATTCATATTCTACATTCACTTGGTTTGAACCACAAGTGATACCCACTTTATCACCCATAGCCCAACTAGTCTCGGTAGCTCTGGTCACCAAATCGCTTGCTTCTTGATTATTTATTACTGCACTAAAAGATACTTTAGCACCCGACTCCTTCGAGAAGTTTATGTCGGAATCTTTAATTTCGTTGTTACACCCCACCAATAAAAAGGTTGCGAAGGTAACCAACAGATAGTTTTTTTTCATGCCATATTTTTTTAAGTTAAACAAAAGTTAGATTAAGTTTTGATTGAACACCCCTTATTAATAAATGCAATCAAAAACTGATGCAAACTTAGAGAACAATACAGTTATTAACAATACAATATTGTACATAAGCATAAAAAATACTGCCTTTTGTACAAATGAATATGGGATGAATAGGACATATATGGAATAAACAGGTAAAAAGAACATCCTGTGTCTGTTCTATTATATATTTTAATAAATTTATAAAACCTGAATCAGAAAAAACAAGTTGAATCTATCTATAATACAGTCCAAATTTCATGTCCTACTATTGCTTTTCACTGATTAATTTTGTATCTTAGAAGTTTCCATCCTTTCAAAAATAAATAGCCACCTTATAAAGTGACATTTGTCATTCTATAAAGTGACATTTGTCCCGTTATAAGATGACCATTGTCCCATTATAAGGTGACAACTACCCGAATGCATAAACTATACCAGTTTTATGCACCGAAAATCTCTAATCTTTGCATTGAAAATCCTTAAAAACAATGATGAGATGATAAAAACATTATTAATATATCACCTAAATAACACTAAAAAGCTATATGGAACTATTCCATCTTGTACGTCACATCCTTCTCTAAAAGATGATTGACATTATTCACTTTTTTAACAAACTTCCTTAGCAATCCAACTTTCACATCCTTTATTGCTACATTCTCAACCGGAAGCTGAGCATTACCTTTCAGTTCATAAATAGCATCCGCCGATTCACAAGCCACATTTTCCATATAAACACCATCAATACGAGTAAGACGTTTCTCATAAGTCGGGACCAGGTCTTTCCATTGATAAAGTACTTCCGTATCTATTTCCAAGACGCGTTGCACATTTCCGGCATTCACATCTTTCATATAAATATTTTCAACAAATCCACCCCTACGATGGTTGGTCTTTACAAAGAAAAGACGCATAACCGAATTGGGAGCAGTACAGTCATGCATATAGACATTACGGATACCACCGGATATCTCACTTCCTATTCCAAGCAAAGTATGTCCTTTTAGTATCTGACAATTACGAATCACAATATTCTCACAAGGAGTATTCAATCTCCAGGCATCCTGATTACGTCCGGCTTTGATAACCACAGCATCATCTCCTTGGTCGAAAGAGCAATTTTCCACCAAGAAATTCTTGCTCATTTCAAAGTCGATACCATCATTATTGTGTCCATGAGCTCTGACATCTAAATTACGGACCACACCACCGTCGCACATATAAATATGAATAGTCCAAAAAGGACTCTCCCGAATCCTGAAACCCTCCAATTGTATATTCTTACAACGATTAAAATGAATCAAGTGCGGACGCAAATTATTCTCTCCTACCGCCATCTGCCGTTCTTCAACAGGAACACCCGTAGAGGCTTTCGTATATAGTTCTTTCAATGCTTCCAGATGAGGTTGCGGACGTTTGAACCAGACCTTCCATGTCCCCATTTTAGGCTGGAGTGTTCCTTTACCACTGATCGCTACATTCTCACATTCAAAAGCATAAAGCAATGGTGAATAATTATAGCATTCCAAACCCTCCCATGAAGTCATTACGGCCGGAAGATAATCTTTAGGGTTATCCGAGAAACTTAAAATGGCATTTTCCTCCAAATAAAGATTCACATTACTCTTAAAATGAACTGGTCCGGTAAGCCATATTCCGTCAGGCACTACTACCCGACCGCCACCAGCCTTATAACAAGCTTCAATAGCAGCAGTAATAGCTTTCGTATTATCCGTTTCTCCTCCAGGCTTCGCGCCATAATCGGTTATCACAAAATCTTTATCCGGATAGATAAATTCTTTAATAGGCTGCATCGGAAAAGGAGCTTCTACCTTAATCGTTGTATATTGTTTACTTGCTGAAATAAGAGTTTCTACAACTGAAGCATCCACCGCAAAGGCCGTTCCATGACGGATTCCTTTCGGAAAAGAGACTTGATCGGAAACGTCTTCCCACGTTTCTCCATGATCGAGGGAACGGACAGCACCATAACGATGGTCACGATACTTATCAAAATACACATAAAGAGTATCACCTATAAAAAGAGGAGCAGGCCCCTCCGCCCAATAGTTGCCTGTGATGGGAGCCGATACCTTGGTTGGGAATCCTTTCCTTATATTCTCCGTACGTGTTACACGCAGATTTTTCTCCGGCGGATTAGAGTTCTCATTCTTAACTACCATAATCAGATCGTTCCGCTTTGGATCTTTCACAATAGCAGCATCGATAACGCTGAAATCCGGATTGAAAAACATGGCAGTCTTCGAGAAAGATTTGAAATCCTTAGTCGTTACATAATAGATACGGTGGTTCAGTCCCTTTTCACTTTCACTGGTAGGCACTTCCTTATGACGGCCGGGGATCGTAGTTGCCCAGAAGATATAATAGGTTTGTGACGATTCATCATAAAACAGTTCGGGAGCCCAGCAGTTATGTGCGGCAGGTTCATTCATCATCACAGGAATAGCCTTTTGCTCACTCCAATGAATCAAGTCACAGGAAGAAGCATAACCAATAATCCGGTCCGTCCAACTGGAAGTCCAGACCATGTGAAAAGTTCCATCGGGAGCTTGACAAATACTAGGATCGCGCATCAATTTATCTTTGCCCACAGTAGGAGTTAAAAAGGAACGACCACCATTCAGAGCCGTCCAGGTCAGTCCATCATAACTATAAGCCAGATGCAAGCCATCTTTACTGTTATTTATAAAATAGGAAAAGAGATAAACGGTATCTCCGGCGGTAACGTTCATTATAGACCAGACGGTCAAAATCATCCAGACAATTACATTTTTCATGGTTCATTCTAAGATTAATAGATTCAGCTCGCAAAGATACCGTATCTTCCAAAGATACCGAAAAGCAAAGGGATAGATTAATTGGCATATTCATACAATTTTGTACACATACATCCATACATCCCATTTTTGATACGATTTTTTATGTTTCTGTACATCTTTACATTTCAAGAAGTTCGAAAAAGCCCTACTTTAGCACCAAAATTTAAAAGATAACGAAAATATATCAATCTTACGTATCATGATAAAACATTTTCTAGGCAGTATTATTCTTGCATTTCTTTCGATATTGACCGTTACAGGTCAAAGCAATGCTCTTGATCTATCCGGTAAGTGGGATTTCCAAATAGACCGGGAAGATACAGGCGTAAAAGAGCAATGGTTTCGAAAAATATTGGAAGACCACATCAATCTGCCCGGTTCCATGCCCGAGAAGTTAAAAGGCGACGAAGTGACCGTATACACGCAATGGACAGGAAGTTTATACGACAGTTCCTACTATTTTAATCCTTATATGGAGAAATACAGAATGGAAGGGCAAGTAAAACTACCATTCTTCCTGACTCCGGACAAACATTATGTAGGTGTGGCCTGGTATCAGAAAAACGTAACCATACCATCCGATTGGAAAGGTGAGAGGATCATTTTATTTTTAGAACGTCCTCATATAGAAACCACCGTTTGGGTAAATAACCAGGAGATAGGAATGCAGAATAGCCTCTGTGTGCCGCACGTTTATGACCTAACTGCTGCCGTTGCTCCGGGAAAATCTTGTCGGATTACCATCCGCATTGATAACCGTATCAAGGATATCAACGTAGGACCGGATTCTCATAGTATTACCGACCAGACTCAGGGCAATTGGAATGGTATCGTAGGACGCATAGAGTTACAGACCACTCCTAAAGTTCATTTCAGCGACATACAGATATATCCGGACCTGAAAGACCGGAAAGCCACAGTGCGAATCAGTCTGTACGCACCAGCCTCTGCCAAAGCAACGTTACAATTATCCGCTGAAAGTTTCAACTCGGATAAAAAACATTCCGTCCCTACTGTACAACAGAATATCTCAGTACGTTCCGGAGATAACAAAATCGAAATGGAATTACCGATGGGAGAAGGTTTTCTGACTTGGGACGAATTTGACCCGGCACTCTATAAACTGACAGCGACACTGACCTGTGGCAAAGAGAGAGAAGTCAAAGAAGTACAATTCGGTATGCGCGAATTTACCATCAAAGGTAAATGGTTCTATGTGAACGGTCGGAAAACAATGCTTCGCGGCACAGTAGAGAATTGTGATTTTCCGCTTACCGGCTACGCTCCTATGGATGTAGCTTCATGGGAACGGGTATTCCGCATTTGCCGCAACTACGGGCTGAATCATATGCGTTTCCACTCTTTCTGTCCGCCGGAAGCCGCATTTATTGCTGCGGACCTTGTCGGTTTTTATTTGCAGCCGGAAGGTCCAAGCTGGCCTAATCACGGTCCGAGACTGGGCAACGGTCAGCCTATCGACAAGTATCTGATGGACGAAACGATTGCCTTGACCAAGCAGTATGGAAACTACGCCTCTTATTGTATGTTGGCGTGTGGAAATGAGCCTTCCGGACGCTGGGTGTCATGGGTAAGCAAATTCGTCGATTATTGGAAAGCAACCGACCCACGCCACGTATATACAGGAGCTTCCGTAGGCAACAGCTGGCAATGGCAGCCCCATAACCAATATCATGTAAAAGCCGGTGCACGCGGACTCAGCTGGACCGGTGCGCAGCCGGAAAGCACATCGGACTACCGTAACCGAATTGATACGGTAAAACAGCCGTATGTTTCCCATGAAACCGGACAATGGTGCGCATTCCCGAACTTCAGCGAGATACGTAAATATACCGGAGTAAACAAAGCCAAGAACTTTGAAATCTTTCGGGATATATTGAATGATAACCACATGGGAGGTATGGGACACGATTTTATGATGGCTTCCGGCAAGCTGCAAGCGATCTGTTACAAGCATGAGATAGAAAAGACATTGCGTACTCCCGACTATGCGGGATTCCAACTATTAGCTCTCAATGATTATTCGGGTCAGGGAACGGCACTGGTAGGATTGCTGGATGTATTCTTTGAAGAGAAAGGATACATTAATGCCACAGAGTTCCGCCGTTTTTGCAGTCCGACCGTTCTGTTGGCACGTATACCCAAATTCACATACACCAATAACGAAACGTTTCATGCAGATATTGAAATATCCCACTTCGGAAAAGAAGCTTTGCAAAAAGCAAATACAGTCTATTGCGTAAAAGATAAATATGGCAAGATATATGCTCGCGGAGTGGTTAGTACACGGGATATTCCTATCGGCAATCTATTCTCGTTGGGCAGCATAGACATGAAACTGAACGATATCCGTACTCCCCAAAAACTGAATCTGGAAGTACGTTTGGAAAACAGTGATATTGTCAACGATTGGGACTTCTGGGTATATCCTGACAAAGTGAAACTTACACAAGGAAACGTATACACAACGGACACATTGGACGAGAAAGCGATATCCATCTTGCAGGAAGGTGGAAACGTATTGATAACAGCAGCCGGGAAAATAAAATACGGCAGGGAGGTCAAGCAATATTTCACACCCGTTTTTTGGAATACATCTTGGTTCAAGATGCGCCCGCCGCATACGACAGGTATTTTCCTGAATGATTATCACCCGCTTTTCCGTGACTTTCCGACTGAATATCACAGTAACCTGCAATGGTGGGAACTATTGAACAAAGCGCAAGTTATGCAGTTTACGCATTTCCCCGCTGAGTTCCAACCGACTATTCAAAGCATAGACACTTGGTTTATCAGCCGTAAAATAGGAATGCTGTTCGAGGCTAATGTATTGAACGGCAAACTGATAATGACCAGCATGGACATCACTTCCCAACCGGAGAAAAGGATTGTTGCCCGTCAGATGCATAAAGCGATTCTTGATTATATGAATTCGGATGCTTTCCGCCCGAATACACGCATAAGTCCCGAACAGATTCAGACATTATTTACTAAAATAGCCGGAGATGTGAAATCTTATACGAAAGATTCACCGGACGAACTAAAGCCTTCCATTGTTAACTGATATAATATATGAAAAATAAAGGTATACTTTCTCTATTTATAACAGGGGCATTGCTTATCGCATGCACTCCTGCCAAACAAACCGGAAAAGACTTCCAATGGGGAGAACTTCCGCAACAGCCTGATTTATCATGGGTTGACAGTGTCGGTAGCCGGCAAGAACCTATCAATCATATAACCCTATCTGCCAATTCTTTAGGTGCGGTAGCAGACAGTACTGTACTCAGTACAACAGCTATACAAAAAGCAATCGACAGTTGTGCCGTCTCCGGCGGGGGAACCGTCACTCTCCAACCGGGATATTATCAGACAGGGGCACTCTTTATCAAAAGCGGAGTAAACCTCCATTTGGACAAGGGTGTGACTTTACTGGCCAGTCCTCAAATTCACCATTATCCGGAATTCCGTTCAAGAGTTGCAGGAATCGAAATGATATGGCCATCGGCAGTTATCAATATCATAGATGAGAAAAACGCATCTATCAGCGGAGAAGGTACACTGGACTGTCGGGGAAAGGTATTTTGGGATAAATACTGGGAAATGAGGAAAGAATATGAGGCGAAAGGACTGCGTTGGATTGTCGACTATGACTGCAAACGTGTACGGGGAATCCTCGTTGAACGCAGCTCGGATATCACATTAAGCGGATTCACTTTAATGCGTACCGGTTTCTGGGGATGTCAGATTCTTTATTCCGACCATTGCACCATCAACGGATTAACAATCAATAATAATATCGGAGGACACGGTCCCAGTACGGATGGCATCGACATCGACTCATCCACCCATGTATTAGTTGAAAATTGCGACATAGATTGCAATGATGATAATATCTGCATCAAATCCGGACGAGACGCAGATGGCCTGCGGGTGAACCGTCCTACCGAAAAAATTGTGATACGTAACTGTATAGCCCGCAAAGGCGCCGGCCTCATCACTTGCGGAAGTGAGACTTCAGGAAGTATCCGTAATATATTAGGATACAATCTGGATGCAGAAGGAACTTCTACGGTACTGCGACTGAAAAGCGCCATGAATCGCGGAGGAACGGTCGAAAACATCTACATGACCCGAATCAATGCTAAGAATGTGCAACAGGTTCTGGCGGCGGATCTAAACTGGAATCCCAATTACAGCTACAGCGTCCTGCCTAAAGAATATGAAGGCAAAGAAATTCCCGAGCATTGGAAAGTAATGCTGACTCCCGTTAATCCGCCGGAAAAAGGATATCCACATTTCCGGAACGTGTATCTGTCTGATGTAAAAGCAGAAAACGTAAATGAATTTATCTCTGCTTCCGGATGGAACGACTCCTTACGCTTGGAGAATTTCTATCTCCATGCCATCAAGGCAACGACAAACAGTCCCGGAAAAATATGTTATACGAGAAACTTTAATTTATCCGACATTACATTGTATGCCAAAAACAGAAACGATATGGAACTGAAAGAAAATGAACAAAGCAATATCCAGTTCAGTTACGCCAATCCGACAAATTCTGACAACAGAACCGCCGAACACCTGTAATGGACAAGGGCAGTCAGATATCCGATAAAGTTCTTATCCATTATTGACTGCTCGTTCCAACTGCTTTAATGCCTGTTCCAATGTAGCACGCGGGCAGGCAACATTTAACCGCATAAAGCCTTCGCCCTCCTTGCCGAATGTTGTTCCGTCATTCAGTGCCAGATGCGCTCCTTCTACAAACAGGCGATTCAAACTCTCTTGATTCAATCCCAGCCCCCGACAATCCAAAAAGATAAGATAGGAAGCCTGCGGACGAATCATCTTGACGACAGGAATGTGTTCCCGCAGATAGTTTTCGGTAAAGTCTACATTGCCTTTGATATATGCTATCACCTGATCCAGCCATTCCGTGCCATGGCTATAAGCCGCCGCCACACTCAGATAGGCAAACAGATGGCCTTCACAAAATTCACTCGCTTCCATGTAGGTACGGAAACGTTGAAGAAGTTCCTCATTTTCGATGATTACATAAGAGCTTGCCAGTCCCGGCATATTGAAAGCCTTGCTCGGAGACATAAAGACAAGTGAGTTCATCCGTGCTTTTTCTGAAGTCAAAGCAAAAGTGGGATGTTTATAAGGTGGCAAAGTCAGGTCTGCATGAATCTCATCGGAGATAACCAAAGTACCGCTTTCCTGACAAATATCAGCAATCTGCGAAAGTTCCTCTTTCGTCCATACTCGTCCGCCCGGATTATGAGGATTACTTAAAATCAGTATTTTACAACCTTGTACATCCCGGCGGAAACGGTCGAAATCAATGTAATATTGTCCGTCCCTCAATACTAACGGGCTGAATACAACTTCGCGTTCATTTTTCTGCGCCACAAGGAAAAAAGGATGATAGACAGGTAGCATTACCATCACTTTATCTCCTTTTTCCGTGAAACAGTGGATAGCAAAAGCCAACCCGCGAACAATGCCGGGAGTAAACGTCAGCATTTCTTCGGTGACCGACCATCCGTGACGTTCTTTCAACCAATGGATAATGGAAGCCGCCCATTCCTTACAGGCGAATGTATATCCCAGCACTTCATGCTCCAACCGCTTTTTCAAAGCCTCTATCACAAATGGAGCCGTACGGAAATCCATATCGGCTACCCACATAGGAATCAGGTCATTGCGTCCCCAACGGCCTTCCACTCCATCCCATTTTACGGAATCCGTACCGTTACGGTTTATTATTTCATCAAAATTATAGTTCATACTGCATGATGTTTTTATGTTATATGAGACAAAAGTAGTACTTTTGTCTTCAATTCAAAAAGGAATCTATGACGAAAGCTTTATTTTTTGATATAGACGGTACACTGGTCAGCTTCCATACTCACCGTATCCCGTCTTCCACTATCGAGGCTCTGGAAGCCGCCCATGCGAAAGGACATAAAATATTTATCGCTACCGGACGTCCGAAAGCCATTATCAACAATCTCTCCGAGCTACAGAAGCGGAATCTCATTGATGGATACATCACGATGAACGGAGCCTATTGTTTTGTTGGAGAACAAGTTATTTATAAGAACGCCATCCCCCAGGAAGAGGTAAAAGCAATGGGAGATTTCTGCGAAAAGAAAGGAGTACCCTGCATTTTTGTAGAGGAACATCATATTTCCGTTTGCCAGCCCAACGAGATGGTAAAGAAGATTTTTTATGATTTCCTACACGTGGATGTTATCCCGACCGTCTCTTTTGCAGAAGCGACCGGCAAGGAGATTATACAAATGACTCCTTTCATTACGGAGGAAGAAGAAAGAGAAATCCGCCCGTCAATCCCAACTTGCGAGATAGGCCGCTGGTATCCCGCCTTTGCCGATATAACCGCCAAAGGAGATACCAAACAAAAAGGCATAGACGAAATAATCCGTTATTTTGATATCAGACTGGAAGACACGATGGCATTCGGAGATGGGGGAAACGACATCAGCATGCTCCGTCATGCTGCTATCGGCGTGGCTATGGGGCAAGCTGAAAAGGACGTAAAAGCTGCCGCCGATTACGTAACGGCTCCGATCGACGAGGATGGTATCAGCAAAGCGATGAAACATTTCGGAATTATTTAACAAGGGGGATTTACTCTATTTATCAACATGAGCGTAGACACTAACAACGCAGAGTTTCAAGATGCCTTGAACCTGATTCAATATACACGCCAATCTGTTTTTCTAACCGGAAAGGCGGGTACAGGAAAATCTACATTCTTGCGTTACGTCTGCGAAAACACCAAGAAAAAATATGTCGTACTTGCTCCGACAGGTATTGCCGCCATCAATGCCGGAGGAAGTACGATGCATAGTTTCTTCAAACTGCCTTTTCATCCACTGCCACCGGACGACCCGAATCTCAGTCTCCAACGGGGACGCATCCACGAATTCTTTAAATATACGAAACCGCATCGAAAGTTACTGGAACAGATAGAACTGGTGATCATCGACGAAATTTCAATGGTACGGGCGGATATTATTGATGCAATCGACCGTATTCTGCGTGTATATTCTCATAACTTGCGCGAACCTTTCGGTGGAAAGCAATTGTTATTGGTGGGTGATGTTTTTCAATTAGAACCGGTCGTAAAGAACGATGAACGGGATATATTGAACCGCTTCTATCCTACTCCCTATTTCTTCTCCGCACG
>ERZ1673736.1458-NODE-1458-length-31477-cov-4.756094_pt1 | contig 31477 bp, 29 predicted proteins | sample MGYA00580212_ERZ1673736 | MGnify/ENA primary metagenome ERZ1673736 (study PRJEB41218, sample SAMN15661752) | gut metagenome | host: Homo sapiens | place: Canada: London | collected 2015-08-20/2019-03-30 | study: EMG produced TPA metagenomics assembly of...
GAGTCGGTCAGCTCGCCGCGGGAGCTAATGCGGCGGCAGCCGGAGCAACGGCAGTAGACGAAGGGGCAGATGCATTAAAAACAGGAGCCGAAACCTTACAGGACGGAGCTGCATCACTGGCAGATGGCAATCAGGAACTTGCCGATGGTATGAAAGAATTTAAAGAGACAGGAATTGACAAATTAGTGGAAATCTTTGAGGGAGATATTAACACGGTAATAGAGAGAATCCAGGCAATGTCAGACCTGGGAAGAACGTATAAATCCTTTGCCGGAATCAAAGAGGGAATGGACGGAAGCACAAAATTCATCATCGAAACAGAAGGAATTTAATTAATTGCAGACGTAGTAAAGCGACGCTTTACTACGTCTGCAATTAACATTTACCCTGTACCTAACCGCGATTTGTCCTGTACCTAATTGTTTTCCGGCTCTTTGCCGCAGGTATTGACAGAGGGGAATCAGAGGGATACAATGACCCATAAAGAACCAGAAATGCTGGATGATGAGAGGTGAATACAGGGTGGATGCTTATAGCAGTTTTGCAGAAGTTTATGATACATTTATGGATAATGTCCCTTATGAAGAGTGGGCGGAATATTTGGCAGCAATTTTAAGAGAATACGGAATTGAAGATGGCCTTGTTCTGGATCTGGGCTGCGGCACAGGCAGTATGACGGAGAAGATGGCGGCGAAGGGATATGATATGATTGGAGTGGATAATTCCGGGGAAATGCTGGAGATTGCCATGGAAAAGAAGGAGAAAAGCGGCTGGGATATTCTTTATTTAATGCAGGATATGCGGGAGTTTGAGTTATATGGAACCGTCCGCGGAGTAATCAGCGCCTGCGATTCAGTCAATTATATTACGGACGAGAAGGAACTTGAGCAGGTATTTCGTCTGGTAAATAACTATCTGGATCCGAAAGGAATCTTTATTTTTGATTTTAATACAGAGTATAAATACCGGGAAGTTCTGGGGAACCAGACGATAGCAGAGGATAGGGACGATTGCAGTTTTATCTGGGAAAACTATTATTATGAAGACCAGCAGATGAATGAATATGAATTGACGCTTTTTATCAAAGAAGAAAAAGAGCTGTATCGGAAATATCAGGAGCTTCATCTTCAGAGAGCCTATACCTTAGATGTGATGAAGGACTTGATTGCGTGGGCGGGGCTTGAGTATGTAACTGCCTATGACGCCTATACCATGGATCCGCCTCACGAAAAAAGTGAGAGAATCTGCGTGGTAGCAAGAGAGCAGGGAAAATAATTGCTATTTTAAGCTGAAAAAGATATACTATTAAAAGAGAAAAAGGAAGAAGAAAGGAATCAAAGGAGATGACAGATTATATCGTAAGGGCAACGGCGGCGGATAATCAGATCCGTGCATTTGCGGCGACAACAAGAGACGTGGTTGAGACTGCCAGGGAACATCATGGGACAAGCCCTGTGGCAACGGCAGCCCTCGGGCGGCTTCTGACGGCGGGAACGATGATGGGAAGCATGATGAAAAACGATACAGACATGCTGACCCTGCAGATTCGCGGAGATGGCCCTTTGGGAGGAATTACGGTTACGGCAGATGCACATGGCGATGTGAAAGGGTATGTGCTCAATCCGGAGGTTATGCTTCCGCCGAAGAATGGGAAACTGGACGTGGGAGGGGCGGTAGGAATCGGTCTTCTGAATGTCATTAAGGATATGGGGCTGAAGGAACCTTATGTCGGGCAGACCATCCTTGTAACCAGTGAGATTGCGGAGGATCTGACCTATTATTTTGCAAATTCTGAGCAGGTGCCTTCTTCCGTAGGATTGGGCGTGCTGATGGAAAAAGACAATACAGTCCGGCGTGCAGGAGGATTTATTATCCAGCTCATGCCATTTGCAGAAGAGAAAACCATTGACAAACTGGAGGAAAATCTAAAGAAAGTAACTTCTGTCACAGAGCTTTTGGATAAGGGCTATACGCCGGAGCAGCTATTAGAAGAGCTTCTCGGGAATTTGGGATTGGAGATTACGGATACAATGCCTTCCAGATTTTATTGTAATTGCTCGAAAGAAAGAGTGGAGCAGGCAGTTGTGAGCATTGGAAGAAAGGATATCCAGGAAATGATTGATGAGGGAGAGGATATTGAGGTGAAATGTCACTTCTGCAATACAGCGTATACGTATACGATTGAGGAATTAAAGGAAATTATAAAGAGAAGCAGATAACAAAAAAGGGATGCGTAGGAGGACAGTATGAGACAGGGATTTGTGAAGGTGGCGGCTGCAACACCGGATATCCGGGTGGCGGATGTGGATTACAATACAGAGCAGATTTGCCGGATGATGGATGAGGCGGCAGGGGAAGGAGCCAAGATTATCGTGTTCCCGGAGCTTTGTATTACCGGTTATACCTGCAGCGACTTATTTACCCAGGAGGTGCTGCTTGACCATGCAAGAGAAGCGCTCCGCAAGATTGCGGCGCATACGGCGGATAAGGACGCACTGATTTTTGTAGGAGCGCCCATCTCTGTGGACGGGGAGCTTTATAATGTGGCGGCGGCGCTGAATCATGGCAGGATTCTGGGATTGACGACGAAGACATTTCTCCCGAATTATGGGGAGTTTTATGAAATGAGACAGTTTCGGGAAGGCCCGGAAACTGCCAGAGAAATTTTCTTTGATGGAGAAAAGGTTCCGTTTGGCCCGCAGATTCTATTTACGGCTTCCTGTATGGAACAGTTGGTGGTGTCGGCAGAAATCTGTGAGGATGTCTGGTCTCCGATACCGCCCAGTATTGAGGCGGCAAGAGAGGGGGCAACGATTATCGTCAATTGTTCTGCCAGTGATGAGACCATCGGCAAGGCGGCTTACCGCCGGAGCCTGATCGAAGGGCAGTCGGCGCGGCTAATTGCCGGATATGTCTATGCAAATGCGGGAGAAGGTGAATCCACCACAGATCTGGTATTTGGCGGACACAATATAATTGCGGAAAATGGAACCGTCCTTGCTGCCAGCAAGCGGTTTCAGAATGGCGTTATTTATACCGAAATTGATGTGAAGCGCCTGCTGAGTGAGCGGAGGAAGAATACCACCTTCCAGACGGCGGGAGAGCGGCGGCTGTTCCGTGTACCCTTTGAGATAGAGATGACACAGACCCGGCTTACCAGGAAGTTTGACTCCCGTCCTTTCGTGCCGGGGGCAGAAGCAGAGCGGGCGAAACGCTGTGAGGAGATTCTGACGATCCAGGCGATGGGGCTGAAGAAACGTCTTGCCCACACCCATGCTAAGAGTGCGGTAGTAGGAATTTCGGGCGGATTAGATTCTACATTGGCTCTTTTGGTTACGGCGAAAGCATTTGATTATCTGGAAATGGACAGGAAGCAGATAATTGCAGTGACAATGCCGTGCTTCGGGACGACAGACAGAACCTACAGAAATGCATGTAAGATGGCAGTAAAGCTGGGGGCTTCTCTGCGGGAAGTGCCGATTGCAGAGGCGGTAACGCAGCATTTTAAAGATATTTGCCATGACCCGGAAGACCACAGTGTTACGTATGAGAATTCACAGGCACGTGAGCGCACTCAGGTTTTGATGGACATTTCCAATCAGGAAGGCGGACTGGTTATCGGCACGGGCGATATGTCCGAGTTAGCGCTGGGATGGGCTACTTACAATGGAGATCATATGTCCATGTATGGGGTGAATGCGTCTGTGCCTAAGACTTTGGTGCGCCATCTTGTACAGTATTATGCCGATACTGCAGAGGATGAAGAATTGAAGACGGTGCTTTACGATGTACTGGATACGCCGGTAAGCCCGGAACTTCTTCCGCCAAAAGACGGAGAGATCGCCCAGAAGACAGAAGACTTGGTGGGTCCCTATGAGCTGCATGATTTTTATCTGTATTATATGCTTCGCTTTGGCTATGAACCGGCAAAAATCTACCGCCTTGCGAAGCTTGCATTTGCCGGGGAATATGATGAGGAAACCATTCAGAAATGGCTCCGCACATTCTGTTGGAGGTTCTTTAGCCAGCAGTTCAAACGCTCCTGCCTGCCGGATGGACCCAAGGTAGGTACCGTGGCTCTGTCACCCCGGGGAGATTGGAGAATGCCAAGTGATGCCTGTGTGGCAAGCTGGCTCAGGGATTTGGAGAAAGGTATAGGTATGGATTAATTATGGAAGCGAAAAAAGAGATGGCTGTAGAGCGGTTTATGAAAGGGTATAATTGCTGCCAGGCGGTGGCGTGTGCCTACTGCGAAGAGCTGGGGATGAGAGAAGAAGATGTATTTAAGATGACGGAAGGTTTTGGCTCCGGCATGGGCGGGCTTAAGGACACCTGCGGGGCAGTGACAGGGATGTTCCTTACCATCAGCCTTGCGAACAGTGCGGGAGATATGGAGAATCCGAAACTTACCAAGGCAGATACCTACAGGAAGTTCCGGGAGGCAGCTGCAAAATTCCGGGACGAGATGGGTTCCATCTATTGCCGGGATCTGTTGACGGAGAAGGGGCAGCAGCCCCTGTCATGCTGCATCCGCTGCGTAGAATGTGCTGCGGGAATTGTGGATAAATTCACGAATGACCATACGAAAGGATTATAATATGAAGGCATTTCAGTTGAAAATTGTCATTAAGAATTCCAAGCCTCCCATCTGGCGAAGAGTCATTGTCCCGGCAGGGATTACCTTCTCCCAGCTGAGTATGATATTGAACGAAGTTATGGGATGGAGCGGTTATCATTCCTTTGAAGTTGAATTTTATCATCTGGAGCTTCGGATCATTGAGGATGCAGATGAGTTTATGGATATAGGATATGGACCTTATGATTACCTTGAGGCAAGTACGACATATATCAGGGAATATCTGGAAGAAAACGATTGGTTTACTTATACATATGACCTGGGAGATGACTGGCAGCACCGGGTAACGGTAGAGAAAATCATAGATGATTATTCCGAGGAGTATCCCCGTGTTATAAAATACAAGGGAAATTGCCCGCCGGAGGACTGCGGCGGTATCTATGGCTATTATGATTACATGGATATTATAAAGGATGAGAATCATCCGGAATACGAAGAACGGCTTGCCTGGCTGGAGATGCAGGGATATCCGTGTGAGTATGATATGGAAGCGGTTAATCACAGGCTGCAGGAACGGTATTTCTATCGATGGGGAAAAGGCGAGAAGCGGATGCAGAGTGAGCTTTATGAGGATATATACAATGGCAGGTTGGGCCTTTGCGCTACGAAGAAGGATAAGAATAAGAACTCGCAGATTATAAAGTCCGGTAAGCATGTAATGGAAGAGTCTTTTCAAAAAATGGCGGATATGCTAAAATATTCTGTTTTTCAGCCGGAAGAGGAGCGGACGACTCTGGAAGCGGTTTTTTCAGATTTTGAGAAAGAAGATCTGAAAGAAATTGCCAGAGATAAAGGATTGACGGGAATTTCCGGACTCAATAAAAATAAGCTGATAGAAAGAATCGTTGCTTATATGCTGAAACCGGAGGTTATGGAACAGTATTTTCTGTGTCTGGGAGATGCGGAAATAGAAGAATTTGAAAAGGCCGCCAGGGCAGATGGATTGTATGAATCCCGGGATTGCAACAATCTCATGAGTCTGTATGAAGCGAATTATGTCGGTATGGTTACGGATGGGAGAGTGGTAGTGCCGAAGAAAGTGGCGGAGATATATCGGTCTTTTAAGGATGCGGGATTTGAAGATGAGAGGAAGAAACGCAGTTATCTGCTGTACTGTCTCAGAGCGTCCGGGATTCTGCATGGGATTGTTCCGGAAGAAGTTCTGATGCAGCTTGTGAATAGAAATCCGGATGTGCGGATGACAGTGGATGAAGTGAGGGAAAAAATTGAGAAAATCCCGCCGGAGTTTTCGGAATCTGTCATTGTGAATCATAACGTATACCAATGTGAGTTTTATCCGGATGATCGGGGGCTGCTTCAGGTTCAGGGAAATAAGGAATATTATATCCCAAGCTATGAAGAAATTATTTGCCTGGGAACAAAAGGGAGTTTCCCCGTCTGTAAGCAGGCGCGCGAGCTGAAAAAGTATCTGACAGGTAAAATGAATGTATTTGTGGATGAGATAGATTTTGTAATAGGGATTATCCAGAGAAAGATATGCAGCGGCTGTGATATGCAGGAGGTTTTTGATACGCTGGAAGAATTCGGCATGGTTCTTGAAAATGACAGGCAGTTGGAAGGATTGGTAAAGCGCATTCACGATTTGTGGAATCATACCAGAATGCTGACAAATCGGGGATTTACGCCGAATGAGCTGCGGAAGCAGAGCACGGGGATCCCGGCGCCCCATGGGCAGTCCGGTTCCGGGGAAATTATTCCCTTTAGTCAGGCAAAGAGCAGGAAAGTATATCCCAATGATCTATGCCCTTGTGGTTCTGGTAAGAAATATAAGAACTGCTGTAAAAATAAAAACTAATTCCCATCATAACAAAAGGCAGACCAAAGTGCATGGCCTGCCTTTTGTTACGTATTATAATTTAATGTTTTTGAATAAGTCGCCCAGGCTGGTTCCTATGCTTTCGGATTTGGGAATGACAACCTTTTCTTCTGGTTCGTCTCTTACCACTTCTTCCAGAGCCTTCATGCTGAGGCTGATCTTGCCGTCTTTGATGCCGATAACCTTTACCTTTACTTCATCGCCTACGTTCAAAACATCCTTTGGAGATTTGACGCGCTTCTGGCTGATCTGGGATACGTGGACAAGTCCGGACAGACCGTCCTCCAGGCGTACGAAAGCGCCATAATTCTGAAGGCTTTCTACCTTTCCTTCCATGACAGTTCCAACCTTTACGTTGGCAATCTTTTCTTCCATTTCCTTTTTGGCCTTTTCTTTCAGAATTTCTCTGGCAGATAATACAAGGCGGTTTTCAGCCTGATTTACGTCAATGACCCTGACCTCGATATCTTTTAAAAGATAAGTCTCCAGATCTTCGATGTAAGACAGGGACAATTTGGAAGCGGGAATGAATCCACGCAGCCCTTCTACCATGGCAATGGCTCCGCCATTCACAATTCCTTCAACCTTAACAGGGAGAATGGTGCCTTTTTCCATATAATCCTTTACAAGATTCCATGGGTTGGCGTCGTCAAAATGCTCTTCCAGATCGGCCATAGTTTCTTCCGGTGTTGCTTCTTCCGGCTTTGTCTCTTCTGGTGTTGTTTCTTCTGTAGCTGCTTCATTTTGTAATAATTCTTCGCTCATAATAATAGTCCTTTCTCATTCCGTATTTTTCAAACGTGCGTGTCAGTGGATACATGATATATGGATACGCAATGATTTTATTCGCACTTTCATTTATTATAGCATATAATACCAGTGTTGTTCAAAGAAAAAATGCAATAGAAGCATTTTCTGGTTGACGAAGGGCGAAAAAAATGGCAATCTTACTGTAGAGACATAGAAAAGGATGTGAAACTATGGAAAGAAGATCAGGAAGAGTATATGTTGTGGGGCATAAGAATCCGGATACAGATTCTATCTGCTCGGCAATTGCATATGCCCATTTGAAAAAAGAAATCACAGGGCGTGAGTATGTTGCAAAGCGTGCCGGTCAGATTAATGAAGAGACTCAGTATGTCCTGCGCAAGTTTAAAGTGGAGGCACCCAGATTATTGTCGAATGTAAAGCTTCAGGTAAAGGATATGGATATCCATAAGGCGAAAGGTGTAGAACCGAATGTTTCGATCAAGGATACCTGGGAGTTGATGAAGAAGGATGGAGTGAAGACGATTCCGGTTCTCAAGGAAGGAGAACTGGTAGGAGTCATATCGACAGGAGATATTGCAAAGTCTTACATGGATGTATATGACAGTACAATCCTTGCTGAGGCAAGAACTCAGTATAAGAATATTGTCGAGACATTAGACGGGACCCTTGTCTGTGGGAATGAGCATGGCTATTTTGTGAAGGGAAAGGTCACGATCGGAGCTTCCAGTCCGGAGATGATGGAAGAGTTTATAAGGAAGGATGACCTGGTAATTCTGGGCAACAGGTATGAATCGCAGGCTTGTGCGGTAGATATTGATGCAAGCTGTATTGTACTTTGCCAGAATGCAGAAGTGCCGGAGGAGCTGCTGACGAAGGCGGAGGAACAGAGTATTGTGATTATCAAGACGCCGTATGATACTTTTACAGCGGCGCGTCTGATTAATCAGAGCGTGCCGGTCAGATATTTTATGAGTACAGAACCATTGGTGACGTTCCACATGAATGATTATGTGGAGGATATTAAGGAAATTATGACGAAGAAGAAGTTCCGTGATTTCCCAATCCTGGACCGCCACGGTAATTTTAAAGGATTTATATCCAGGCGGCGGTTCATGAGCGTGAGTAAAAAACGGGTCATCCTGGTGGATCATAATGAGAAATCGCAGGCAGTGGATGGCATTGAAGAAGCGGAAATCATGGAAATTATTGATCATCACAGGCTGGGAAGCATAGAAACTATGGGACCGGTATTTTTCCGGAATCAGCCGGTAGGCTGTACAGCGACCATTATTTATCAGATGTATCAGGAAGCGGGAGTGGAGATTACACCGACGATAGCGGGGCTTTTATGTTCTGCCATTATTTCAGATACGCTGCTTTTCCGTTCCCCGACCTGCACGGCGGTAGACGAGGCGGCGGCGGAGGCGCTTGCTGAGATTGCGGATATTCAGCTGGAAGATATGGCTGCCGGGATGTTTAATGCCGGAAGCAATCTGAAGGGAAAATCAGCAGAAGAAATCTGTTTCCAGGATTTCAAACAGTTTACCGTGGGAGACAAGATATTTGGGGTAGGTCAGATTAATTCTATGAGTAAGGAAGAACTTCAGGAAGTAAGAAAGAAGCTGGAGCCATATCTGGAGAAAGCGATGAAGGAGCATGGCCTGGATATGATTTATTTGATGCTGACGGATATCCTGGACGAATCTTCAGAATTATTGTGCCAGGGACATGGTGCAAGAGAGACGATTATTGACGCCTTTGACCTGCCGGAGGATACGGAACATATGGTTCTGAAAGGGGTAGTGTCTAGAAAGAAACAACTGATTCCTGCGCTTGTGGGAGCGCTGCAGCAGTAAGTTACGGGAGGAAAAGAATGGAAAAAGAGACGTGGAAGCCGGGGAATATGCTCTATCCGCTTCCGGCGGTCATGGTAAGTGCGGCAGATAAGAAGGGGGAGCCGAATATCATCACGGTTGCATGGACAGGAACCATCTGTACCAACCCGGCGATGCTATATATTTCGGTAAGGCCTGAACGCTACAGTTATCATATGATAAAAGAGACGGGAGAATTTGTGGTAAATCTGACGACAGAATCCCTTGCCCGTGCGGCGGACTGGTGTGGTGTGAAATCAGGAAAAGATGTGGACAAATGGAAGGCCATGAAACTGACGCCGGTGAAAGCAGAGAAGCTGTCTTATGCTCCGATGATAGAGGAGAGCCCGGTCAATATAGAGTGCCGGGTGACAGAGATAAAGGAGCTGGGCAGTCATCATATGTTCCTGGCAGAAGTGCTGGCAGTGCACGTGGATAAGAAGTATATGAAGGCGAATGGCAAATTTGAACTGAATGATACGGGACTTCTTGCCTATTCTCATGGAGAATACTTTGGGCTGGGCAAGAAAAAGGGAACATTTGGCTTCAGTGTAAGAAAGAAGAAATAAAGGCATAAAAAGAAGAGGATGCTCTGAAAGTCATCAAATGACCGAAGAGACATCCTCTTTTATTACCTGCTAATTTTTGATTGGCTTAATCTTTAACCGGTAAATCCGAAAAAGAAGCACCGTACAAAGAATAAGCGATACAATTTCGGCAATGGGGATTGCCCACCATATCATATGAAGCCCAAAAGTAATGGAGAAGATATAAGCCAGGGGCAGGATAACAAATAGTTGTCTGGCAGCGGATACAATCAGGCTGTATACTCCATTTCCCAGAGCTTGAAATACGGAACTTGCCACAATCGAGTAACCGGCAAAAACAAAGCTCAGAGAGATAATTCGCAGTGCAGGAATGCCGATTTCCAACATACGGTCTGATGCATCAAAAAGATTGCGCAGCAAAAATCCCGGTGCAACCTGAAAAACAATCAATCCGACTATCATGATAGAAACGGCGATGATGATACTGAGTTTGATTGTCCGGGTGATCCGTTTTTTGTTCTGTGCCCCGTAGTTGTAAGCTATAATAGGAATCATTCCATTGTTCAGCCCGAACACAGGCATGAATACAAAGCTTTGCAGCTTGAAATATACACCGAAAACAGCAGCAGCAGTAGAAGAAAACATCAGAAGGATTTTATTCATCCCAAATGTCATAACAGAACTGATTGCCTGCATAATTATGGAAGGGACGCCCACTTTGTAGATGGCGGCAATGGTTTCTCTCTGTGGACGGAAATGGCGCATATTAATGTTGATTTCTTTATTTTTCTTCAGATTAAAGAAAAATGACATAAGACAGGCTGCAATCTGCCCGATTACTGTGGCAATGGCCGCACCCCTGACTTCCAGTCTTGGGAAACCGAAAAGACCGAAAATTAAAATGGGATCCAGGATAATATTAAGAATGGCTCCCGTACCCTGGGTAATCATATTGTAAATGGTTTTTCCGGTGGATTGCATCAGCCGTTCAAAAGTTACCTGCATGAAAACTCCGATGGACATTGTGCTGATGACGACCATATATTGGGTTCCGTATTCTGAAATGACGGGATTGTCTGTTTGAAGGGTAAAGAACAGGCGGGCACCCGCGTCTCCGATGATTCCAAATACAATAGCGCTTAAAATTGCAAGAAAAATTCCGTTTCTGGCTGCAGCGTTGGCTTCGTCAAATTTTTTTTCGCCCAGACATCGGGAAAGTAAAGAATTGATACCGACACCTGTTCCTGCAGAAACGGCAATCATAAGGTTCTGCACAGGAAAGGCAAGCGATACGGCCGTCAATGCGTCCTCGCTGAGCTGTGCGACGAACATACTGTCTACGATATTGTAGAGCGCTTGTACCAGCATAGAAATCATCATAGGTAATGACATAGAAATCAACAATTTTGGAACAGGCATAATTCCCATTTTATTTTTAGAAATTGTTGGACTACTCATGACATTTTCCTCCTTTGTTTTCCATATAAGTAGCAGCGCCTATTATAACATCCGGCAATTTATAATGCAATGAGCAACATACTGTTTTCGGCATTTTCATATATATGAAGAAGAATCCGGCGCAAAGGAGAGAGTTGGCGTGAAGAAATATTGGAAAAAAATTCTTGCATATTCATTGGTTTTAATCGTTTCGCTGGCTGTAGGAGGGCAGACAGGATTTCTTATGGAAAATGCAGACGATGTGGACGGAAAGGTGGAACCGGATATCATCCGGGGAGAAGAATTTGCAGAGGCGGCGGCCTACGTCAGCTCGTCCATGGTGACGGAGCCGCCCAAGATTGCGCTGACCTTTGATGACGGACCAAGCAGTAGTTGGACGCCTATACTTTTGGATGGATTGAAAGAACGGGGAGTAAAGGCTACTTTTTTCCTGATTGGAGAAAATGCAAAGAAAAATCCGGATCTGGTAAAGCGGCTTGATGAAGAAGGACATTTGATCGGTAATCATACTTATCATCATGTTGAAATAACCAAAGTATCGAATGAAGCGGCCTATCAGGAAATTATGGATGCGGATCAGGAGATTTATTCAATTACAGGGAAACATACGGAGTATATGCGGCCGCCCTTTGGGCTGTGGCAGCGTGATTTAGAGCTGGAGCTTGAAGTAATGCCGGTTATGTGGACGGTGGATCCGTTGGACTGGACCACAGAGAACGTAGATGAAATTGTGAATAAGGTAGTGACGGAAGCGGAAGAAAATGATATTATTCTATTGCATGACTGTTATAAAAGTTCTGTAGAAGCTGCGCTGCGTATTGTGGATATTTTGGCGGAAAGAGGCTTTGAATTCGTCACGGTAGATGAGCTGCTTATGAACTGATGGTTCCATGCCTGCTGATAAAATCAGGGTATAGAAGGTGGGACAATGATAACAGAAGAATGGAAGTGGAGAAAAAGACATGATACATGAATTTTCCAGGACAGAATTATTAGTGGGAAGAGAAAAGCTTGGGAAGCTGAAAGATTCGGCAGTGATGGTGCTGGGAGTGGGGGGCGTAGGCTCTCATTGTATTGAAGCACTTGCAAGGTGCGGTGTGGGGAAGTTGATTCTGGTAGACAATGATACGGTATCATTGACAAATATTAATAGGCAATCTATTGCATATCACAGTACGGTTGGAGAATACAAGACGAAAGTTATGAAAAAAAGAATTGAAGATATTTGTCCGGATACGGAGGTAAGAACCTATGAGATGTTTGTGCTGCCGGAGAATATAGACTGTTTATTCAGAGAGCATGTGGACTATATAGTGGACGCCATCGATACGGTGACGGCGAAACTGGCTCTCGTACAGAAGGCTGCGGAATACCAGATCCCTATAATCAGCAGTATGGGAACCGGCAACAAGCTGCATGGTGAATTATTTGAGATAACAGATATCAGCAAAACCTCGGTTTGTCCGCTCTGCAAGGTGATGCGGAAAGAACTGCGGGCAAGGGGAATCAGGCATCTGAAGGTCTTGTATTCCAGAGAAAAGCCTGTGGATACTTCCGGACGGGAGACGGGAGAAGCTTCCGGCGCCAGAAGAAGCATACCCGGCAGCATTTCTTTCGTGCCCCCGGTGGCAGGGCTTTTGATTGCCGGGGAAGTAATCAGAGATCTTGCGGGGTTACAGGATGAATCAGGAAACTAGAGAAAACAAAGAGAAAGAAGAACCAGAGGGATAACTATGGATTTATTTGACTATGTCAGGGAACAAAATATGGAAAAGGAATCACCGCTTGCATCCAGATTGAGGCCGACGACGTTAGAAGAGGTGGTCGGGCAGAAACATATTATCGGGAAGGACAAGCTGCTGTACAGAGCAATTAAGGCAGATAAGATCAGTTCCGTTATCTTCTACGGACCGCCGGGAACGGGCAAGACCACCCTGGCGAAGGTAATTGCCAATACCACCAGTGCAGAATTTACCCAAATTAATGCGACGGTGGCAGGGAAGAAGGATATGGAAGAAGTGGTGAAGCAGGCGAAAGAACTGCAGGGGATGTACCGGAAGAAAACCATTCTTTTCATAGATGAGATTCATCGTTTTAATAAAGGACAGCAAGACTATCTCCTTCCTTTTGTAGAGGATGGGACAATTATCCTGATTGGCGCGACCACGGAAAATCCTTATTTTGAGGTAAATGGAGCGTTACTTTCCCGTTCCAGCATTTTTGAATTGTATCCTCTTAGTAAAGAAGATATTAAAATATTGTTGAAACGGGCGGTGTATGACAAAGAAAAGGGAATGGGGAGCTATCATGCAGAGATAGACGAGGATGCCCTGGAATTTCTTGCAGATATTGCAGGCGGAGATGCGAGAAATGCGTTAAATGCAGTGGAATTGGGAATTCTTACCACAGAACGGAGTGAGGATGGAAAGATACATCTGACGCTGGATGTGGCAGGTGAATGTATCCAGAAGCGGGTGGTCCGCTATGATAAGACAGGGGACAATCATTACGATACGATTTCTGCATTTATAAAAAGTATGCGTGGTTCAGACCCTGATGCTGCAGTTTATTATCTGGCGAAAATGCTTTATGCCGGGGAAGATATTAAGTTTATTGCCAGGAGAATTATGATCTGCGCGTCAGAGGACGTGGGGAATGCAGATCCTATGGCGCTGACGGTAGCGGTATCCGCGGCTCAGGCAGTGGAGCGGGTAGGAATGCCGGAGGCACAGATTATCCTGTCACAGGCGGTGCTGTATGTGGCGACTGCTCCGAAGAGCAATTCGGCGGTGAATGCAATCACGGCGGCAACCCAAAATGTAAGGCAGTATAAAACAACAGTTCCGGCACATTTGCAGGATGCACATTACGGCGGATCCCAGAAGCTGGGGCATGGGGTCGGCTACAAATATGCTCACGATTATCCACATCACTATGTAGAACAGCAGTACCTGCCGGATGAAATTAAAGATGCCAGGTTTTATGAACCGGGGGATAACGGCAAAGAAAAAGAAATCAAAGAATGGATGGAATTTATCCGCAAACAGCATTGAGTTTTTAGATAACAAAATGTATAATTTCTATAAGTGATATCATCGTATACCGATGTAAAAGTATCTCAATGCATAAGTGGAGGGAATGCAAATGAAAGTATATGACACAGTAAAAAAAGAAGAATTAGAAGTTGACGGAACACGGGGATTGATTCAGTTGATGCGGGATGGACGCCAGGTGGATCTGTACTTGAAAGAGAAAAAATCCGACGAAGACGGATATATGAGCTGGGATGTAGAGCATTGGTCAAGCATTGACGTAAAGCGCTTTATCCGCTGTTATTCTCTGGAGGGGCGTGTGCTGGGTGAGTCTACCGGGCATAATATTTACGATCTGGAGAATGAGTTCAAGCCGGACGAAGCGGCAAAGGTGGAACTGAGCTAGTTAATTGCAGACGTAGTAAAGCGTCGCTTTACTACGTCTGCAATTAACATTTGTGGTGTACCCAACTGCATTTTGCCCTGTACCTGATTAGACGGAAGGAGGGCTGAAATGGCAACATGCAGACGAAAAAAGAGTGCAACAGGTATTTATCATGTTGTAGTAAAAGGAATAAATAAAGAAAAAATATTTTATATGCAGCGTGAAAAACTTTACTTAAAAAAGATTATTTTAAAACATCTTGAGAAACTGGAAGTTGAAATATATTCATATTGTATTATGTCTAATCATGCCCATTTTATCATTCGGGCAGAAATCGAAGTATTATCTTTGTTCATGGCTAAGGTTTTAGCAGAGTACGCATCCTATTATAATTATAAACATCGTCGAAATGGACATGTCTTTCAAAATCGTTTCATGAGTGAGTGTATTGAGAATGACAGATATTTTTGGACATGTTTAAGATATATTCATCTGAATCCTGTGAAAGCTAATATGGTAAAAAATCCGGTGCGCTATAAATATAGCAGTATGGCAGATTATATGACAGAAACGACAGGCATATTGGATTCAAAAGCAATTCGTATATATAAAGAACATTTTCGTGATTATTCTGAGTTTGAAGATTTTCATAGAATACGGCAAACAGAATTATTTTTAGATTATTCGGATGATGTGAAATTGCAATATATGGAGCTTGCATTATATATTGCAGAAAAGTTATATGAAGAAAAGAAGCTGACGTTATTGCATCAGGTATTTGAAGAAAAGGAAAACAGGAAAGAGTACATAAAAAGATTGTGCGAGAAATTAAAAATAGGTGTACGAAGAGCAGAAAAATTGTGTACGGATGTTTATAATAAAGTGGATAGTGGATAGATAGGTACAGGGGAAATGACAGTTGGGTACACCACAAATGTTAATTGGGGACGTAGTAAAGCGTCGCTTTACTACGTCCCCAATTAACAAAATAAAAAAAATATAAACAGTGTTGACAAATGAAAGCAGTAGTGCTAAATTAATAGTCGTAAAGATTAGCACTCGGATTAAATGAGTGCTAACAGAAAGAAGAAGGAGGCGAAGAGATGCAGGCGAAAGACCAGCTGGGTGAGAGAAAGATGAAAATATTACACGCAATCATCCAGACATATTTGGAAACAGGCGAGCCGGTAGGTTCAAGAACCATTTCCAAATATACGGATTTGAATCTGAGTTCTGCTACCATCAGAAATGAGATGGCGGATCTGGAAGAGCTTGGCTATATTCTACAGCCTCACACATCCGCAGGGCGGATTCCTTCTGACAAAGGTTACCGGTTATATGTAGATATGCTGATGGAGGAGAAGGAGCAGGAGCTCAATGAGATGCAGGAACAGATGCTTGAGAAGGCAGATAAGATGGAACTTCTTCTGAAGCAGGCAGCAAAGGTTCTCGCGAACAACACCAATTATGCTACAATGATTTCGACTCCCATGAACAGTGCTAATAAGATTAAGTTTATTCAGCTTTCACAGGTTGATGAAGAGCAGATTATTGCAGTGATCGTGCTGGGAGGCAATGTGATTAAGAACAAAATCATTACCGTAGGCGAAGAGCTTAGCAGTGAAAATCTTCTCAAGCTGAATATGTTGCTGAATACCACACTTAATGGTATGTCCATAGAAGAGATTAATCTGGGGCTGATTGCAAGGCTGAAGGAGCAGGCAGGGATTCACAGTAAGGTAATTAGTAATGTGTTGGATGCTGTGGCTGATGCTATCCAGATCGACGAGGATATGCAGATCTACACCAGCGGGGCGACCAATATTTTCAAATATCCGGAACTTTCGGATAAGCAGAGTGCGCAGGAAATCATCAGTGCATTTGAAGAGAAGCAGCAGCTTACCGAACTGGTGACACAGACACTGTCACAGGAAGAGAATACCGGAATTCAGGTATATATCGGAGATGAGACACCGGTTCAGACCATGAAAGACTGCAGCGTTGTAACTGCAACTTATGAATTGGGAGATGGTATGAAGGGAACAATTGGTATTATCGGACCGAAGCGGATGGATTATGAACATGTATTAAAATCGCTGAAGCATTTGCAGAATGAGCTGGATGCGATTTTCCATAAAAAAGTGTAAGAAAGGTGGAAGGACCCTTGGATAAAAATCAGGAAATGAATCAGGAGAAGAGTCAGGAAGAGATGGTGAAAGAAGCCGTCGAAGAGGCGAAGAAAGCAGCGCAGCAGGAAAATGCTGAGAAGACTCCGGCTGAGGAAGAGACTGGCGCAGAGACGGCAGAGGATGTCCCGGAGGACGGACAGGAGCCTGAGGATGGTTCTGAGGAAGAACCGTCAGAGGATGGACAGAAAAAGAACAAGTTTTTCGGGAAAAAGAATAAAAAAGATAAGAAAGATGAGAAAATAGAAGAGCTGACGGATAAACTTACCCGTCAGATGGCAGAGTTTGATAACTTCCGCAAGCGTACAGAAAGGGAGAAGTCCCAGATGTACGAAGTAGGGGCGAAAGATATCATAGAAAAGATTCTTCCGGTTGTAGACAATTTTGAGAGAGGGCTTGCAGCGGTGGCCGGAGAAGAAAAAGAAAATCCATTCGTTCAGGGAATGGAGAAGGTTTATAAGCAGCTTATGACGACACTGGAAGAGGCAGGCGTAAAGCCCATAGAGGCTGTCGGTCAGGAATTTAATCCTGATTTCCACAATGCAGTTATGCATGTGGAAGATGAGAGCTTCGGGGAAAATATCGTAGCCGAAGAATTCCAAAAAGGATATATGTATCGTGACTCCGTAGTGAGACACAGTATGGTCAAGGTTGCGAATTAATATTGGTAATTTAAATTCATTATAGGAGGAATAGAATCATGGGAAAAATAATTGGTATTGACTTAGGTACAACAAATAGCTGTGTTGCCGTTATGGAAGGCGGACAGCCGGTAGTCATCGCAAACACAGAAGGCGCGAGAACAACACCGTCCGTAGTTGCATTTACAAAGACAGGTGAGCGTCTGGTGGGCGAGCCGGCAAAGCGTCAGGCAGTAACGAACGCAGAGAAGACAATCTCTTCTATTAAGAGAGAGATGGGTTCAGATTATAAAGTGACAATTGATGGTAAGAAATATTCTCCGCAGGAGATTTCCGCAATGATTCTGCAGAAACTGAAAGCAGATGCAGAAGGATATCTTGGAGAGAAGGTTACGGAAGCAGTCATTACCGTTCCGGCTTATTTTAACGATGCACAGCGTCAGGCTACCAAGGACGCAGGTAAGATTGCAGGCCTTGATGTAAAGCGTATTATCAACGAGCCTACGGCAGCGGCTCTTGCATATGGCCTGGATAATGAAAAAGAGCAGAAGATCATGGTATACGACCTTGGCGGTGGTACATTTGATGTATCTATCATTGAAATCGGCGACGGTGTTATCGAAGTACTTTCCACAGCGGGCAATAACAGATTGGGCGGAGATGACTTCGACCAGAAGATTACAGATTATATGCTGGCTGAGTTTAAGAAGATGGAAGGCGTAGATCTGTCTGTAGATAAAATGGCACTCCAGAGATTGAAAGAAGCGGCAGAGAAGGCGAAGAAGGAATTATCTTCTGCTACAACAACCAATATTAATCTGCCGTTCATTACAGCTACAGCGGAGGGTCCGAAGCATTTTGATATGAATCTTACAAGAGCTAAGTTTGATGAGCTGACACATGTCCTGGTAGAGAAGACAGCAGAGCCTGTGACAAGAGCATTATCTGATGCGGGAATTACAGCTTCTGAGCTGGGTCAGGTACTTTTGGTAGGCGGTTCTACACGTATCCCGGCGGTACAGGATAAGGTAAGACAGCTTACAGGAAAAGAGCCGAGCAAGTCTTTGAACCCGGATGAATGTGTAGCGCTCGGCGCTTCTGTACAGGGCGGTAAATTAGCCGGAGATGCAGGCGCAGGCGACATCCTTCTTCTGGATGTAACTCCGCTTTCTCTTTCCATCGAGACAATGGGTGGTGTTGCAACAAGGCTGATTGAGAGAAATACGACGATTCCTACAAAGAAGAGCCAGATTTTCTCTACGGCAGCAGATAACCAGACAGCAGTAGATATTAACGTCGTACAGGGTGAGAGACAGTTTGCAAGAGACAATAAGTCTCTCGGACAGTTCAGACTGGATGGAATTCCGCCGGCACCGCGTGGAATCCCGCAGATCGAAGTTACTTTCGATATTGATGCCAATGGTATTGTAAATGTTTCTGCGAAAGACCTTGGAACCGGAAAAGAACAGCATATTACGATTACGGCAGGTTCTAACATGTCCGACGAAGACATTGATAAGGCTGTAAAAGAAGCAGCGGCATTCGAGGCGCAGGATAAGAAGCGTAAAGAAGGTATTGACGCAAAGAATGATGCAGACGCTATGGTATTCCAGACCAGAAAGGCAATGGAAGAAGTAGGAGATAAGCTGGATGCAGCAGATAAGGCAGCGGTTGAGGCTGACTGCAAAGAGCTGGAAGATCTGCTTGCAAAGATTAATATGGATGATATATCCGATGCGCAGGTTGCAGAGATGAAAGCCGGCAAGGAGAAGCTGATGGCAAGCGCCCAGAAGCTGTTTACCAAGGTTTATGAACAGGCCGGAGCGGCAGGAGCCGCAGGTACACAGGGAGCAGGCCCTGACATGGGAGCAGGAGCAGGTCCGGCGCCGGATGGATTCGCAGGCGATGATGTAGTAGACGGAGATTATAAGGAAGTATAAACATGGCTGAGACAAAGAGAGATTACTATGAAGTGTTGGGCGTCGCTAAAGATGCTGACGAAGCGACTCTTAAAAAAGCGTATAGAAAAGTAGCCAAAAAGTATCACCCGGATATGAATCCGGGTGATGCTGAAGCTGAAAAAAAGTTCAAAGAAGCATCCGAAGCTTATGCAGTCTTAAGTGATCCGGAGAAACGCCGGCAGTATGATCAGTATGGTCATGCTGCATTTGAAGGTGGAGCAGGCGGAGCGGGAGGTTTCGGTGGATTTGACTTCAACGGAGCTGATTTCAGTGATATCTTTGGCGACATTTTTGGCGATTTGTTTGGCGGTGGCAGAAGAAGCGGACGTGCGAGCCAGGGACCGATGAAGGGTGCGAATATCCGCAAAGGTGTGCGTATTACCTTTGAAGAAGCGGTTTTTGGGTGCGAGAAAGAGCTGGAGGTCGTGTTAAAGGAACCTTGCAGTAAATGTAATGGTACTGGAGCGAAGCCGGGGACATCGCCGGAGACTTGTTCAAAATGTGGCGGTAAAGGACAGATTGTCTATACACAGCAGTCCTTCTTCGGAACGGTTCAGAATGTCCAGACTTGTCCGGATTGCCGGGGAACCGGTAAGGTGATTCGTGAGAAATGTCCGGATTGTGGAGGAACAGGTTACACGGCAAGCAAGAAGAAGATATCCGTATCTATTCCGGCTGGTATCGATAACGGGCAGAGTGTAAGAATCCGTGAAAAAGGTGAGCCGGGTGTCAATGGCGGACCGAGAGGAGATTTGCTGGTAGAGGTGACGGTATCCAGACATCCGATTTTCCAGCGGCAGGATATGCATATTTTCTCTACCGTGCCGATTAGTTTTGCCCAGGCAGCGCTTGGCGGAGACATCCGCATCAAGACAGTAGACGGAGAAGTATTGTATAATATAAAACCAGGAACCAAGACAGATACCAAGGTCCGTCTGAAAGGAAAAGGCGTGCCATCCGTGCGGAATGCGCAGGTGCGCGGCGATCATTATGTGACGCTGGTAATTCAGACACCGGAGAGACTGAGCGCAGAGGCGAAGGAAGCTCTGAGAAGATTCGATGAGCTGACAGGAAATTCTCTGAACCAGGTGTCGGGTGAGGACAAAGGAAAACCTAAGAAAAAAGGATTTATGGATAAAGTAAAAGAAGCCTTTGATGATTAATTCATCAGAGGCTTTTTCTTTGTTTACAGATGTTGGTAGTAGAATATGGCAAGCTGCGTCCGGTCCCGCAGGCATAGCTTATCCAGGATACTACTCAGATAATTCCGCACGGTTCCTTCACTCAGATATAATTTTTCTGCGATTTCACGGTTGCTTAATCCGTCTGCGACGAGGGTTATGATCTTATATTCCCGTTCGCTTATTTCGTAGTCGTCATAATTAAATTTTGACTTTTTTTGAAGAAGATCAGGAATGCGGGATACAATCTCAAGTCCGAAAACGGTCTGTCCGGTGCAGACAGCTTTAATTGCAGGAACAATGCTGGTATAATCCTGTTTGAGAAGATATCCCTTTACGCCGAATTTTAATGCTTTCACGATATATTCGTCGTCGGAGAAGGTGGTAAGGAGGAGAATCTTAGCATTCGGGAATTCAGAAAGAATTTGCTCGGATGCTTCCAGCCCGCTCATTTCCCTCATGCGAATGTCCATAAGAAGTACGTCCGGTTTGTGCTTTCGGTACAGGGAAACGGCGTCTTTCCCGTCTGTGCCGGTTCCGCATACACAGACAGAACCATCCGTTTCCAGGATGGTTTTTAAAGCACCGGCAACTAGAATATCGTCATCGACAATCAATATATTTATCATTTTAGAGAGCCTCCTTTTTTGGTATGGTAATAAAGATGCGGAATCCGTTTTCTATCTGAATCTGCAGATTCCCATCCAGAGAATCTACACGGTCTTTTATATTAGTCAGCCCCATCCCTGTTCCGTCTGTCAGCTTAGAAGTTTTGATATCCGTACCATTATCCTCAATGATAAGCTGATAGAGTGCAGGATGTTCACGGACGAGGATGTGTACCCGGTCGGCGTTGCTGTGCTTTATGACATTGTTCAGGGCTTCTCTTATAATAGCAATAAAACCATATCTGACAGCTTGCGGTATTTGAAAACCCATATCGTACTCCATTACAGCGGGGCAGAAAGAAAAAGATTCTATAAGATTATCCAGAGTTTCCTTCAGGTTGACAGACTCATCGTGTAGATCGTGAACACTTTTCCTTATATCGGTCATGGCAGTGTTCAGAGTCTCTTCCAGTTGGGAGAGGAGAGGGGTTAAGCCTTCTTCTTTATTGATTGCTTTCGCTGCTCCGGTTAGCAGAATAGAGCGGGAAAGCATATGTCCGGTATTATCATGGATTTCTCTTGCAATTCGGTTGCGTTCCTTCAGAACAGCATTGTAGATTTCGTAATTTTGTTTTTCCAGCAGTGACTGGTTCTTCTGTTTCAACAAGAGATTCCGTTCTACAGAGTCGTCCCGCATTTTTTTAAATTCTGCGTCAAGCATCTCATACAGAGAAGTTTGGTGATCCAGCCAGAGTGTAATTGCGCTTCCCAGTATCAGGAAGGGCAGGAGACGCCATGGAGCGTGGTGGAAATGAAAAAGGCAGAATTCCACCACTAAGATAAGAGAGAGGAATAACTTGTCTTCTGCAAATCCGTACAGGATGACGGGAAAAAACAGAAGAAAAGTGGGGAAGAAGATAGCAAAGCTTATATAAAATGCAGCCAGTATAATGTGGAGGCTTCGCTGCCTGAAATAATACCCCAGAAAGGAATAGATGACGGCAGAAAGAAAGGCGGCAAGAAAGGCTGTATCTGCTTCCTGCAGTAATACAGCGCCCAGACAATATATAAGTAAAATGATTCTGTCGAGAATTCTGCTCATATGGCCCCCTCGTCGCCGGTTTTTATATGACAATTGTCATATGAAGTGCTGACACCTGACACTATCATTATAAGGCGGGAACGGTTATACTACAAGTGACAAATGTCAGAGAGGAGGATTTTATGGTTACAATTACGAATCTGGTGAAAAGATATGACGACCTGGTGGCGCTGGATCACCTGAATCTGGAGATAAAAGAAGGAGAGATTTATGGGCTTTTGGGGCCAAATGGTTCCGGAAAGACGACGGCAATTAACTGTATGCTGGCTCTTTTGAAATATGATAAAGGAAGCATTCAGATTATGGGGGAAGAAATGCGCCCGGACAGTTATGAAATTAAGAAGAATATTGGTGTGGTGATGCAAAATGTTGCCGTTTTTGAGCAGATGTCTGTCTGGGAAAATGTTGACTATTTTTGTGGATTGTACATAAAGGATAAAAAGAAGAGAAAAGCACTGACAGAAGAGGCGATTCAATTTGTGGGGCTGGAAGATTATAGAAAGAAGCGTCCGGGTAAATTGTCGGGCGGGCTTCTGAGACGGTTGAATATAGCCTGTGGTATCGTACACAAACCGAAATTAATTATTATGGATGAGCCGACGGTTGCGGTAGATCCACAGAGTAGGAATAAGATATTGGAAGGGATTCTGGAGCTGAACCGTCAGGGTTCTACCATTATCTATACTTCTCACTATATGGAAGAGGTGGAACAGATTTGTACCCGGATCTCAATCATGGATAAAGGAAGGGTTCTTGCTACGGGGACAAAAGAAGAGCTGAAAGGCATGATTAAAACCGGAGAGACGGTGACAATCGAGGCAATCGCCCTGGGAGACAAGGAACTTCAGGAGATAAAAGAGCTTCCCCATGTATTTGACATTTTCTATGAAGAGCAGATTTTGAAGATCCGTTTGAGCGGGGCAAAGCATAATCTGCTTAGAATCCTTCATTATCTGGAAGAAAAGGATATTGCATTTGGAAGAGTGTACTCGGAGCTTCCGACATTGAACGATGTTTTTCTGGAAATTACCGGGAAAGAACTGCGGGATTAGGAGGGGATACAGATGTTGCATTTGATAAAGTATCAATTCAGGCAGACCGTCAGGGAACATGTGACCATGTTCTGGGCGCTTGCTTTCCCGATTATTCTGGGGACACTGTTTTATATATCCTTTGGGAACAGTGATATGGGAGAAGATATGGATGTGATTGCAGTGGCGGTGGTGGAAGAGAACACTTCCGGCAGCGCACAAGCATTTCTCGCTTATCTGGATGCACTGGATGGAGATATTGTTGCATTGGAGCCTATGAGTAAGGACGATGCACTGGATGCTTTGAAGGCGGATGAGGTGGAAGGGATATTTTCCGTGGCAAAAGAACCGGAACTGATTGTGGCGAAGTCAGGGATTGAGCAGAGTATTCTGAAAGCACTTCTGGATACTTACCGGAAAAATACGGAAATAGCTCTGGCAGTCGGCGAGAAGCATCCGGAAGGCCTGGCGGATGCGATGGGAGAGCTGGAAGACTGGCGGGAGACGACGGAAGAAGTGAGCGTGGGCGGAAGGACGCTGAACCCGAACATCAGCTATTTCTTCGCGTTGATTGCCTATGCCTGCCTATCGGGAGCGTTCCTGGGAGTGAAGGGATGCCGTGACATCCAGGCGAATCTGTCAGCGTTGGGGGCAAGGAATTGCATTACGCCGACTCATAAAATGAAAATGCTGGTGAGTAATTTCCTGGTAATGTTTGGCATTCACTTTGTAAATATTATGATTCTGACAGTATACGTGAGGTTTGTCCTGGGAATTGATCTGGGCGGAAATCCCGGGGCGATTATATTGGTGAATCTGATGGGAAGCATGATCGGAGTATCTATGGGGATTTTGCTTGGATGCATCAACAGGGTATCGTTCAGTATGCGGATGGGCTTTTGCGTGCTGTTTACCTTGCTGCCGGGCTTTCTTGCGGGATTGATGTTTGGAGAGATGAAAAATATCATTGAGCAGCATTGTCCGCTTCTTAACCGTGTCAATCCGGCGGCGGTCCTGAGCGATTCTTATTATTGCATGGCGGTGTACAGCGATACCGGGCGGATGATGAGAAATCTTATAATTCTGGGATGTATGAGTGTGATTTTTGTACTTACTGCATTTCTGGTGACAAGGAGGGAAAGATATGACAGTATTTAAAGGATTTATGACGTTGGTAAAACGGAATATATTCACGTTCTTTCTCTATCTGGCTATTTTTATGACAATTTGTATTATGATACAGGTTCTGATCAGCGGTGAAGGAACGGTAAAGTTTGAAGAAGAAAGCCTTGAGATTGCTGTGATTGACCGGGATGGAGGAGAGCTTGCAAGAGGGCTTGCAAGTTATCTGGGTGGGAAGCATCATCTGACAGACATTGCGGATGACAAGAAAACCATCCAGGAAAATCTGTTTTACAGGAATATTTATTATGTGGTAACAATTCCAGAAAATTTTGAAGAAAAATGCCTGGAGGGGGAAGAAAAGCTAAAGACGACGAAGATTCCGGGAGCTTCCACTGCTTTTTATGTGGATCAGCAGATTGATACATTTTTAAACGATGTGAGAGTGTTGAAGGCAGCCGGATTTTCCACAGAGGAAGCAATAGCTGAAGTGGGTCGGATCGGAGAAATCAGTACGGACGTAACCTTGATTGATAAAAACGGACATGGCGGTCAGATGGCGCCCCATGCGTTTCTGTTTCAGTATCTTCCTTACATGATTCTTTCTGTATTGTGTTATATTATTGGTTTTGTTATGGTCGCTTACAGAAAGAAGGACGTGAGAAGGCGGATGCTCTGTTCGGCGGTCTCTCTTCGCAGCCAGAATGTGCAGCTTGTGGCAGCGTATCTGGTTATTGGCGCTGTACTCTGGATTATCTGTATGTGTATGCCGTTAGCCCTTTATGGAAAAGAATTTCTGCAGGATGGCAATCTGATTTACTATCTGCTTAATTCTTTTGTACTTACGCTGGTGTCTCTGGCGATTTCTTTCCTGATTGGCGTGCTGGTGGAGAAGGAAGAGGTTATTAACGGGGTGGTAAATGTCATTTCCTTGGGGATGAGTTTTACCTGTGGGGTGTTCGTATCTATGAGTGTTCTGGGAAAAGGGGTGCGGGCATTTGCACATTTTCTTCCCGTGTACTGGTATGAAATAGTAAATGAAATAATAGGAAGTAATGCAGAATTTACTGTGGCCCAGAAGACAACCATTTTTCAGGGAATCGGGATACAGCTTCTGTTTGCTGCGGCAATCCTGTCTGCAGGCCTTGCAGTCAGCAAATATAAAGAGCAGGAATAATTGAATTTGACACCTCCTTATGTTACAATACTTGATAAGTGTTGGATATAAGGAGGTTTGTTTTATGTATAATTTTACGCAGTATTCTCCGACAGAGATTGTGTTTGGAAGAGATACACAGAAGGAAGCCGGGAAGCTTGTGAAGAAGTGGGGCGGAAACCGTGTGCTGCTGGTATATGGCGGAGGCAGTGTGGTAAGGAGCGGTCTTCTTGATACAATAAAGAAGGAACTGGAAGGGCAGCAGGTTTCCTATACGGAGCTTGCGGGCGTGAAGCCGAATCCCAGGCTTTCACTTGCGCGGGAAGGCGTTAAGAAGGCAATTGCATTTCAGGCTGACATGATATTAGCAGTGGGCGGAGGAAGTGTTATTGACACGGCAAAGGCAGTCGCGCATGGCGCGGCGAATCCGGACAAGGATATCTGGGACGTATTCTGGATGCAGAAAGAACCGGTGACAAAGTCCCTTCCGGTAGGAGTGGTTCTTACGATTGCGGCTGCAGGAAGTGAGACCAGTGATTCTGCGGTTCTTACTAATGAGGAGACGGGCAGGAAGCAGGGGATTAGTACAGATTTTAACAGGCCCAAATTTGCAATTATGAATCCGGAGCTGGCGGCTACTCTTCCAAAATATCAGGTAGCATGTGGTCTTGTGGATATTATGATGCACACGCTGGAGCGGTATTTTACGCCGATATCCCAGGGAAATCAGATGACGGATGAGATTGCGGAAGGGCTTTTAAGGACGGTAATTGCCAATGGACCGAAAGCTTATGAGAATCCTGCAGATTATGATGCCATGAGTGAGATTATGTGGTGCGGAAGCTTATCCCACAATGGAATTACAGGACTTGGCAGACCGAAGGATTTCCTGAATCATAAGTTGGGACATGAGCTTGGCGCGAGATTTGACGAAGCTCATGGGGCGACCCTTTCCGCTGTGTGGGGAAGCTGGGCGCGCTACGTCTATAAGCTGGATGTGGAGAGATTTGCCCGTTACGGAGAGAAAGTATGGGGAATTCGAGAAGAAGAAAAAGAAGCGGCGGCGCTTCAGGCTATTGCCCGGACAGAAGAGTTCTTCAGGTCCCTGGGAATGCCGGTCTGCCTTGGACAGATGAAGATAGGGGTACAGCCGGATTCCGTACTGCGTGAGCTTGCTGACAGCGCCACGAAGGGAGATACGGTTCGCCTGGGTTCTTTTAAGAAAATGAATGCACAGGATATGTATGAGATTTATAAGGCGGCGAACCATGCATAAGGAGGAAAAGGAGGCGTCCGGAATGATTGTTTTAAGTAAAGAAGAGATTGCGGCTTTGGCAGAGCCGGACGAGATGATGGATGTGATTGAAGAAGCCTATCGGATTTTCGGGGCCGGGGCATATTTTATGCCGCCAAGACCGGTGGTGGAACATGAGAACAAGACTCTGATGTATATGCCGTGTTACACGAAAAACATAATTGGAACGAAGATTTTGAGCATTTTCCCTGAAAATTCTAAATTAGGGCTTCCATCTATTGATGGAGTCGTCCTTTTGAATGATTATGCTACAGGTGCTCCGGTGGCGGTTCTGGACGGACAGGCAGTTACAGCATGGAGAACCGGAGCAGTAGGCGGTGTGGGAATCCGTCACCTGTCACGGAAGGACTGCCATACGGTTGGAATCGTGGGAGCAGGGGTACAGGGCTTCTATCAGGCGGTTTATGCCTGCGCGGCGAGAGAGATTCATACCGTGTATGTGTTTAATCACAGTGACAGAGATCTTACCGATTATCTGAAGCGGTTAAAAGAAGCGATTGCAGACCCGAAGGTGGAAGTAGTACAATGTAAGAAGATAGAGGAGCTTGTGAAGGCAAGTGACATTATCTGCACAGCAACACCTTCCGCAGAGCCGGTACTTCCTGATGACAGAGAGCTTCTTACGGGCAAATGTATCATTGCTATCGGTTCTTATACTCCCCAGATGCGGGAGATCCCCGATGCTGTCTGGGATCTGGTTGATAATGTGTACATAGAACTTCCCTATGCATGTGAGGAGAGCGGGGATTTGAGTCAGCCGATTGCTGCGGGAAGGCTGACACAGGATCGGATCGTTTTAATGGATCAGTTTTTAAGTTCCGGGGCGGATGAAGAAGAGATTACAAAGAAAACCACCTATTTTAAATCGGTAGGGATGGGACTCTTTGATGTGTGTGTTGCACAGAAATTATTAGAAAAGGCAAAGGAGAGATAGAAGTATGAAGGTAGTAGCAACAGAGAAAGCACCAAAGGCATTGGGACCATATTCACAGGGGTATATCCACAATGGGATTTTATATTCAGCAGGACAGATTGCCATTAATCCGGCAACGGATGCCATTGAAGCAGATACTATTGAGGGACAGACGGAGCAAGTATGCAAGAACTTAGGAGAGATCCTGAAGGCGGCAGGGACAGATTTTGAACACGTACTGAAAACCACTTGTTTTGTGGCTGATATGGGGGATTTTGCGGCATTTAATGAAGTGTATGCGAAGTACTTTACTTCCAAACCGGCCAGAAGCTGTGTCGCAGTCAAGACATTGCCAAAGAACGTGCTTTGCGAAGTAGAATTGATTGCAGTTGTTGAATAAGAAGAACATTTTTTAATCAGGATGGAAAAGAGGTTGTATAATTATGGAAGAACAGCAGCAGGGATGTTCCCCATCTGACTGCGCCGGATGTGCGCATGCAGATTCATGTGGGAGTAAGCCGGAAGATATGAAGGAACCGGCAAATCCATTTTCTCATATTAATAAGGTGATTGCCGTTGTCAGCGGGAAAGGCGGCGTAGGGAAATCTATGGTGACTGCGTCGTTTGCGCGGATGATGCGGGAGCAGGGATTTGCAGTGGGGATTCTGGATGCGGATATTACAGGACCGTCTATTCCAAAGATGTATGGATTACATGAGAGTGCGAAAGGAAGCGAGGGAGGTATCTTTCCCTGCGAGGCGAAAGACGGAACCAGGATTATGTCTGTCAATCTTCTGCTGGAGCATGAATCTGATCCGGTCATCTGGAGAGGACCGGTTATAGCGGGGGTTGTGAAGCAGTTCTGGACAGATGTTATGTGGGGAGAACTGGACTACCTTTTTGTTGATATGCCTCCGGGAACCGGAGATGTACCGCTTACTGTATTCCAGTCTCTTCCGGTGGATGGGGTGGTGATTGTCACTTCTCCGCAGGATTTGGTGCAGATGATTGTAGAGAAAGCATATAACATGGCAGAAAAAATGAACATTCCGGTGCTTGGTATTGTGGAGAATTACAGTTATCTGGAATGTCCGGATTGTGGAAAGAAGATTTCCGTATTTGGAGAAAGCCACATCGATGAGATCGCTGCCAGATTGAATATCCCAGTACTTGGCAAGATGCCTATCGATCCGAAACTTGCAGGAGTTGTAGAAGAGGAGAAGGCTTATGAGCTGGATAATCCATATCTACGGGATGCGGTGAACAAGCTTTGATCCGGTATCCCGGAAAATGAGGCGGCGGCACGGAGGTGAGATTATGATTACAATTTTTAACCGTAAGGAACTGATTACTGTATATAGTATGCAGTCTCAGGCTAAGATGCGGGACATCCTTACAGAAAATGGAATTGATTATAAGATAAGAGTGGTGAACCGTAAGAGTCCGTCGCCGATGGCGGCAGGATCGCGCGCACATACGGGGACTTTCGGAGAGAACCTTGCAATGGAATATGAATATATTTTTTATGTGAAACGGGAAGATGTTGCCAGAGCTTCCCATCTTGTTTCCAGAATCCGGTAGGAATGGCCGGAAGGCAAGATGCGGAGAGATGCAGATCGGCAGCCTGTAAATAGATGCTCAGTTCCTGGAGCGTGGCTGTGGGTCTGCCGGTATTTTTATGATATAGGAATAGAGGGAGTTCGAGGCGGACTTGTCCGCTTTGTTCCGATAAGGTATTGACAGGAAGAACATGTGTTTGTATAATGTAAAAAAGAACAAATGTTCATGCGACGGAGGTGCCTTATGAGATTACAGGAATCAATGACAGTCTATGAAAAGCTGAATATTTTAACAGATGCAGCGAAGTATGATGTGGCTTGTACTTCCAGCGGTACGGAACGTAAGAGTGACGGAACCGGTATCGGGAGCTGTCAGCAGTCGGGAATCTGTCACAGTTTCTCGGCGGATGGAAGATGCATCTCTTTGCTTAAGATTCTGTTTACGAATGAATGTGTCTATGACTGTAAGTATTGTATTAACCGCCGGAGTAATGATGTGAAAAGGGCATCCTTTACGCCGGATGAGATCTGTAATCTTACCATGGAATTTTATCGCAGAAATTATATAGAGGGGCTTTTTCTTAGCTCAGGGGTTCTGAAGAGCCCAGATTATACGATGGAGCTTTTGTATGCGGCCTTGTACAAATTACGTGTAGAGTATCATTTCCAGGGGTACATTCATGTGAAGGCAATTCCGGGAGCCAGCAGAGAGCTGGTTTACAGGCTGGGGCTTCTGGCAGACAGGATGAGCGTGAACTTAGAGCTTCCTACGGCAGAGGGACTTAAGCTTCTGGCGCCCCACAAGACCCGGAAGACGATTCTGGAACCGATGCGTCTGGTACAGAATAGGATGGAAGAGAATAAGCAAGAGATAGCTCTGTACCGGAATGCACCCAGATTTGTTCCGGCAGGACAGAGTACGCAGATGATTATTGGAGCTACACCAGAGACGGATTATCAGATTATCAATGTGGCGGAGGCGCTCTATCAGAAGTTTGGACTTAAGAGGGTATTTTATTCTGCTTTTATCCATGTGAATGAGGATAAGAATCTTCCGGCAAGGACGGACGAGGGACCGCCGCTTCTCAGAGAGCACAGGCTCTATCAGGCGGACTGGCTGCTCCGTTATTATCATTTTGAGGCGAAGGAGCTTCTTTCGGAAGAGAATCCTAATTTTAATATCTTGCTGGATCCCAAGTGCAATTGGGCGCTTCGGAATCTTGAAGTATTTCCGGTGGAAGTGAACCGTGCCAGTTATGAGATGCTGCTTCGCGTTCCGGGGCTGGGATATAAGTCTGCTATGCGGATTGTGAAGGCAAGACGGCTGGGAACGCTGGATTTTCCGGATCTTAAGAAGATGGGCGTGGTATTGAAGCGCGCCATGTATTTTCTGACCTGTAATGGGAGAATGCTGTATCCTGTAAAGATGGAGGAAGATTATATTACGCGTAATCTTCTGAATACAAAGGAACGGCTGCCGCAAGGCGTGGCGGGAATGACATACAGGCAGTTATCTTTGTTCGATGATGTAAAGTTTGGAGGTGGGCTGCATGAGAAAGATGTATATCTGCACGGATAGTGTTACCGGAATTTTCTCGGCAGTCTATGAGGCATGGAAGTCGGGAAGAGATTCGGATACCTGCGGGATTGTCTTTCGTGGAAAGGTAGAGCAGGAATTGTTTTGCGAGTACTGCGAGATAGAAGAAAGCGAAAGAAAAGCACTGGCTGTGGAGAAGATGATTCTCCGGCATTTGGGAGAGAGAGCCTATTGGGATATCTATCATGCGGCTCTTTCGGAGCGTGAAGAGAAAGGAAATGCTATATTAGGGGCGATGCTGGAAGCAAGAAGGATTCCCGACAGTACGAAGATTATGGATCATCTGAGCCATCCAATGGTGGAGAAGGTATTTGAGATGAGCAGAAGCGTGGACGGAGAGGCACACCAGTTAAAGGGATTTCTACGCTTTCGGGAATTGGAGGGAGGAATCCTGTTTGCAGAGATTACGCCAAAGAACCGGGTTCTTACCTGCCTTGCTCCTCATTTTTCGGACCGGCTGCCTACAGAGAATTGGATGATATATGACAAAAACCACCGGGAGATAGCGCTTCATGAAGCAGGCAAAAGGTGGGTTCTGGCGTCTGATGATACGTTAGATTTTGA
>ERZ1673736.1467-NODE-1467-length-31379-cov-5.843283_pt1 | contig 31379 bp, 27 predicted proteins | sample MGYA00580212_ERZ1673736 | MGnify/ENA primary metagenome ERZ1673736 (study PRJEB41218, sample SAMN15661752) | gut metagenome | host: Homo sapiens | place: Canada: London | collected 2015-08-20/2019-03-30 | study: EMG produced TPA metagenomics assembly of...
AGCGACAGCTCATATAATATATCACAGTCGCTTGCGTTTGTCAAGCACTTTTTTCCAACTTTTTTAACTTTATTTTTGTTAAGTTTCAATCGCTTCAACTGTCCTTTTAAAAGAATCAATTTATTCAATTAACTTAACTGTCTCTAAGTTATTGCTGTTGTTTCAGTGTTGTCTCTCGCTGCAACGTTGACTATAATACCACCCTTTCAAAGGTTTGTCAACCACTTTTTTCAACTTTTTTCTATTTTTTTTTAATAGAAATTGACATTTAAAATGGCTCATGCTAAAATGCAATTGTCCACTGGTTCTGGGAAGAGTATGGCTGTTTTGTTTTTCAAAATACTGTATCGGAGGTGTCCGGTCTCACACTGAATATCCCGAGAACACACTCCGGCCAGTGGGTATTTCATCTTTTATTTTTCTTAATTCTTACTGGAGGTAACTATTATGAGAACTTATAAAAAGCCAATGATCACTGTTGATTCTGGTTTAGCTGAGGGTGTTTATGCAGCAAGTGGTGCTAAAGGAACTTTAAATGTAACTTATTATGGTGTATGGGATCGCTGGGGCACAAACGGCGGTAAGGGACTGGCTATGGCTGACTGGTCTGATATTAACGGTACTATTACATTAAATATTACCTTTAATGATACTATTGATCAGGTTGAAACAGATGATGCTTCTGTTCAGAAAACTTGGTCAGGAAAGACTGCTACATTAACATTTGCAAGCACAGCAACAAATCCGCTTACAATTGGTATTCACCTGAACCACGGTACCAGCATTGATGATCTTAAGATGGCTGGATTTACCTACTCAATATCGTAATACCATCATATTATTGATAATCACAGGTGCCATAAATTGGTGCCTGTTTGTGCGTATAGACATATAACTACAATACGCATTATATAATTTTTCAAGGAGGAAACTTATTATGCATCTGTATCAAAAACCTATTATTACAATTGACAGCGGACTTTGCGAAGGCATCTATGCGGCAAGTGGAAACAACACATCCGACAATGGTCCAAAATGTGACAGCAAGTACATGAACGGTACATGGCAAGCGCAAGATCATTCTAGCTGGAATGGAGGAACTCGCGGTTATAAGCAGCAGTTTGGCTGTCTGGGATGTCCAGCCAATACAGCTAATGGCTGTGGTCTTTTAACTCATTACGAGGATTCTAATCATGCAAGTAGCTACGATGTCGATAACGGAAACCGTAAGCCAAGCTGGGAAAAGAAGGGCTATGGACCAGACGATACTGTTACTGACTGGAATATGTAATTTTATTTTTTGCTCATATTGTTTCAACTTACGCACATAAACCTACATGTATAAACACGTTATGCGGCGCTCTAGCACTTTGCTAGAGTACCGCATATTTATTTTACTTTTATCTTACGCTTTTGCTCGACTAAACTGACCTCGATATACAATTTTTCGTCTCACATGAAGCAGTGCACATACAGCCGGAAGTCCAAACACTTCAATTAATCGTGCAATAAATTGTTCACCCTTTCGAAGTGAACATTTACTAATCCAGACATTTGTCTTTAACTTATTCATAATGTCTTTTCGCTGTTCTCTTGTTGCCGGAAGATCCGTCATTGTCAGTACAATAAAATATTGCTCTGAAAAATGATCCCATAACAGCCGTTTTAACTTTGGCGATATGTTATCATTATTTTTCACATCAGTCATATTCTGTATGCAAACGGTAAGGCGGTCATTAATATTTCTATAATTATGAGTTTTTGTAATAGCCGTCATTACACTCTTGCGATATCCATATACGACCTCACGCACTGTTGTAATCTGCTGAGCTGCTAAAATTATTTGATACGTCAGACACAAATCTTCTGAAGTTTTTCCTGCTGGATATTGAAAATTATTTTTCTCAAAAAATTCTTTCTTATAGCAGTAATTCCATGGATTCCACTGATAAAACTTCGAACGTTCAACTGCAGCCTTCAATATAATTTTCAGAAACTTCTCTCCATTGCATTTCCTTGGTATCTCAGGAAGTGAAAATGCACTCTTTTTCTCATTCAACTCTTTTATTTCATAAAAATTCTGATACTCAAATGCAATTATATCAGGTTCTTCTTTCGTTTTTTCCGCCAACAATCCAAGCTTATCCCCAATCCACACATCATCGCTATCGATAAAGATAAAATACTCTCCCTTTGCCGTCTGTATGCCAACATTTCTTGATACAGATACTCCTGCATTTTTCTGATGAATGACACGAATCTGCTCATATTCACTCGCATATTTATCACAAAGCTTTTCTGATCCATCTGTTGAGCCATCGTCAATCAAAACGATCTCATAGTTCTTATAAGACTGCTTCAAAACGGATTGAATACATTCATCTAAATATTGAACCACATTATAAACAGGTATAATAAATGAAAATTTCATAGTGTATAACTCCTTATTAACTGTATTAATATCATATTGATCCTTCGAAAAAAATTAGAACTCTTCTATCATCTGCTCTATCTCCCACTCTTTTAATTCCCTGCAGCTCTTATCTTTTATTGCATACACCCTTGCACAGATATTTAATACAGTTGGGCGATGTGTTGTTACAATACAAGTGCGCGGATATGTATCGGCCATGATATTTCTAATTACCCGGCGTTCCGTTGCCACATCAAGAGCAGAAGTAGCCTCATCCAACAATAATATTGGGGATTTTCGAAGAAGCGCCCTGGCAATTGACAAACGCTGTGCCTGTCCTTCTGAAAATCCACCGCCGCGCTCCTTTACTGCACTGTTTATTCCATCTGGAAGCTTCTCTACAAAATCCCATGCACAAGCAAGCTTTAATGCTTCGATCAATTCCTCATCTGATGCATCTGGCTTTACCGTTCTCAGATTTTCTGCTATTGTCCCTGAAAACATTGTATTTCCCTGAGGGACATAAGAAAACAGCTTTCTTGCCGATGCGCTAAGCAAAATCTTCTCTTTTCTGTTTTCCTCAGCGCATACCCACATACGGCCTTCTTTTGGACATAGAAGTGCTAGTATCAAACGAAGCATCGTTGTTTTTCCTTCACCTGAAGGACCTACAAGAGCAACCACTTCATGCGGATATGCCTGCATCGAAGCATGCTGAAATACCTCTGTTCCAGTATGGTAGGTATACCCCATATCCTCTACAACGAGTCCCATACCCCCCATTCGATATTTTTTTTCAAACACTTCCACTTCTTTATCATAACTATAATCTTCCTGCGGCATCTCTACAATATCCATTAGACGTCCTGCTGAAATCGTAAGTGATACTGCTGACGGGATTAAGCCTGCAAGTGAATTTACTGAACTTGTCAATGTACCTGATAATGATAAAAACATTGTCATTGTACCATAACTGATTACCCCGCTCCATACACGGTAAATTCCCCATCCGTAGCAGCTGTATGACACAATAAAACCAATGATAGACATCAAAATAGAAGTAAGAATTGACATTCTCTGAAACTCAAGACGCATTCCAATGTATTCTTTTTGAAGAGAACCCAATTTTTCGATATAAAATTTAATAAGATCAAAGGCTTTGATTGTCTGAATGTTTGAAAAAGTCTCTTGATTAAATCCATATAGCTTTGCATTCATCTGCGCACTGCGCTGATTATTTTTACTCATACGCTTTAAAAGCGGCTTTGACAACAATGCACTAAATGGAATTCCAAGCAATGCAAATATTGCAAATGTCGGATCATAGTAAATTACAATTGCAAGCGCACTGATAAAACGAACTGTATAAATGATCAGGTTAGGAATCCAGTTTAAAATACCGCTTGCAATGTTTGATGCATCTGAACTCCACCTTGTCACAAGATCACCAGTATGATATGTAGTAAGCGATTCCCAATCAGTGACCATCATCTTCGCAAAAATATCATTTTTTATTTCGGTATCCACCTTCAGGTTAATGAGTGTAGACGCATAGCCTGATGCCTGTGCTACCAAAATATTTCCAATTGAAAATCCAATCATTGCCGCAAATGTGCTGATTAATCGCCCCGTCTCATGACCTGTTATAATATCAACCAGATCTTTTGAGATTAAACTAGATACAAGTGAAACACCCGTACCCATAACACCAAGAAGCGTGTACAGCACCATTGCCTTCCAGTAACGTCTGGCATACTGGCCAATCCATAATCCCTGACGAGTCAGCTTGCGCAAGCTATCCTTTTGAAGATATTTTTTAATAAGCTTAAGTTTTTGCTTCACTGCTGCGCATCCTCCTTATCAATTCGCGCCTTCATCACATATGCAGCTGACGGCTCCTTCGTACAAAGCAGATAGTAAATCGGCACTTCTTTTGCCAGCTTAGCTGCGCATTTTAGATTTGCCTCAAGCATATCTTCTGTCCAAACTGGTGAAATCATACGCTGCATTACGCGCACAATTTTCTGATCATTCTGCAATGACTCAAAATGATCATTATCTGAACGCCCCAAAAGAACTATTCCTCCAAGCGGATACGATTTTGTCGATGCTATGCCAGATGTGCCACACCATGGCATTCCGTAGACGATTGGATGTCCCTTTGAACCTAGTTTATCTACACTTTGTCCAATATTAGTCTGCTCACCATTACTCCATCCAATCAAATTTAAATCGCCATTTATAATCTTAGTGCCAAACTGTTCTTTCCAAAGATTTGTATGTGTACTTTTACCCATTCCAGAATGACCTGAAAAAAGCCATACTTGATCTCGATAAAGAATGGATGCTGAATGAATCGCAAAAAAGCCCTGTCTCTGAGCAAAGAATAAAAAGAAATGGCGAATTGCATGGAAAAGCTCCTCTTTTGTTTTCTCTTTATCCAACCCCTTAACATAAATCTGAGCAAAACGTCCATTGCGCGTCATATGTACTTCTCGAATCTGATTCATAGATGGAAACAGAATAATGTATCCCTGCTCATTCTCGCAAACTACCAACTCTTCATTTCTGATAAGTGTTTTTCCATTCGGGTGAAATGGCGTAGTTCTCTGCAAAATTTCTATTTGCATTTGCACTGGCATTTTAATTTGCATTTTGATCTGTGATTCTGTTTGCAATTCATTTTGTGATTTAGTCTGTGATTCACTTTGCGATTTTTCCTGTGCGCTTGCGCAATCTTTCAAAAATGCATCAAACTGGGACGAGATCAAGTCTCGTGAACCATACAGCGCAATCCGCATTCCTGCAATCTCCAGACACCCAATAAACGGCTCTTTTGTTGAATATACGCAAGTTGCATCATCCGCGTCCTCTGCACAAACAGAACGCAGACATTCCTGCAAAATCCCAAGTGACAATAATTCCTGAACAAACTGCTTTACATCCTGTCGGATTTGATCTTGAATTTGATCTTGCATCTGATCTTGAATCTCATCTTGAGTTTCATTCACCGCTTCGCCATCCGCAGAATAATGCTGAACTAATTTTTCTGCAAGAACATCGTCCGTCATTGATGTTTTCAATTCATTCCACAAAAAGACACCTGTCTCATTTAATACGATTCCTTTTCTCTGATCTGCTACCTTTTGTCCATATGGAAGAAGATAATGCACACCTGCAATCTCTTTCAGGCAATATCCTTCCTGACGTTTTATCCACATCCCACGTCACTCCTTTAACCATTTTCTTCTATATGCTGTAACAATACAGTCTGTATGTCTGCCAGCATATATGTATACCTGCACATATACTTTGGAACTGCATCAAAACTTCCTCCCTCATGTAATGCACAAGCTGCACAAGTCTGACAAACTGTACGATATTTACATACACTGCATTCTCCACTTAAATAAATTTCATTTACTGCATTTTTAAGCTGCTGCCATGAACTTTTCACCCCTATCTCAAATATCGGAAATGAAGGATAGTTCAACATCACACACGGCTGCATTTTACCTTGCCAGCTTACTGCAAATGAAGTGCGTCCAGCCTGGCAATGCATCTTTTCAGGCAGCTTATCTTTAAGCGTTTCCTGTTCTATCATATGTACCGACTCCATAGTTTGTCTGCACATTTCTTTAAATGCACCTGTTTCCATAGTTTGTTTCATAAAATGAAGTTTTGCAGTCGCCGCTTTTTCTGGACTTAAACGTGCCTGCAAATCAAACGGCTTTGTGCGTTCTCGCTGTGCTGGATACATGTATGTATCAACATTTACAGCTGTTCCAAGTTCATTTGCAATCTTTACAATCTCATCAATCTGCTTTTCATTTGCCTGAACCAGACTGCCATTAATTTTAACAGCAACTTTTCGCTTCACTAGAAGCTCAATCCCCTTTAATGCCTTCTCATATCCATTCTCAAATCTGCACAAATCACGATACGTTTCTTTATCAGTTCCGTACAGTGTAATATTAATTCTCCTCGGTGGATTTTCTGCAAAGAAATTTGCCCACGCTTCATCAAGAATGGTGCCATTTGTATTAACTGTAATAATCATGCCCAGCTTACGAAGACCAAGATAAACCTCTTTAAACTCTGGATATAAAAGTGGTTCTCCACCTGTCAAAATTATAAACAGCGTTCCGGCATCTCTCATCTGACGCGCAAGTTCAAGCCACTCTCTTGCTGTGCGCAAACGCCCCTTCTCTTTCATCTCCTCTTTACTAAGACGCACATAGCACATTCGACAATTCATGTTACAAAGCGGTGACAATTCAAAACTAGCACTCAATGGAATACCTTTTTGTAATGCTCGTCTTATAAGCGCCTTCTCATAGGTATTGTAAGTCTCTTCCATTTTTATTTTTCCTTTTTCTGTGTACCTACAAAAAAACCACGCCTTTCAGCGTGGTTTTTTCCAATCACTGCAACTATTATGAGTGATTCGTTCCATTACCTGATATATTTACTACTCCTTTATGATGCCAGGTTCTGCCAGATCCATCTGACGCATTTGTTATCCAATAAATGGTCTGTCCATTTGTTATATTATTTGCATTCAATCCTGATACTGCACTCCAAGTAGCATCTGTAATTATGCAATCCAAATCACCCTGTTGGCGCGTATTTTTCTCAGTCATACGTACTGAGCCATCGGAATTTACAATAATCCACTGATTATTTATATGTCCGCACCCTGTGCCATCTGAGTTCTTATGGTGACTCACATCTTTTTCTGAAGGTTCCTTCCAATCTTCAGCACCGTTTTCTTGTGCACGGGCGCATGCTACTCCCCAACACGCTGCCACATATTCATCTGCTGCAAATACTTCTTCACTTACGCATGGTGTTACATATTCTAACTTTGCCATATACCATCTTCTCCTTTCTTCTTACCACTATTAATCTATAAAAATTACCTGTATCGTTTATTTTATTATACTGCACTGGTAATTTTTATGTCAATATATTTTTTTATCGTTACTGTTACTTTTCACTGAACTCCCTTTCGCAATGCTAAAAATCGATTGCCATTTTGGAAGATTCTTCTTCACTAAGCTCTGTTACCTTTGTATCCACAACACGATATACTCGCTTGCACAAATTTAGTACACTTGGTCTATGCGTAGTGACAATACAAGTTTTGTTTGGGCGCTGTGTAATTATATTTTTTAGCACTCTTCGTTCAGTCGTCACATCAAGTGCTGATGTCGCCTCATCCAATAAAAGAATTGGAGCATCACGAAGTACAGCACGAGCAATGGCAATTCGTTGTGCCTGACCTTCTGATAATCCACGTCCCCGCTCTCCGAGTGCCGTATTAATCCCATGCGGCATTTTTTCAACAAAATCCCATGCACAAGCCACCTTTAAAGCTTCTTCTACTTCTTCGTCTGAGGCATCTTCCTTTACCATCCGTAAGTTTTCTGCTATAGTTCCAGCAAGAATCGTATTGCCCTGTGGCACATAGGCAAAAAACTGGCGCGTCTCCACATTTAGTAAAACTGACCGTCCATTAGATGCTTTGATCAGTGCTTGTCCCATCTGTGGGCGAATTAATCCAAGTATCAGACGAATCATAGTTGTCTTTCCTTCTCCTGATGGACCAACCAACGCCACAATCTCTCCTGGTGCGGCAAAAAAGTTTGAATCTTTTATAACCTTTTTGTCCTCTGAATAATTAAAGCTCACATTTTCCATGCAAATCTGGAAACCACCCTCTGCCAAAGCATTTAGCTCATGACTTGCCTCTATATGAGTTTCCTTAGGTAACTCAACCAATTCACGAATCCGATGCGCAGAAACAGAGCTATTTAAAAACGATGGAATAATCGAGACAACACTATCAAATGCACTGGACAGACTGCTTCTTTGCTGCAAAAAAAGAGTCATCGTTCCATACGTGATATCATGTGTCCATAATCTAAACAGGCAATAGCCAAATGCAGCAAATTGCACGCCGGCACCCAAAATAGACAACACAATATTTGTTTTAATAGAAAACAAATTGTAATCCAGATTAACAATTTTAAACTTTTCCTGCCACCAACGAAGCTTTTTGCTATAATGTGATGCTATACCAAATGATTTAATGGTATCAAAATTATAGAAGGTTTCCACCTCAAATGTCATCATTTTACTGCTCATCTCACGCGCTTTTTTGCTATACTCGCGCTGCCTCTGAATCATAAACTGAGACATAAAAAGCAAAAACGGTGCACTCGCAAGTGCAATGACTGCCATAACCCAGTCATAATGAAGCAATACAAAAAATGTTGCTGCAAAATTATAAATGGCAATCACAATCGTGGGAAGCCAACTAATCGCATTATTACTGACTGTTCCAATATCACTGTTAAAGCGATTTAAAACATCTCCATTTGAATAGCGATTGATTGCCATCCACTCTGCATCTACAATCTTATCAAAAATATCTGCCTGAATATCATTGTTAATTTTAATACTTAGTTTCGCTGAAATTCTGCTGATTAAACTAGAAAACAGAAGACTAAAAACTGTACTTCCCACCATGATCACTAGCAGAATAGCAAGCTTGCTTGTTTGGTAACCTGTAATGATATCAATAAGATATTTTCCAGCCACACTGCTGACTAGTCCGAATGATGTACTTAAAATTCCAAGCAGCGTATAAAATACGATTGCCCATTTATAGCGCACACTATAGCTAAATATCCATTTCCAATCATCAATAATCTCTGAAAAAGTGCCATCTTTAAAGCGCCTTATTAAAATTTCAAGTGATTCAAATGACACTCTATGATTTTTCTCTACTTCATCCTGCATCTTATCCTCCTTTCTGTTGTCCATTTTTATTATTTTTCTTATCTTCTAATAAACAGCCTGCTCATAAAGCGATAGGTATTTATAAAAAATCTCCGAAATGGAATCAGTCTGATCCAATAATGCTCAAAAAATTCCCACCAGAAATTCCCTGGTCCAATCCATAGTCCCTTTCGGCAAACACTTGTAATCAGTGCAAAAATCTGGGATTCTTCTATCGGTCCTTCTATTTCGCTGCTTTGCTGTGAATCTCCTAATAAATAGAAGCCTTCCTTTCTGACTCGAATAATACGATGCATAACAAATTTCCCACTTTTTCTCTGGAAAAATACCATATCGCCTTTTCTTAACTTGCGGTCAGGCTTTTTTAATCTAATGGAATCTCTGCCATGCATCAAAAATGGTGACATGCTGTTTCCTGAAATCAGCATGTTCACTTCTCTTCCTTGCTCAGTAAGTTCTCGCAGCATTGAGACATATTCCTTTGTATTGACAAGTTTCATAATTTAACTATCACCACCTGTTCTCCAGATACTCTTCCAGACATGTAACTGCCTGTTCTGAAATATCGCAGGCTAATTCCACAACTGGAATTTCCTTTAGCAGTTCGCTCAAAAGATCCATTGCCTTTTCCTGATATGAGCGATTCCAGTTATTCACCATCAATTGAGCAAATACCTTTTTTGCTGCCTCAAATCCGTGCAGTTGTCGAATCTTATTTTTTTTTGCCTGACAAAGCATAACTATTGCTCTAACAGGTAAAACTTCATTCACACAGATTTCAGAGCTTCCACAAATAGGCCATCCATACGCAGACCATCTATCTTTTTGCTTTTTTAAAAGGGTGCGGTCTCCGTTAATCGTTCTTGTGTTTCTGTATCTTGTCCATAAATCAGCCTGCGTTGTTTTTCCTGTACCAGATGGTGCCGAAAACAATATAGCATGTCCATTTCGTTCTATATAAGCACTATGAAGAATGATCCCACCTTGTTCAATCATCAAGCGTTCCAGACAAAATGGCGCCCAGAAAATCGTATCAAGAAAAAGCTGGGACTGTACTTGGCGCAAGAACCAAATCTCACACTGATTCGCACCTGTTTGCAGACTAGCCGCATACTGCCAATCTGCTCCCTTAAAATTCATAATCCGGCACTCACCTGTATTTGTCTGAAAAACAGTTAAATCTTCTCTTGTTACGATTGAACTTGTTCTTTTTGCTTTCAAATGCGCTATAAGTTCAGAAAAGTCATCTACTATCTGAATTTTATAATGGCATGCACATCCATCAACATCATTTATACGAAACAATTCTAAATTTTCAGGATGCGGCATTTTTTCATCTCCATCAATTTGAATGATCGCATCACCAATAAGAAAGTTTCCTGTTACCAAGTGTGGTCCTCCTTTGAAAATGTTACCATTCCATGCTGCAGCAAAGCATTGACAAAGCCAATTACATCTTGTGTTGCTGTTTTTTCGTCAATTTCATAAGTATCTAGCATGATCTTTACCATTTCCTCAAGGCTCTGCACGTTTTCAAGATGTTCCCAGATAAATCTTGCTGTATCGGTCATTGAAAGCATTCCATTAAATTCTTGCGCAGCCGTACCTGTTGGCACCAATATTGTTTCACCTGCAATTTCCCTTAAAATAAACTCCTTTACAATTTTCATGATAACATTCCTCCCTACTCTCTCAATCCTGTATCTGACAATCTCTCATCAATGCGAAACAGAACCAACAGTTTTATTCCAACTGCAATTCCCCCATATAAATGACAATTCATCGCTACTGAAAATACGCGGATCATTGCCCTCCAATGAAACTGCGATAGTTGTCGAATACGACTGTCTTTTGCCAGTCTAATAAAGACTTTCCTCACCAACGGATCTTTATGATATTCCATAATCAATTTTCGTACACTTTTTATCGTGCCGCTGCCCCCCATATACTCCATCTTCGCTGAAAAAAAAGAGCCAAAAAACAAAAGATACTCAATTAATCCAGTAGCAGCATCTTTTACAACCTCTGCTGTCTTTTTATCTTCCACCTTTATTTCTTTTGCATACCTTCTAAGCAGTGTCGCAATCTCCAACCAACACTCCTTTAAATGTGGATTATATCTAAAAGAAACAGATTGTTCATTTCTCCGGTAAATATACCCGATTTCATTGATAAATGCATACTTTGCTCCACTCAGACAACACTGCATATTAAAAAGCTTATCCTCCGCATATGTAATATCATCAAAGCATATATGATTTTGTTCAATGAACGATTTTCGATAAAGCTTTCCCCATACATACGATAATGTCCCCACAGAAAAAAATCCCTGAAAACGAAAATCCTCTGTGTTCTGGATTTTTTCAGAAAAGGAGACATGCGATATAGCGTTCAATTGCTTCCCTTTCCACAATCTCATATAGTTTGCCACTACAATATCTGCGCCTGATTCCTGTGCCTTCCAAAAAAGTCGACTAAGAATTTCTTCATTCGCCAAATAATCATCAGCATCTACAAACATAATGTAATCCGCTTGTGCTTCAGACAAAGCTTTGTTTCTCGCGGCTCCTGGGGAATGCAAATTTTCTTCAAATACCCGGATTTTTGAACATCTTCGAGCATAGTTTTGGCATATTTCAAGACTGTTATCTCTTGACTTGCTGACAATCAAAATCAGCTCCCATTCCTTATAACTTTGCGATAAAATACTGTTCAGCATATCACTTAAATAAACCTGTGCATTGTATACTGGCACAATAATCGAAATCTTCATTATCCCTCTCCACTGCATTTTTTCATGATAGAATGATAGAAAAGATCCTTAAAAAATGATATAATAACGATATTCTTTCAAGGAGGCTTTTCTATGAGCAATTTAAATGATCCACTCGCATCCTCTTCATCTTTTTCCATCGACATTGAGCATCTGCTTTCTAATGGCACTACAATAAAAATCAAACCACAGGGCTACAGCATGTATCCTCTTTTTGTCCCTGGACGCGATGAAGCCTGCATTGAGCGCACAGACTTTTCTTCTCTGAAACGCGGTGATGTGATTCTGTACCGTCGCGACAAAAGTATTTTGGTCTTGCACCGCATATGGAAAATCACAGGCGACTCCTTTTATATGGTCGGTGACAATCAGACCGAAATCGAAGGACCACTTCGCGCTGATCAAGTTCGTGGCAAGCTGACTGGATTTGTTCGAAATGGCAAATTCGTTGATGTCAAAAATCCAATTTACCGCTTCTTATCTGGCCTGTGGCTCTTTCTGCGCCCTATGCGTCCATGTGCTTGGAAGTTGAACGCCTGTGTGCGTAAACTAAGGTACAAACGTTAATGCGCTTATCAACTGATCAGTATTAAACTTTCTTTTCTAGGTTGCCAAAAGCTGTTCATTATTTTCTAACAGATGCAAACAATTGAGTAAAGCTCTTAAAGCGCTCGCTCTTGCAAAAAAGAAGCAGATTTATGCTCATAGGAATAACAACACATATTCCTACCGCTCCTAAAAAAGATAAAAAAGAATGACGATACATCAGTCCAACTGCAAACTTAGACGACCACACCTCGACTGCAAACAAAATCGCATATTCCAAAAGATCAAAAACATATCGTTTTGCATCCATCTTTATATACTCGCCAAAAAATACGATAATGCGGTAAATAATCTGAATCAGATATGCGAGACATGTTCCAAGAAGTACACCTACTGTACCAAATGGAATGACCAGTGCAAGTGAAACTACCAGATTCACAACTGCTGTGACAACAGAAAGTGTTCGCTCCCGATTAAACAATCCACTCACACCCATGACTACCGTGATTGGCTGCCCGATTCCCAGTAACACACATGATGTAACCGATAAAAATACCGATCCTGGATCCCAAAGGAAGTCCGAGCCCAACCAGATATCCTCAACAAACGGATCAATCAACACATATAGTCCACATGCAGCCACTGCCACAATCATAAAAAACAGAAACGTCATCTGTCTAAGTACGCGGTAGTTTTTTTCACTATCTGATTCCACAAACATATTTCCGATTCCCGGCTGAATACTCGATGCCAGTGCTCGAATAATATTGCTTACTGAACGTGTAATCAAACCGTAGTTACTAAAAATTCCTACTGTTGCCACATTAATAAATCCAGAAATAATGAGATTATCAGTTCCTCCTAAAAGATTCATTGACAGCTTTGATACAAAAACATTTTTTAAATCATCAAAAAGCGCTGAAACAAGCTCCTGCTTTGGTTTCTCCTTTTTCATTTTCACAAGAAATGGATACTTGCGATCCACATAATGATTTACCCAAAGATTCAGCACAGTGTCACCAATAATTCCTGCAGCAAGCGCCGGCAGATACTCTCTTGTAAATGTCGCAAATAAAATAATAGCTGAGTAGCCAATAATATTTGTCAATATTGTAACGATACTGACAATATACTCATTTTGATCTGCGATCAAAAGTGATTTTTTATAGGAAAGCGGATAGGATATGACAGTGCGAAGCAGCCATAAAAGATACAGCACACGCACATATCCAATCGAATAGCTTTCATTTTTCATAAATAGATGAACAAAAGGTGTAATCATTAACCCCAACACAGCTAGGATTACTGCAAACATATAATATGCTTTGCGATATAGATTCATCAAAGTTGCTATTTCTTGTTCATCCTTATTCACAAGCGCACTATATAAATGATAAACAATGGCGGTTGATATGCCAAGCTCCGTCACTGAAAGCATGGCAATCACATTGGAAATGACACCATTCATTCCCACCAACTCAGTTCCCAGATACAGATTCATTGCACGCTGGCTCAAAAAACCAAACAATAAAAGAATCAACTGAGAAAGGAGACTGAAAAAGCTATTTTTAAAGAGACTTTTTATCTTCATATTTTATAACCCTGCTTTTAACTTTGGCTTTTTAATTCTGCTTTTTTTCGTCCTGTATGATGCAATTCTTCCATCTTACGCTCCTCCTGCGTAAGCTTATCCATTTTTGCATCAATATCCTCTAATCCTGCATTTTCATCTATCTTTAAAACCTTACAGCGGAAAATAACGGCAAGTACAGAGAAAAACATTCGAAGCATATACCAGATCGGCTTTAAACCAGAATGCATACTGACACCCGCTGTTCTCGGATGCATAACTGCTGGGACCTCTACAATTTTGAATTTTAAAAGCAGCATCTGCATAATCATGTTAGTATCTGGGTACTTGTCATCAAAATGATTGTACTTGGAATAATACATCACTGCTTTTCGACTAAGCCCCTGAAGTCCTGTGGTAGGATCCGCAATCTTTCGTCCTGCTGCAATTCGCATCATAAAGCGAAACAAATGAAATGCCAAACGCTTCGCAGCAGAAATCTGGTATTCCCCGCTTCCGTCCATAAAGCGCGCCCCCAACACAATATCTGGATAGCGACCATCCTCATCCTTTTGACGTAATCTGTTATAAAGCAGTGGAATATTGCAAACATCATGTTGTCCATCTGCATCCATCTGAATTACATATTTGTAACCTCTTCGCACCGCATACTTATATCCAAGTTGGATTCCACTTCCATATCCCAGATTAAACACATGAGTAATAAGCGCATGACCTCTCGCCTTCACAAGCCAATTTGTAGCATCTACTGATGCATCGTTCATAACAAGAATATCTGCAATGTCTGATATTTCCGGCTTTTCTAGCTGATCCATCACTTTTCCAATATTGTCTGCTTCATTATAAGCAGGAATAATTATCAGCAACTCTTTTTCTTTCATGTTGTTTGTCCCCCTATTTTGTCATATTAAGTAACAGGTCTAATTCATCCTTGTTCTGTGTATTTCTGTTTTGTGCTCGCTTTGCATATTCCTCACGTTTCTTCGGATCTGCTATTAGTTCTTTTACGCTGCCAGCAATTGCTTCTGGTGTTAAATTGCACAAAATACCATCTATACCATTTTCAATTTGCTCTCTATTTCCATTACAGTCCGATGCTATAACCGGACATCCAAGAATCTGAGCTTCCTGAATGGCAATGCTCTTTCCTTCAAATCGAGTCGCATGGACATAAATATCCGCTTGCGCATAGTATGGATACGGATTTTCCACCGCTCCAAGCAGCAAAAAGTCCTTTTGCAAACCAAGCTGCGCAATCTTTTTTTCCAACATTTCGCGCTCACTGCCTTCGCCAAGCACATACCATCTCGCCTTACAGCCTGAGTCTTTTATAATCTTCATAGCGTCAATAGCAATGTCATATGCTTTCTGATATGCCAGACGTCCAACTGTAAGAAGACGCATTCCATCATACGAATCTGTAAAGCCACCAGCTTCTTTTGCCCTGCTTGTAATTTTCTTATAATCAAGCATATTATGAAATACCGCCACCTTGTTCTGATACTTCGGATAATATTTAATAAAATGTTTTTTTACTTCATCGGATACCACAAAAATACGATCCATATGTCTGTAACAATCTTTATCCATAAATGGTGTATATCCTGAGCTTTCGTAATCAATATGTACAAACGCCGCTTTCTGTCTTGCTTTTACATGGTCTGCCACGTAATAAGTAGATGCACCCTCAAGGTACGCTACCGCCAAATCAAAAGTCTCATCAAATTGTTCACTTCCATCAGATATAACTCTCCATAAGATTTTATCTGGCATTATTTTTCCATTTTGGTGCATCTGTTTCCACACGCGAAGCATATAGGCTGCTTTTTTAAACCACTTACCATTTTGGATAAATTTTCGCAGAACTGTTTTCGTCATATCTCGGCGTCCTTCATCTGTTAAAACAGACTCTGTACTGAAATATGGATTTTTCAGATGCACATATGATGGCAGCGCATCCTTCATTTCTCCCTGTGCCATCATAACATATAAAGATAGTTCATATTGGTTAGGATCAATCGCTGAAAAAAGCGAAAGAAGTGCTACTTCCGCGCCTGCCCTTCCAAGCGTATTAATGACAAATAATATTTTTTTCTTTCTCATATGTACACCTCTTTATATATCTCTTTTATTTTCACCAGTTAGTTCTGACAGCTTGTTTAACATGCGCTCATTTTCCTGATTCAAAAGAGATACCTGCATTGCAATTTCCTGCATCTTCATTGATAAGACTGAAATCTGAATACTCAGCTCATATCCACTCCATACAGCCACTGCTCCAACAAGAAACATAGCCATCGCAGTTCCTTCTCCCACCTGATAGCACCACGCCGACAGCACTGGAATCGCCCCAACTAAAACAAGTCCAATGCCAATGCCTTCCCATGCGACTGCCAAATTAATAGCAAGCTTTTTTACTGAATGCATATAAAATGACTGCCACATAATTAAAAGTCCTGTTACAACAATTCCAATTCTTAAAAGTACTGCTACGCTCATTGTACCTTCTCCTCTCTCTGTCTTTACATCTGCTTTTGTTTTCGATCATATGCTTTGGCAGACGGCTTTTTTCCTTTTCCCCTAGGAATTAAAGTGCCACTGCAAAATATATGCATATCCATGTTTTTCTCTACCCAGCGAAGTCTGAAATATGCCATTGTCCAGCCAGCAAACGAACCTGCCACTACTCCCATGCCATACCATATTGCTGACAAATGCGTTGAAATGATACTTCCAATAAAAGTGACAAGGCAGAACACCACTGATGTCCAGACAGCTCCCTTCATATCATTAAAATAGTAAAGAAAAATAATTGCCGAATACATCAGAAACAATATGAAATATCCAATAGCTAATGATGGGTAAATCTTCATCGTTAAACCTGAAATTCCAACTGTTGGCAAAACAACAATACAAATCAGATAAACTACTACCGAAATAATAAACTGAATTCGTGCAAGCGTCATCAGCTCACTCGCTAACTGACGAAACATTCGTTTTTTTGTATTCTGTATATCAGCGCCTCTGCCGCCAATAACAGCCTCTGAATACAATTTATATTTCTCATGGAAATACATCTCTACTCTGGAAATAAAAATAATAGTTGCAGAAATATTCGTAAACATCGCAAGACACGATGCCATATCATATGGCTGATTGCAGACAAAGCTGTCTACTACTACCATCTTCATATCCGTTGTCCAAAACACAAAATTATGAACATATAAGCCCAAGATGTAGAGAAAATTCGTGACAACTAGCTGCCAGTACTTTTTAAAGTATGCCAGTACTGGCTTGTAACGGTTGCTATTTTTTCTAAAATACCGCTTAATCAATGCATTCTCAAGCACTGCTGTCAAGAAAAAACCTGCATCCATTGCGGCAAGCATACTTTGTGTAATACCCCAATGTAAAACATAGCGCAGAAATAGTGACAAGAAAAATGCTAACAGCATTCCAGCTCCATAATACTGCGCAATTCGCTGATAATCTTTACAGATCGACAGATAAATCATTGAGTAAAATACCAATACAAGACTAATATAACACCAAAATCCTGCAAACACATAGGCAACACTCACACCACCGACAAAATGTTCCCACAAGCAAAATGGAATACCGATAAGGCAGCTCAATGCAATATTTAAAACCATGCCTATATGATAACATGGCAAAATATCCTGATAACGTTCTTCATAAATGATATCTGACATATATCGTGATAACACTGCATTAAACGGTGATGCTGTAAGTAAAGAAAAAATAAATGTGTAGAGAATCGTACACGAAAACAACTCGCGCTGTGCATACCCTAATGTCGAGAATTTTAAAAAGTATTCCATCAAAACCAGATTGATGATAATCGCAAACATCGGAGCTACCGTAACGAGTGTACTGTAGAAAAAACCGATCATATTGGTTGTCAGCGTATTTTTTCCAAAAATTTTATTCAGCCTTACTCCAATTCCAGCCATTTCTTTTCTCCTTCCTTTTACTCTGCCGGCACCATCACCGGCGGCTCTAACCACTCAACCTTCATGTTATGTGCAAAGTCCCTGTAAATTTCCCAATATGTCTTTTGCATATATTCAACTCGGTATTTTGCCATCACGCGGCGATATCCATTCTCGCCCATCTCAAGACGCATTTCCTTTTTCTGAGCCATCTCAACCATCGCCTGTGCAATTTCTTCGACATTCATTATATGAGTGACAATACCAGCTGGTCCAAAATCATCACTTTCTCCATAAACTAGTCCATGACAATTTCCCACATCTGTTGCAATCACTGGTTTATGCGCTGCATAACTTTCAAGAATAGTAAGAGGCTGACCCTCACTGATGCTCGTAAGAATCGTCATATCCATTCGTCCTAGATAATCTTTAATGTTAATTCGCCCGGTAAATTCAACATCATTTGAAAGATCAAGTGTCTCTGCCAAATCAAAACATTCCTTCGCATATTCTTCGTCTTCATCCCACGGACCCATGATCCATAGTTTCAAGCGTGGCTCCTTTGCTTTCGCAAAACCAAATGCCTGAATCATTGTCTTAACATCCTTAATCGGCGTAACACGAAGAACTGCTCCAATATTGATCTTATCTTCATCCTCGGGCAGCTTTCCTGAGATGTTCTGCAGATTTTCTACACGAATTCCATTCGGCGTAACCGCTATTTTTTCTGGTGGACATCCAAGCTCAATCTGTAATTGTCTTGCCTGCTCAAAAAGGCTCGTAACAAGACTGCTCTCCTGATAGGCAAGCTTAGACATTTTTCGAAACTGGTCAATCCAAATGTTTTTATAAATTCCATTTACCCATTTTGCCTTGATCAGTTCTTCTTCTCGTTCACGTGTATATATTCCATGCTCAGAGACTAGCAGTCTGCTGCCGTATATATGCTTTGCCATGCTGCCAAGCACACCTGCATATCCTGTCGCAACACAGTGATACAAATCGGCCTTTGGCAGTTCCATCTGAAAGGTAATAAAAAGCGGCAAATAAATGGAACGCATAGTCCACAAAAAATCAGAAAAGACAAGCTGACTGTACTTCAAATTATAACAATCTGTTACTGCATGAAGAAAATCCTCACCCATCAATATATCATTGAGCGAAACATCATTTTTTTGAAAAAGATCAAACAATACATTCCATTGAACATCCTGATCCAGTATCAGGCTTCTAAGTGCCCGATACTGTTCTTTTTTCAGTCGTTGCTTGCGCCTATGTTTTTTACTCCAATCCACATCCTGAAGATACAGTTCATAAACTTCGGAAACATTTTCTGGCAACTCATATGCATATTTGCCTCTCAGCGAACGATTTGCCGCAATAGCCAAGATAACAAACTCTGTATTGGGAAATAAGCGGATCATGCTGTGTATCCAGCTGGATACACCACCGACTACAAACGGATAGCACCCCTCTGCTACAATACATACCCTCATATAACAACTCCTTTCCTAATGCCTGTTTTTCCGTACTAATTAAATTCTTTACTCATAATAGAATAAGGTGTTAGACGGCTTTAATGTAATTAATATGCTTGATTCTTCCATACCAATCAACCAGACATTATCCTCTATTTCTTCATATGTACCGCCAGCTACATCTGATATAACTTCACCATTTGTCCTTAACACAAACCATGCAGTTTCATCACCTTCAGATGCATGAATCAAAATTTTATTGTTGCTTTCATTTGCTACTTCTTCATAATTTAAAGATAAAAAGCGGCGTATTCGACTGTCACACTGCGATACCGTAGTACCGGAAAAAGCAGAAAATGGCTTCCAGTATGTAATGGTATTTGCCATTAACTTCTCTGACAGCTTCTCCCAACCATCTTCATCTGACTGGGGATATGCCGCTTTGCTAACATCTGCAAGAATGCTCGTATAGCCAAGCGCTGTCTCAACACTTCGTATTCTCAAATCCTGACGGAATGTATGCTCATAGCCATCTATCAGCGTATTTTGCCTAGTCACCTGATTGTTTACATAACCAACAACATCACTTGTCGTGTCAACATTACCTATAACCGTACGCACACGCTGCATAAAGGAATTGTCTAAGATTCCTTGTACCGCTTTCTGCGAGTAGTCCCCATAATACAAGGAAGCAAACTGATAATCCGGAAGCGTTTTATTCCAAAAGTCTGCATCTTCACTGAGCATTTCAGAAATTGAGGTATTTGACACATTGTAGGCTGAATAGCCCATTTCTCCCTCTTCTTCGTTTACTGCTTCCATATAGTACTGAATATCCTCGCTGTTTGGTTTTGCCGTATCCGTATAATCAAACTGTATGGTCATCATACTAGAAAGACGAAATGAAGTTTTTATGTTGATTGAGGAGAATGCAGGCCAAACCACATCACGCAAAAAGCCTCGCATTGTCTGACTGTACATCTGACGAAGAATTGATGAGTTCTCATTTGCTGCCGCCGGATAATTTGCTGCAATAAAATTCTGCGCATTGACTACTGGATACACCGTATAGCTTTGCATCTCGGAAAGCATTGCAGTCAGCATACCAAGCCCAGTAGCATCTGCCATATAATCTCCAATGACTGCAAACACAGATGCTGTTGTGAAATTCTTTCTCCAAATTAGTGGCGGGTATTCCTGAACATCTACCTCTGGATCCTCAATCATTCCCTTCATATAGATTTTTGTTCCGTTTGTCAGATGATACCATGGAAATACAAGATCCATATCTTGATTCTTCTCTTCCTCATCGGTATTGGCTTTATAAATCACTTCTCCACCAAGCAAAAATCCACTGTACAAATGAATACCATTTCCTGTCACACTCTCCTGTACAATCTCATCAATTCCCAATAAGCGCCGCAGCAGCTTATGGCTACCGATTATTGAAGCATCAGGAAGCTTTCCAAAAATTACACTAATACCATTTTCTACACATGTTTGCAGACTGCGAATCTGTTTTGTATCATCCCAGTTGATAAAATCAGGATCAACTAAAACAAACTGCGGCGTGTCCTGTGTCTTTTGGGAAATTGCATTCTCATATGCAGAAATGGATTCATAATAGCTGATCTTTCGCTTCATATAGAGTGCCCAGTTTCCAATCATTTCTCCCACCGTATTGCTCTCATTTGATCCAATGCAGACGACACACTTTTTCTTCGTCCATGGGATAAGTCCTGTGCTTTGCTGATCTAATTCATCGCTGTCTGAAGCAACATAAACATTATCTGCTCCAGACAATTCATTCACATCTACTGCATATTGATTCTCACTGTAATCGTTCCAATGATCTTTTGCCATATTTAAAAACTGAAACAGGAAAAAGATAATTACCATTACAGCTGTAATAGCAGCATAATTTCTGCGTGATACCATTATTTTTCCTCCTGTTCCTGTGGATTGTTATAGCCATAATCAATTGCCAGATTGTAAAGACATTCTACATTTTGATGAAGCTTGTAGCACACAAAATCATCTGTCTCATAATATACTTCAAGCTCATTTGGATACAACTTTCTAAATGCCTGTGCCCAATAATACATATGAGACATGGTTCCCCAACGAGCATCTGATGTATAAGCAGATATTCCTCCCCCTGTGTTTACTGGTATACGTGCACCCTCTTCTGAAACTGGCTGCAAATCAATTCCATTTGCACTTCCCGCATAGTTGATTGGCTGTTTTTCAATAAAGAAATATACATATTCAGTTGGAAATGTAATTTCTGGATTTTTCTTCAGGTTCATAAGCTGCCTTAAAAATGTAATCATCTCATAGTGACGGCCACTATTAACAATCATCTGACGCTCATCATTTGCCGACAAAATAGTCCAATTAAATGTTTTATTTTCCCGTATGATATTCGTAAGACAAATGATTGATTCGTTTGGCTCTAAGGCGCTTGTTGTTACTGGTGTTCGTATTAATCCCATAAGTACAGAAATTACCGAAGCAGCTACTAATACCACACCAGATGTTCCGTTCATAACCCAATTTCTTTTGAACCATCCAAATACCAAATAAATTAGTGCATCCACATTCAATGCCCAAACAAGCCCAAGCGAATAGCAAAAGAAAATACACATACGCGATGGCTGCATCAATTCTGGAAGACCAAGTGCTGTCAACGCCTGCATCACACACATAAACAGCATGTAAAAAGCAATTGACAAAATCATTCCGCCATAATCTGTTTTTCGAAGCATCATTGCAAGAAATCCCAATATCAAAAGGCTAAAAATGCCCCCCACTATGATACGTGCTACTGTTTGACTCGATTTTGTACAATACACCCGAATCTGATTTAAAATAATCCTACATTTGTCCTGTAACCGTGTAAACAAACTCACTCGTTTTAAATTGTTTGTCTGGTCTTGATGCTGCATCTGCGTTTCTGCTAGCGATTCTGATTCAACTGATTCCTGTTGTTCGCTATTAGATGCTTCTTCATCTGAAAGTGCCTCTCCATTTTTTAATTTTTCAAGCAATGTCTCATCTACATCTCCGACAACTCGAATTTCATTTCCATTCTTGTCTGTTATGATTGTCTCGCTCTGAGCAGTCTCCTCTTCCTCTTCCTCATCATCCCCGCCACTCATGACACCAAGCGCCCAATACAGAGAACCTTGAAGTGGATGCCCCATCGCTACACCAACCGCCATCGGTACTACTGCAAGCACGATACTAAGCAGTCCTGTTACAATAATTCGCCAGAAATATCGCCACCTGCAGAATCGAAAACAAAATCCAACGGCAATTCCAAGGCAAAGCACACCTGCTGGCATTGTATTATAGAAATGAACTGTTAATGTCAGTGAAAAACTAATTGCAAATCCAACCAAATAGCCTAGTATTTTTTGCTTTTTTTGTTTTTTTAAAGTTTCATTGCATTCCTTGCTCTCTTTTTGAAATGATGCATATTCCTGAAAGAACCGAATTGCAAGCACACCTGCTGGAAAGATAAATAGCATTCCATACTCCTGCGGAAGTGTACTTGAATAGCGCGCCACGGCATTGTTATTGTAAATATTCAACATCAAATATGCTGCTGTTCCAATATATGGACTAAAGCGCACTCTGCAAATCACCCGAAGCGAAAGCAGAAGCACTAGATGAATAAACAGCGTCTGTACAATTGAAAATACTCTAAACAAAATATATGTTTGTATTCCAAATGCTGCATGCAGATAATAAATAATACAATGAAATCCATGAGGATACACACCATTTGCAAAAATATTATTATTATCCATCTCATTAACCCAAAGATTATGAACTGGAATGTCAGATGCCTTATATCCATAAACGGTAGCCGTATTTATTCCATAGACATAAAATACACCTGCTATAATCGCTGTTGTGAGCAAAATATCTGGAAAGTAACGCTTTATCCACTGTTTTATGCCTCTTGAATGTTTACGGTTAAATTTCTTCCATCCTTTTGAAATAAGTGTTTTTACTCCAATTTCTTTGCGAAGAATATGAATCGTCATTTGAAAAAAATCACTTACCTTCGATACAATATGAAGGCTCTTTCTCTTTTTCCAAATAATAAAGAAAGCAGGAAAAATCGTTCCAATCTGCAATGTGATTGGGTGAGAAATATGCAAAAACTGAAGCAAAAACACCAGATAAATAATATAAAAATTACCGGCAAGGAAATATCCAATTAACCGTTCCGACATTTTATATTCCGCCAGATACTTATGCATCATAATTCCCGGCAGAATCAATGTCACCAGCGTATACGCGCTTAGTGCCTGTGCAATCTGCAAGATTGTAAGCATTGTCATAGACATCGCCTTCACCTTCTTTCCTTTAACTAAATACTCGAATCAACTCTAATGTCTCATTATCAATAATGATATCTGACTTTTTTAGTTGATCCATTACAATAAAAAAATGTTCTTTGTCGTTGCTCATAAAATATAATTTAAGTCTGCATGTATATGATGCCAACTCTTCTGGATACTGTTGTACCAAACGCTCGCACCAAATGCTGACCTTATCGAACTGTTTTTGCTCAAGCAATCGTAAGCACACAGCTTCGTAACGTTGTGGCAGAAGCCTTGATGCATTTTTTTGGTAGAGAGATTCTGCTGCCTCCTCCATCATCATCACAAACTTTGCCTGCTCAATTTCAGTAAAAACTTTTTGGCAGAGAATTCGATTCATATAATCAATCAGCATTTCTTCTGAATCTGTCTGATCTGGCTCTTCTTCCTTCATATCCATATAAATTTTTTGTACTGTCACACGAAAATCATTTAACTCGTCTCTAAGTACCGATGCTGCATAATGTGACGTCTCGGAATCTTCACTGTTAAGTGCAAGTGAAATAGATTCCAATGAATCCTGAAGATCTCCTCTAATCACATTAAGCATGAGCATTCGCAAATTCTTCTTATCACTTACTGCAAGAGCTTCCTCAAGCGGAACAAGATTTCGCTCACGCTCTTCATCTGCCTTCACATTCGTCTTAACTCTTTCCTTGCTGAAAATTACATCATCTAAGTCCACTTCCTGTCTGAATATTGTCATATAAATCAAATGGCTCACCAAAAAGAAAAGTGGACCTACAATCGGACATAATACCATAACAATTACACGAATCAAGTACGTTCTTCTATTGTCATGAAGGTATTCCGCCTCATTTTTGTCCTGACGCTCTCTCGCTGGAACATAAAATAAAGCCCCCCACAAATAATAGAGAATGGATACAATCAAGTTTATAATCCATACAATAACAAACAGCCACTCTGCTCTCGTCATTCTCTAACATCCTCCACATGCACAATTGAGCTTTCAAAGCCTTCCTTCAAAAAACGCTCTATTACGCCCTGTGCTGCTTCATCGTCTGTATTTGGCAGCAGCACATAGAGACCATCTGAAAGCACACCAAAGTAGTCCGTCTGGCGCAACTTTTTTTCTAGTTTCTGCGCAATTTCCTTAAAATTATCTGCTGTATGCTGAATTTTCACCAAACAGCATTCAGTCAATCCATTACGTTTTGCGTCAAAGAAAGCTTTTACAAGCTGCTTAAATGCCTCATTTCCTAGGATATCGCTATCTTCTACATAACGTCTCTCACGAAGTGCATCAAGATAATGACCAGCTCTTACTACCGCGTTCTGAATCAAATAGCCAATAACTGTCAGTCGATTCGCCTCTGCCAAATTCATACGCTCCCACGGAAGACCCCAAAGCATCAAAATTGTCTGCATTTTATCTTCCGCATAAACAGCACAAGCCATAAGTGGATAACTATCGTCCATAGTTTTATTAATATACACACGATGTGCAATTAGTTCATCATACATATCTTTCATGTCTGAATAACGAATCGATTTTCCAAGCTTTTTCGCTGTTTGAGAGGTAAACGAAAACAGACGCGCATAATCGCGGTTCGCCACTGTATAGATAGCTGCATCATCAGTCTCCATCAGCTTAGAAAGTACCTGTGCAGCATAGAAAAGTACCTCCTCTGGTCCCCTTTGATCGAGCTGAGATGTAATTTCATAAATTTTTCCCAAGCTATCCTTCTGGTTTACAATTTGCCGCTCAAATGTATGTTTCATGCGAACGTTGCTATCGTTAATATCTGACATATCTCCAAGCTGTCCATTCAAGTACTGAATCTGATCTTCATCCTGATTCCTAATATTTTTAATCTGATCTTTCATATATCCGACTACCATTCCGACGATAAATAGCTGTGCCATCCATACGTATGTGTTATAATCTAGCAGTACTTCAAATCCAGTTTTGTCGTACATCTGCCTAAAACAATATCCAGCTGTTGCCAAAAGTGCTGAAAAAATTGCCTGTTGCTGTCCATATACAATAGCAAACAGCAGCACGTAAAGCAGATAAAAGTCAAGCTTGCTGAAATATTGACTCGATACTGCTCTATTGTTTAACATGAAGAATGGTATAAAGCAAACCAGATTTTCCATATACGGTACTAACATCAAAAATACCTGACGTATACTTCTCCACAGCCTATTTCCCCATCCAGCTCCGCTGTCTTCTGGATTTAAAAAAGAGCTGCTGTGCTTTTTCATATATTCTACAGTCTTTTTTACACCTTCTTCATATGAGACAAATATTTTTCGTCCGAATTCTTTTTCAAATCGTTCACCACTCAAGGCAAGGCGATATCCACTTCCTACTGTATCATCAACAACTTCTACTCCATTTCCGCCAGCACTGCTTACCATATGAGCTAGCTGCATTTGGCTGATAATGCTTCCTGAGGAAATGTGATAAATCGAATGCTCTAGTTTGGGCGCAATGACAAGCTGGTACAAAAACTGCACTGCATCATTTTGATGGATCATTGAAAACAAATTTCTGCTATTTGCTGACACTTTGTTATTCCTTAGCATTTCCAGCGTCATCTTAAAGCATGGATTATTCTCCTTCTTTCCTTTTTTTGGTGTTCCATAGAGATGATCCATTCTAACGATGATTGACTGCATTCCTCGTGTATTGTAATAGCTCTTGCAAATTTCTTCACCTTGTGCCAATGCAAGTGCTCGGAAATTTGCTGCTGAAACAGGCTCGTCCTCTTTAATATCTTCAATATACGATCTTCCAAAAACCTCCTGAGAGGAAATATAAAGAAAACGACCTTTTTTCACAGACGAATATGCTGATATCACATTTGTCAAATCTGCTGTAAACTGTACCGATGTTTTTCTTGGATTCTCCCAATCATATCTAGTATCATGTGCACCCATAAAAATAACAATATCTGGATTTGCACTTACAAGAATTTCTCTGATACTATCACTGTCATATTCAAAGTTATATTTTTCAAATACCTTTTGGTAAGATGTATGACTGTTTTTTGTTCCGGTCAGCAGATATACTCTATGACCATCCTTATTTAACTTGTTAATCATAGCATCCATAAAGCGACCCTCGCCGCCTATTAAAAAAGCTATCATCTACTGACTCCTTCTACTCCTTTTCTAACAGACCCATCTGTTTAAATTCTGTCAACACCATATTTACATCATCTTTTACATTCTCCTTTGGTTCATTATATTCCTTACTCACAAGCTCTGCCAATTCATCTGGTGTGTTCACCTCTGGTGCATGCTCATAAATATAAGCTGCAATTTCACTCAATGTAATCACCTGATTTATTTCTTCTGTTGTTTCCTTATAAGGAATAAGCGCATATTCGTCCATTACCTTGCGGAGCATAAAATTTCCTTTTTGTTTCATAATATATTTTTCCTTTTTACTTCTATATTTCAAACGAAGACTTCTCAGGAAATACCTGATCAAACGCGTTTTTTATTTCCATTCCAATTGTTTCAAAGTCAACGCTGCAGTTTGCATCATTCAAACAAATAACCTTCTTTTTCTGTTGTGTGATTGCCTGCAGCAGTTTCTCATTATTGTTTGAAATTTCATAGTACCCATTTAATTTCTGCACATTCCGCGGAATAAAATTACCGCTTAACTTTTGATATTCCCTGAGAACGTACTGATTAATATCACTTTTTTGACGAAATTTATGACTGCATACTTCATTTAAAAGCTCAGATTCCAACACCCAAAGTTTTTCATACGTTTTCTTCTTTAATGGTGACGGCCCATGTACAGTATAAAATCCCGTAAACCTCGGAAAAGCAGTTTCCAACATATTATAGCCAAGATATTGTACTGGATACCCAACATGAAAATATGCGCCCGGCTGCTTTTTCATATTGCTTCTCTTATCAAAATATTTTGCAAGCACCATTGCATTGTTTAAATAAATATATGGCATCACCTGATCATCTGCATTTGCCACGTCTGGCTGAAGCGCAAGCATATCTACTGGCTTTCCATGCTGAAAAAAATCTTTTGGCTCTACTTTTTGAAGAATAAACATATCATCATTAAAGTATACAAAATTCTGTGAAAGGCCTTCGATGTTATGAAAATTCCATTCAATTGTGTGTGAATTAAATGTAGGCAAAAAATGTGCTGGAATATAGTCCTTGTGATTCACAATGTGCAATTTCGGATGCTTTGTATTTAACCACTTGGGCAAATGTCCCCATGTAACAAAGTGAATTTTTCTCACCCATGGTGTGAATTTTTCCACACCGCGAAACCAATATTGCAAATTGTCCCAGTCTCTGTATCGTTCATCCCGAATATCCTTTTCTGACGAGGAACTCTTATTATTACCAATATACACATTTTTTTCCCTTCTCCATTCTGGATCGTTTCCATCTACCCAAGGAATCACAAAATCAATTGCACTTTCCTTTAAATTTCTAGTTTTCTGCGACATTTTATGTTCCTCCTATTTTATAGTAAAAGCTGATTTTCACGTTTAGTATATTACCTTTTCCACTTTCACGCAATTCTTCTTTTGTGAACTTTTTTTTATTAAATTTTTCTGTTCACCACTTGCTTCTTTTATGGTATACTCGAATCAACAAGTTACTTTACCATTATTATGTTTTTTCTAGGAGACTGCCATGAACCATATTGAACAACTTTACCTTCAGATTATTCACAATACCTGTACGCAAACCTCTTCAAAGATAACTATTTCTCAAGACGATTCTATCTCATTAGTAAATCTGGCTCAGGCGCAGTCTTCGCTTCCATTTCTGCTGCCTTATATAAAAGACAGCAGCCTGCTTTATAACATCAAACATCAAACAAAGCTGATGATGTTAAATTACTACCAGATCGAACAGTTCACGCGGCGAATTGCTGATCTCTTTGACGCAAATAATATATCTTATGTTCTCCTAAAGGGAATTAGTCTTGCTGCTTTTTATCCAGTTCCTGAATATAGAAAACTAGGAGATGTGGATATTTATATCAATGACAAAGAAATGTTTAATCGTGCCAGTGCTCTTTTGCTTGCAAATGGTTATACGAAAGATGATGAAATAAGTGATCATCATCAGGGGTATCTATATAAAATCCCACAAACCAGACGAACAATGCTCTTAGAACTCCACTACCGAATTGTAGGACTATATCAATATGCTCCTGCTAACAAAATTGTTGATGCTGTTTTTGCGTCCGGTGCTTTTACTCCCATTATACAAAAAGTGAATGATCGAAGCTATCCTGTTCTTCCTCCAACGGAATATACTTTCTACATGATTCACCATATGCTCAAGCACTATCTGTACAGTGGCTTTGGCATCCGCCTCCTCTGTGATTTCTCATTTTATTTAGGACACAATTACACAGACATTGACTTTGTAAAAATCCATACATGGTGTGAAGAATCAAAAATCTTACACCTATATGAAATCATTTTGGAAACATGCCGCATCTATCTCGGCCTGCCAGAAACGATTGATTCAAAAATTCATTATAACAAAAATGACTGTGAGGCTTTTATCACCCAATTGCTAGAGGATGGAGATGTAAGTCCAAACAATGGTCCAACACTTGTTGGAAGTGGTTCTTATAAAAAAATAAATTTTCTTACATATTTCAAGGAAGGTCATCTTCAAATGCATGTACGCTTTCCGAAACTTGGTAAGTGCCCCCTTCTCTGGCCCATCTTATGGCTCATTACACTTGTATGTTTTTTATACAATAACCGCACCATTCGAAATATGAGTCTAGCTCAAACACTTCGAAGCTTTAAGCAAGACAACCAAAAATCAAAACTGCTTCGAATATTCGACAATACCGATCACAAATAACAGACTACCCGCTGTGCTCTTATGCACAACGGGTATAAAATTCAATCTTACATTGCCTTTTTCTCTGCTGTACAAAGTGGTGAATTTCTTTCAATCTGCCCTCTACGGTTATGCTTTGCATTCGAATAATAAAGTTTCTTATCTTCGTACATTTTCTTATCTGCTTCTGTAAGCAGATCTTCCAAGTTCTCGCAAATTTCCTTCCATACTACACCATAAGAAATATTAACCTGATGTTCCTTTGCATTTTTCTGTAGCTGCGAAACAAAATATTCAAATTCTGCCTGTTTTATTTCCGGATAAAGAACTACAAACTCATCTCCGCCAATGCGATATGTATGCTCTGGAAAGACTGCAACAATTTGCTGCGCAGCTCTTCGAATATAAGAATCTCCAGCTTCATGTCCCTGTTCATCATTGACTTTTTTTAATTCGTTAAGATCCATATAAATAACCCCAACATTTCTAATTAACTGTCCTTTCTTCTGTTGATAGCTCTCTAACACATTCATATAGCGGTTGCGATTATACAGGTTTGTAAGCGCGTCTCGATAGGACAGATACTGCAGCTTCTCCTGCTGTGCCTTTGTGTCCAAACGGTTCATAATAAAAAACTGAACCGAAGAAAGAAACGGAAAATCACGATAATTTTTTCTTGGGTTGTCCACTCCAATAAATCCAATGATTTCTCGATTCCTTATAAGAGGTACTGCGAGCAGGCTATTTACATTCTGTGCCTTTAAGCACTCATATGCCCGTTCATCCTCTCTATCCTTCTCTAAATCTAAGTTAGAAATATAAAAGCTTCCTTCTCTTTCAAATTTTTTAATCCATGACGCAATAATTTGAATAGGAACTTCATTAAGATTTTCAATCTCCTTTGAAACACCTTTTGCTGCATATTCGTAACTATTATGTACAATCTGCCGTTCTTCATCAATTTCAAAAATGTATGTACGATCACTTTTAAAATATTGATTAATTATTTCTAGCAGATGATTAATTGCTTCATCAACATCTTGATTAGCCGACAATTCTGTAACACAATGTATCAATGTTGAACTGCGCTCCAACTCATTTTCTACCTTCATTTTATTTTTGAAAAGTTCCCACAATGTATGTAAGTTCCATATAAAATATGTTATGAGCAAAATAAGAGCCATACCTCCCAATGCCCACACATGATTTCTATGCACTTGCATTATTCCCTCATAAATAATGCATACTATCATTGCAGTGATACATAAAATCCAAATAAATTGAATAGTTATCTTCCATACTAGCTTCTTATGCATCTGATCAAGCATCTCATTTTCCATATGGTTCACTCCTTTTGTATCCAATACTTTTTCTGGCTTACCTAGAACAATCACACTAAGTTTTGCCTGAAAACTTTGTAATCTTATATAGCTACTATCATTTTACTCTTTTTATTGTAAATTTAAATCATACCAAAGTATGATTCTAGTGCATTTTATTTTCTGCGTAAAAAAAGAATCCGATCACTCGGATTCCTTCTCTCACACTTTCTATTTCACTGTACCTTCAAAACTGCACACAAACTTTTCATC
>ERZ1673736.1479-NODE-1479-length-31122-cov-8.260984_pt1 | contig 31122 bp, 26 predicted proteins | sample MGYA00580212_ERZ1673736 | MGnify/ENA primary metagenome ERZ1673736 (study PRJEB41218, sample SAMN15661752) | gut metagenome | host: Homo sapiens | place: Canada: London | collected 2015-08-20/2019-03-30 | study: EMG produced TPA metagenomics assembly of...
GTTATTTTTTGCACAAGAAAAGGAGCTGCGCACTAATACTTAGTGCGACAGCCCCCTTTATCGGGCAAGAGTATTCGATTGTGTAGACTTCCTTCTTGGGGAGGATGCTCAAAAGGATAATTTCCTCATAGGCGGCCATCTTTTACTCTTTTATTAGCTGTCTGTAACTGTTCTGTTCAAACATTGGAGAGATTTTCAGCAAGCATCATAAGGGACAAAAAACTCTTTTTGCTAACAGCATGTTCCATACGGCAGGCATCATCCATAGCGGTTTTTTCATCCACACCGAGGCTCGTCAATAAATCGCAAAAGATATTGTTACGAGTACACTCATCTGATTCATTTTCATTGACTCCCTTTGTCATACCTGTCTGCATTGTTTTCTGATTCCCGAAGCTCTATCGATGTACCGTCTGTGCTTCAGACAAACGATAGAACAATCCCTTTTGATTCAGAAGTTCCTCCGGCGTTCCCGTCTCTGCGATGCGGCCCTGTTCCAGGACAACAACCTTATCGACGTTTGCAATCGTCCGCATACGGTGCGCAATAACCAGTACAGTTTTCCCCTGCAGCAACACGGACAATGCCTGCTGAACCAAGTTCTCATTCTCCGCATCCATGGAAGCTGTGGCTTCGTCCAAAATAACTACCGGCGCATCCTTCAGGATCGCCCGGGCGATAGAGATACGCTGCCGCTCGCCTCCTGAAAGGACGCAGCCGTTCTCACCGATATTGCTGTAATAGCCGCCAGGCAGACGGGAAACAAACTCCTCGCACTGAGCTGCCCTGGCTGCCGCCAGCACTTCCTCATCTGTCGCCCCCGCCCGACCAAGGCGGATGTTCTCCATAACGGAATCGTCAAAAAGGGTCACATCCTGAAAGACGATGGCATAATTCTTAAACAGCGTTTCCGGCTCCACAGTCGTCACGTCCACGCCACCCAGCAGTACCTGACCGGCATCTGCATCCCAGAACCGGGCTGCCAGACGGGAAACAGTAGATTTTCCGCTGCCGGAAGGGCCTACAAGCGCAGTGATCTGCTCCTGTTTCGCTACAAAGGAAATCCCATTGAGTACAAGCTCATCATTGTACGAAAAAGAAACATCCTTAAACTCAATGTCGTACCCATTGTTCTTACAAACAGGCTGACCAGTCTGCTCCACTGTCGCTTCCATCTTCTTCGTCCGCTCAATGCTGACAAATGCAGAAAACAGTTCCGCCATCAGCATAAAGCAGGAACCAAAGGGTTCATAAACACGGCCTGCTACCAACAGATAAAGAATAAACATATTGACGGACAGCATATTTTGAGCTACCAACAGACCTCCAACCAGCAGAACTGCCACCAGTCCAAAGCGTACTGTCAGCTGCGCCAACGTCACAGCAGTACCTGGAGCCAGCTCATTACGAAACGCACACTTTACCACATAATCCAGTTTTTTCTCAACTCCATCCAAGTATTCCTGTTCCAGATCGGCGGAGCGAAGCTCCTGTATGGTATCCAGATATTCCTGCACCCCATCATAAGCGGCACGGTGAGCGTCATAATTGCGGCTTTCCGCTTTTGTCTGGGCCTTTCTGGCCGCTATCAAAATAAGCGCAGCTACCGGTACCGGCAGAACAATGCACAGCCCCATGCGCCAATCCATGATCAAAAGCCCCACGGACACAATCACAAACATAATGACTGTTCCAAAGAGACTGGGAACCGCATTGGAAAAAATTCTTTCCAGTTTAGAGCAGTCACCCATCATGGTTGTTGTCAGATCAGACAGATCACGCTGACCGAAAAATGCCAGTGGAAGCCGCCGCAGCTTTTCCGCCAGGGTAATTCTCCGGTTAGCGCTTTCTTCGTAAGCCACTTTATAAGTCAGGTTATACTGAACCCATTGGGTTATGAAGATCAAAAGTAAGAGAACCGCCGCCATCAGAACTATCACTCCTGGCTGCATTGTCAGTCCAGTCTCCCCGCAGAGCCTGTTCAGAAGTCCCATGGTCATCAGCATCAAGAGGGAAATGGGAGCCATGATGCATAAATGTCCTATCGTAGTTGCCACAATCCCGTGCTTTAATTCCCGTTCCCCCTGATCGCTTAATGCGAATAATTTCTTCAGCATGGTTTCACCTCCTCTTTCCGGTCAATCTTCCAGGCGATTGCCTGATTGTAATCTGCCCACATATGGGCATACTCGCCATTCTTACCAAGCAGTTCCTGATGCGTTCCCTGTTCTACCAGACTCCCTGCTTTCATTACCAGGATCTGATCCGCATCCTGAATGGTGGACAGCCGGTGCGCAATCATAATGACTGTTTTTCCCTTTGTCAGTTCCTTCAGGGCTGCCTGAATCTGTACCTCATTTTCCGGGTCGGCAAATGCCGTGACTTCATCCAGAATGATGACCGGTGCGTCCTTCAGAATTGCTCTGGCAATAGCCACCCGCTGTACTTCCCCTCCGGAAAGATAGACGCCTTTCCCGCCCACGATGCTGTCAATGCCCTCCGGCAGCTTTGCCAGAATATCATCACACTGTGCCAGACGGGCTGCCCGCAGGATATCTTCCCGGCTGGCATTTTTGCAGCCGCCGCGGATATTTTCCTCCAGTGTTGTTTTCAGTAATTTGGGATTCTGGAAGACAAAAGCAATCTTTCCCATGACTTCCTGTCGGGAAATCTCAGAAAGTTCCACGCCGCCCAGCGTAATACGCCCCTCCTGCACATCATAAAAGCGGGGGACCAGGGTCCCGATGGTGGTCTTGCCGGAGCCGGAATGTCCCACCAGTGCCGTAACGGTTCCGGCTTTTGCTGTAAAACTGACATCTGAAACCGCAGGCTGTTCGCCTGTGGGATAGGTAAAGGTCACATGCTCAAAGCAAATGTCGCTGCCCTGTGCCATTTGCGGCTCCTGTGCCTCTGACTGCTCTCTGGCAAGCAGAATTGCGTCAATCCGCCGCATAGATTCCATAGCCTGCATCTTATAGTTGCTCATGTACATGATCTTGTTGAGAACAGATGCGCATGCAGGTGCAAAAATCAGATAAAACAGGAAATTCTCTATAAAGGCAGTCAAATCTCCCGCCGAAGTCATGCCGATGAGTGCGGCAGGGATCAGCACAAGAAAAGCGGCATTGACCACAGTATTGAAGCCCACATATCCGGGCTTGCAGGCCATAGTAAAGGCCAGTGCGTCATCCCGATAAGCATTAATCGCTTCCTTGAAGCGCCGTATCGAATGTACCGACTGTCCAAATACCTTTATCACGGAGATTCCCCGGACATACTCCACCGCCTCGTGGTTCATTTCCTCCTGAGCGTCCTGATAGCGCTTCATGAAATTCATGGTTTTTTCGCCCATCATTGTCATCTGGCAGGCAAAGCTTGCAAGCATCAGAACGATCAGTGGAAGGCCAATGCGCCAGTCCATAGCCAGCATCAGCACAAGGCTGGCAACCGTCGTGACCTGAGCGCTCACCAGATCCGGCAGCTGATGGGCAAGGTAAGTCTCCATTTGGGCGCTGTTTTCATCAATGATTTTTCTTAGCTTTCCGCTGGGATTTTCCTCAAAATACCCCATTGGCATCCTGGACAAATGACGGAGCGCTGCCATTTTTAAATTCTTTTCTGTATGAAAAGCTGCGGTATGGGAGCACATAAGTGCCGCAAAATTAATGATCAGCCCGGCCAGTTCCAGCGCCAATGCCCACACACCCCACTGCACCAGGGACGAGATAGCAAAACCTCCTCCGGTCAGTCCGGTTAAAAGCGCACGGGCCGCAAAATAAACACACACAAACGGTCCCAGAAGGAACAAGGCGCTGATGCCGGACAACAACTGCGCAGCGCCCAGTAGGGGACGATGCCGTCCTGTAAACTCTAGCAGGCGCGGAATACCGGTTTTCTGCGGCTTCTTTGTCTGCGCATCCTCTCCAAATACCTTCTTCATATAAATCACTCCTCTCGCATCAAGCGGTATAAATTTCTTTACTTCTCCTGCGTGGATATGCAGAATATGGGTCGCACAGCGCAAGATCAGCTCCGGATCATGTGTCACAATCAGGGTACTGGCTGCCTGTTTATTGGCTGCACGGATCAGTTCCGCTGTCCGCAGCAAATTTTCTCCATCCTGACCGCTGGTCGGCTCATCATAGAGCATCAGTTTTCGCTTCATGCAAAGAGCTGTTCCCAGAGAAAGCCTTTGTTGCTGACCTCCAGAGAGGGAGCCAGGGTGACGGTTCTCCATACCATTTAAGCCCAGCGTTGTCAAAACCTCTTTGCCCTTTTCTTCTGACAGTGCCGGATTATTCAAGGTCAATTCACCCAATACCGTATCGCTGAACAGTTGATGTCCTGCCTCCTGCATGACCAGGTAGACCTGCTCCGGCAGCTTTTTATGCGCGATCTTCTTGCCGTCGATCCGTACTGTACCCGTATGCTTCAAAAGACCTGCCAAGCAAAGACTGAAAGTGGATTTCCCGGCACCATTTTCTCCGATCACCGCTACGATTGCCCCTGACGGTATTTCTAAATGCGGCACATTCAGTACCTGGCGCATCTGGCGGCTAAACTGAAGCCCATCTATTTCCAGCCCGGTACTCTTTTGTTTTATCAGCCCCATATCGGGCCTCAGCTCATAAAGCTGCTCCCGCTTTACTGCCCTGAGTCCCAACGCTTTGCGCTTCTCCAGCGAAAGATCTGCCGCTGCTTCCGGCGTAAATTCCTGCCTGATCCGGCCATCCTCCAGCAGCACATAACGGTCAGCGATTCCCTCCAGATACCACAGCCGATGCTCTGAAATCAGCACAGTTCTTCCTTCATCTTTCATCATGCGGATCAACTTCTGCAGTTTTCGGATGCTCTCCATATCCAGATTAGAAGAAGGCTCATCCATAACGATGACCGACGGTAAAGCCGCATAAACGGAGCCACAGGCGATCTGCTGTTTCTCGCCGCCTGACAGTTCAAAAATATTCCGGTCCATCAGCTCCTGCAGGTTCAGACGATAGGACACCTCCTCCAGACGCTTCTTCATCTGCGGGCGGGGGACATTCTGATTTTCCAGATTAAAAGCCATCTCTCCGGTCGTATCCAGATGGAAAAACTGGGTACGGGGATTCTGGAAGACACTTCCCACAATCCGGGACGTTTGGGACAACGGTGTCTGCTGCATTTCCTGTCCGCCTACAAGGACATTCCCCTCCAGTTTCCCGGTATAAAAATGAGGGATAAGACCGTTTACCAGGCGAAGCATGGTCGTCTTCCCACATCCGCTTTTCCCACAAAGTACCACACATTCTCCGCGTGATGCCTGAAAGCTTACATCAGACAGCACCTGCATTTCATTTGCTTCCCCGTTCTGGTAAGAAAAGGAAACATGATTCAGTTTGATCAAAACATCTCCTCCATTCCTCAGAAACAAAGATTCCAGAACAGCAGTCCGGCAGAAACAGCTATTATACACCAATCCAGAGCCTTCATCTGAACCTCCGCATAACTGGTTCGCGGCATATTTTTGTCAAACCCCCGCGCCATAACAGCAGCTGACATCTCATCCACGATAACCGAGCATTGCAGCAAAAAGGGAACCAGCATATATTCCATCATCTGCAGCGGACGACGAAGAACATTTTTCCATGTCAGCGCCATCCCTCTTAACCGGAGTGCCTGATTCACCATCTGCCATTCTTCCTGGATAGTCGGGACAAAACGGAGCATCACCGCCAGAGGAATGATGACCTCGTTTGGCAGATGCATCTGAGTAAATGCACTGATATATTCCCCAATCCTAGAAGTCTGTGTCACAATATAAAAGGCTGCAAACATCGGTAAAATAAACCGGCAGAAATGACATGCCAGCATGATGAAATTCTGCAGTATCCCTGACAATCGCGGTGCTAGAAACATATCGCATAAAAACATAACTGCAAAGATAAGACCGGTATAAAAAGCCCTCTTCCATTTCTGGCACAGAAGCGTTATCCCCACACTCAGGGCAAGAAGGACAAATTCCTGCGGATGTGTCAGCCCGGAAAATGCCGAGAGGCAGGCGGCAATAAATACCGCCAGCTTACTTCTCGGATTCAAAAGACCACTGGAAATCTTTTCGCGGTTCACGCTGTAATACCGGCTTTCACAAAATGTTTTTTCAGGATCTTTCTTCCAAACAGACCGCCAAGCAATCCGCCCACCAAAGCCAAAGCAATCAGCACAAGAACAATCCAGCTGGGCGTCAGCTTATCCAGCGTTGCGATATATTCTTCTCCATAGTACCCTGCACAACTTTCTAAGAAGGCGTCCTTTGCCAGAATAAGGGCAAAGAAGGGACCCATAGAAGTCAGGTTGAACACACAGTAGCTGACTGCCAGCGCACCTGCGGATTTGCGTCTTTTTGCGGTAATGAGTTCAGCGATTAATCCCCATACAACTGCAAAAATCAGCGGATAAATGGTTGCCATGGACGTAATCAGCCCCACCAGGATCGCCAGCACCAGGATCGCACCGGTGCGCGGCACCTTGGTGGCATACAGCATATACACAGTTCCCAGTATGATGCCGGCAATCAACGGCGTTGCCAGAAAGAGGATTGGAACAATGGTCAGGATTGAAGACAACACCGTGAGCAGCACTAAATAAATTGCGCCAAAGGCGCCTGCGGTAATTAAATCCTTTGTTGTAAGTTTTGTTTTCATATGTATTTCTTTCCTTTCTGCATCTTTGGTTAGTCTTTACTAACTCGTACATATTACCATGTGAAAGATTCTTTTGCCACTCTGAAAAGCCATGTCTTGTGCATAATGCTCCAAAAAGCCAAAAAATGACACCTCCATCCAGAAGGTGTCACTATGATTTTCTTCTACTTTTTTTCCTTTCGATAGGCACTTGGTCTGCAGCCTATCACCGCATGGAATGCCTCTGAAAATTTGCTTGGATTCTGATAACCCATTTCCAGCGCAATTTCGCTGATTTTTTTATCTGACTGGCGCAAAAGCTGTGCCGCCCGATGCATTTTGTAACTACGCAAATATGCATAAGGTGATTCGCCATAAATTTGCCTGAATCTATCTTTTAACTGTGTCAGACTTAAATTGTGCTCCAATGCCAGTTCCTTCAGATTGGTTCGGTGTTCCATATCCTGTACCAGATGCTCCCTGACATGCTTGATCCGCTTCACGGTCACTCCCGAAATATAGTGCTGGTTCTCCTCAAAAAGAGTTTGTCTGAATTGGAAATGATAAAGGAGTTCCAAAATCTTCAGCCGCAAAAAGGGCAGAGACGGACGATCCAGATGTGTATACAGTTCCTGATATACATGCTCTATTTCCGCATTGCGGCGAAATACCGGGGATCTTGATTCAAGAGAATATTTCTCTGTGATTGCCTCCGCGCTGATTTGAAAGGCCTGAAGCTCCGGTACATCCTTCATGACCTCCGGAAACAAAATAATAGTGGACCCATAAAAGTAGTTCAAGGGGAAGGAAGACGCGATTGGCGGGTGCATCTGGCTGTTCAGGGTAATATCGCCTTCTCCCAAATAGAGATAATTCCGGCTGTCAAACACACATTCAAACCGCCCCTTCCGGCAATGATTGATCCCGATTACATTCTGCTTTTCACCGCTTCGGAAACAGCTCTCAGAAGAAAAATCTACAACCATGAGCTGTACTCCTGGAAAAATGTCATACAGCCACATATCGGCGGTGCCATCCTTTACCTGAAAATCCACATAGGTCACAAAGGATTCCTTCCCCGGTATTTTTTTGTCCTGTCTTAAATAATTCAATTTCTCCATGGCTGACGCATCTCCTATGACAAAGCTGAATGGCAGTTTATATCTATCCTATTTTCTCAGTATTACCAGCTTGTTAGAAAGGTTTTTAACAGGCTGTATCCATCCCAGCAACTTATAGACAGGATACAGTTCCTTCATCCCTTCGACCAAACTCACATCCTCGATCCATGTAAGCCCCGACACTATGCTCTCCAGTTCCTTCCCGCTTTTCAGACCCCAGGTAAAACGAGCCTTACTGGCCTCAATCGATTTCTCCTTCATGTGCCGCATGATAAAAGGACACATAATCTCCATAATGATCTCCGCATGTTCGAACCGGCTACAGATAATGAATAGAATTTTCTTTACATCCGCCTCGGTTAAGTACATGACCAGCCCTTCGATCACAACAAGCACTTCGCCCGTCGGATCTTCGATTTCCTCTGCCCAGCTCTCATTCATAGCGGACTTGGCGATCATGGAGATACGCCCATGTTCGTTCAGAAAACGCCGCCGGATGTCGATCACCTCCGGCAGGTCCAGATTGTACCAGCGAACCTGTCCATTATCCAGCCGGTAGACCCGTGTATCCAGGCCACAGGCGATATTAACAACAGTTGCATCCGGATGTTCCTCTAAAAAGGCACCCACCATCTGATCCAACAGAATGGTGCGGGCAAACAGAGTCTGCATCATGGTTTCCGGGACGCCATGAATCTTTACTTTTTCCATATCTGTCATGTATGAGCGCTCTCCTTATAGTTAGTCAAAGCTAATCATAGTTTACAACACTAACCCGGAAAAGTCAATTTATATTCCTTGTGTAGCCAGGTCCATGATGGATCACACCATGAATGGAGGTTCAGCCGTGGCCTTTTTCTGTTTTTCTTTGCGGATACAGCCATTTTTCCACCTTCTAATTGTAGTATTAGTAGAGGGAGAAATAGAAGGTAGGGTTTCGATAGCAAGCGAGTACCCGCTTGCGATTTTTCGGATTTTCAGGTCCATTGCCCGAAAATGAAAAATTCTTCATCCATTGTTAAAAGCCGCCTTCCCGCAAAACCTTCACTGCGTGGCTAATACTCGGTTTGGAGAACCCCATATGTCGGGCAAGATCAACGGAACGAACCATACCTTTGTTTTTTGGAGCATGAGAATAGCCTCCAGATAATCCTCGCCCGACGCACAAAGTTTCATTTTGTTTCTCCTGTGTAGGTGCTATGCAATACTCCAACCCTCGGCCTGTTCACGGATGTCAATGAACCGACGATACAAGCCGTTTTGCTGAATCAGTCCAGTGTGTGTTCCTTGCTGTACGATTTGCCCTGCATCTACGACTAAAATCTGATCTGCGTGTTCTATCGTTGCCAGCCGATGTGCAATTACAATAACAGTTTTACCGACTGTAAGTTCACTGATAGCCTGCTGAATTAAATGCTCATTTTCCGGGTCGATACTTGCCGTAGCCTCGTCCAAGATAACAATAGACGCATTTTTTAAGATAGCCCTGGCAATGGAAATACGCTGCTTCTCGCCGCCGGAAAGGGTTGAACCGCCTTCGCCAATGACCGTGTTATATCCATCCGGAAGCTGTTCAATGAAATCATGGCATCTGGCTTTTTTTGCAGCTTCTACAATTTCCTCATGAGTGGCCGCAGGATTACCAAACCGGATATTATTTTCAACTGTATCATGGAACAAATAAACCTTTTGAAATACCATAGAGATATTTGACAACAAGCTATCACAGGTCATTCTACGGACATCCACGGTTCCAACAGATACAGTTCCTGCGTTTACATCATAAAATCTTGCAATCAAATTGCAGATTGTAGTCTTGCCGCTGCCCGACGGCCCGACAATCGCAGTTGTACTACCTTGTGGAATTTGAAAGCTGACATTTTTCAGTACGGGTTTTTCGTCATACGCAAAGGACACATTATCAAATTGAATATCAGCATTTTTCAGCTTAATATCCTGCCCATCTTTATCAATGACATTGGCATTTTCAATTCTTTTCAGTTTTGACAGTGTTGCGTTAATAATCTCCAACACATGAGCAGCATTGTTCATGGCCTCTACGCTACTGAAAATCATAAAAGAAAACATATCCATCATCAACATGACCGGCAAATCCATACTGCCACAATAGGTCAGCCATGCAGATACTGCAACAACGGCAATGGAAGCGGCTTTCAGAGAAAAGAGGTGCAGACAGTTATATGGCATATATTCCTTTTCGGTTTTTATATTGATTTTTTTGCTGTCGCCATAAGCCTTGCGAATACCCTCGATGGCAACGCCCTCCTGCTTAAATGCCTTTACTACCTGCATACCACGCAAATACTCAATCGAGCTTTCCACCATATCTTCTTGTGCCTTTTGATGAACAGGTGCGTTTTTGTGGCTGTGTTTTTCCAGAAGATTTAGAAAGAGCGCAGACAGCAGCACACCGATCAGCGAAATGCAGCCCGCAAGGGGGCAGTAAAACGCCAGACACAAAATCAGAACAATCACCGTTATATAGCCATTGACAACTGTATTTATCATGTTCGTGGCAAACATCTCCATAAATGACAGATCGGTAGTCACGGCAGAGGATAATTCGCCCATATTATTCTGACTGAAAAAGCCGAGGGACACACGTTTCAGAATATCCCCCAATCGGATTCGTTCTGCTGCGGTTGCTTCATATCCTACGCTGTCTTGTGTAATGGCCCGTAAGTATGAAAACAGGAACCGCCCAAGTACGGAAACAATCATAGCAATGAGCAAGAGCCATATTGTAGTGGGATTTAATTCCGACTTCCCATTAAAATCATCCAAAACAACACTTAAACCATAGGTCGCCAGCATAATCGGAATAGCGGTGAAAATGCTATGCAGGAAAGCATAGATGAAGCCTATATAAATACGCTTCTTGTATTGTCCAGTCCAATCAATCAGACGTTTTACAATCTTGAACATATCTGTTACCTCCCTTCCTTTGACCCGGCAGACCAATTCTTTGCACCAATATGCGCGTTCCACATATCCCGATACAAGCTATTTTCCGCAAGCAATTCCTGGTGTGTTCCGCTGGCCTGCTCTTCGCCCTCTTTCAACACAATAATCTGGTCAGCATTTTTGATTGTAGAAAGGCGGTGAGCAATCACAAGCAGGGTTTTCCCCTTTGTCAGTGCCGCGATTGACCTCTGAATTTTTTCTTCATTCTCCTGATCGGTAAATGCCGTGGCTTCGTCCAAAATTACGATAGGCGAATCTTTTAAGATCATTCGCGCAATAGAAATTCGCTGTTTCTCGCCCCCGGACAGGCGGTTTCCGGCATCACCGGCCATTGTGTCATATCCGTGTTCCAGATTCAAAATAAACTCGTCACAGCAGGCGGCTTTAGCGGCAGCGAATACTTCTTCGTCACTGGCCTGCGGATTCCCAAGGCGGATATTCTCTTTGATAGAGCAGTTAAACAGGAAATTATCCTGTGTAACAAAGCTGACGGTATCTGCCAACTGCGACAGGGGAATTTTGCGGATGTCTGTTCCTCCAATCGTAATGCTCCCATCCGATACATCCCAAAAGCGGGCAATCAAACGCGCAATCGTAGATTTGCCGCCTCCAGAGGGGCCAACCAAAGCCGTAAATTTACCCTCTGGAATATCCAAACTGATATGCGACAGGACGTTATTTTCCTGTGTCTGATCGTAAGAAAAGGCCACCTCTTGCAAATGAATGTCATAGTGGGTCAACCTTACATCTGTTTTTTCATCGGGCAGTTCTGATACGCTTAACAGCTTGTCAACATCATGTACGGCATACTCCACAGTTTTCATTTCATTCACATAGGTAGTAAAGTTCATAAGTGGGCCAACAATGCCAAGGGACAGAATCAAACAGATTACTAAATCCTGCGGCGTAAGAGTGCCGTTGTAATAAAGCAATAGGCCAACGGGAAGTGTGCCTAAAAATGTGGATGGCAAAACCGCACTTCCAAAATTCATCAGTTTCCAAGTGCTTTGATACCATTTCAACGTGTAGTCCTTAAAAGACTCGACAGCGTTTGCAAATTTTTCATAGGAAGTGGAGGACTGATTGAACGCTTTAATGACTTCGATTCCCTCCACATATTCAACAATTACGCCATTGACATAATTGTTGGATTCCATATAGTCGGCGTATTGCTGATTAAAGTTTTTCATCATCATCGCATAAGCGACAAAGGCAATTGGAACGGTAATCAGCATAGATAGCGCCATACGCCAATCAACACAGACCAAATAAATGAATACTGCAATGGGGAGCAAAAGATTTGAAATACATTCCGGTATCATGTGGGCCAGCGGAAGTTCAATCGTTTCAACGCGGTCTACCAATACATTTTTCAGCTTTCCGACAGATTCCCCCAAGACCGTTCCCAGAGGCGCTTTCATCAAACGCTGGGCCAGACTTAAACGAATATTTTCCAAAATCGTATAAGCCGAGATATGCGAAAGTGTTGTGGAAATTCCATAGAACACAAAGCGCAAGGCATAAGCGCCCAAACCAATCCAGCACCACATCCAGACGGTTTCCATTATTGGCGCACCGCCTATAAATTGCGTAATGATCTGATATACGCTCAAATATGGAACCAGCCCTGCTATTACAGAGATAATGGCACATAGAACAGATAATATTATTTTCAGCCTACACTGGGCAGCAAAAGAAAACACAATACTAATCCAGCTTTTTTGCTTCATTGGTGCATTTCCTCCTAAAAAAAGAATAGAGAATGTCATTTCCTGACACTCTCTATTCTAAAATTTTTTTTGATGCTCTGCCACTCCACGCAGTTTCGTTTCACTCTAATTAGATTTTGATTTTTCGATATTCCAGCGGTGTTTTTCCCTTTATGCTCTTAAATGCTTCCGAAAATTTGCTGCTATTGGCATACCCTACCTTACCGGCAATAGACGTGATAGATTCATCCGTTTGGGTAAGAAGTGTGGCAGCCATGTCCATACGATAATTTCTCATATATGTAAAGATGGCAGTTCCATAGACACCCTTAAAGCAATGTTTTAACGCAGACACAGATATGTCAAACTGCCCAGACAATTCTTCCATCGTGTAATGTATTTCTGGATTAGCAGTCATTAGCGCCATAATCGCCTTTACTTTTTCAACCTGGGTCTTATAAAAATAGGGTCTTGTTTCCCCAATCGTGGATGGGTCAATCATCTTTAGAGAGATCAGCAATTCCAATATTTTCACCCGAAGATATTCTTTGCGGATGTATTCCGGCACATGATAAAGTTCGTTAAAAATATGGTCTGGAAATATATCTCCATGCATAATAAATGGCCGCGTTGCCAACTGGAACACTTTTTCTATTTCGGATAAGTCAATAGAAAACAGATCAAGCAAATCACTCATACTATCTGTGGCTTCTGGAACAGAAATCGTAATAGTAATACCGTGATAATGGGAAAGTGGGAAACTGCACTCTTTGTTTTCCGTCACAGAGCTATCCAGCATAATATCCCCGGAGGCCAGATAGAGATAGGCTCCGTCGCTTACTTCCCATTCAATTCGTCCCTCCATACAGTGATTGATACTGATGATATGCTCATTTTCAAATTTCCGTGACGGGCAGCTTGAAATATGATAATCATTGTAGAGAACAGAAATTCCAGGGTACACCTGATAACAGGTGGCTGTTCCGTCCCCGGTTTCGTTCTTCATCTGATATACAGAACAATGATCGTCCCGGCACAGCAGCTTCATCTTCTGATTAGAAAAAAAACGGTCTGCCCCTTGCATTTCCTCACTCCATTTCTATAAAGAACTTTTTAAGGCGATCTGCCCCTGCTTCATCAAGAGGGTACTGCGCCTGCACTTCACCGTGTTCCAGATGCAGAATGTGCGTACAGCAACTTACAATCAGTTCATAATCATGCGTAATCACAATAGATGTCTTTTGCATCCGGCGAAGTGTTTCAAGCTGTTTCGCCACCTCGCTCATGTGAAGCAAATCCAGTCCGCTTGTCGGTTCATCAAAAACTAATATCTCTCTATCGGAGACCAGCGCACTTGCAATAGCGACACGCTGCTTCTGTCCCCCGGAAAGCGACATAGGATGCCTCTCGGAAAAGGCGTCCAAATCAAGTTCCTTTAGTGTTGACGATACTTGATCTGCGTCTGGATTTTTCATGCTAAGAAGAACTTCTTCATTTACACTTTCCGTAAATAGCTGATGATTTACGTCCTGCATTACCATGTAACAATAGCGCAGCCGCCTTTTTCTATTATACTGTTTTCCTGCAATAGAAACAATCCCACGGCAATGCTTTTCCAGACCGCACAGGCACCTTGCCAGCGTTGATTTTCCTGCACCGTTATGGCCGATCAATGCAATGACACTGTGTTTTGGCAGAACAAGTGATGGGATATGAAGTGCTGCTTTATCTTTTTGATAAGCAAAGTAAAAATCAGAGAGCGTAATCACTTCATTGTCTAATGGCCTAACGTGTTTGATCGGATATTGTGATAATTCAAATGACCGAAGCCCCATTTCTTTTAGTTTCTCACTGCTTAACAGTTTCATTTCCTGGCCTGAAAAATCAGCGGCAATCCGGCCATCCTGTAAGTACACAGCACGATCTATCAAATCGGCCAGATAATACAGCCGATGTTCTGCAACAATGATTGTTTTGCCCTGACTTTTCCATATCTCGATCATTCCCCGCAAATCCTTTGTTGCGGTTATATCCAAATTAGAAGATGGCTCATCCAATACAATGACTTGCGGATCAGTAACAGAAACAGAGGCACAGGCGATCTTCTGTTTCTCGCCGCCTGATAACTGAAATATGTTCTTTCCCAAGAGCTTTTTAACGCTGAAACACTCTGTGGTAGCATAAATCCGCTGAACAATATCCGCTTCTGGCAAGCCCTGATTTTCACTACCAAAGGCAAGCTCACTCGTCGTATCAATAGTGAAAAACTGTGTGCGCGGATTTTGAAAGACACTTCCAACATATTTTGCGGTCTGATAAAGCGGAAGTGTACTGATATTTTCACCATTCAGCAGAACTTCGCCAGATAAATCACCCTCATAATAATTCGGGATAAGTCCGTTGACAAGACGGGTCAGTGTTGTCTTGCCACAGCCGGATTGTCCACAAAAAAGGATAACCTGACCATCGGGAATAGTCAGGTTAATGTCTGTAAGCCCGCCAGCATTTGTGCCGCCCGTATAGTGAAAATTGACATTATGTAATTCTATCAAGTTATGTTCTCCTTTTCATATAACGAACCCAATCCAGCAGGCTAATGAAGCAGCCACAAATATAACATCCAATGCACCGAAGCCGATATTACAAATATTCGTCCGTTTAGTAGGCGCACCAAGCCCCCGTGTCAATGCTGCCGCTGATAATTCTTCTCCGATATTGGCTATGGAAATCATCAACGGAACAACACGGTATTCCAACATTTTTATAGGACTTCTTAGCGTTGATATGCCCCGCATTTTCATGGCATCACCTATCGCTGCATATTCCTCCCTGATCGTGGGAAAAAAGCGAAAGACCACAGACAACGGAATAACGATCTTTTGCGGGATATGTACCCTTTCCATAGCTGCTACAAATTCGCTGACTGTTGTGGATTCAATCAAATAGTATCCCATGATGAACCCTGGTAACATATGTGTGTAAATGCCAATAGCTGCACCCAAGACAAAATTCCATGTTCCAGTTAACAATGGCAATACCGTCAGCTCTAACGCAAATAAGACAGCATACATCGCGGAGAATTTCAGAACGCTTTTCCATCGTTTCGATAAGAGCAGCAAGCACATAGGGAACGCCATCAGGCAGGGCCGTATAACAGTCATAATTCCGCCTGTTCCTCCTGCCACCATAATGGTACTGACAGTAACAGTAAGAAAAATTTTAGTGCGTGGGTCTATTGGAATGATTGCCTTTTTTTCAAAAGGTAATCCTGTGGTTTCTGCCATCATACAATGCCTGCTTTTTCAAAATGTTTCTTCAATACGGCCTTACCAAGTAATGCACCCAGGATGCCGCCGAGGAATGTAACAACAAACAGAACTGGGAACATCCAACCAGGCGTATAAGACATCAGCGTATCGACATACTCCTGCCCATAACTGCTGACAAGAGAATCAAAGAACTCGGTACGGGTCAGAAACATCCGGCTCACAAAACCCATAATCCACAGGGAAAATACACCGTTACCCAACAGGGTGAATTTCCAGCTTTTATATTTGCCAGATTTCATAATAAGGTCAGCCGCAACACCGAAAACAATACCGAAAATTAAAACCAAGACGCCGCTGCCGATCAGCATATTCAGCAATCCAAGGATAATGCCAGACAGTGTTACCATGCCAAACTTTTTTACCTTTGTAAGATACAGCATAAAAGGGATGCCGCAAATAATCGGGCAAACCAGCCCAAGCAGGGGAATGAAGATTGGTATATATCCCAACATCATACCTGCAAAGAACAAAATAAAGTAGATGGCTGTGAAGATACCAACATTGATTAGGTCTTTTGCCTGTAACTTATTCTTTTCCATAGGTATTCCTCCAAAGGTTAGCACAATCTAACCCATTCTGTAAAAATTTGTGCAGAACGATTCTGCACATCTATACTATACAAGAATCAGAACATCAGCGCCACTCTGAACGGTTCAAAATCGCTCCAAATGGTTTTTGGTTTTATCTAAGCTCGACATTCCCCAATATCTGTTCTTAAATAATGTTGTCATTCCATACCCTAAACTTCATAATATTCACCTTCAATTAATCTCTTCTTACTTGCCACAATAATACTCCATTAAATCAAAACATTTTTCTATTATCTAGACATCGGATATTTTTTTATTATGCCGCAAGCATTTCCTTTCTACGCTCCACATCAGTTTCTTTGTTTTTTAGTTTTCATTTTGTTTCCCGCTTTCCTGCTCGTTTTATAATCTATCCGATCAAAGGCTCTTCTTGTCTTTTTTCTCCTTCCGCCAGCCTGAACATAAAAAAAGACACCCAAAAACAATTCTTTGCTTTCTGATGTCATTTCTGTCTTTTCAGGCTGACGCCTGAACCAATATTACAGAAGCCCGAACGGACTTCTTCGGTGCGTTTTGCACAATCTGTTTTCAAATCCCGGACCACTCCGGGATTTGAAATTTCTTATTCAGGATATTTCCCGAATGAAACTGTTTACACATTTATCATAGCACCAGATTTTGTTTGTGTCAACATTTCAAGCACAATATATAGATAATATCTGTTAATTAGATGCAAATTTCTGTGCTAAATAATTCATTCAAGTTATGCTGTATCATTGCTCTGTTTTTCAACCGAAGCTTTCAATTTCTGAAAAGCCTCTTCGCTGATTGCATGTTCTATCCGACAGGCATCCCTTTCTGCGGTTTCCCGATCAACCCCGACAGCTACAAGCTGCTCCGTAAAGAACTGATGGCGTTCATAAATTTTCTCAGCAACCTCCCGCCCGTCTTCGGTCAGATGGAAATATCCATCTTCATCCACGGTCAGAAAACCTCCATTCTTTAACACGCCTACTGCATGGCTGATACTCGGTTTACTGAATCCCATGTGCCGGGCAAGATCAACGGAACGAACCATGACTTTTTTCTTTTGCAATACAAGGACTGCTTCTAAATAGTCCTCGCCCGACGCATAAATCTTCATTTCTGCCTCCCTTACTGTGCCAGTTTCCAGCCGATAGCCTCCTGTCTTGCGGATACGAAATCCGCATACAGGCCCTTCTGCTGGATCAGCTCTGCATGAGTGCCACTCTGGACGATATGGGAATCATCCAATACCAATATCTGATCCGCGCCCCGGACGGTTTTCAGGCGGTGGGCGATCATAACAATGGTCTTGTCGTGCGTCAATTCCGCAATCGCCTGCTGCAACTCTTCTTCATTTTCCGGATCAACGCTGCTTGTGGCTTCATCCAGAATGATAATCGGGGCGTTTTTCAGTATGGCGCGGGCAATGGAAATACGCTGCTTCTCACCACCGGACAGGGTTCCGCCGCCCTCCCCGATCAACGTATCATACCCATCGGGCAGGGCGGAAATAAATTCATGGCAGCAAGCCTTTTTCGCCGCCTCTATGACCTGTTCGTGCGTGGCGTCCGGACAGCCGAATTTGATGTTGTTCTCAATAGAATCGGCAAACAGATACACGTTCTGGAATACCATGCTGATATTCTTCATCAGGCTGTCCAGCTTAGAATCCCGGACATCTTTGCCGCCAACCATAATTCTCCCGGCGTCTACATCCCAAAATCGGGCAATCAGGTTGCACATAGTCGTCTTGCCAGAACCGGACGGGCCGACAATGGCAGTGGTCGTTCCGGCAGGGATCGTAAAGCTGACATGATCCAGAACTTTTCGGTCTGCATAGGAAAAGTCCACATTATCAAATATAATTTCCGAGGATGCCGGAACCACATCTGCGCCCTTTTCATCCATGACCGGCGTATCGTCAATGGAATTTGCCATATCCATAGAAGCCGCCAGCATTTGCAGCAGGGAAGCCATATTCCCGGCGTTTTCCAGATCATTGAACACCATAAAGGAAGCGATCACCAAAATCACGCCATAGGCCAATGACAGGGAACCGTTCAGCCAGAAGTAAATGGAGGCCAGGGGCAGCAAAACACTGAACACCCGGACAACAACCTGTTTCAGGGCATCATAGGGGACACTGGCTTTTGTCAATTTCAGATTGTCCCGGCAGCTTGCCTTGATTGCGCTGTCAATGGACTGTGTGCTGTCCTTCTCCATACCGAAGGCTTTCACGATCCCCATCCCCTGGATATACTCCAGGACGGATTCCACAAGGCTTTCCTGTGTATGCTGCCGTACTCCGCTTAAGCACGCAGATTTACGGAGCGCAAGCTCCGCCGCTACAAGATAAAGCAGGACGCCAATAGCGGCAATCAGACCGATCCTCCAGTCAAAAACCAGTAGGACGATGACAAGCGCCACCGAATTGAAAAATCCGCCCAACACAGATACCAGCACACGCGCCGCCGAATTTTCCACATCCCCTAACGTGGTGGTAACGATAGCGGTAATGTTCCCGATACTGTTCTTGTTAAAATATCCCATCGGAATGTAACGTAGCCGGTCTCCGATATGGATACGCTTTTCCGCTACCATACAGTAGCCGGTTTCCGTCTGCTCCATCGTGGAGAAATAAGTCGTGATGATCCTTCCAACCAGGGAAACAGCCATGATGCCAAAAGAAATCCAGATAAACCGTCTGTCCCGGTTATCGGATACCAGCGCCTCCACCACGATAAAGAGGGCGGCAAACTGTAAAGCTGCAAACAGGCCGGAGAGGAACGCAAACAGCAGGGATTTTTTCAGCAGTCCCTCTTTGCTGCCAGCAAACGCAATAATTTTTTTCAATGTTCCATACATTTGACAACACCCCCTTACATCTGATCCTTTGCGCCGATATGCGCCTGCCACATATCCTGGTAAAGGGGACAGGTTTCCAGTAACTTATCATGCGTTCCCTGGGCATGGATAGTTCCGTCCTTCACAACCACGATATTATCTGTATTGATGATGGTAGACAGCCGGTGGGCAATCACGATCAGCGTCTTGCCTGCCGTCAGGGCGGAGATTGCTTTCTGCACGACTGCCTCATTCTCCGGGTCAATGTAGGCGGTCGCCTCGTCCAAAATCACCACCGGTGCGCCTTTCAGCATGGCGCGTGCAATAGCGATCCTCTGACGTTCACCGCCGGAAAGATGGGAACCGGCGCTGCCGACAACGGTATCATACCCTTGATCCAGCTTACGGATAAAGGTGTCACAGCCACTTTGTTTTGCTGCCTGCTCCACCTCCGCATCTGTGGCGTCCGGCCTGCCCATGCGGATATTTTCCCGGATGCTGCGGTTAAACAGGTAATTATCCTGCGATACATAGGAAATCTGGGCGGCAATTTCAGACAGCGGTATCTCCTTCAGTTCATGGCCGCCCAGGGTAATACTGCCAGACGTAACATCCCAATACCCAGCGATCAGCTTCGCCACGGTAGATTTGCCGGAACCGGACGGTCCTACAAGGGCGGTCATGGTTCCCGGCTGGATGGAAAGGCTCACATCATGCAATACTTCGTTTTCCCCATCATAGGAAAAGGAAACATGGTCGAGTCCGATACTGGTATCTGCCAGATTTACCGGCGTATCTTTATGATCCAGTTCTTCCGCGTTCAATAGCTGGCTGATTTCCTCCACATTGGTTCCCAGTACAGCCAGGTCATCCGTAAAGGTAAAGACGGACATGATCGGCCCCACAAGCCCCAGGGAGAAAATCACAATGGAGAGGAACGCAGATAATTCCAGGCTGCCGGACAGCCAGAAGGCAAACCCACAAGGCAGCACACAGATCAGCACTGAGGGAAGGATCGCATTGTAGGCACTCATGGTTTTCTGGTTTTCCCGCATCCATTCCACATAGTAATTCGCATTGTAATTCACGGCGTCCGAATATTTCTTGTAGGAACCGGCCGACTGGCTGAACGCCTTGACAACTTCAATCCCGCCGATATATTCCACAATGGCGTTCGCCATATCTTTCCCGGCTTTGACCGCGCCCTCCCATTTCTTTGGGTAACTCATCATACCGACAGACATTACGGCAAGACCGACTACCAGCGTAACAAGGGACAACAGCGCCATGCGCCAGTCCATAATGAAAAGATACACGACAATTACCACCGGAACCAGGATGTTTGCGGTCATCTCCGGGATGAGATGTGCAAACGTGGATTCCATCCCTTCCACCCGGTCAACAATCGTTGTTTTATACTGACCGGACGGAGTATCCAGGATCGTCCCCATCGGAACGCGGGCCAGTTTTCCTGTCAGCCTCCACCGGATATCCCGCAGCGTGTAATAGGCCGCTGTATGGGAAATAGTCGTTGACAGACTGGAAAACAGCACTTTCCCTAGGTAGCCGCAAAGTGCGACCATGCAACCTGTCACATAACGGGAAAAATCCTGCTCCCCGTCCAACATCATTGTGACGATATGCGCCACAATGAAATAAGGCACCATCTGACAGGCAACGCCCAAAACCGCAAGGACGACGCTGCCGATGAATTTCCCGTGATACGGTTTGCCCCAGCCCAATAAAACACTTATTGGCGACGCTTTCTTTTCTTCCTTCATTTTTCAGATACCCCCTTTATGAAGTATTCTCTTATTTTTCTGAGGCCATCTTCATCCATTCCGTACTGGTCAATAATCGAACCATCCTCAAGATGAATGATGTCCGTACAGCAATCTAAAATCAGTTCCAGGTCATGGGTAATGACATACACAGTGATTCCGGCATCCCTGACCTGCCGTAATACATTTGCAACCTCTTTCATATGCCTGCAATCAAGGCCGCTGGTCGGTTCATCAAAAAACAGGATCGAGCGTTTTGAAGCGATTACCGAAGCAATCGCAACCCTTTGTTTCTGGCCTCCGGACAGGGACATGGGATGCCTTTCCTTAAAATCCAGTAAATCTAACCGACTTAGGATTTCTTCTGCCCGCTTCTGGTTTGCTTCCTCCATACTGATCAGCACTTCATCAAGGACCGACTCGGTGAAAAGCTGATGATTTACCTCCTGCATGACCATATAGCAGGTATTCAGCCGGTCTTTCGGACGGTATTTCTTTCCGTTCCAGACAATCTCCCCACAGCGCTTCTCCAAGCCGCAGAAACAGCGTGAAAAAGTGGATTTCCCGGCGCCGTTATTCCCGATAATTCCAACGATCCGGTTCGTAGGGATTTCACAATCCATGATATGTAAGGTTTCCGGTTCGTTTTTATAGGCAAAGTGGAAATTACGAAGCGCAAGGGCGGTCTTTTCCTGCTGCGGTAAAACCGGAGGCAGGAGACGCTCCAAAGCAAACGTGCGCAGTCCCATATCGGAACGCTGCTGCTCCGTGAGCTGCTCAAATTCTGCCGCAGAATAATCATGACTCACCTGCCCGTCTGCCAGATAGATAAACCGATCCGCTAGACCGCGAAGATAATAAAGCCGATGTTCCGATACAATGATTGTTTTCCCCTGCGATTTCCAAAACGCAAGAATCTTTCTCAAATCAAGGATGGAAGCCGTATCCAGGTTAGATGAGGGTTCGTCCATAACGAGAACATCCGGTTCCATAATGGATACCCCGGCACAGGCAATCTTTTGTTTCTCCCCGCCAGATAAGTGGAAGATATTACGGTCCATCAGCTTCTCCAGCCGGAAGTCCCGAACCGTTTTTGCCAGCCGTTCCCGGATGTCTTTTTCTGGCTGTCCAAGATTTTCGCAGCCAAATGTAATTTCACTGGTGGTATCCACATTGAAAAACTGGGACCGGGGATTTTGAAACACGCTGCCCACAACTGCAGCTGTATCGTAAAGGGGCTGTTCGGAAACCTTGGCTCCATTTACCCATACTTCTCCCGTCATCTTTCCCTCATAATAATGGGGGATCAGTCCATTAATCAGGCGGGTGACCGTAGTTTTTCCACACCCACTTTCACCGCAAAGGACAACAAACTGACCATCCTCTATATTTAAATCAATATCCCGAACACCGCCGGTATTTTCACTCTCTTCTCCATAAGAAAATGAAATATGGTCAATCTTTATCATAAGCTCACCCCCTTAAAAAGAAAAATACTGTCCCAGCAAAAACAGAGCGAAACATAAAGCACAGAGCAGGATCGCAATCATGTCCTGAACATGAAAACCAATCTGACATACGTTAGTCCGTTTGACCGGAGCGCCAAGCCCCCGCGTCAGTGCAGCGGCGGAAAGTTCATCTCCGATTTTCACAACAGACACCATTAGCGGTACAAGACAGTATTCCACCATCAAAAATGGATTTTTCCCTCCAAACCGGATACCCCTCATTTTCATTGCATCACTGATCGCTTGGTATTCTTCGCTGATCGTAGGGAAAAAACGAAAAATAACAGACAAAGGGATGACGATTTTCTCTGTCAGGTGCATACGTTCCATCGAACCGATAAACTCACTGACTGAGGTGGAGGAAAGCAGCCAGGCCCCCGTCATAATACCAGGGGCAAACCGCGTCATAATGGATGTCATCGCCAAAACCACAAAGGACAGCAGATCGCTTAATGTCGTCAGCGCTATGCGTTCCAGTGCAAAGCAGGCGAGATATAAAAGCAGGTACTTGCCTGCCGTTTTGAAGCGGCGTTCCGACAGGATCAGCACAAAGGGGATTAGGCTTAACACTGGTTTTACAAAATTCATAATCCCTTCGTTGCTGGTGCTGAACATCAATGTAGTAACCGTCAACAGCAAAATCAACTTCGTACGCGGATCGAGCCGGATTCCTTTCCTTTTGTCCGTTGTGGCGGAAAAGGATACCCCCTCCATTATGCGATGCCCGCTTTCGCAAAATGTTTTTTCAGAAGCGTTTTTCCAAGCAGTCCGCCCAAAATGGCAAAGACAAAAATCCCGGCAACCACAAGGATAATGCTCCACATCGGCATAACCGCCATTACCCGGTCGGCATATTCCTCCCCGAAGCTGGCGGCAAAGCTGGCCCAGGAGTCCTCGACCATAAAATACATCGGAATATATGTACCTACCATCCACAGGCTAAATACAGCATAACCAAGGATGCTTTTCTTTGCACTTTTATAGTCGCCGGATTTCAAAATGAGATCCCCAAGCAGGCCGAAAATCAGTCCCATAGGAACACCCCAAAATTCCATGCCGGTAAGTCCCATCAGCAGGCCGCTCAAAACACCCATGATTGTAACCATGCCGAATTTCTTAACCCTTGTGAGGAACAGCATGAAAGGGATACCGGTAATCAGCGACCACAGGCTTCCGAGAACAGGAAGAAAGATCGGGATAAACCCAATCGGAATGGCGACACAGCAGCCAATGACAAAGTAAAGAACCGTGAACAGACCAAGGTTAATGAGGTCTTTTGCTTGTAACTTGTTATTCATGATGAATACCTCCACATTCATTTTCCAGTTAGCATCTTCTAACCTTTTTATAGGATAGCATAGTACCGGCTGATTCTCTACAACCAATCATCTTTTTAGCTCCAAACAGCACCGAGTTTTTCTGTTGACTGACTTTGATTGTGATCTTATAATAGAAGTGCAAGGCTCAAACAGAGCGGTTAACAGACCAAATGACAGGAGTTAGAAAATGAAGATAGATGAAATTATCAAGAAAAGCATTGAAATTCCAGGTATATCTATAAAACGGGGCGAATTTAGCGCAGAACTCATTCTAAAGGAGAGAGACGGGAAAGGTTCCATGACTTTTTTTCCTCTGTTCCCAGGAGTTACATTGGCTTATATTTTTGTGAATTCTCCCGCCTGGACAGCCCCAGACTTTCACGATAATGGCTCCATGGAAACAGGACCATTGCTCTTAAATTACTGTGTAACAGGACGATGCGAACTCATCCTGAATAACGGGAACTTTGTGTATGTGAAAGATGGGGAGATATCCTTAACCGAACGATTCGCCAGACATCAATACGTTTATCCCCGCCGAATCTATGAAGGAATTGAGTTTTTTGTGGATATGGATACCGTAAATGCTCAAAGCTCCTGGGTAGAGGCTGAATTTGATATTGATTTCCACAGACTCAGAGATCTTTACTGCCCGGATGGGGGTACTTATATTGCGTCGGTTACGACTGAGATAGAAGAAGTCTTAAAAAAGCTGTGGTCATTACTGGATATTTCTGTTCCGCTGGCAATCCCACAAATGAAAATCTATACCCTTGCCCTGTTTTCACTGCTTCAAAATCTGAAAGAAATACCACCTTCCCAAGCCTGCACATTCTTCACAGAAACACAGGTAGACATTGCAAAACGTGTGGAAAAAATCATCACTTCTGATCTGCGCCAACACCATCCCGCGTGGGAACTGGCTGCACAGTTTTCCGTCAGTGAAACCAGCCTGAAGAACTACTTTCGGGGAGTTTATGGTCAAAATATATCAATTTATTTACGTGAAGTTCGTATGCAACGAGCTGCTGAATTACTCACTACTACAAACTTATCTGTATCGGAAATTGCAGAACAAGTTGGTTATTTGAATCAAAGCAAGTTTTCTTCGGCATTTAAGAAGCAGTTCAACGCTTCGCCATTAGAATTTAAGCGCCGCAAAAATTTAGAGAGAAATACTTCCAACTGACGGGTTCTAACATTTTTCACAATAAATAGTTTTATTAGAAACTCATGACAAATGAAGTCAGAGTTATTTCTTATATTATAGGAAGTGACTCTGATTATTATAATTTACACCACTTTACAACTTTTTCATAAAAAATATCGCACAGGGCTTTCTGATGTATAATGAATTTGCTGAAAACATTACAAAGGAAAGTGACCCTGTACGACAAAAGCATTATACAACGAAAAAACTCTGATTGGTAGACTTCATCAATATTTTTTGATTTATTTTGAAACTTTTTCTGTTCCGACAGCAGATACCTTATTTTTGCTGATATTATCCATACTGGCCTTAGAAGCCGCACATTCCATCCGGTTTCTATATTAGCATTTTTTATCCAGAATAACGGAGAAATCACTGAATGTATTTTATTATGCATGTTCCTATGCAAAGGTTGATTATTCCAGATTTATGAATACTACTGTCAGGATTGTTTTGAAGCTGATACCGGATTCATTGCAGACGCAGCCTGTATTTCTGTGCGTGGATGATACGATGGTATCTAAATTTGGCACAAAATTTGAAAATATTTCAAAACTGTTTGACCATGCCGCACACAACGGTTCCAACTATCTGAATGGACACTGCTTTGTGAGTGTCATGCTCTGCGTACCTGTCTGGAATGGGGATAAAGTATATTATCTTTCCGTTCCTCTTGGCTATCGTATATGGCAGAAAAAAGAGTCTAAACTGGAACTGGCAGCCTCCATGATCCGGCAGGTTATGCCTGAATTTCACAGCAAAGATCATGTCATCATCCTTTGTGACAGCTGGTATACAAAACAGAACCTGATATCCATCGTTGATGAATATCCGAATCTGGATCTGATTGGCAGTGCAAGGATTGATTCTGTCATGTATGATCTTGCACCTGCACGGACCGGTCATCGGGGATGTCCTGCCAAACATGGAAAACGTCTTTCTGTTGAAACAGAGTTTACGTTTTCCAATGAAAAGACCGGTGATTATTATACCGGTGTCCGCCGGGTTCTCACTAAGATCTTCGGCAACAAGGAAGTCCTTGCCTATGTCACTGCCACAGAAAAAGAACATGGTACAAAACGACTGTTTTTCAGTACCATTTTCCCGGAAGATCTGCAGATTTTCTGTGCATGGCAGGAAAAAGCACCATTGAATCAGACCGGAAGTGACCGTATGAAATACATTCCACTGTTGCTATATTCGTTTCGCTGGAATATTGAAACAAGCTACTATGAACAGAAAACGTTCTGGTCTTTTTGTAATTATATGGTGAGAAGCTGCAAAGGGATTGAAATGTTGGTCAATCTGATTAACATCAGTTACTGCGCCATGAAGATTCTACCCTATCAGAACGAACATTTTTCTGAGTACCGTACAAAAAGCGACTGCTGAAAATGTCAAACACATTTATAGAATAAATTTCGCCACTGCATTCAACATATGCATGGTATATCTGAAAACCGGCGATTATGAAATTAAGATCATGCTCCTCATACAAAGACATCTGACCACAGTCAGACCCAACCGTATATATCCTATCACCCTCCGACCAAAGAGAACAAGTTTTTTCTATATTTATTCTTAACTGAACAATACTTCCTATATTTTAGAAGATGTGATATATGAAAAGCGAAAATTCTAATCATCTATCCTAACCACTTAAAAGATGGATAGTATCTTACCACAGCTTTCCCCACAATCTGGTCAAATCGCACGAATTTGTTTTTCCAAGAACGTGAATCCTTCGAATCATTCCGATTATCGCCAAGCATGAAATAACAGTTTTCCGGAACTGTATATGGACCATAGCTTCCGATCATTTTTTCCGGAATGAAAGAGTCATCCAATGGAGTAGGCGAACCATCAATGTAAACCTTCTGATATAGTTCTATATTTTTTTTCAAGGAATATTTTTTAGTATACAATATTGCAATACACGCTATAATTCCTATGAAATATAATTCTGTGTTTATATCAATTGCATAGAAAGCCATTAATGAGATTACAAAAGTTAAAAATGCCGTTTCCAAATTGTCCTCCCTCAAATAATATAATATATGCGCCAAAAGCAAACTAAAAGCATAGTATTGTCGCAGTAAGTATATTAGTTTAATTTATTTCCTACATAATGTTATCCCGCAACATTTATTTGTGAACTTCCAGATATTTTACACCTAAACCTCACTCGTCTTCTATGGGAGCTTCATTTTGCACTATCGCTGATAATGCTTTTTCTGCCGATATAATCGCTGTAATATCACTAATGTCTCCAATATCCAATTCTATATGATCAACATTTTCAGCTCCTGGCCTAAATACAAAACGTACTTCTTGTTGATAAATATAAGAATCTCTCTTCCAAAAGGCAATATTCCACATTCCAGCCCCCAAAGAAAACAACATATTTCCACCATCAATATTGGGATTATAATAATTAACAGAATTAAATTCTGCCTGGTAACCTGCATTTTTTGCTGCAATGTTTACTCTGCGAATAAATTCTTCACTATCCAATACAACCAATGCCGTATCACCAAAAGAGAGCATTTTTTCTTTTTGTTCATCCGTAAAACTAAATTTTTTTAAATCTGGATTTATCCCAAACATACAAAAAAGAAAATCATTTGACTCTGAAGTTTTAAGCAGTTCGTCCTTTATTGGAACTATTTCTCCCATATCAGGGAAATAAATAGTTGCATCATTAATATGAACCATTCCTTCATATTTGTCTCCAACTTCACAATCACCAGTTTCTTCCTCTCTCTTACGGTAATATTCAAGAGTTTTTGCATAAATTTTTCCTGATTGCAAGCTCTTTATTTTATCTTTATCTTGAAATTTAATTAATGGCATTCCCTTTATTTGAAAATAAGATTTTCCTTCTATAACCATCCTCCCATTCTTTCAAACTGTATCAAATGTCTCTGAATTATTTTATAATATCCAATATATTCCTAAATTTAATCTTTTCTCACTATATCGTATTGTACCATATTATTTTTATACTTACTCCATTACTCACACTCTGTTTGATCTTCCCCAATTATAAATTTAGACAGGTGTTCTTCTATTGTTTGATACTGAAACTTTCTAATCTTCTGTGTTTCTGATTCTCTAAGTTTTTTTACTGCATTGTATACTCTTTTTCTTTCTTCATTTTCATCAAAAAAAGCAGCCGGCCTACTCTCTGATGGATACACTAACCTAAGAACAGCTATAAATTTCTGTAAATTTTCTCCATTCGAATTATCAAGCTTTTCAATAAGCACATCTACATCTAACGCCTTAAGAAACGGAGACATTTTTTTTGTATAATCTTCCGGATTTTTCGGATGTTTTGCAGCAAAACAATAATTATATATTTTTTGTGCCCAGTTCTTTTCTTCCAGAAAAGAACTCAAATCATCTCCCGATTTTTTCTCCAGAGATTGATTATATATTTTTTGAAGTTTTCCGATATACAGTTTATATAATTGTTCAATTTTCTTTGATTCCCAGGACATTGTACCTATACAATCCAAAATTCCAGCGGCCTTTTTTTCTTCAATTCCTTCACACATTGCTTCAATTAATTGATCTGTATATTTAATCTCGAATCCAGCCGCATGAATTTGCAAAAAAATTTGTAAAATTCTGTCGTAGGAGCCAATATCATATTCTCCATTTCGCGCGTTTGCTATTACGGCATCCATATTCTTCACTATAAAATCATCGCTATCTGCCTTATACCACTTATCTTGCAATAAATTAATAGGATCATTTTTGAGTGATTTTGTTCTGGTTTCCTCCACATCAAACTTCTTTAAAACTCTCTTTCCTTTTTCAACATCTAACCAGCTATACTTTATATAATCTTCTATGAACCGAGTCCGGATTTTTCCACCATCTTTATAATATTCATCTTTCAGATCAGCTTTTAGTTTTCCTGCTTTAAATAAAATACAACTTTCCCAACATGACAGAATAATTATTTTGTAAATGAAATCTACATTTTCATATTTCTCAACAATCAGTTTCTGGAACAGTCCATCCATTTTTTGCAAGAAAAATTGGAAAGTACGAAAATTAATATGTTTCTCTTCTTCCATACTTTCAGCCAAATAATTAATGTTTTTTTCAAGCTGTCTTCTACTATTTGTATTATATGTAAAGTTTTTTTGAATTAAATTGCTCATAACTTTTTTGATATCAGGATTATAGTGAAATACAGTACCAATTATTTTTTCCCGAATACGCTCATATTCTGATTCCATACCAAACAATTTAGTGACACGATCTTTTGCCTCGTTTAAAGAAAGCTTTTTTATTTTTTCATCTTCAGACGGATTTTTTTGCGTGGATTTAAGATATTCTGTAAGCTGTCTGTTTCTAGGCTCTGCAAAATCAAGTGTTTCATCCTTCCCAATAACTGCACGAATCTGCATTGCTAGAGTCTGTGCATCTATCTTTTTTCTGAGTTCTTCTTGATTGGCAATTATAACGACTTTCATTCCAGCCTGTTCAACAAATCCATTAATATATCCGAGAATATCTTGTATGGAACAATCGCATCTTTCCAGATCATCAAATATCAGGACACAATTTTTCATTGGACAAATATGTTTAACGGTATTTTGAACTATGTTTTTAATTTTCTTTTCTTTTATATCAATATCGCCCAGTTTTCCCATAAAGGGAGATCCAATATCAATCATTGTTCCAACTACATTTTCAACCAGTTCTGAATGTTCTGTCACAAGTTTACTTTTATCCTTAAGCAGAAAATCTAAATATAGCTTTTTTCCTAGCTCCTGAATATTTGAAATACCATACAAAGATACATACAGTACTCTCTTCTCGTTAGATTCAATTTTTTTCAATAACACATTCTTCACGAAATATGTTTTTCCACTTCCCCATGCTCCATCAATCATGACAGCATAATTATAGAAATCGGTATCTATATAATACTTAATTTCTTTTAGAATACTGCTCTCACTTAAGTACCGCTTATCCATCTCCTATCTTCCCCTTCCTATAATTTTCTTTCTTCTGGCATTAGCATCCTGAACACTGTATGCAACTTACACCAATCTTTCATTTGGAATTTATCAGTTTTTTAATGACCGTCTACTACAATCCTTTATTTTCATAAATCTATTATACATTTTAATCATCATTTTTTCCATAAAAAAAGGAACCCCAGTCATACCGCCAGAGTTCCTTGTAACTATTGAAATATTCTGTTCATGCTCTCAAATCGTATTCTAGAAAAATACCACACTTTTCCCTGATTATAACGGCAAATTCGATTTTCCAAAAGATACGTTTCTGCGCATAACTCCGGATTATCTTTTTTCCACCCGCTCTTATTTAAGAATTCTTCTATAGAATCATATATTTCAATGCATCCCGCCGCTGCTATAAGCCTGCCAACATCCGTCTCATTTATGTGGATATCAAATTCCCGCATGAGAAAGATTTTAAAGCCATACTACAAAATCATATATTATACAAGTGTCTGTTCCATTGCCAATGCAATTTCCTTTAACTTATCGATGGCATAGCCGATGTATTTTGAAATCTTATCGGCAGGTTCCTTCTCCTCGATCATCATCTGGGCCAGGGACATTTTTTCTTTTTCAACTCCCTGGTCTACAAAAGCTCTACTTAGATTGCACATGTCTCTCACCTCGAATTCTTCTGTCATGGCAATATCAAAATCTTCATGTAACCTCGTGCCCACTACTGCGACTGATTATATAAGTCGTTTTTTTTAATAATAGTTTTCGATATTTTTCAGCAGTTGGGTTTTGGCTTTGTTTTCTCTTTTTTGCAGGTGATAACAGGACTCTCATCTGCTTAATTCCTGCAATATATTTTCTGGATCATCAGAAGCTCAAAATCCGGAGTTTTTATTCCTGTTTCTAACATTGTATTCCTCCATGAGAAACTCGTTTTCTGTTGTTAATAGAATGTGAAATATAGTTTTATCATTTTGAAAATGGGCAAGCCCAAAACAGACCTGCCCATCAACAATATTATTCTACTTATTTTATTATACACAAATTCTCATCAATCCATTTCTGGACATCTTTTTCGCTGAGATTTACGGCTT